>Ga0265320_10000405_pt1 | contig 34491 bp, 31 predicted proteins | sample 4827metaG_FD_202087 | JGI IMG/M metagenome (GOLD analysis project Ga0265320, IMG submission 202087) | Rhizosphere microbial communities from Carex aquatilis grown in University of Washington, Seatle, WA, United States - 4-8-27 metaG | ecosystem: Host-associated > Plants > Roots > Rhizosphere >... | reverse complement strand
ACGCGGCGTGTGGTCATGATGAGTCCTCCTCGATGGTGGCGCGTCTCGGGCTCGATGGGCTCTTGGACGTTCCACCTCGAAGTGCCCGCGCAAACGATTTTTTTTGAGGGTCGCCTTGACCTTCGCGTTCGATCCGTTGTTCCTTCGCGCGGGTCCATGGGGCTTGGCACAACGATTCCGGCGTGGCTTCGTTCCGTGCTCGGTCTCGTTCTCGGGGTCCTCATCGCGGACTCGGCGCGCGCCGACGGCGCCCCGACTGCCGCGCTCGACTGGCGGGGCACGGCGTACCAGAGTTGTCTCGACGCGACGACGCTCGTCCGTGACGTCGAACGGCAGCTCGGCCGCGCGGTGTTCTCGACCGCGCCGGGCGCGGACCTCACGGTGCGCGTCGTGCTCGCGGACGCCTCGGACGAAGCGATCCGGGCGCGCGTCGAGTTGCTCGTCGACGGAGACGTCACTGGATCCCGCGAGCTCGTCGGGGAGCGAAAGGATTGCGCGCACCTACGGAAGGAGTTCGCCCTCGTCGTTTCGATGCTCGTCGACGTGCCGAGTGATTACGTCGAAAGCCAGCGCGCCGCGCGGCCCGCGCGGGCTCCAGCGGCAAAACCAGCTCCCGCGCCGCGCCTCGAGCCCCCTCTCGACGAAGCGCCATCGCGCGAGCCGGCTCCCCCGCCGCGCCGTGCACCGTGGCGCAGCGCGCTGAGTGCGGTCGGCGGCCTGAGCGCGGGTACGGTTCCTTTCCCGGCGTTCGGGGCGGCGCTCGCCGCAGTAGTCGCGCCGCCAGCTCCCTTGAATGGACGGCTCGCCATCGCCGGCTGGGACGGCCGCTCGCTTTCGCGCGAGCGTGGGACCGCGACCTTCCGCGCGCTGTCGGCGAGTGCCGGAATCGGTCCGCCACCGCTCCGGCTCGCGCAGGGCGGCAGGATGCGCACCTGGGCCTTCGTGGAAGCGGGCGTAGTCTGGGCAAACGCCATGGGGTTCGCTACGTCACTCGCGAGTTCGCGAGGATTTTCCGCGCTCGGGCTCGCGGTGCGCCCGGAGCTCGACGTCGGGCGTGGCTGGTTTCTTTGCGTCGATGCCGACGCGAAAGTGATGCTCGGGCGTCCGGGCTTTCTGTACGCGGGAACGAGCGGCGACCTGGTCACTCTGTACCGGAGCGGGCCGTTCGGCGCGGATGTCGCCGCGGGCCTCGGATGGATGTTGCCCTGACGCTCGGCGGATCAAAAAAAGACCGGGCACGGGTCACTACAGAGGCGGTGTTGGCTGCGACCGCCGAGAGCACGTCCGTGTCGAGCCGAGCCTCGACAGTGCCTCCTTTCGCCGAAATATTCAGGGAAAACGCGAAATATGTGTGGCGCTGCCTGCTGCACTTCGGAGTCCCCGAACGAGACGCGGAGGACGTCTGTCAGGAGGTGTTCGTCACCGCGCACCGAAAACTCGATGAGGGGGTCGTCCCCGAACAGCTCCGGGCATGGCTCTATGGGATCTGCTGGCGTACGGCCTCCGCGCACCGCCGGCGCGGGTATCGAAGGCGCGAGATCCCGACCGAGGAGGTGGACGCGGGCGTGACCGAAGACTCGGAGCCCGCGCGGAAGCTCGACGAGCGGCGCCGGCTCGTGCAGCTCGACGCCGCGCTCGGCGCTCTCACCGACGATCAGCGCGCCGTCTTCGTTCTCTACGAGATCGAGCAACTCACGATGCGCGAAGTGTCGGCATCGCTCGAGTGTTCCATCAACACGGCGTTCTCACGACTCTATGCGGCTCGAGCGCGCTTCGCGAGCGCGCTCGGTATCGTCGTGCCCGAGGAGGTCTGGAAGCGATGACGGACCGAGATCCGACCCGCCTGGTGGACGGAAGCATTGCCGAGCTCCGCGACTCGTTGAGCGGCGCGCAGGGCCGCGTCCCCGACGATGCGGCGATCGAGCGGCTGGCGGCGCGCCTCGGTGTCGGGACCGGCGCGCCATCGCCTCCGGGGGGGCCGGCGGGAAGGAGTGCCTCGCCGGTTCGGCGGTTCACTCAGGGAGTGATCGTGAAAGCGACGATCGCGGTTCTCTTGCTGGGCGGCGCCGCAGGGCTGTTGCACTCCGCACGGCGTTCGCCGAGCACTCCGGTTTCTGCGCCCGCGTTCGCGATTGTCGAAAACGCGCCGAGCAGCCAGCGAAGTGTGCCGAGCGGGTTCGCTTCGAATCCACCCAGCGGCGAGCCTTCGTCGGCGTCCGCACCCTCCGGGAGCGCGGGTTTCGTTCCATCGCCGAGCGGCGCCGCGCCGTCCGCTTCGAGCGCTCGCGCTGGCGAGCCGGACGAGGTCGAGTTGCTCTCCAGAGCGGAACGCCTGCTGCGCTCGGAGCCGTCGACCGCGCTGCGGTTGGCAGAGCAGCACGCGAAACGGTTTCGCGCGAGCCTGCTCGGCCAGGAGCGCGAGGCCGTCGCGATTCTCGCCCTGTCGAAGCTCGGAAGGATCGACGAGGCGCGTGCCCGCGAACGCGCCTTCGAACGAACCTATCCCGCATCGCCCCACACGAGACGGCTGCGTCGCGCGGTGAGCGCGGAAGGTCGCGGTGCGGACGCCGGAACGAGGTAACGATGGTCTCGCAGCGCATCACGTTCGCCGCCCTTCGAGCATGTCATCAGCGCTACGCCTTTGTCCGGAGCGGACGGAAGAAAGCGCGAATTTCGTCGGCGAGCAGGTGGGGTTCCTCGAGGGCCGCGAAGTGGCCGCCGCGGGGTAGTTCGGTCCATCGCTGGACGTCGTAGAATCGCTCGGCCCACTCGCGTGGTGGATGCGAGAGGTCTTTCGGGAACATGGCGAAACCGGCGGGCACCTTGGCCGCACCGCCCAATAGGTCCTTCGCCTTTTCGACGATCCACCGCGGGGCGCCGGCGTGCATCACGTCGTAGTAAGGCAAGAACGACGTGCCGATGGTCTCGGTGACCCAATACAGCATGATGTTCGTGAGGAGCTCGTCCTTGGTGAAGCGCTGCTCGACGTCGCCGTTGCAGTCGCTCCAGCGTTGGAATTTCCCGACGAGCCAAGCAGCAAGACCGACGGGCGAGTCGTTCAAGCTGTCGGCGAGAGTGAGCGGGCGCGTGCCCTGAATCATCGCGTAGGCGCCGTTCTTCATCTGAAACGCCGCAATCGAATCGAGGTACTTCTGTTCGTCGGGGCTCGGATCGTCGGGCTTCTGGAACGAATGCCAGAAGGGGACGTCGGTGAGATGAATACCGGCGACCGACGTCGAATGGCTGCGCGCGAGATGTTCGGTGATCGTGCTTCCCCAGTCACCGCCGTGCGCGCCGAAGCGCTCATAACCGAGCTCGCTCGTCATCAAGCGACGCCAGAGAGCGCCGATGTCGAACGTGCCGCCCGCTTTGTCGGGCTTGTCCGAAAATCCGTAGCCCGGCAAGCTCGGCACGACGACGTCGAACGCGTCGAGCGGATCGGCGCCGTGCGACGCGGGATCGGTGAGCAGCGGAATCAGTTTCCGAAACCGCAGGAACGAATCCGGGTATCCGTGCGTCAAGATCAGCGGGAACGGCGACAGGCCCCGGCCGCGAGCGTGGACGAAGTGAATCGTCACGCCGCTCATGGTTGCAAGATAGTGCGCCAGTTGGTTCAGCTCCGCCTCCTGGGCGCGCCAGTCGTACTGCGTGCGCCAGTAGCCAAGCAGATCACGGAGGTATGCGGGGCTGGTGCCCGCGTCCCAGTCCGTGGCGTCGTCTCGGGAAGATCGCGTCGAGTTCAGACGGTCGCGCAGATCATCCAGGGTGGATTGGGGGATCCTGATTGCAAAGGGTTCGACGGACATGGCTTTGCCTCCTCGGTCGATCTCAACGCGTCGATCGGAGCGGACGGAAGAATTCGACCACGTCGTGGGCGTACAGAGCCGGCTCTTCGAGCGGTCCGAAATGGCCCCCGCGAGGCATTTCGGCCCATCGCTGCACGTTGAGCGTACGCTCGCCGAGGCTGCGTGGAGGAATGCCAGCGGCGTCGTGAGGGAACAGCGCGACCGCGCAGGGCACGTCCACGTGCGACGACGGCAAGAGCGAGGGCGAGCGCGCCTCGGCGTAGTAGTGGTGTACGGACGAGTCGATGGTCTGGGTTACCCAATACAGCATGATGTTCGTCAGGAGCTCGTCCGGGGTGAAGGTTCGCAAATGGTCGCCCCCGTCGGACCAGGAGTGAAACCGGTCGAGGATCCACGACGCGAGGCCCACGGGCGAGTCGTTCAGCCCGGGGGTGAGACCGCGAGGCTCGGTGGTCTGCACCATGATGTACGCCCCGTCCTCCATGAATCGCTTCTTGGACGCTTCGAGGTACTTCTGTTCGGCCTTCGAAGCCATCGCGGGGTCGACGTTGCCCGCGTGCCAGCTCAGATCGGTGACGTGAATGCCCACCACCGACGACGGGTGAGCGATCGCCAGGTTTTGCGCGACGGCGCTTCCAGTATCGCCGCCCGCGATCGCGAAGCGTTCGTAGCCGAGCACCTGGGTCATCAGCTGCCAGAGCATCTCCGCGGTTTGGCGCATGGGCCGCTCTTGATTCGGGAATTGCACGCGACCGCTGAACGCGAACCCGGGAAGGGACGGCACGACGACGTCGAAGGCGTCTTTCGAAGTACCACCGGCGCGCTCCGGGTCGCTGAACGTCGGAATGACCTTCGCAAATCGACAAAACGAATCGGGCCATCCATGCAGCAAGAGCAGCGGCAGCGCGCGCATGGAGCGCCCCTTCACGTGAGCGAAGTGGAGGTCGCCACCGTCCAGGTTTGCTTTGAACTGCGGTAGCTCGTTCAGCTTCGATTCCTGAAGCCGCCAGTCGTAGCCAGTGCGCCAGTAGCTCATCAGCTCCCGCAGGTAGGCGGAGCTCGTGCCGAACTTCCACCCGTTCTCTCCGGTGATCGTGGGCCACCGCGTTCGCGCGAGCCGCCGCTGCAGATCGTCGAGCGTCTGATCTTCGACGTGGATGTAAAAGGGTCGTATTCCCATGGCATCCGCTCCTCTCGTTCGACACCGAACGAAGCAAGAGCAGCGCCAAGGACGGCACCGACGCACGGCGAGTTGTGGGTGGTCGCTCGACTGAGCGCCCGGTCGTGGCCAATGCGCGCAGTCGACGTCGAAAGTGAGGGCTTACTCTTTCAGAAATCCCACTAAGAGGGAATTGAGCTGATCGGGGACGTCGAGCGGCACCCAGTGGCTCGCCCCGTGAATCCGTTCGTAGCGCCAGGGCGCATCGACGAACTCCTTCGACCGCTTCATCCCTTCTTCGATCAAGAACACATCTCCGTCGCTCCAGATCCCGAGCGTCGGGACGGCTACGGGCGGGACGAGCGGCCCGTCCAAGAGTTGGGCGGCGGGTGGAACGTTCGCGCGATACCAGTTGAGTGCTGCCGTCAGCGCCCCCGGACGCGAGAGGTCCTTCAAGTACGTCTCGAGGTCCTTGGGGTCACGCGACCACTCGCGCATCAGCGCCCAATCATTTTTGCGTAAGAGCTCTTCGGCGACGCCTTCGAACTGGAAGAGCAACATGTACCAAGACTTCTCGCGCTGCTCCATCGGTAGGGAGCGAAACACTCCAGGATGCCCGACCGAGATCGCGGTGAGGGTCTTCACGCGCTGGGGGAACAACGCGGCGACCGCCCAAGCCAGCGCCGCTCCCCAATCATGTCCGACCACGTGCACGCGATCGATCCCGAGGCCGTCGAGGATGCCGATGACGTCGGAGACGAGCGAGGGTATCGCGTAATGCTCGACGCCCACCGGCTTGTCCGACCTCCCGAAACCGCGCAGATCCGGCGCGATGACGCGATATCCCGCCTGGGTCAGAACCGGGATTTGGAATCGCCACAGCTCGGACGAATCCGGAAAGCCGTGCAAGAGCAGCACCACGGGTCCTTTGCCCTCGTCCACCACATGGAAATCGAGATCTCCGACCTTCATCATAATTCGGTTAATGCACGCGTCGGCCTGGCGTCAAGGCACGCGGAGTTTGCTCAGATGGGTCGGACCACGCCGGGACGGCCGAGCACGCAATCGAGTGCCGCCCGGTCCCAGCCTCCTCTCTCCGCGGCGGCCTCGTAGGTGCTCTCGAGAAACTCGAGCAACACGGCCTCCGGATCGGACGCAGTGCGCACCGTCTCGTACGGCAGGATGAACTCGCCGAGCTGCGCGTTCCACGCGGCTTCCTTCGGCCGCACCGGTGCGGAACCGAATGCCGGCGGCGTGGGGTAAGCGTACGAATAGAACGACGCATCGAGCCCGTTGCCGCCCGGCCAAAAGCCGACGCTGCTCACCTCGTGCGAGTACGCCTCTCGCGCTACGGCGTCGGGCAGATGCGGCACGCCGCCGGGATGCAGCGGCGCGCGGCGACCCGAAAAGCGAGTCACGGCGAGATCGAAGCTGCCCCAGAAGAAATGGACCGGGCTCGCTTTACCGATGAAGCCGCTGCGAAACCGCTTCAACACGCGATCGACCTGGCCGAGCACGCGCCCAAAACGACGCGCGTACCGAGCGTCGTACGCGGAGTGTTCGCGGTCGCGATCGAAGCGGACGGGGTTCGGGAGCTCGCACGGCAGCTCGTCGATGGTCACGGGAAACCCGATGTCCGCGAGCGCGCCGAGGAGCCGCGCATCGAACTCCGCGACCGTCTGCGGTTCGAGCGGCAACGAGCGCTCGTGTCCTTCGCTCGTCTCGATGCGCAGCCGATGGCCGATGAAGTCGAAGCCGAGCTCGAAGGTGCGCGCGCCATGAGGGATGGGCGATGTCGTCAGCCCGCGCGTCGTCACGTACAGCACGACCTGCCACGAGTGGTTCAGCCACGGCGTCTGGGACAGGCGGATCTTGCCCACGATCTGCGTCCACAGGTGCAGCGTGCTGCACGTCTCTTGCCATTCGGCGTACGGCAACGCTGGCCACGCTTCGAGCGGAGTGTCGGAGGTCGAGCTCATGACCGCTTCCTTTCGCCGGCAGCATCGAGCGTCGAGCGCGCCGTCGCAAGCCAACTCGTCCATTACGAAGTTGGAGGGCGCCTTTCGCCTGACTATGCTCGGCCACATGGCGACCGCGCCGCAAGAACGCTGGTTCGTCTACATCGCGCGTTGCGCGGACGGTACCCTGTACACCGGCATCGCACGCGACGTTGCGGCGCGGATCGCCGCGCACGACGCAGGCCGCGGCGCGCGCTACACCCGCGGGCGCGGGCCCCTGACCGTATGCACGTCGCGACGCTGCAACTCCAAGTCCACGGCGCTGCGCCTCGAAGCCGCCATCAAGCGCCTGCCACGCCATCACAAAGCGCGCCTGACGGGCCACGCCCTGCAACTCCTTGCCCGCCGGTGCAACGCGCGTGCGCAGCGTTCCGCTCGGGTGAGAGCGCCGCGCCGAACCGGCTGACGTGACCCCTGGTGCGGTCGTTGATCACGCTCATCGAGGCGCACGCTTTGTGCGGCTCGCCATTGCGCGATACCTCAAAAGTGCAGCCTGCGCTTGCTCGGGGATCGGTGGGAGGAGTTCCGTCAGGGACGAGTTGAGAATGGCAGAGGTCGACCGCGCATTCGCTGGCGCGGGTCTGACGAACATTCTGACGCTTGGGTTTGCGTTGACACCGAGCGGGTCGATCTGGATCTCCGCCTCTGGAACGTTCGGGGTGATCTAGGGAGCTCGGCAAATTCGGCGTTGACTCTGGCTATCCGGCCGGGCACCTTGCTCACAGAATTGGGAGGTGCATCGTGGGAGATATTGAGGAAATGCAGGCAGGTAATTTTGAAGCGGTGAATGCGTCCGGTGAACCGCGGGAGACGGTGAGTAGACGTGGGCTTGCAAAGGTTCTCGGACTGGGAGGACTCGCCGCACTTCTCACCGCGTGCGAACGTCCGATGACCCGCGAAGAGATCGAAAATACGGTTCAGGCGGTCTCCGCATCCTCGAACATCGTCATCGTGCCGACGATGATAGATTTGCGACAACAAACGACGATGACGGGTTCAGGCCCATTTGCCGCTCTCCTGCTCGGTTACTATGTTTCAGGCGACGGAGGCGGGGGCCTATTCTATTGGGATAGTGTGTCGACGCTGGCCGACGATGGCGGAACCATCGTTCAGCCTGGAAGTGGCCCGCCCAGCACTCTCAATCCGGCCACCGCCGGCCGATGGATCCGGGTACACGATGGGCACGTCTCCGTGCGGTGGTTCGGCGCTCACGGCGGGTCCCCGGGAAGTGGGGAGCCACCCGCCTCGAGTCTGCCGGCGCTTTGGTATCCGAGCGGAGCAATCCGGAACGTCGACGCATTCACAACTGCCATCAACGTTCTGCGGCCCGTACAGAGTACAACCGTAGCCGACTATGCAGGCCTGGTGGTCAATGTTCCTGCGGGCGACTACCTATTCGACGATACCCTATTCGTGGGCCGAAGCGTACATCTGCGTGGCGTCGGTGGTAGCGTTCCGCCAACGAGTCGGCTGCATTTCCAAACGAGCCCGGATAAACCTGGGATTCACGTGGCTCGACTCGCAACGAGTGGAGTTGTGGGTCCGCGTGGGGACTATTCGACGATCGAGAGCCTGGAACTCTTAGGGCCTGGCGGCTCAGCCAACGTAGGCCACGGAATTTTCGCGGAAGTCGTCTGCTCGATTTTCAACTGCTTTATTGGGGGCTTCGCGGGAGACGGCATCAACATAGCAGGATACACCCTCGGCTTCTCGGGTCATCCGAATACTGGCGCAGACGAATGGCAAGTTATGGCAACTCGAGTGGACAGTTGCGAGAACGGACTCCAAGTGCGCGGGGACGATTCCAATGTGGGACTCTGTTCTCGATTCTCGGCAACAAACTGCAGGGGGTACGGCGTTCTTGAGGCAAGTTGGCTCGGGAATGTGTTTATTTCCGTTCACACGGCGGGCAACTCTTTGGGCTCGTTCAAGACGGACGCGTACACCACTGGGAAGACGAAACCTCCGAGTGTTTTCATTGGGTGTTACATAGAAGGTGGTCAACCCGGACCATTTATCGATGCGCCCAGCGTCGTAGTCGGTGGAGCGGGCCTCAGCGCGAACACCGGGACGGCACCCGTGCTCTACGCAACGGATCGGATCGCGCAAACGACCACGACACTTCGAGCGACCGATTCTTCTGCGGTCGTAAACGCCTACCAGGATCCGACATCGCCCGGCACTCTCACCGCATTCCCAGTGACGAATGCCGTCGCGATAGCAGGAGGAAGTAGTCACAACGGGACCGCGCTTGAGTTTTCCGTCGCGTTCCCCGGCGCCGCTCCGAATAAGTTTGGCGCCGAGGCCGCGACGCTCACGTGGGGGCTGGTTTTCAATCGAAAGCCAGCAGCAGGGGCGTCGTCGGGTACGGCCGGATGGTGGGAGTTCAACTATGGAAGCAGCGACCTCGGAACGGGAGTGGCTTTCAATTCGATCTATTCCCCGGAATGGGCAGAAAAGTTCAGTGATTCTACGAAAGCATGGTTTCCCAATGGAGCGTACATTGGCCTCTCCTCCAATCGAGCGTATGTAGGTACCGCCACGATGCCGCCGCCTCTTCTGCCGACCGGCCATCAGGGAACCGCCTGGAAAGTTGGCGACATCGTCTTGAACACAAGTCCGCTTCCGACTGCTACTGACTATCGTCGCTTTGCCGGTTGGATTTGCACACACGCTAGTGATTCGGGTCATCCCGCCGGTCAGTGGGTAGGTTATGGCGCCCTTGATGGAACGCTAATCGGGTAGCAAACTCTCCGGGTCACCGGTTCCACCTGTCGTCGTCGTCAGGTGCCGTCGGGAACTACGCGATGTGCGAGGGCAAGGTGGCTCGCTTGCGACGGCGTATGCGCGGGCGTTCGGATTGTCGCTAAAACGATGTTGAGCCCGTCTTCTCCGGGCGGTGCGGTGCTGGAGCGTGGTGCCACTCCGCGCTCGACACCGCGATGGCGATCGGCGGGAGCCGGGGCACGGGCGACCATGGCGCATTCACTCCGCTCGAGCCCCGCCACGAACCAGCCCTCGGCCTGATCACTTTTCTACTCGCGCTCGCCAGCGGCCGTCTTGGAACGCACGCAGTAGCCTCCGAGCCATGCCCTCGCCGAGAGTGTCCAAGGTTCGGCGGGTGGCGATGAAGTCGTGAAAGCCCGGCAGAGCGGTCAAATCCACCGAAGTCGCACGCGCGAGCCCCATGGACCAGTCTGCGAAATCCTTCTTCTCGATCGGCTCTTCGATCAACTTCACGACGCGCTTGTGACGCCTGTCCTTTGCGATCAGTTCGTACAGCGAGCTGACGGCATCGGGGTCACCTTCGATGAGCTGGAAGAACGAGGCGTCGACCATCAGAAGAATGCCGGTAACGCCGAGCGCTTCGTTCTTGATGCGCGCGCGTTTCAGTAACGCAGCGAGGGCGACGTCGGAGACGGTGCCGACGGCTTCGCTCGCGTAGGCAATGTGAATGAAAGGAGGCACAGTGTCTCTAACGGCACGCCGGCAAGAAGTTTCAGTCCCTGACCGTCGACTCCGTACTTTCGCAACAAAGGAACTACCGACGAATGCTTTCCACGTGGAGTGCGCCCTGTTTGGCCGCCTCGTCGGGAGTCTTCCCTTGCTCGCGCGCGACGAGGTAAGCGGCGTACCACTCCGACCAGTGGTGCTTCGGGGCCGTCGGGCTGTACTCGCTGTGGCCCTTCTCCGCGTCCCGCAGAAATTCCGTCAGAGTCGCGACGTCCAGGTTGCTGAACCCTCGTCCGGGAAGCCGCTCCTTGATCTCTTGGAGCAGCCAGCCGTTGCCGTCCGGATCACTGAAGGACGCCCATGAACGATAGGAGCGACGTTCCGGGTCCGCACCCGGCAAGCGTGGTCCCCTGACCGTGGCGTAGTGGAACAATCCGCTCACTTCGACGCCGTGCCCGATGAGCTCGGCGCGTGCCGCGTCGATGTCCGAAACGACCAGATACAGACCCTGAACCGAGCCCGGCGTTGCCGTCGAGATCCCCTTGCCGAACTGGATCGAGCACCCAGAGCCGGGAGGCGTCATCTGCACTATCCGCAAGTCCGCGTCGTTGGAAAAATCGGCGTCCAGCCGCCACCCCAAATTCTCATAAAAGCGCTTGGCGCGGTCGACGTCGGACACCGGAAGCATCACGACCTCGACCTTGAAATCGACCTTGGCGGCGCTCGGAACACTGCTGCCCTCCTCGTTGCGGCTCTGCGGGTTGCTCATTGCGATTCTCCCTGGTTGGCGGTGAGTGGCGACTGTGGCGCCGTGCTTTCGGTCGTGACCTCGATGGTCGACGTCAAGCAGAAGATGTGCCGACGCGGACCCGAGCAAGATCCACATCGACCGCCCTCGTTGCGCCCGCGCCCGCAGGCTGGCGCGGGTCGCTATTTGGACAGCGTGCACAATTTCTAGCGACCGTGCCCCGGTGAGGATCAATCTTGTTCGGCCAACACCTGCGCCTGCGTTTTTCCGTACGGATGGAACTTCGCCTTGTCGCCCCTGTCCCATGCCGCTCGCTGTTCCGCGCTGCTGATGTCCCAATCGGGACGGCAACGCTGGAGCACGGCGCGCAGATCGAGGCGCAGCTCTTCCACCGTCGGGCGGCCAAAGAACCAGTAGCCGTTGTAGATCTTGGAGACACGCAGGTCAGGTTCGAGCACGAGCGTGTGAGGGATCATCGGATTGTGATGCGGGTCGGTGTATTCCGCGATGTCGAGATCCTTCTGCAGCTTGCGGCCCACGTCCGAGAGAAACGTCCATTCAGCGCCCACGGCAGTGCGAAACTCGTTCGTCTCGAGCAGGTTGTCGGTGGTCACGGTGACGAGTCGGCAGTAGCCGACCTGCATCTCGCGATGGAGCTGCAGAAGCCCTTCGTGCTGTCGCCTCTCTTTTGGACAATAGCCTCCGCGCGACAGCACGAGCACGAGTGGATCACCCTGCTGCAACTCGGAGAGCGTCCGATGCTTGCCGCGTTGATCAGGAAGCTCGTAGTCGGGAAAGGCCGCGCCGGGAACGATGTCGGCCCTCACCGGCGACCCGCTTTCCCGTCGCTCGGAACGTTGCTTCCCTCATCATGACGGTTCGGTGCGTTGGGCATTGCTGTTCCTCGGGTTCGGTGAAGCGCGCGGGGAATTGGACTTGGCGGCCAATTTTCCAGGCGTGACGCAGATAGTATGAAGAATGGCGCGCTCGGGCGCGACAATGTCGCGCGACGCGACCCGGTGCGGACATGGCGGCGTCGGTTCCCGCGCGTACGGGAGACGCCCGTTCGCAAAAGCGCTAGCGTCCTCGCGGTTTCAGCCCATTTCGGGCCCGGTTCTGCTCAGGAGACGCCATGCAACATTTCAAGATGCTGATCGGTGGGGAGTTGGTCGACGCGAGCGACGGCGCGCGGTTGGAGAGCATCGATCCCGGAACCGGCCAGGTCGTGGCGACGTGTCCCCGCGCGACCGTGAAGGACGCGGAGCAAGCGGTGGACGCGGCCGCGCATGCCTTCGAGACCGGACCCTGGCGCGGCATGGATCCGAAGGAGCGTGCTCGCGTGATGATGGATCTCGCCGATCGTATCCAGGAACAAGCGGGCGAGATCGGCCTCCTCGAAGCGCGCGACAGCGGCGGGTTGATCCGGCGGACCATCGGTGACGTCGCGCTCGGGGCTCGGCTCATTCGCAACCTGGCGCGAGTTGCGCAGGACGACTTTCCGTGGCGCGAAGAGCTCCCCGGAGCGAGCACGCCGCTCTTCCCGAGCCGTCACTACGTGCGCCGCGAGCCCATCGGCGTGTGCGTCGGCATCGTGCCGTGGAATTTCCCGTTCACGATGGGCATGTGGAAAGTGACGATGGCCGCGCTGATGGGCAACAGCGTCATCTTGAAGCCCGCGAGCGACACGCCCTTGTCGGCACTCGCGCTCGCGAAGCTCGTGGCCGAGTCGAACATCCCGAAGGGTGTGATCAGCGTCATTTCGGGGCCGGGCGGCAGTCTGGGCAAGGTGCTGTGCACGCACCCGAAGGTCGACAAGATCGCCTTCACGGGCTCGACCGAGGTCGGCTCGCAGATCATGCAAATGGCCGCGGGGACGATCAAGAAGGTGACGCTCGAGCTCGGCGGCAAATCCGCGAACATCGTCCTTCGCGACGCCGATCTCGACTCCGCCGTCGACGGCGCGCTTCTCGCCTCGTTCCTGCATTCGGGTCAGGTGTGTGAATCGGGGACGCGGCTCCTCTTGCCCGACTCGCTCTACGACCAGTTCATGGACAAGCTGACGAAGCGTGCGTCGCAGATCCGCGTCGGCTATCAACTCGACCCGAAGACGAAGATGGGGCCGCTCGTGAGCAAGAAGCAGCTCGAGAGCGTCGCGGGCTACGTGAGCATCGGTCGCGCGGAGGGCGCGGAGCTCGTGCTCGGCGGCAATCCCGTCGAGGTCGATGGCTTCGCGAACGGCTGTTACTTCGCGCCGACGATCTTCGGCAACGTCAAGAACGGCATGCGCATCGCGCAGGAAGAGATCTTCGGCCCGGTCCTCAGCGTGCTTCGTTATCATGACGAAGCGGAAGCCGTCGCGATCGCCAATGACTCGCCGTATGGGCTCGCGGGCGGGGTGTGGTCGAAGGACAGCGCGCGCGCCGAGCACGTCGCCGGGCAGATCCGCACCGGCACGATGTGGATCAACGACTATCACGTGTTCAACGATCTGACGCCGTTCGGCGGCTACAAGCAGAGCGGCATCGGTCGCGAGCTCGGGCTCTGGGGGCTCGAGGAGTACACCGAGGTCAAGCACGTGCACGTCGGCTCCGAGGGCCATCCGGCGCTTCGACCCGGCAATCGTCTGCTCCTCAGCTATCCGCGCACGACGGCCCTGGCGTGGACGGGTCCGACCCGCGTCACCATCGGCCCGGGTCGAGCCGCCGCCGTGGTCGACGAAGTGACGCGCCTCGGAGGCTCGCGTGTGCTCCTGATCAGCGACCCCGGCGTCGCGAAAGCCGGGCTCCTCGAAGGCGTCAAAGGCACGCTCGGCTCGATGCTCAAAGCGACGTTCCTCGAGGTGCCGCAGGATTCGAGCCTCGAGACCGTCGATGCCGCGACCTTGATGGGCCGCGAAGCGGGCGTCGACGCGGTCGTGAGCGTCGGCGGCGGCAGCGTCATCGATACGGCCAAAGCCACGGCCGTTTGCCTCGGCGGGGGCGGCAAGGCGATCGACCACGTGGGCATTCACATGCTCCGCGCCGCGCCAGTTCCCCACGTCGTGATCCCCACCACCGCGGGCACCGGCAGCGAAGTGACCAACACGGCGGTCGTTCGCCACTCGGTGATGAAGCGCAAGGTCTACATCCTCGACGACAAGCTCATCCCGGGCGCCGCCATTCTCGATCCGCTGCTCACCGTGGGCCTCCCGCGCGGGCTCACTGCCGCGACCGGCATGGACGCGCTCACGCACGCCATCGAGGCCGTCGTGAGCAAGACGGGCAACCCGATCAGCGAAGGGCTCGCGCTCCAGGCCATCCGCATGATCGCCGAACACCTCCCGACCTGCGTCGAGAAACCGCAAGACCTCGAAGCCCGCGTGCAGATGCAGATGGCGTCGACCATGGCCGGCTGGGCCTTCTCGGTCGCCGGTGTCGGCCTGGTCCACGGCATGTCACACGCCATCGGTGCGCGTCGTGGCGTGCCACACGGCACCGGCAACGGCATCTTGTTGCCGCACGTCATGCGCTACAACCTCGAGGCCGCGGGACCGAAGCTCGCCCTGATCGCGCGCTCGCTCGGCTCCGAATCGAAGACCAAGGGCGACGAGAATCAACTCGCCATGGCGGCGGCCGACGCCGTCGCGGCGCTCCTCGTCCGTCTCGGTCATCCGACGAAACTCTCCGAGGTCGGCGTGAGCGAAGCCGACCTCGTCACCTGCGCCGGCCTCGCCCTGACGGACGGGGCGACGATGACCAACCCCCGCGCCGTCCGAAACACCGACGAGATCATCGCGGTGTATCGAGCGGCGATGTAGCGCGCCGCTCGATCTGCTCGGCGGCTTACTTCCGCACGTAGAGGCGGACGCGATCCGTGACGAGGCCGCCGATGTCGGAGCTGCTGTAGGCGGGGATGCCGCCGTTGAAGCCACCGCTGGAGCCGACCGCGAACCACCAGCAACCGCCCGGATCGCCGTCGACTGCGGCCGGGCCACCTTCGGAGTCGAGACCGCTGAAGGGGTTGCAACCGATCTGGTTGGCCGGGTTCTGGGTCATGGAGGAGAGGGTGCCGCGGGTGGCGCTGAGGGGATCACCCGTTTGCACCCAGGTTATGAATTGGGATTCGTCTTGGCCGTAGGTGAGACGGAGCTCGAAGTCGCCGGTGGTGCGAACGAACGAGGAGAGGTGATTGAGGACGCCCCACTGTCCGCCGTTGGGCAAGGTCGTGTTGACGCCGGCCAGCCACGTCGAGATGGCGAGGTAGCCGCCGTTGACGGAGGTGTCTTGGTCGTTGACCTGGGTCCAGCCGCCGTTGGTCATGTCGCAGTAGACGTCGAAGGGAGCGATGGGCCCCGTGCCGTCGACGTCGATCGAATAGACGCCGTTCGGAAGCGACGGATTGCCGGCGAGGAGACCTTTGCAATCCTGCGTGCTCGCGCCGCCGACGGTGATCGGAACGTCGAAGGTACCGCCGAAGAGGCCGGCGTTGGTACCGGAGACCTTGCGCATGCCCCACTTCTGCTCGTAGGTGCCGGCGGTCGCGGGTGCCGTTACTTTGAACGTGAAGGAAGCCGTGCCGCCGTTCGCGGCGACGACCTTGACGGGCGTGTAGCCGGTTCCCCAGAGGTTCGACTTGGTGTTCTCGGACCAGAGGACGTAGTTGCCGTCCTTCTGCCAGGTCTCGGTACCGGTGTTGTTCATCGTCACGGTGACCATCGCGTTCTGGCCGGTCGCCATGCTCGTCGGGAAGTTTTGCGAGCCCGCGGTCGCCGCCAGCACCGCGGTGTTCGTCACGTCGATGGGCACGTCGACGCAGAAGCCGCTCGATTGGAACACGCCGAGCCCGCCGACGCGCGAATCGGACATTTCGCGCATGAAGTGGATGGTGCCCGTCGTCGACGGCGCGCGAATCGTCATGTTCCAGGTCACCGTGCCGTTGGTCGCGATCGACCCTCGCACGGGCGCCGTCGTCTCCGCCCACAGGTTCTTCGGGGTGTCCTCACTGGCGAGGTAGAACCCGTCAGTCCACGTGCCGCTGCCGGTGTTCTGCACCGTGACCGTCACTTTTCGATTTTCGCCGACGGACAAGGTCGTGGGCAACGTGCTCGAGCCCGGCACGTATGCGCAGCCCCATTGGCGCGCGGCCGAGGTGCTGACGGTGACGGGGATCGACGTCGTGTCGCCGAAGTCGCCGAAGCCGAAGGAGCGCATCTGCGCCATGAACGTGTGCGCCCCGAGCGCAGTCGGCGCGGTGACGAGGAACGAAAAGGAATAGTCGCTGCCGACGGCGACGCTGCTGGTGACTGCCGTGTTCGTCCAGGTCCATTCGCCGTCCTGGCTGTTGAGCGCGAACTTCGGCGCGATCGGCGTCCAGTCGTTCGCGGGCGACGCCGTGCCGGCGTTGTGCATGGTCACGGAGACGGTGTTGCGTTCGCCGGGATACCACGACGGCTTGATGGTCGAGGACACGACGGTCGCGTCGTTGCCGGTGGGAACCACGGCTTCGCTCACGTGGTCGACGGGAATGCTGCCGTCGTTGCTAGCGCCTCCTCCACAGGACGAGGCGGCCAGCAAAACATAGACACACGTGTACGGTTTTTTGATCACGACCAACCGGAGAGCAAACCACGAGCCACGCGGAGCGCCCGCGAAAGCGCGGAGAAAGCCCTTGCTTTTCGCTCCTCCGGTTCGCCGTTCGTCAATGAACCCTTCGACGGCGTCATGCGATTGGCGTCGACGGTGGGTGCCCCCTTCCGTCGTTCGCTCGTGTCGGCGTCAGGGCGCCCGCGTCCAGTCCTGGCTTTGTCCGAGCAAGGGCACGAGGAGGTAGCCGCGCAGCGTCAGCGACTTCGGTCCCGTGACCTTCATTTTCACGCGATAGGTGTGACCGTCGCGCGGGTTGTAACAGTATCCGTCGACGTACTCGCCGTCTTCGAAGCGGAGGTGCCACATGATCACGATGCCGCGGAGCGTGCGATCGCGGAGCTTCGGGTCGGGGTTCTTCACGTCCTTCTTGTCGGCGTCCACGCCGTCGACCATGACCACTTCGTAGAGGCCGGCCTTCGTCTTCACGATCTTGAGGAGTCCCTCTTTGCCCTCCGACCACCAGTTGCCGAGGATCGAATCGGTGGGGAACGTCGTGTCGAGAGGCTGCGCGCTCGGAGCGGTGACGGACGCGAGGGTCCGTTGGACGCTTCCGGCGTGAGGGGACGTCAGCAAGAACACAGTGGCGGCGATGAGCGCGGCTTTCATCCGTCGGACCTTCCTTGGGCCAATCCGCCCGTCGACCGGAAGTCGAGCGGAGCGGCAGGACGCCATTCCGAGCTAGCACCGAACGCCGTCGCGTTCGCGGCCAACGGCAGGCAATTTCGGCGCTCGATCATCCGCGACGACCGATTGCCGGACGCGGACTCCACTGTCCCAATTCGTCAACCCTTGGCCGCGAGCGTCGCGTTCTGCGTGGTAAGATCCGGCGCGAAGCGCATGCCGTGCACGAGGCAACCGAGTGCGGCCGGCGCGTGGCTGGTCGCGCTCGTTCTGCTGGCCTCGCGAGGCGCGATCGCTGCACCCGCTCCACGCTTCCGCTCACTCGCCGAAACGATCCGGGTGCAGCCCGGAGTGACGTGCCTCGACGAGGTCGCGCTGCGCGAACAAGTTCGCTCGTGGCTCGACAGCGACGCGGTCGACGCCGACCTGCGCGTGGAGGTGGAGGGAAGCGCCACCGACGGGCGCTTCGTCTCCATCCGGATCTTGCGCGGCGATCGGCCGATCGCGAGCCGCCACTTCGCGCCGGGTCCGTCGAATTGCGAGCAGCTGCACGCCGTAGTCGGGCTCGCCGTCGCGCTCGCGCTCAAGGTGTCGCTCCACGACGAGCTCTTCGGCGAATCGGTTCCCGCAGTCGTCGAGCGCTGGTCGCTCGGTGCCGCGGCGATCGCGGCGTGGGACGTGATTCCCGGCGCCGCGGGCGGTTTGATGCTGTGGTTCGAGCAGGAGTTGCCGCAGCATTTCGCGGCGCGCTTCGAGGTCTCGGGGCTCACCGGGGGCGGCGGTCAGTTCCGGACGGTCTCCGGCGAGTTCGCGGCGTCGTCGCTCGCGGTCGACCTCGCGGGATGTGCCGTGCCGGTGTTCGGCGCTCGAGTGCGCGGGCGATTCTGCACCGGGCTCGAAGCGCGGACGCTCTTCGCGACGGGAAGCGGCTTCGCCATCTCGAAGGATGCCGTGCTCGATTGGTTTTCCCTGGCGACCTCTGCCGGCGTCGCCGTGCAGCTCGCCCCGCACTGGTCGCTCCTCGGCATGCTCGGCCTGGTCGTGCCATTGCAAAATGTCGATGTCAGCGTCGCGGAGTCGGGCGGACGGGTCGTCGAGACCCGCACTCTGTCGCCCGCGGGCGGCCTGTTTTCGCTGGGTTCGGCCTATCGATTCTGACGCGCGCATTTCGCCAAGGGTCGCACCCGCCTCCGTCCTTAATACTTATCGAGCCGTCCCCGATGGGTTCGTCCCAAAAACCCGAAGATCTGACGACGGAAGAGCTCTTTCGGCGCTTTGCGCCGTTCGTCGCCCGATTTCTCTTTCGTCTGGGTGTGCGCTCGGACGGCCTCGACGACGTGGTCCAGGAAGTGTTTCTCGTGGTGCACCGACGCGGAGGGTATCGAGCGGGTCCGGCCAAGCCGACCAGCTATCTCGCGACGATCGCGACGAACGCCGCGTCGGCGTACCGAAGGCGGCAGCGCGTCGAGCAAGCTCGCAGGTCGGATGCGGAGGTCGATGGACTGGTGTCCACCAGCAAGGGTCCCGTTCAGGTTCTGGAAGTGAGCGAGCGCCTGGAGCTACTCCAGGCCGCGCTCGAACGGCTCGAGCCGGACTTCCGCAGCACGCTCATCCTCGCGGATCTCGAGGGCGAGTCGTGCGCATCGATCGCCGCGTCTTCGGGAGTTCCGACGGGCACGGTGTACTGGCGTCTCCACGAAGCGCGAAAGCGGTTCCGGCGAGCGCTGCGCGCGACGATGGCCGGCGTGCCGCCGCGACGCGCGATTGCCGAGCACGAGCAAACGGCGGGTGCCGCGTCTCGCGAGCGCGGCGCGGTGTTGCTCTTCGCGGCGAGCCCCCTGTGGTTCGTTTCGGGCGCGCGCCGCCTGCTCCGAGCGAGTGTGACCGAGGTTCCCGTTCACTACGACGTGACGCGCGGGCTCGAGAAACATCGACAGCTCGCGGGGACTGCTCCGGCCCCGTCGTGGGCTCCTCCGGCGATCGTCGCCGGCCCTGCCGCGACGTCGCTCGGCGTTCTCGGCGCGAGCGGCGCGGGCACGGTGACAGTGGTCGCTCTCGTCGCTGGCCTCTGGATCCACGCGAAGGCAAGAACGCCCCTGGAAGACCGAGCCGTCACGGCGAGTTCCGCGACGGTTTCCGTCGCTCCTGCGCCGAGCGTGCGCCCCGCCGTGACGGGGTCCGCGCCCTCGAACGACCCTTCGCCGCGCGGAGTTGGTGAACCGGGAAAGGAAGCGCCGCCCGGCAGCACCGCAGCGCCGATCCCTTTCGAGAATTTGCCGCCCGCGGGATCGGCGAATCCGGCTACTCCAGTGGTCACTTCCGATCGCACTTTGGGGCGCGGCACGGCGATCGCTCCACCGGCAGGGTCGTCCGCTCCGACCGATCGGACGAAGGCGGCGCCCGTGACGAACAACGCGACGCGGGTCGTGCGCGCGCCGGAACCGGCGCCCTCGGACGCGCCAGAGCCGGCGCCGAGTAACTCGCCGATCGAAGCGCCGATCGAAGCGAAGGAGATCGCCCGCGCCGAACGGCTGCTTGCCTCGAACCCTGCGGGCGCGCTGTCCATCGTGCGAGACGCGCGTGCGCGGTTCAAACCCAGTTTTCTCCCCGAAGAGCGCGACTACGTCGAGGTGATGGCGCTCCAGGCGCTCGGACGTTCCGCCGACGCGAAGGCCGCCGCGAGCCGGTTCTTGAACGTTTACCCGGACGGCGCATTCGGCAATCGGATGCGCCAGATCGCCGGACGATGACGGCGCTCTCGTCGTGGAAGCGAGCGAACCGTGCGGCGTGCGTGGCCGCATGCGCCGTCGCCGCGTGGGCCGGCGCCTGCAACGAGCACGGGATCGTCGGCATCACGTCGGAACGCGTCGCGCGCGACGCCGGGGCGAGTCACGACGCCGCGCCCGGCACCGACGCCGACGGAGCCAGCTTGCCGATTGCTCTCGACGATTGCCTGCCCGTCAATCACGCGGGGCTCGACACGGCCACCGCGCAACACCTGGTCGACGGCTCCGGCGACGCGAGCGCCATGCGCTTCCTCTATCCGTACGACGGCACCGTGTTCCCCCGCGGGATCCCGGGGCCCACCCTGATGTGGGACGCGCCGGCAGCGGGCGTCGTCTACGTGCATCTCCATTCCAGCACATTCGACTACCAGGGTTGTCTGAATCCCACGGGCCCGAATCTCCTCGATTTGCCGTCGGGCGTCTGGGACCTCGCCGCGGCTTCGACGAAGGGCGCCGCGGATCCCTTCACGCTCGACCTCAAGGTCTACGCGAACGAAACGATCTACGGACCGATCACCGAACAGCTCGTGATCGCGACGGGTTCGCTTCCGGGCTCCGTCTACTTCATGGAGATGGTGCTGCCGGCGTCCGAGATGGCCGTGATGCGGGTTCGCGCCGGTGCTCCAGCGGAGACGTTCCTTTCGTTCGTGTGCACGGGCTGTCACGCCGCGTCGGCGAACGGCACGCGGTTTCTCGCGTACTCGAGCGGATCGGGCGGTTCGTTCACCTCGAGCGGCTCGTCGTCGCCGAAGACGCTTCTCGGTTCGACGCCGGGCGCCGAATTCGCGGGCATCTCTCCCGACGGCTCCGTGTACGTCGCGGGCGCGCATCCGACGGGCGGCGGCGGCCCGCGCACCTACGGCGGCGGCGTCACCAACGCGGGCCTGTACGACATGGCGACCGGCATGCTCGTTGCGGACAGCGGCGTTCCGGCAGGCGCGGGGATGCCCGCGTTCTCTCCCGACGGCACCCAGCTCGCGTTCACCGATTTCGGCGCGAGTGCGGGGCACACCCTCGCGCGCATGTCGTTCTCGAGCGCGACGCGCGTCGCGTCGGACTCTCGACCACTCTATTCGACGGAGACCGAGTTCGTTGGATGGCCCACGTTCTTGCCCGACGGCAACGCGGTCGTCTTCGCGCAGGGCGCCGCGGCCGACTTTTCGGGACAAGACGTCGGCTTGGTCCCGGTGATCACCGGGCCGCCCACGGATCTGTTCATCGTCGATACCGCGGGCACCTCGACGATGCTCTTCCAGGCGGCGGGGTTCCATTCATCGGCGGACGCCGAGACCGGACAAACGTATTTGCCCGGCGGCGCTGCGGATCTGCACGAGAACTATTACCCGTCGGTGTCGCCTGCGGCGACGGGCGGATATGCCTGGGCGCTCTTCGACTCGATGCGGACGTACGGCAACTTGGGGGTCCGTCGTGGCATCTGGATCACCGCGCTCACGCTGCACGCCGACGGAACGTACGCGGACGATCCGAGCCACCCCCCGTTCTACTTACCTGGCCAGAACGTCAACTCGGTGAATTTCCGCGGAGTCGCGGCGTTCGATCCCCCATGACGAAAGAACTCGCCAAGGAACGGCGCCGTTCGCGTCCTTCACCGGCATGCCTGGACGTTCGTCGGCGCGACTCGGCGCGCAATTTCTGTCCGTTTCCCTCGCCGGCCTCGCGCTCGCCACCGGAGGGTGCCGCTTCGGTGCTACCGGCACCGATCCCTTCGCCGATATGGATCTGGCCGACGCCGCGCCATCGAGCGGAGGGCAGGGCGGCACCCCCGATACCGGCGGTGCGACCGACACCGGCGGCACGACCGACACCAGTCCATCCGGTGGAGCTGGCGCGGGCGGTACGACGTCGAGCGTCGATGCGGGCGGGTTCGTCGGAGCGCAAGCCGGCGGCTCCGGCAACGCGCTCGGCAGCACGTTCCCACCCGACAGCGGTTTCCCGGGAGTCGGAGGAGCGCCGAGCGGCTGTGGCCCCGCACAGCCCGCGGCGATCTGCGATCCCGTCCGGAACGTCGGTTGCCTCGTCCCGTTCTCGGCGTGCGACATCGACCCGACGCAGGCGGTTCCGAGCGGCCGCTGCGTTTTTCCCTTCGCGAGCGCTCCGGCAAATACCGATGCCGGCGCGAGTTGTCAGGTCAACGCGACGACGGAGACGTGCGTGCCCTCGTCCACGTGCGTCGGCGGGGCGTGTCGCAAGCTCTGCTATTGCGATGCGGACTGCGTGCCCGGCGAGTGTTGTACGGAAGTGGCGCCGGGGGCGTCGGGAGTCTTCAAGCTCTGCAAGGCGTGCTAGCCGCCCAACGTCGGTTCGTCCGTCGCGCGAGAACGAAGGAGCAAGAGCATGTCCGTAGCGTCTCCCATGGTGCGTGCGCTCATCGAGGCGGTCGAGCGCTCCGGAGTAGCGAGACAGGATTTTTTGGGGCGCGCGGGCGTCACGGAAGACCGTGTGTCCGACGGTTCCGAGCGCTTCACGCTGGAAGAATTCGACGCGATCCAGCGCGCAGCACTCGACCTGACCCGTGACGAAGCGCTCGGGTTGCACCTCGCCGAGCACGCGAGCGAAGCGGCCTTCGGCCTCGTCGCGCATCTCGTCTCGCACGCGCCGACCTTGCGCGAGGCGCTCGGCCTCTGCGCGGAGTTCAGCCCGATCTTGCTCGAAGATGCGCACATCATCGTCGAAGAGCAGGCCGACACCGCTCGCGTGCGCCACCACTTCCGTCGCCTGTCGGCGCGCGCCGACCGCATGCACGCCGAGTTCGCCGTCGCGGGTTTTCTCCGGTTGGTCCGCATCTTCGCGGGTCCGAAGGCGCGCATCGACGGCGCGTTCTTCGAGCACGCGGTGCCCGTTCACCGGCACGAATATCATCGCGTGTTCGAGGGGACGGAACAGTTCGGTCAGGCGTTCACGGGGATCGAACTGTCGCGTGCCTTGCTCGATGCGCGACAGCTCCACCAGGACCCGCGGCTCTACTCGCTCCTCCGCGCGGAAGCGCACCGCACGCTGGACACGATCGCGCGCGGCGCGGGCCACGCCGATCGTCTGAAGCAATATCTCTCGGCGCGACCGCCGTACCGCATCCCCAAGATGGACGTGGCCGCCCGAGAGCTCGGCATGAGCGTGCGCTCATTGCGGCGCCGCCTCGCCGCGGAAGGCGTCTCATATCGCGAGCTCGTGCAGGCGACCCTCGAAGAGGCCGCGACGCACGTGCTCCGCAGTCCGAAGCGATCGGTGCAGGAAGCTGCGGACGCCACCGGCTTCTCGGACGCGACTGCATTTCAGCGCGCGTTCAAGCAATGGACGGGGGTCACGCCGTCGGAATATCGGCGTCGATTGCCGGCGCTGTTCTAGCGCGCGCTGCATTCGTTCTCGCGCTTCAAGAAATCGCCAAGGGCTCTTCGCGGGCCGGCCTACATCGGCATGTCATCGCCATTGCGATTTGCGGGTTGGCTCGTCGTGGGGACGTTCCTCACGACCGCCTGTGCGCCCGACTCCGCCGCTCAAGGCTACGACGATCCGTCCCTGACGAACGTGTCGAGCGGCGGTTCAACTGCTTCCGCCGCTTCGGCCGAGGGCCCCGGTCTGACCGAGGAGTCGTCCGGGTCGACCGACTCGGGGTCAGCGAGCGGCGCGCCGAGCAGCGATCCCGCGACGTCGCCTTCTTCCTCGGCGTCATCGGCTCCGTCTTCGGGCGATCCGGGCAGCGGCGCGACGTCTCCGAACTGCGATCTGAGCGGGCATTGGATGGCCACCGAGCGCGCCGTGGACGAGGCGCTCGGCGTCCAGCAAGCGCAGCGACACTGGTTCTACTTCGAGTTCTCGCAAAGCGGAGAACAGGTGACCGCGACGCGTGGCCTCGATTGCGGCTGGGACGTCATCGCTTTGAGCGCCTTCTCGGGTGCAGCGGACGTGCACAAGGCTTGGCCCACCGTCCTCGCGAAGAGCTCGATGGCGGGACGCAAGGCGACCGTCCAGGTCGTCGCGTCGGGGTGTTCGATTGCCTTCGCACCTTACGTCGCTGCCTACGCGATGACGGTGCCCTACTACGACGACACGTCGCATGCGCTGCCGGGCCCGAACGACCAGGCGTCGGGCACCAGTCCGGGTTGGGAAGATTGGGACAACGACGGCAACCCGGGGATCACCAACAACATCAGCGGCGTCGGCACTGGAAAGGTGTACTCCGCCGCCCGCGACACCAATACGTGGTCGGGAACGGTCGCCGCGACGGGGAGCGCGTTCACCGTCCCCGACGTCCTTCCGAAGCACGAAGAGGCGCTCCTCGGCTACGACGGAACGCCGCTCCTCGCGACGCAGAGCAGTGTCGCGGTCGACCCCTCGCTGCACTTCGTGCAGCTCGCGCGCCTCGACGCGACGCAATCGGCGGGTGACGACCCCACGGTTTGCAACACCGTCCGCACGCTCGCCACGACGCTGACCCCCAAAGCCGACGAAAAGCCGCTTCAGTGAACGCTCTTCGAACGCGCGCCGCGACGTTGGGCGCCGCCTGTGCCGTCGTCTGGGGTTTTCACGCGCCGAGCGCCGGCGCATCGCCCCTCATGGAGCTCGCGGGAGGGATGGGCGGCGAAGGCGGCCTTCAAGGTCGCGCTTACCCCGGCGGGAGCTCGTCCGCGTACTTCAATCCGGCCCTCCTTACCGATTCGCCCGCGGGCTTCACCCTCGGGTTCCTCGTCTTGAGCGAACAGATCGGCGTCTCGCTCGATCGACGGCTCGGTCCGAGCTTCGACGTCCCGAACGGCGTCCAGCAAGCCACGCACGCGAACGGCGATGAGTTCAGCAACTACCCGTTGCCGACTGGCGTGCTCCAGAAGGGGCGCACGGCGACGACGTTCGTCCCGGCGCTTGGCGCGCGGCCGCGGCAAGCCGCCGGCACGGGGCACGACACGTACACGTACGAATCGGTCGGCCTCATCGCCAAGCTCTTCCGGCAGCGCGTGGCGCTCGGATTCTACGCACTCGTGCCGAACGGCAATTTCTCGAAGCTCGACGCGCCGTACGCGGACGAGCGCGAACAGTACTTCTCGAACAGTTTGCATCCGGAGCTCTACGCCGATCGCATGACCGCCGTGTCGATCGCTGCCGGCGCGGGTTTCGCGGTGACCGACAAGCTATCGCTCGGTCTCTCGGCGACCATCGGCCTGCACGCGGGAGTCGGAGCGCCGGTGTACGTCGTGGACGCGAGCAAGCTGCAGAACATCCTCCTCACGCTCGACTCCAACGTGAATATCTCTATCTCCCCGCACTTCGGGTTCTCTTACCGACCCACGGATCGGTTGCGGCTCACCGGCACCGTCCACACCCCGCAAAAGGTGGAGCTCGACGCGAGTTTCACGTTCCTGCTCGCGACGGGAGTGTCGCAAGCCTCGGGGGTCTCGTTCCTGCTCGACTACGTCCCCTGGCAGTTCGGTGCCGGCGCTGCGTACGACGTCGTCAAGAATGGCAAGGACACCGTCACGCTCGTCGGCAGCGGTTTACTCGGGCTCTGGTCGAACTACATGGACCGGCACGACGAAAGTCCGGTGTCCGCCTATCCCTGGGCCGACACGCTCACCGGCGCCGCAGGCATTCGGTACGCGCGGGGTCCCGTGGGTTCGTTCGTAGACGTCCAATACCAACCTACCCCCGTGCCCCTACAAACCGGGCGCACCAACTACGTCGACAACGATCGACTGGGGTTCGACTTCGGCGCGGACTACACGTTCCGCGCGCTCGATACCGGCATGCACTTCGGCGCGCAAATCCAGACGTACTATCTGATCCCACGCCACCAGTGGAAACTCATTCCGCCGACGTCGCCGGACGGCCGCTTGCGCACGCCCGCGCTCGTGCGGGACGAAGTCCCCGACGACGCCGTCGCCGACGGCGCGCCATTCGCGGGCGCCGCGGGCCTACAGACGAACAACCCCGGCTTCCCAGGTTTCGGCAGCAGCGGCTGGATCCTGGGCGGCGGTCTTTATCTGTCGATAGACATCTGAAGTGGCGTTGCTAGGTCGGCACGTCGTACCACTTCCGGCACCTCCGATCGCTCGGCCCTCAGCGAGTCGCTACGTGGACGGTGTCCACTCCAAGTCGATCAACGTACGGGCAGCGCCCCGCCAAGCGCGTTCACGGAACATCGCGCGCACCGGCGTCGCGCTCGCGAGTGAGACGACGCCCTCGCAAAACCCGAGTGTTTGATGACAGGCCGCTTCTTCCGCGCGCGGCGACATGTGATAGGTGATCTCGATGTAAGCGTGCCCGTCCGTCAGCATCGGGAGGTCGAACGCGGGGAAGTCGAAGAGCGTGTTCCGCATCACGCGGAGCCGCATCAGCGATTCCACTGGCTCACCCGGGACGATCAGGTTCGTGCTCGCGCCGCTGAACTCGTCCGCCGAAAGACGCCCCCAGAACCGCACCGCGTCCATCGACTTCACTTCCAGGTGGTCGAGGATCGCCAGCCCCAACCGCTCGAAGCTCTCCATCGGATACCACTGGTTCGGCTCGATGTGCTCGCGCAGGTAAGCGACTTCCTGTTTCGGCAGAATGCGCTCCCAATCGACGTCCTTCCGTCGTCGGATCATTCTGACGTAGTCCGCGAAAAGCGACCCTCTGACGTTGCGTTGCAAGTGAGTCAAGCTTAGCTGCCCCCATCCGTCGCCGCCAAGCCGGCGCCGACTTTCCCCCAACGCCGTCCTCGCGGCGGGCTCGAAGAGGCGAGTCGCCGTTCGGCGCTCGCCCGCCGCTGCGGGCGGACGGGGGGAAGTGATGTCGGGGAACGGCGGAGCAACGACGAACACGGTGAGGCGTAGGGCCACGCCCGCGACGTGAGCATCGCCGCATGTCGGCGCACGACGGTGCGGACCGCGGGCCGCACCGGGTCGTATTCGGGGGGATTTCGCGTGGAAATGCCCCTGCGAGCCGCTTCGATGACTCGTGACGCGATCTTCGAGTGGAACGGGCTCCGCGCCCGGAACGCGGCCGGGCTTCGCGAGACGCGCACGCTCCGTGCCGCGCGCGGTGTGTGGCCATCTGAGTGGACAGAGGCGCGCGTCACGGATCCTGCGCAGAGGGGGCTACGCCCGGCCGCAATCCGAGCGCGGAGGTCCCCCTTGTCCACTCGAAGCTCAGCCCGTCGCTCGCTCGAACTCGCGAATTGGGCGCGCCTTCATCGCTTCGCCCTCACGGAGTCGGAAGCTCGCCTCTGGGAAGCGCTCCGCCGCGGGCAACTCGGGGTGCGGTTTCGGCGGCAAGCGGTACTAGGCCGTTACATCGCCGACTTTTTCGCGCCGGAGCCGCGGTTGGTCGTCGAAGTAGATGGCGGATACCACCAGCTGCGACGCACCGCGGATGCGCGTCGAGATGAGTGGATGCGACGGCGGGGGTATCGCGTCGTTCGCGTCAGTGCGGCGGCGGTGATGAGCGACGTGGGGGACGTCGTGGACGGGATTGCTGCGGTGGTGCGGGAAGGGGTGGGGTAGATGGGGAGGGCACGGCGCGGAGTTGTGCGTTGAAGGGCGGCACGGGCGCCGTGTGTCTCGCGGCAGTGCGAGTTCGCTTGGCGGCGTTCGTCGCGCGGAGCTCGGGATTTGACGGAACTGTGAAAGCGTCCCTCTATGAGTGTTGAAAGGCGGCGCTACGAGCGGCATAATTTCGAGTCAGCCTGACCTGGTCGCCATGCAGTCGACAACTCGGACATCCCCAGCGGTCTACGCACTTGATATCGGCGTTTACGAGATCGGGACCGACGCGCAGGCCCTGTCTCGGACCACCGCTGCCTGGTGTCGTGTCGACGCTGGCGTGTCGAGTTTTCAGGAACTGGAATATCGTGGACGCCCGAACGGCGGAACATTCGTATCTCCACGCGGAGAGTATCCTTGCGGACGCAATCTCGAGAACCTGGCGGACCTCATTCGCTCGGACCTAAGCGCTAACAGAATCGTTGTTCTCGGCTTTGAGGCTCCAATGTGGCTGCCGCTCGAGCACGAACATCGGCCACGACTGAACCTGTTCGCCCCTCGTTTTCCAGCAGAGATTGGCTTCGCCTGGTACCTGCAGTCGGGGGCCGCCGCAACGCTCAAGTCGATCGCGCTGGGCGTATTACTACGAGAGTGTCTCAAGCAGCGGCTTGAGAGATTTCCGCTTGCCACGACGTTGCAGCAGGACGCGACCGCTAGAACTCTTGTGCTATTTGAAGCATTCGTCGCAGGTCGGTACAAGGTTGCCAATGCGCGAGCCGCCCAGGAAGCGCCAAACGAGTGGGACGCGTTTACCGCGGCTCTGGCATGGGGCGCTCGCCACGCGGGGTTTTCAGTTCCGTCATGCGTTAATCCAATTGTTTTGCATTCGGCTGGCGGCCGTGTTGGTCCCGCGATGTCCGTGTGGGGCACTATCTTTTCGGAAGGTGAGCTTCTTGGTCCGACCGATTGCGAAGTCGTTGCGATGGAACCAGTGTCAGTGCCGCGGGAGGCAGGCTAATTCCGTGTTATCCGCGTTGCAGCCGACGAGTTCCTCGCAGCTGAACGCGCGAACGTTGGACAGATCCGCTACTATGGACGACAGGTGAAGCTCAGCTCGACATTCCAGAAGATCGCGACCGCATTTGCGGTTGAATTCGACGATCTCGCCAAGGAGATCGACCACGCGCAACTGTCCGGCGAATCTCGGGAGCACGCGCTGGTTGCCCTCCTTCGCAAGTACCTGCCCCAGCGTGTCGGAATTGATCGCGGCCTTGTCATCGACGCCCACGGAAGTGTCAGTCGTCAGCAGGATGTCGTCATCTTCGATCGTTCCGTGGGAACGGTCTTCGAGGTCAACAATGTGAAGTATTTCCCGTGCGAGAGTGTTGTCGCCGTTGGAGAGGTGAAAGCTCACATCGAATCACGCGGCACGATGCAGGATGCCATTGAGAAGATTCGCTCTGTGAAAGCGTTAGACCGCAGCAATCGCGGCACGAACCGCATCATTACTGGCCCGGGGATTTCGCTGTCGCCGATGCCTTTCGAGCCGGCGAAGAATCACCGCGACCAGATCTTCGGCTTCATGTTCACAAGCTCTTCGCTCACCCGTGATACGCTTGTTGGCCTACTTCAAGAGTTCAACCGAACGCACGAGCGTTCGCTGTGGCCGAACGTGTTTTGCGACTTTAAGGGGATTCTCATATCGTTTGAATGCGCCGGAAGGTTGTATCCGTCGGCGATGGACGCGACATCCCTTTACTGTACAAAGGAAGCAGAAGTAAACAATCTACTGTTGCTTTTCTACTGCATCTTGGCTAGTTTTATAGACGAAGCTCACGTTGCTCGACCGAACTACTTTGCATACGGGGAGATTGCGGAAACCGATGCGACGTTCCACAGCCTGTCCGGCGAAGCAGGTGCTGTCCAACTCACACCCTGAGGCTGACCGCAAGGGTTCAGGGAGGAGGTTGAACGGCGCGCGGTGTGTGGCCATCTGAGTGGACAGAGGCGCGCGTCACGGATCCTGGGCAGAGGGGGCTACGCCCGGCCGCATTCCGGGCGCGGAGGTCCCCCTTGTCCACTCGAAGCTCAGACCGTCGCTCGCTCGAACTCGCGAATCGCGCGCGCGTTCATCGCTTCGCCCCCACCGACTCGGAGGCTCGCCTCTGGGAAGCGCTCCGCCGCGGGCAACTCGGGGTGCGCTTTCGGCGGCAAGCGGTGCTCGGCCGTTACATCGCCGACTTCTTCGCTCCGAAAGCGCGGCTGGTCGTCGAGGTGGATGGCGGATACCACCAGCTGCGACGTACCGCGGATGCGCGTCGAGATGAGTGGATGCGACGGCGCGGGTATCGGGTGGTTCGCGTAGTGCGCCGGCGCTGATGAGCGACGTGGGGAACGTCGTGAACGGGATTGCTGCGGTGGTGAGGGAGGGGGTGGGGTAGATGGGGTGGGGCGGCGCGGAGTGGTACGTCGAAGGACGGCGCCTTTTGACGAGAGTTGAAGCGTCGCAAGGGGAGCGACACTACTTCGAGTTGGGCAGACTGGTGGTTCGGAAGTGCGGTGCTCTACGCAGCAGAGTTGACGTTCTCGCGGACGATTCGCGGGTGGCGTGCCGCGATACGCAGCAACGCGAGTCCGGGACCGTCGGGCTTGACCCGATCCTGCTCCCAGTTGCGAAGCGTATGAACGCTGATACCGAGCGCCTCCGCAAATTGCTCCTGAGTGAGACAGATGAAACGTCGCAACGCGGCCACGTCGCCGGGCTCAAGCCGACCTGCAACGATTCTCATCCGCTGCGCTCGAGTGAGCGCCCGGCTAAGTTCTTCTCGCGTTAGCTCTTTCCGATCGCTCATCGTAGATTCTCCACGTATTCCGCGTACAGCTTCTGCTCGGCCTTGGTGGCCAACCACGCGCTGATGATCCGGATGAGGTCATCCGCGCGTTCGGTCCACACGACCAAGACCAATCCGCGCGTGATGGGTCCGATGGACTTGAACCGATCCTCCGTCTCGCTGTAGTCGACATCGTACACCTCGAGGACGGGCGCATCCGTCGTGAACAGCTCGCGAGCATCGGCGAAAGACACTCCGTGAAGCTGCTCATTTCGAACTGCTTTCTCGGAATCCCATTCGAAGCGCACTTCCCAAGCATAAGCTATTAGCTTAGTTCGTCAAGTCCTCCTCCGTCGGTTGCATTCGACCCTGCTCTACGCGCAACGAATGCAGATCGAGGCGACCTTTCGCGACCTGAAGCGTCACCGTTGGGGATTCGGCCTGCGCCATGTTCGTTTCAACGGCACCAGACAATCAGCGAGAACACGTCCAGAGACCTCCGCCGTCACCACTGCAACCTAGCGGCGGCAAGGGCGCGGTACGGCATTGGTAAGCCTCTCCTTGCACGACAACTTCGGAATCATTCCAAGTTGCTCGCTCGAGCAGGACATAGTTCGCGCCCCTTCGTGACGCACCGGCGTTCAGCCCTGCGATCGCGTCATCCTGCGCATCGTCCATGCTCCCCGTCCCACTTCGATGCAATTTTCGCCACCGACCCTCTGCGGCGACCGGACCGACCGATGTACAGTCACGTCACGAGACGGGCCCCGAAGCTGTTCCTGCTGTCGGAATGAAGGCGCTCAGAGCAACGGGCGGCCGGCTCGAACACGCGGCCAAAGCGATCGCAAGAATGACGACACACTTGCGCCGTGACGATCCAGGAATCCGCAATTCCCGCAACAACATGGGGAGAGAGCGTTCCGAATGATTGACGGCGCTAGCTTCCAGTCTGCCTACAGCGGTTCCCACTTGAGTTGACCGTCCGCAGGTTTTTGCCCCCAACGGGTGAGGGTCAAAAACCCTCTCCGTTTCGCCCGAACTCTGGTCACCGCTGCGGTTCTTCTCGATCAGCTCAACTGGGTTGAGCTGTAACGTGTGATCAGCGCTCGAAATTCAGGTTCTGCGGCTCGGGCGGCAGCGGCGGAGTTGCGGGCGACGACGTGACCGGCACGGTACTGGAGACCTCTTCGAATCGGAAATCATCGACCCACAGCGTCCCCGTCCCAGACATGTGTGCGCCGAACGCGATGTCCCCAGCGTCGACCGGCACGTCGAGAACGATCTCGTACCTTTGCCAGTCCCGCGTGCCGCGGATGGGGCGGTCCGCCATCGTGTCGATTGCCAGCGGCTTGATTGGATCGTGCTGCGGGCCGTCGACGCGGAACCACAGCCCACAGTATTTGGCATCCTCGGTCTTAACCCAAGCGCTCATGCGCACTCGCTTGCGCAGAAACTTGTCGGGTTTTGAGACCTGCATAAGCGACCCGAATCCGGTTGGGGACGCAAGCATAGACTTGATCCGCGCGCTGGCCCTTCCACCGTGACTAACCGCGTGGTCGACTTCCACGGAAAATCCCGTCATATCAGTGCCGGCATGCCACCATCCGGGTAGTCCGGCGATAATGGTTATGCCGCCCGGAGAAGGCCGCTCCAACTCGGCCGCGTATACGAAAACAGAGCTGAAAACGAGAAGCGTCACCACGCCCCAAGACGTCAGTCCTCTCTGATTCATCACGAACTCCTACTGTAGAGCGCGCTCAACGTTGTTCGTCCGGCCGTCACCCGCGACTGCGATCCGCAGCGGGACGGAAGTGGGTGATCCGGCCTACAGGCTCCGTCCTCATACAGGGCTTCGACCAGATGCATGCGCCGAAGATAGCACGGCGCCGCGCGGCAGGCAGAGGCGCCGAGTTCTCCGTGGGCGGTCTCTTGTGAAGAGGACTGGCGCGCGATCAAGTCGGTCGATGCGAGGTCGTCGTCGTGCCACCCGCCACGCGCACCGTGGCTCGCCGTCCGTGCTAGACAGCTTGAGGCTGGACGCAAACGTCGCCTCTACCCCACCCGTGCCCGCTTCAACTCCCCACGCGTCAACGGCCCGCGCATCCACGACATCGCCCACGGCGGTTGTAACAGCGCCGCCCGTGTTTCCGCGTGGACGTCTCTGAGCACGAACCACCGCGGCAAGAGCCGCTGCACGGTTGCGTTGAGAGAACGCGCCAGCGTAGCGTCGTTGCCGGCGAGGCCGTCGATGACGCGGGCGCGGTCGGCGTCGGTTTGTAGGCGGCGGAGGCACCAGACGCCGGCGTTGCCGAGAGCGCGGTAGTCGAGGTCCATGGGGTTCTGTGTCGCGATGACGACGCCGACGCCGAAGGCGCGTGCTTGCTTCATGAGAGCGACAAGGGGCGCTTGGTGGGCGGGTTCGCGGGGTGCGTCGGAATGAAGCCGTAGAGCAGGACGTGGTCACGACTTCGCGCGGCATCAGGATCGCGACCGAGAAGGCGGTGCACCAAGCATGCGTCGTGCACCTCATCCGTTCCGCACTGCGGGCGGAATACGCAAGCAAAAGCGCCCCGGTGAGGCGCTCGCGTCTCCAACGAGGTCGAGCACGTCGGGCACGCGCGGGCGCGGTGAGCGGTATTTTGCGCGTTCAGGGGCCTCCGGGATCGGCGGGGAGCAGGTGGCGCAGATAGTGCAGTCGCCTCCCCCGCGCACGCCCTCTGGCCTCCGTGTGAGCCAGCCGCTGCGGGCAGCGCGCATGCGTTGAGCGTGCATGAGAGGGCACGACGATGCGAGCAACGGATGCCACGCCGACGATTAGAGCTAACTCAGGCGGCGTCGCGGAAGGTCAGTTCTGGCGGCGTTCGGGGTTGCCAGACGTCGAAGTAATCGAGCACTGCGATTCCCCTTCGCACAGGGGGCTCAGTGCCACGTATGGGTTCGCATTCCAGCCGGCAGCGGTTCCTAGTCACGTCTACTATCGAGGCCGCACGCACGACGCGCCCCCTGGAGTGGTCATGCTGTCTGAACCTGGCGAGACCTTCAAAATTTCCGGGCCGTCAAGCGGCATCATTCTTTTCGTCTCGCCTAATCTGATGTCGCGAGTGGCACTCGAACACTTTGGGTATGTGAAGCCGGTTCACTGGCGGACAGTCATGGTGCCACGATCTCCGCTCAGCGAAGAATTGCTTGCCACGATCGACACTCTTCGCAATGACTGCGATCATACCGCCGAGGCAGTCGTATCGAGGTTCATTGCCAGCTGCATCACCCAATTTCGCGAACCGACGAGAGAAGCCGCAAGCGGTGACTGCCCCAAGGCAGGCCTCGCTCGTGCGCGAGACGTTTTACACAGTAGGTACCGCGAGTCAGTGACGCTCGAAGAGCTCAGGCTGGCGAGCGAGGCCACCACGAAGCAACAGCTGATTCGGAGTTTCCGCGTTGCGTTCGGATTCACGCCGCACCGTTACCTGACTCAGCTTCGCCTGGGCCACGCACGCCAACTCCTGCGGTACGGCCACGACTCCGGAGAAGTGGCTCACGCCGTCGGATTCTATGATCAGAGTCAAATGAATCGACACTTCATCCGGTACTATGGGATGACGCCAGGACGTTATGCGAGGTCCATAGTTTAGGGTCGCGCCTGTCGGCACTTGCCCCGCGGAGGGGATCCCAATTTCGCCGGGTTGCGCATTTCGCCCAAGTCGAACGGTTGGTGCGCTCCTAGTCTCTTTACTTGCGCGGGCGCGTGGTCAGGCAGGTGCGATATGCCCGAGCTGCGGGTCCTCAAGTAAGCCGTTCCCTGCTTCCGCACAACTCCAACGAAGGATGCACGACATGACCAGACTGAAAGGAAAGACCGCCGTGATCACCGGTGGCGCTACCGGCATCGGCCTCGCCGCGGCAAAGCGCTTCATCGAAGAGGGCGCCTTCGTCTTCATCTTCGGCCGCCGGCAGGAAGCGCTCGACGCCGCGGTAG
>Ga0265320_10000404_pt1 | contig 34505 bp, 47 predicted proteins | sample 4827metaG_FD_202087 | JGI IMG/M metagenome (GOLD analysis project Ga0265320, IMG submission 202087) | Rhizosphere microbial communities from Carex aquatilis grown in University of Washington, Seatle, WA, United States - 4-8-27 metaG | ecosystem: Host-associated > Plants > Roots > Rhizosphere >... | reverse complement strand
GTGTTATTGCAAAATGCAACATCAAATGTTGTTGATGCTATAACTATGCTTGCCGGTAAGGCTATTGCAAAACTTGAAGACCAATGGGGCTTTTTGGGTCTGGGTGTTGGTGAGGGTGTCTTCCAAACCGTTGGTGTCCCAGTAGTGACCATGGCTAATACCATGACGACCTACAACAAAATAACAGCCGAAAATCTGTTAGATTGTATGGATGCCATTGATGAGAACTTCTTGGGTGATAGCATGAGATGGATTATGTCTCTCTCTGTGCTAAATAACTTGAGGAGACTACGCAGTGTAGTTGGCTCTGATAAACAGGGCTTCTTATTGCAAAGTTTGGGTGGGACATTACCGCCTACACTCTGGGATTTACCGTTTGACACAAGCGCAGTTATGCCGAAGAACAGCACAGGGTCACAACCCGGTACGAAGTTTTTGGCATTAGTTGATTACGACAATCTCATCCACGGTGATGCTATGCAGTACACCATGGAAATTAGCGACCAAGCCACTATCACAGACAGTGATGGCGAGACTTTGATTAACCTATTCCAACAGAATATGGTTGCAATCAAAATCTGGGGCTTGATTGACATTGAGTTGTCTAACCCAACAAAAGCGTTTGCTATACTGGAAACAGCAGCGTCTTAACGGGCAGCCAAGTTTATGTACTAACTTGTCAGTGCATTACTCAACAAGTCCTAATGGGTTTGAGCGGAAAACAACCCAAATGCAAGAAGTGTAACCACGCAGACGCGGGTGCAATCCCCGCATCTTGCACAAAGATAATTGCTGTTTGACATGGGTTGAGGGTTTGTTTGACAATTGCTTGGGCAGGGCAATTGTCCACTTCCTTTTGCTCTCAACCCTTGTCAGATAACAATTTTTATAATCAAAGGCGGTGATATTTTATGACCAAAGTAATTGTTGACCGTACAGGATTTTGTGCAGGGTCTCACTATGAGGCCGGTGTACCAGTGGAGTTACCAGATGAGGTTGTTGTGGCTCTTGGCGCACATGCAAAAGTTGTTGGCGGTGCTAAACTAGCCCCGGCAAACGCCCCGGTTATAAAAGCAGCCAAACCAAAAAAGAACAGAATGATTGCAGCAGCCCCAGTAAATAAAGGGCTTGACTAAAAATGTATAAGTCAGTGCAAAAAAGCTAATATAATAAAACTATGGCAGCAACTTTTGAGTTTGAAGAAGACAACGGCGCACAAACGGGAAGCCCCACAAAGGGGACAACCCGTACTGCTGCGCGTACAGAGTGCAATTGGAAAAACATTGACGATAGCACCACGGCATACAGCTCAAGCCCCATAACAGCGGGCAATAACTCATATCAAAAAAATCAGTTTGGTCATTTTAGTGGCTCATTTAACCAGATAAGTGCAGGGCTTTTTGCTCATACAGCAGGGACACTCACAAACATGACGCTCAAAGGTGTACCGGCTTGCTCAACGGCTGCTGGCCCATACTCATACGTTACACCGTCAACCGGCGCAGATGCCGGATTGACCACAGACATGACCACAGCGGTTGCAATTGGCTCTGGGGTAGCAGTTTGGTTTACACCAACAAGCCCAGAGATTGCATCACACGCAGCCACAATGACCTCAAACCCTTGCTATACCAATTGGCTTACAACGCAATTACAGACAACTGCCAGTGCAGCAGCCGGGGACACACCCAGCCAAACACTGACGTTGCAATATAATGAAAACTAAAAATATGACTAAACAAAAAACAATCATAATCTTTTGCGCAAACTGCCAAGCAGAGACACCCCATACTGGGGAAGTTGACCTCAATGGTGAGCTGGTCTTTACTTGCACAACCCCGGATTGTGGCAGGTTTGTCAAACTTCCGGCAGACATGACCGCTGATGAGGCCAGAGCGTATTTTGTAGCTCACAAAGAGGCAAACATTGGTCAGGTATCAGTTGAGAAGTCAGCAACATTACTTGACGACATAATGAATGGTGAAGCAGAGCCGGACACAGCACCAGTTGATGCGACCCCGGCAGCCGAGGGCGAAACGCCAGCAGAATAAAATCATAATCTGCGCAATACAATGCGCCCCAGCAATACAATGCTATGTTAAAACTAAAATATCTTTTTGAGGCAACATTTAACACAGGCGTGGTTTATAAACAAAACCGCGCAGATACTTCCATTTATACCCCACACACAGTCAATGACAAAGGTGAGCCACAGGGTAAATCTTGTACGTCAGACATCCAAGAGGGCATTGATAAATTGGCAATTGATAAGTTTGTGCTGATTGAGCAAGGCTTATTGGCTGACAATAAATGGTCAGTTGATTTAAAAGACGGGCATTTTGAGCATAACGGTGTGCAGTTTGGCGTACAGGATGACCACCCACTGCCAACATTACCGCCAAAGTTTAAATTGATATACTTCCGCACACGCTATGAGAGCCATACCAGCCCGGCGTTATTTAACAACCCACTAAAAGTTGACCACGTTGGTGGTAAAAAGTGGATAATTACCAACCGCGCAGGTCAAAAAGTGACGTTTGAGAATGTTGATAAAATGTGGACAGAGGACAGTTTTGGGTGGCTTGATGGCATAAAACAAAAAATCTCAAAAGTGTATGTACTGCCATACGTTGCAGCCTACCCAACACTTTATTGTTTGGGTTGGCAATGCACCGTTGCGGGTAAAAATTACCAGCAGGTAGTAACAATACACTAATATGGCAGTCACAAAGAGATTTTATTTAAACAATAACGCAGCCCCATACTCACCGGCGACCCTCAAAGGGAACTGGCAGACAACCACTGGCTTTGTTGATATGCGTTTGGGTAATTTTCCGCTTGGTGCAGCAGCCACCAAAGCTGTGGCAGAAGCGGTGGCCACAAACCCGTATAACGTCTTGCTGGCCCGTTTTGTCTCTGACCCACTGCATACCAATTACCAGTTTACCGCATCCGATACAATCAACTGGGTTTTGGGTTGTCTTGAGGCTTCCGCTGCGTCTTTTCATTTACATATACATGTTTATGTAACTTCCGGGGATGCTGACACCAACCGCGGTACACTTTTAAATGATTATCTTGGTGCAAACGAATGGCCAACCACAGCAACCGGCAAAGGATATGGCGCAATGGCACTGGCCGGCACAGTCAATGCAATGGTGGGTGATAGGATTGTGGTTGAGATTGGTTACGAAAAAACCGGCTCATCAGCAACCTCAAAAACCGGCACAATCAATTATGGCAACCAAGGCGCAACCGATTTAACAGATGGCTCAACTTCCGTAACCACACAACCCGGATGGGTTGAGTTTGTAACTGCGTCAATGGTTTTTCCGGCGACAATAAAAACAACCGGCACTTGGACATCACCATCTGGTTTAACTTTGATTGATGTTGAGGGCTGGGCCGGTGGTGGTGGTGGCCCAAACCCGAATACCGGGCAAAACTCATGTGGCGGTGGTGGTGGTGCGTACTCTGCAAAATACGCAATAACTATTGCCGGCAGCACTGGGTACACAGTAACGGTTGGCACAGCCGGTACTGGGGCAACATCCGGGGGCAATGGTGGCACAGCCGGTGGTGACTCAAAGTTTAACAATGGCACATCTGATGTTATGGTGGCAAAAGGTGGGGATGGTGGCCATATTACCACACAGAGTTACGGTGGTTTGGCAACAAACGGGACAGGAGATATAAAATACTCTGGCGGTAACGGCTATCTGACCGCTTATAACAACAGCGGGCCGGGTGGTGGTGGTGGCGCAGGGAATAAAGCAAACGGTGGCACACCGGGGGTTGATGGCGTGGGTGGCACTGGTGGCTCATGGGGCGGTGGTACTGGCGGTATAGGGTCAGTTGGCGCGCTTTTGGGGGCTGGCGGTGGTAACGCAGATATGGGTGGCAATGGCTCAAACGGTACAGTTGGTATGGTCAACATTTACCCAGCAACCCCACAAACACAGCAAACCCAGACCGGCAAAGCGTTTATAAACGCTCTGACCAAACAATTGCAAACTGCCAAAACCAGAATACAAAAAGCAGTAAACAAAACCCAGCCCGGTAAATCCCGCATACAATTGACCACAGCGAAAACGCAACCGGGTAAATCAAGAATGACTGCGCTGACACAAAGAGCGCAGACTGCATTGGCAAACATAAAAAATAATACACTCAAAACTATTGCCGGTGTTGCCAACATTGCTGCAAGTGGTGTAACCACAACCAAAACTCAAACTGCAATTGCCAGAATACTAAAAGTTGTGGCACAAACAGTCACCGCTGTCACCCGGATAACTACCTCAACGCTGCGCACTGTTACTGGTGTAACCCGCATCACTAAAGTTACGACCCAAGCCCAGACTGCATTGGCACGCATCACCGCGGTCACACAAAGAGCGCAGACTGCACTTGCGCGCATTGGAATAACCACAACCAGAACTCAAGCAGCCAAAGCCAGCATTTTAAAAACAACCTCACAAGCACAAACCGCACTTGCCCGGATAACAAAAGTGGTGGGGCAGACCCAGAGTGCAATTACCAAAATAACAAACGCTGTCACCCGGACAGTTACCGCAGTGGCCCGCGTTACCATTAGCACCTTGCAGACACAATCAGCAAAAAGCCGGGTACTTGTATCAGTTTTGAGGACAACAACCGGCCTAGCGCGTTTGACGGTCTCTGTTTTACGCACAATCACGGCTATAACGCGCATCACAGCCTCAACCACCCGGACACAGACAGCAATTACCCGAATACTAAAAGTGATAAATCAGACCGTACAGGGCATCACACGGGTCACAGCAAGCACACTCAAAACAATTACAGGCACGGCAAGAGTAACTGCAATCACACAAAGAGCGCAGACTGCGTGGGCCAGAATACTGGCAACTGCGCAGCATACGCAGACAGGTCTTGCCCGAATACTCAAAACAGTGACCAAAACTATCACAGGTGTGGCGCGTATTGGTTTGATAACCACCCGGACACAAGCAGCCTTGGCCCGCATCCAACTTGTTACCAGCAAAACAATTGCCGGCATCACGCGCATTGGCTTGGTTACGGCTAAAACTCTCACCGGGATAACCCGCATTGCTTTGATTACTACCAGAGCGCAGCCGGCTATTGCGCGCATCCAACTTATAACCAGTCAAACACTCACTGCGGTCACACGCATCACCAGCGTTGTCATCCGTAACATTGTTGGTGTTGCCCGGATATTGAAAATTGTGACCAGAGTAATTACCGGGGTGGCGCGCATAGCAGTAACCGTTGCGCAAACTATTCCGGGTGTCTCACGCATAATGCAATCTGTTGCTCAACCAATAAACGCAGTGGCACGGGTAACTGCAATGGCAGTGAGGCAATTGACCGGGACAGCGCGCATTGAGATTACAAACTTGGTAAATATCTTTGCTAAAAGCTCACTGGCAGTTTTGGTTGACCGGCTTATTTATGGGCAAACACGCGTCAATGGTTTTACTTGGAAGCGTCAACACGGGTGCGCGCATATCAAGCGTGCATGGGGCTTATTCCGAAAGCGCGGGCCGTTGTACATCCAAGGCCAAAGATTGATGGCAGAGTTGACTGGTGAGCTTTTTGTGTATTCCGGCAAATTGTATAACAAGAGGCCCGGTGACAGTTATAATTAAACTATATGAGCGACACACCAACACCATACATGTACGCAGAGCAGAGTGAGCTTGAGGCTTACTTGGGCGTTACGTTGACCGAGAATGGCGCAAACCAGTTTGCGTTACTTTTGCCGGCCATCATGGATGCGGTTGACCAGTATTGCAACAGGTCTTGGCAGACCACAGAGCAAGATGGTGACGGCATTATCACAGAGTATTTTGATGCAGTTGCAGCAGAGACCGCGCCGTATGCCAATGACACATTTTTTGTTAAACAACCAAAGATTGCGCAAGACCCGGCAGACCCAACTGCACCGCTGGCCAAAGGGATTGTCAGCGTAACCGTTGGTGGCGTGCCATGGGACATGCGGTATGTTTACAGTTATGACACCCACGTTAAATTGTGGTTGAGGCCCATGACCATCATGCTGCCAAACCCGCTTGGGTTTAAAGCCGTTGAGATAAAATATAAATCTGATGCAGCCGGCAATGTACCACCGCTTGTTAAACAGGCTGTCATTGAGTGGATTGCCCGCAAAATCCAAACTTCCGGGGATGCCAACAAAGACCCAAACAGAGTACAGACCGGCACGGTGCAGGTGCAATTTACCACAGACAAAGTTGGTGGCATGCCGGATTTTGTTAAACTTGCGCTTGACCAATACAGGTTGGCAGCAATAGACAGGTTTTAAAAATATGGCAAAATTACCAATAACAGATACATGCGTCATTTACCAATTCCAACGCAGCGGGGACAAAGAGGGGTACAGTGTTGACCCGGTGTACCAAAACGTCAACGTGTCAATCTCACCCACCGGCACAGACATTGCAACCGGCTTTGGTGACGTGCCGAGCTTCCAAGTCTTTGAGGCATTTTTTATGGATGTAACGCTCTCATTGCACAATGGCGATAAAATCAAAACCAGCAATAATCAAGAGTATCTGATTGACGGTATGCCGTTTGTGGTCAATAACCAGTACATGCAATACATCCGTTGTTTAGTAAAGCAGGTGGTATAAATATGGCAGACGAAAACTATCAATTGTCAGTTGACCTAATTGGCGCAGCAGAGTTAAAAGCTGCAATTGCAAACACGCAGTCCGTGGCTACAAAAGCCATTTTGGGTGCGGTCAACAAAGCTGCAATCAAAACAGAGGCATTGGCCAAAGAGTTTGTGCCACATCAGACCGGGACATTGCAGAGGTCAATACATGCGCAGCCGGCAACGGTTACACTCACAAACATTGAGGCCCATGTTGGCACAAACCTTGAGTATGCAAAATACCAAGAGGGTGGCACACGCGCACATCAGGTGGCTGTGGTCAGCAAGCGCGTACTGGCCAATAAAAAGACCGGGCAGATTTTTGGCACGTTTGCCAATATACCGGCCATGGCTGGTAAATACTACATGAAAAAAGCCAAAGAGACAGTTGTGCCATTTTTTACCAATTACATGACGGCAGCAATCAAAACTATACTTGATAATCTGGCGACAACGCCAACTAACTTATGACAGGATATAAAGCAATAAAAGATGCAATTGTGACAATACTTGAGACTGTACCAAGCCTCAAAATTGTCTATGGCAAAGAGGCAAAAGCACTGGCAAACTTCCCGGCTGCATGCGTCAGCGCAAACAGTGATGATGAGGAGTTTAGCAGCATTGGCGCATCCGGCACAAACTTGGTGGTTATCAAACACAACATCCGGGTTTACTTCCGGGTTGACGAAAAAAATGACGCAGATTATGAGGATGTACTTGAGGCTTGTGTTGACGATATAAAACAGGCAATCAGGTCAAACGTAACACTCAACGGCACTTGTGAGTATGCTGCGCCGGCAACGGGTGTCTGGCGTGATGGTGTCAAAGAGACCCCGGTGAGAGTGTACGAAATGACCACCCGCGCAACTGTGCATCTGCGCAGAGATACGGGTGACTTGGTATAGCTTTTTTAAAAATGTATAAGCTGGGGCAAAATTACTAATATAATTGAGACATGAGGTATAAATATCTTGGCACAAGTGAAGTACACATCCCAGAGGTGGGCAAGACAGTTATGCCGGGTGATATTATAGAGACACAAACGCCTATAAATCACACAGACTTTGTGCAGGTGACAACAGATGGCACGCCGGATGTTGACACAACAACAGTACCAGAGCAAACAGAGCATGTTGAAGACAAAACAGGAACGAAAAAAAAAGTTAAACAAGAAGACTAAAAAAATATGAGCGCAGGAATACAATCAGTCATCAGTTTTAAAAAAGAGGTAACTTTTGGCACACCAGTTGTGCCAGATAAATCAATGCCAGTACGGGCAACCGGCGGTATTGATGCCAAAAAAAATGTGCAGATGATACCGGCCATCAAAGGCCAATTGCAAAAAAATTATGATGCAATTTTGGGCAAGTCTGCGTATGAGGGTGAGTTGACTTTTGACGCTTTTGAGGATTATCTGGGCCACTTCTTATTGTCAGCCCTTGGTACAGATACCCCAGCAGTACACGCTGGTGAGACCATTGTGTATGACCACGTTTTTACAGAGACATCACCAAAGCAATCATTTACTATTGAGCAAGCCCAAAGCGAAAACGTCAGACGGTTTGCCGGCTCAATTGTCAAAGAGTTAAAACTATCCGGCAAGACTGGTGAGATGCTTGAGGTTATTGCATCAGTAATTGCCAAGGGACAAGCACCCGCAACCGCAATCACCCCGGCATTTTCCACAATCCCAGCATTTAACTTTGCGCAGCTTCAAGTTAAAATTGGCGGGTCAATTGTTGGTGAAGTTGAGAGCATTGACTTGGATTATAAAAACGGCGCAGAGATGGTTTATGCCCTTGGCAGCAATGACCCAAGTTTTGCTGGTATATCCGGCGGGTCAGAAGTCAGTGGCAAAATCAGCATGTACTTGGATGCCACAGCACTTGCCAGACTCACAAACTATCTTGCTAAAACCACAGAGGCAATTGAGTTGATTGCAACCGGCGCAGCGATTGGAAGCGCAGCAGCGTATGTGCTTGATGTAGTTATTCCAAAAGCTGTGTACACCACAGCAACCACAAAGATTACTGACCAGCACAATTTACTTGAGATTGAGTTTAACGGGATTTACGACACGTCAACTGGTAAATTACTGGGTGTTACGCTCACCAACCTAGTAACAGCGTACTAAAAATATGGAAACAAAGGAAGTAAAAACAACAGGTGGCTACACTGCCACACTCAATGCCTACTTAACGTATGACCAGTTTGTTGAGTTGCAAAAAGTTTGGACAAACAACACACTCATTGACCCCACCACCGGCGCGCAAGACCTCAACAAAGTACCCGCAAACCTTGTATATGATGCTCAAAAATTGGCTATTGGCTTTTTGGTTAAATCTATAACCGGCCCGGATGGCGCAGCAATTACACGCGACATCAACAGTTTACCAATACCGCCTCAAGACGGCCAAGAGATAGTGGATGCCATCAACGCTCTCACAAAAGAGGCTGCTGATGCTTTCAGTAAAAAAAAACAGACAGCGTAACGCTGGCGGTCTTCAAGAGTTACCACGATAAAACAAACCTCAAAGGTGACAAACCATTGGCAATAACGCATATCTGCCATTTACTTGGTATCACTTACACCCAGTTTAAAGACCAACCGGCATGGTGGGTTGGCACAACGCTGGCGTACCTCTCCGGCAAAAACCAAGCGGAAGCAGCCCTCAATAAAAGTTAGCTCACATTGTTTTGTATAAGAACGCTCAAAAAACCTAATACAATATAAGTATGGACAATGCGGTACTTGAGATTGTTTTAAAAGCGCGTGATGAGGCCACCAAAACCATTGAGGGGATGACCGGGGCAGTTGATGATGCCTCAAAACACACAGCAGCTATGTCAACGGCGTTTAAAGAAGCCGGGGGCGTGCTTTTGGGTGTTGGTATTGCCGGTGTTGGCATAATGAAAGTCTTGGCAGATGCAGCCGGTGAGCATCAAGTTGCCATGGCCAGTGTTGATGTAACCCTCAAAAATGTGGCAGCAAGTATGGCCACAACCACCATTGCAACCGCCGGGAATAAAACAGAGGTAAAATCAGCCACAGCAGCAATTGATGACCACATCAGAAGCCTCAAAGAGCAGATTTTAAATTATGAGACCATGGGTGGCAGTCACAAAAGTGAGATTGCAGCATTACAAGAACAGGTCAAAGCAGAAGACTTGCTCAAACTCAAAGAGCAAGACGTAAAAGTTACCACCGGCGGGTCAATTACTGTGGTCAATGAGCATGCCATGAGTTTAAAACAACTGCAAGATGCCACGCAAAAAGCAGCAGACACCATGTTGCAGCTTGGATTTAACGAAGACGACACCAGCAAAGCGTTTGCACAGGATTTATTTATCACCAAAGACGTGGGTGATGCCAACAAAGTGCTGGCGGCCACAGCCGATTATGCCCGGCTCAAAGGTCTTGACCTTGCAGATGCCGGCCAAAAGATGACATTGGCGTATGAGGGCAATACCCGCGCACTCAAAGCCTTGGGTATTGAGTTGCCCAAAGGGACACAGGGCATGGATGCCATCAACGCGGTCATGGGCCGTACATCCGGGCAAGCAGAAGCGTTTGCGCATACTTATGAGGGCGCAACACAGGTCTTGTCAGCCAATTTTGACAAACTCAAAGTGACGCTGGGTGAGCGACTTTTGCCAACGCTCAATGATTTTATGCAATCAATTGTCAAAGTGATTGAGCATTTAAACAACCTCTCACCAAAGACGTATGACACCATTGTAAATGTACTCAAGTTTGGCACAGCTTTTGCGCTTATTGGCGGGCCAATTCTTTTGTTTATTGGATTTTTACCGGCTCTGATTGCCGGGTTTGGCGCAATTGCCGGCGCAGCATTGCCACTCACGGTTATTTTGGTGGCCGTGGGCGTGGCAGCATATCTTATTTATACGCATTGGAACGAAATCACCGCAGCGTTTGTAAAAGCAAAGCCGGCGATTGACACAATTTTTAAAGCCTTGCAGCAATTTTGGGTCAGCATCCAACCCCAACTCACGGCACTAATGAAGACCATCAGTGAGTTTATAACGTATGTGGTCAACGCAATTGGCAATTGGATAAAAGACAACACAGACACGTTTGTTGCTTTTTGGGAAGTCATCAAAGGCATCTTTACTTTTGCGCTTGGATTTATACAGGGATTTTGGCAAACCACATGGGGTGCAATCAAAGACTACTTGGTGGCCATCTGGGACATAATGAAAGGCGTGGTTGAGATTGCGTGGGGTATCATCACCGTTTTTATTGACATTGCCATGGGTCTGTTTACCGGCAATTGGACAAAGGCATGGCAGGGCATCAAAAAAGGGCTTGGGGACATCTGGGATGGCATCAAAGACATCATCATGGGTGCGCTTGATTTTATCATCAGCTCTGTAAAACTTGCGCTTGACACCGTGATTGGATTTATAAACGGCATCATATCCGGAGCAAACTCTGTTATGAGTAAAATACCCGGCAACCATCTGACCATACCATTGATACCGCATTTTGAGACCGGCGGGTATGTACCAAAGACCGGGCTGGCTGTTGTCCATGAGGGTGAGTTTGTTTTGAGCAAAGACATGTTGGCCGGTAAACAACAGATACCGTCAACGGTAAACAGCAAAACTTACCAGCAACCAATTACAATAAATGCAACAATCAATGAGACTTTTGACCTCAACTTGCTGGGTCAAAAGCTGGCGTTTGCCATGCGCAATAGCAGGTAACAATTATGATTACAGGTTTAACAATTGGCGGTTTGCCACTAACATCAACACAGATACTTTTGCAGTCATTTAACAATGGCAGTTTTCCGGCGACTGTTTACACCCGGTCAAAGCGTGGTGGCTTCCAAGGCAATAAAATGCCAACACCAACTTTTGCGTCATATCAACTTGTAATAAATCTCACAATAATTGGTTTGTCATTCTCTGACCTAGTAAATCAAAGACAGGCGTTGTTTAAAACTCTTGGGTTGGTACACTCAATGGGCGTGCAGACTTTGGTGATTACCCGGTCAAACGGCATAAACTTGCAGATTGATATAAAAACAATTGAAGTCACCGGGGACATGACCACGGATGATGGCCTCATGTCAAACGTGCAAGTTACGCTCAATGCAGAGTACCCGTTTATGATGAGTACAATACCCACCGCGCAAGATGTTTTACTTTATAACGGCGGTGGTATGAGCATACCAATGGGCGTGCCTCTTGACCTCTCACACAATCCAAGCGGTGTGGTCAGTTTAACCAACAATGGCAACTATGCTGCGTACCCGGTATTTACGTTTGTTGGCCCACTACATCACCCCACAATTACCGACCAAACCACGGGTGAGTCTTTTGCCCTTGCCACTGACTTGGCCACTTCCGGGGACAGTATAGTTGTGGACACTTACAACCGCACCGTTACAATTTTGCCATCCGGCAATGTGGGCCGGCAGTTGGCCAGTGGCGTATTTTGGACAGTCCCGGTTGGCATAATCAGCGTTGCTTTGACCACCACCAATGGCGGTGACGTTGGTAAATGCACAATCAGTTACCGTGACACTTACCTTGGGGTTTAAAAATTATGAGCAATTTATCACCAGTAGTAAAAGTTTACATCACAGACGTTGGCACGGGTGATTTTTTTGAGATGCCGTACAGCTCTTTGACGTACATTGAGGAGTTAAACAACGGCGGGTCAATTACCATCAATCTTGATTTTGTTGCTGTCAAAGCCATAGCAGATAAATACAACACAACTGTGGCTGATTTATTTACTGCCACTTTCCGTGAGATAAAAGTGACCCTCAATGACACAATCATCTGGTTGGGGGTTGTGAGCGAGTACAACCGCGCCAAAGGGGCTGATGGGTCATTTACCCTAACAGTTGCCGGTGTTGATTACTTCTCACTATTCCAAAAGAGGCGCACAGGTCTCACAGAGGTTGATTTTGCTGCCGTTGACCCGGCCACAATCCCGTGGGCATTGATAAGCGCGTCACAGGCTTTGACACATGGCGACTGGGGAATTACAGAGGGCGTAACGGCCAGCACCGGCTTATCAGTTACCGTGGCATATAAAAATGCAGAGATAAAACAGGAGATTGCCAACCTCTCAAACCTCAAACAATATGGCTCTTTTGATTTTGATATTGATTACACCAAAAAGTTTAACGTGTACTATCCGGGCAAAGGCAGTGTGCGCAGTGAGATTGTTTTGGATGACAACAACATTTTGGCTGACAGCGTTAAAATCCCGGTGGTCTTAACTTTGACCAACTCAATTTTTGTTACTGGGCAGGGGGTCAACAATGACATTGCAGCAGTCAACCAGCAAGCACCGTCTGGCGACATTGCAGCCTATACATTGCTTGAGGACATGACCAGTGACGTAAATATATCTGACCTCACATTGCTGGCTGCGCTGGGCAACAGGTGGTTGAGCCTCAACCAATTGCCAATTTATCAAGTCTCAATCAAACATGAGGGTGATGACCCGGTTTTGACCAGCTATGATGTTGGTGACACGCTGGTTGTAAACATCCCAGAGGAAAACATTGCGTATCAAAATTACCGGGTGCGCAAACGCACCGTGGATATTGACCAAGCTGGCATGATTACCGTGCAGCTTGATATGCTAACACTATAAAACTATGGATGAGATAAGAAGAATTATAAAAGACGTGTCAGACAGACTTGAGAAGTTTGAAAAGGGGTTTTTTATCAAAAAGCTCTCAATACCGGCTGACGGTTATTTTGTGCCAAAAATCGTAACAAGTGACCCGGTAGCACCACAAAACAATGAGGTGTGGATAAACTCAACCAGCAATCAATTGAAGTGGAATAAAGCGGGTGTCATCAAAGCGGTTACACTCTCATAAAACAAAATGTATAACTACTGGCTCAAAACCAGTTAAAATAAAAGTATGGCAATCAGAAGTATCAAAACAGGCGCAACAGGAATAACCGAGGCAGGAGTATTGCAGCATTTAACTGACATGCTCAAAGCATCTGGTGTTTTGGACATAACCACAACCATGTGCCAAGTAGCAGCAGCATCCGGGCTAAACGTCAGCGTTGCTGTTGGCCGGGCATATCTTTTGGCATCCGGGGGCAATGGCTACCCAGTCATAATTGATGCCACTGTTTCACAGGCAGTCAACTCAAACGCATCCGGCAACCCGCGTATAACCTCAATTGTTTTATATAAAAATCTTGCTGGGACAGCCAATACTGATGACACAAACACCACACTTGTTACCGCGGTTGACGGTACACCAGCCGGCTCACCAAGCGCACCATCAAGCTCAACCATACAGTCAGCCGTTGGTGCTGGCAACCCTTGGACAAAACTTGCAGATGTAACCGTGGCATCCGGCGCATCAACCCTTGCCGGGCAGGTAGCCGATAAAAGAACACAAGCCACATGGCGCACTGATTTATTTAACTCTGACGCTTGGGTTGTGGTCAATGCAACCGGCGCAACAACCACGCTTGATTTATCACTTGGCAAAAAGTTTCAGGTCAATTTACAAACCGCAGCAACCACGTTTGTTTTGCTCAATGTGCCTCTCAACTGTAAATCAATTGAGGTACGCATTACGCAAGCCAATGGTGGCAACTCAACAGTTATATGGTGGGGCAGCTTGGCTTGGCCGGGTGGCTCTGCACCAACATTGAGTACAACCAATGCAAAGTCAGACAAGTTTGAGATTGACTTTTTAACCGTTACCAGTGACAGCGTAAACACCAGTGAGGGCGCGATAGTTTTACAAAACGTATAAAAATATGCAAAAGTATCTTGTTTTTATAATCCAAGGGTATGCACAAAGGATGGATGACGGCTCACTGACCGACACTTGCGAGCTTCAACTAATTGACACCACAGTTGACGGGGCAATGAAGCGGGCAGAGGAGATTATCAAAAAACCGTTTTACCGGCTCTCAATGGTGGTTGAAAAGTATGTTGAGCAAAAATAAATATGGTAGTACCAAAAAACGTAATACTATTATGGGCAAGCACAGTTGCCTCAATACCGGCGGGGTTTTCCCGCGTTACCGCGCTTGATGGCGCGTTTGCTAAAGGTGCGCATGACACTGCAAGCGCAAACATAACCGGCGGGTCAGATACCCACACGCACACCTCACCAGCCCACAGCCACAATTTACAATCTCATACGCACACGTCTGATTTAAACAGCGTGGGCAGTGATACGGATGACTGCGGTGGTGGTACATCAAACGGTATTGTCACCGGCTCTCATTCTCATCCCGGTACAACAATGACCGGCACATCAACCAGCTCATCATCATCTGACGCAATCACTTACGGCGCAACAACCCTCAACTCTTTGCCACCTTACCATGAGCTTATTTTTATAAAATGTGGCAGTTATCTTTTACCGCCGGTTGGCATCATTGGTCTTTATAATGACATTGCAGCGCACTTACCTACCGGCTGGCAGATATGTGATGGCTCAAACGGTACGCCGGATTTACGCAGTAAATATGTGAGAGGTGCGCAGACGGGCAATGATGCCGGCACAGAGGGTGGCGCACTTACCCACAGTCATGTACTTGACCACTCACATGCCAATGGCGCATATCATTACCACTCATGTTACTCATCCACAAACGGTGGCGGTCTTGACCGCAATGACGGGTCTGGCTCTGACGTATCACAGGGTCACAGGCATTATTGGAATACTGACAGCAACTATGCAAACATGGCAGCTTATACCGGCACAACAACCATGGGTGAGACTGTTGAGCCGGCCCACACCAAACTGCACACTGCATACAAAGTCTCTGGGGCAAAAACACCAACCGGGTTGATTGGTTTATTCTTGGATGACCCAACCAAAATACCGCCGGGCTGGGCTGTTTGTGACGGCACACTTGGCACGCCGGATTTACGCGACCAGCATATAAAAATTGCAGCCAATGACGGTGAGGTTGGTACAACCGGGGGCAGCAATACGCACTCACACGCAGCGGTGTCTCACAGCCACGGTGCTGGCTCTGGGCATACCCACACCGGGACATCTGACGTACACAACCATGACAGGGGCATTGATGGCGTTGGTGGTGACCACACATGCCGTAACCCCGGACAGCACAGCATGATAAACGTATCATCAGAGACCCCATTGCATGACGCAGCCAACACCACTGGCGACACTGCAAACAATGAGCCAAGCTATTTAACAGCAATGTTTATACAGTACCAGTTTGATGTTGGGGGGGCTGCTGCAATAGCAGTTATGTAAAATGGAAAACTTGAGCAATGTATCAATCGTACAGTTGATTTTAAACCTAGTTGTTGGGGCTGGGATTATTGCCGTGGGCATCCCATACGTCAAAAGCCAGTGGGGCAAAGGCAAGGTCAACGTGCAAGATGAGAGCAATGATTTATTGCGCAAACTGGTTGAAGACCAAAAAAAGAGCATTGATGCGCTTGAGATATGGCGCAAAGAGGCAATTGAGCAGATTGCATTTTTAAAAGGCCGTGTTGAGGGGTTATCATCCCAAAAATCAGACCTTGAGCGTTTGATTACGGCAGCACTCATGGAGTTTTTTAAAACACACCCGGAAGTTCCCAAAAAAGTTGATGGGCAATTATCCAAATCACGCAAAAGATAAATGTATAAGCAATTGCGCTTTGCGCGCTATAATTAGAATATGAGGCAGTTACCTATTGTTTACTCACAAAGAGACCCAAAGTGGGCCTCACAACGCCTTGGGACAGTCAACGGCACAACCATTGGTGCAGAGGGCTGTTTTACCACTTCACTGGCCATGCTTGCCAACTATTATGGCCACCCAGTTACACCCGCGCAGCTTGATGATTTATTTACTAACGGTGACACCGGGGATGGCAAAAAGACATTTTATGCTGATGGTAACTTGTGTACTGATGACATCTTGCAAAAAGTGTTTGCTGACTGCGTTTACCAAAAAACATACAACTATGCCAGCACCGCAGCAGATTTAAACCAGCTCAAAACTTTACTCTCTGACCCTACGTTGTCAGTGGTGCTTGAGCTTGATTTTGACCATGACCCCAATGACGGCATCCAAACTCACTTTGTTGTGGCTGTTGATTGTGACGGCACAAACGTAACGATTGCAGACCCGTGGCCAGTCCCCGGCTCAATTGACCCGTTTGCCAAAAACTATGGCAGCAATCCGGCGCAAACAATTCTCAAGTATGTTGTTTACAAAGGCACGCCAGCACCAATTACCGGGACAAACGCCGGTGGCCCAAACATGTACAAAGGCTTGGATTTATCAAACCCGGCCAGCATGAAAGTTGCCGTTGACATCTGGGATGCTGTGGTCAACCAAAAGCAGTATGTGGGCATTGATAAATACAACGCTGACCTTGCAGCAAAACAAAAAGCCATGGATATTTTAACCGGCAACATCACTGCTGACCAAGCAGCCTTGGATGCAATTGCGGTTGTACTTGCTATGCCAACCGGCAGTAAAAATGAGGACATCATTGCAGCAATCAAAACTTTACAAACTACATCCGGCACGGTTGCTGACTGGGAAACGAAAGCCACAGACCCAACCAGCGGTAAATTATACAAAGACCTATATGCCCAGCTTGAGAGTGACGTAAACACGCCGGTTACTGGGTTGCAAGCGCAATTGACCACAGCGCAAAAGAGCAATGCCCAACTCAAAAATACCTCATACACAACCGCTGCAACCAAGGTGCTTATAAATGAGATTATCAAACGTGCTGCAAACAAAATAACAAATAGCAAGGGGGGTGCAAACTAACATGGATGTATTTTTAGTTGAGTATTTACTGGGATGCTGGGCCATCATAAGTGGCTTTGATGCAAAGCCCAACTGGTTTAAAATTGCTGCGGGCATAGGCTTTTTAGTCTTGGCGCATTTTAAATTATCAATCTTTTTTTAAAAATGAAAAACAAAGGGGGTGAGCAATAAACATGGACAATACAACAGTACAACCCGGTTACAAGTCAACAGAGTTTTACGTTACTCTCATTAGTGAGGTTGTTGGTATTTTGTCTATGACTGGCGTGGTAGCACCCGGACAGGGCGACCATCTGACGCAAGCACTCACCGCAATCATTGGTGGGGTTATAACCATTGTGCCGGCAGTCATTTATATTTACCAGCGCACATGGTTGAAGTCTCAAGCAATGACGGCGACAAACAAAGTAACCACAACGGTTACAACGCCACCGGCAGCACAGGAGACAACAACAGTGTCAACACCAGCAGCTCAATAAAATTATGATAAGCAACCAGATATTGTTTTTTATCAGCGTGAGCCTTGATACGTTTCAGGCTATTGCTTTGGTGGTTATTTTGGTGAGTATGGCACACAACAGCCGGGTAAAAAAACAGGCAGACATTGACAGTGTGAGTGCCGTTGAAGTTATAAAATATCAGCGCGCAAAAATTGATGAGATGGTTAAAAAAGTTGATGACTTGCTCAAAGAGATAAAACTACTCAATACCCGGATTGACAGACTTGAGGAGACAATCAAAGCTCAAAGACTGGGCCACTTCTTAAAAACCCCACCAAAAAAATAACCCCTTGACAACTCATGTGTAAAGTGTTTATACTCTTTGTATGAGCTTGGAAACGGATGCAAACAAATTACTGACAGTCAAGCAAGTTGCAAAACAGTTTGACGTTGACCCATTCACTGTACGGCGTTGGATATGGTCAGAGATTTTACCCGTTAAAAAGATTGCCGGCAGACTTCTTATTGACCCCATTGATATACCCACTTTTATACGCAATGCCCAAAAATCAAAAGTTGGTAATACGTTGAAAGTTAAAAACTCAAAAGTATGAAGCCTTGGACAATCTCAAAATACAAAAGGAAGTGCGCAAAATATCTGCCAAGATTAGCAGCAGCAATCTGGCTTTTTGATATTTTATTTATAATCTTTGTTGCCCACGCAATGACGGCGCGCACCACCGCGCAGGTTGTCAACAAACCAATTTTAGTTGTAAACAAAGTTGTCAACACCCCAACCCCAACACCCACAGACAAAGAGATGATTTTGCAATTACCATACGGCCAACTGGTTTGGCAGACGTATGTGCATGAGTCCGGGGCTGGCCAACATGACAGTTGCCGGGCCAGTGGTTTATATAACGGTTTTGGTTACGGACAAGCAAAAAACGGGTCATACCCCTGTTGGCACTCACTCAAAGATATTGCCACGTTGGTATCAGGTTGGTTTGAGGCCCAGTTATCAAGCAAAACAGTACCCCAAGCATTGTGCTATTACAACACCGGCGACCCAACCATAAAAGACTGTGATTATGCAGAGTACACACTTGGCCTATGAAATACAAAAAATCTAACATCATCACGTTACAAAGTGGCGCGCAAAGGCAGCCAATTTATTACTACCATTGCACAAGTTGTGGTAAAAAACGCCAGACCATTTACAAAGGCAAAGCAGAGATTGTTGGTGTATGTGGCAGTTGCCGGGCCAAGGGCATTGTCAATAAAAATCAGATGCAATTACCAATTGATAATTTAACACAGAGAGGGGGTGAAAAAATAAATGACAGAACAAACACAGCAAGTTGAGAAGCCAGCAGTTGTTGACGCAACAAAAGGAAGTGCGCCAGCAGCAACAGCACCGGCCACTCAAACTCAACAAACCGAGCCGACAGTGCCAACCGTGGTAACACCAACAGTGGTGCAGCCGGCGCGGGATGAGTTTAAAGTGGATGTGCGAGAGTTGACCACCACGTTTTTTAACCCGGTAGTCTGGGAACAGATGAAAGGCATGGCCACCACGTTTGCATCATCCGGCGCATTGAGCAAGGATGACAACGCAGCCCGCTTGGTAATGAAAATACAAGCCGGCTATGAGATGGGCATGAAGCCCGTGGAGTCAATCAAAAGTTTTTACTTCGTAAATGGTGTACTCAACATTTTTGGTGCTGCGGTTATACGCAGACTGCGTGAGCATGGCTGGCACATTGAGTATAAAGATGAGCTGGATAAATGCACCGCAACAATCACCAAGGGTGATGAGAGCTACACAGACAGTTTAACTTTTGCAGAGGCAGAGGCATCCGGCTGGACAAAATCAAGCTACGGGTTAAAACCCGGATGGCTTGCCGGAATAAACCGCAAACTCAAACTACGTTACGGCGTAACCTCAAGCATTATCAAAACGTATGTACCAGACGTACTGGGCAGCGCAGTTGATATTGCAGAGGTAGCCATGGACACAGTGCCTCTTTATGAGACACCGGCGTTACAGCCAACCGCAGATGATGATGAGCCGGCGACTGATGCCCAAAAAGCAACAGCCAAAGGGATTGCGGATAAAAAGGGTCTTGAGGTTGACATTGAGCATTTAACCAAGGGGCAGTTTAAAAAGATAGTGGTTGAGACCACCACTAAAAAGCCACGCAAGTAAATGCTGCCGGGGTGCGCATGGTGTACGCACAAAGAGGGGGTGAGATTTATGACATATCCAAGAATATATGTAACAGATAAAACGCACAAGAGAGTCATGCGCGCTGTTAAAAAGGCAAAGACGACTCAAAAGGAACTGGGCGACAAAATAGCTGTTGCCGGTTTAAAAGCACTGGGTTATTGACCCGGCGCAGCTTGACCAGCAGCCATCTGTGTGCGAGGCACAGACAAGCACTAAAGAGAGGGGGTGAAAACTTATGCCAGACAAAAATAAAATAAAAACAGAGACAGTTGACCAGCTTATTGACCCGTCAAAGATTGACCCGGCGCAGGTGGCAGTGATGCCAATTGAGCAGCTTATACCGTTATATACGGCCCTACGCGCTCAAAAAGAGGAGATTGAGGCCGGTTTGTCAGAGATAGGCAAAATTGCCATTGGCTTATTGGATGCAGAGGGTGTCAAAGGCAAGGTGGTTGGAGACATGGCCGTTACCAAAGTGCAACGCGTTATGTTTACCCAGACCACGCTTGAGCAAGCCAAAGAGCTTGAAGCGGTCAAAGAGTCTGTTGATACAGCAAAGCTCAAAAAACTGCATGATGCCGGCGCAACAATTCCCGGTGAGGCAGTCATTGAGTTTTTATCAGTCAGGCCCGTTGAGACAAAAACGGAAGTGTAAAACTATGATAACTTTGAGCTACACCACAATAAACAATCTGATACTTGAGCCACACACTTGGCTCTGTAAACAGATGGGGTTGCCCACATTCACCACGGGTGCAATGACAGAGGGCAAAGCAGCTCACAAGGTCATACAAGAGCATGTGAGTGGCCGGGTAATTGACCCACGCTTGGCAATGGTCAAGTGTACGTTTAAAACCGTTGAGACCAAAGACCAAGACCCCGCCACTCACTTCTTGATACCCCACAGCAAAAATTATGCCGTGCATGGGTATCTTGACGGCTTGGACATTGACAGGTTTTTGGAGATAAAAACCAGCAGCAACCCATGGAGTATGGGCCAGTTTGCCAGACTGATGCAGTGGCGTGTTTATGCGCTATCCAACCCGGCCTACAAGACCGCTTGGTTTATCACATGCACACGCGACTTGCGCAATCCGGCGGTTTATAAAATTGATGTAACGGACAAAGACCGTCAGATGGCCCGTGAGTGGATTGACAAAGGTATTGCCATCATTGAGGCGGGCAACTTTGATTATAACGGCACAGGGCGCAGTCATTTTTGCAATTATATAGGATGCCCGTTTTGCGGGCAATAAAAAACTATGAGTCAGATTATTATTGATGTACCAAGTGAAAGCACAGCGGGTTTGGTTTACCAAGTGACGCTGATGTTTCCATACAGCAGGTGTACTTGCCCGGTGTACTTGCACAAGTTAAAAAACTGCAAACACATGCAGATGGCATGGATGATTTTGACAGAGAGTTTATTTAAAGCCGGGATGATTGAGCCGGTGACAAAAAAGTTAAAAACATGAAGACACGCATTTTACATACAGAGTTTTGGGAAGACATGGCCAGCCGGGATGTACCGACAGAGGCCCGGTTGTTGTTTATTTATTGCTTATCAAACCCACGCATCAACATGTGCGGTATTTATGAGCTGGGTGATAAATACATCATGCTTGAGACCGGGCTGACACCCAAAGAGATTGAAGTGGCAAAACAATACCTTGCAGATGCAAAGCGCATTTTGTTTTATAACGGATGGGTCAGAGTGGTCAACGCCGAAAAACACAACAATTACCAGAACTCACCCAAAAACATTGCGGTGTATAACCGAGAGCTTGAGGCAATACCAGCCGAAGTTACGGGCTTTTTTGATAGTGCTATCAATAGTGGTGGTGATAGTAGTATCCATAGTAGTATTTATACTACTAGGCATACTAACCATAAATCAAAAATAATAAATAATAAATCAAAAACCATAAACCCCGGCGCAACAGAAGTGCCAGAGGATTTTAAACAAGAAGTGTACAAGCATCTGACATATTTAACGGACATGCCAGAGTCAGAGGTTGTTGAGTTTACAGAGAAGTACGAAGCCAACGCAGCAGTAATCAGACGCAAGGCGCAAGAGTTGGCAAACTATTGCATGGGACATGGCAAGACATACAAAAATTACAAAGCAATGCTCAACAATGCGTGCATCAAAGACTTTGGGATGCGCAAGCCAGTGTATAAGCCCGCACCATTGCCGGATGAGAAGCCACAGACACCAGAACAGCGTGCAGCCAGCCAAAAAAAGATTGATGAGATACGGGCCAAGTTAAACCCAAGATTGAGCATGGACAGGGCAACACCGCCCAGCAACGGCGTACAAAACAAAAAAATATGATTGATGACATAATTATTGTGCAACCGGCATTTAAAGAAGCTGGCTTTTTTGTGGCCAAAGAGATAATTGCCTATGCTCAAGCGCGCAGACTTACCAATTTTTTTGGGGGTAGTTTAGCAAACCAACAACAGGGTTTAGTGGCAATGATTATGGTGAGCATGGAATTATACCGGCTGGGCAAAGACCATATGTTTGATGCCAGCGTTGGCCGTACAGCACATTATGATTTACTTATTGGTGAGTCAAAGTTTGAGGTTAAAAGCGGTTGTGCCAAAGACCCCATTGATGCAGCAGTGAGCAGCCCAAACTTTACAGCACAAGTGCCAAAAGTGCAGTTTGATGCCGGCAGAGGGCGTGGCGTTTACGGTTATATATTCCCGATTATCAACCGGGATTTTACGCAGTGCATTGTCACTGGTTGGATTGAGAGCCAGTACATTGTTGTTGATGAGTACGGCAATGCCCGGCACGTCAGAGATTGGCAAGACACACAGGGCAGAGCGCAGCAGAGTTACATGATACCGTTTAACGATTTAAAAGACATGGCAGAGATATAAAAATATGTTAAAAAATTACGAAAGCTCATCACCATTGCCAAACATCTTTGCAGCAATTGAAAAAACGCTGACAACGCATGGTGCAAAACAAGTCACCAGAGAATATGACAACGGTTTGATAACAGCAATCTCTTTTGTTGTTGATACCAAGCGCGGGCCACTGGCTGTTAAATTACCGGCGCGTTTTGACCGGGTAAAAGAGATTTTTGACCAGCAAGGGCATCACTATAAACCAGAGCAGCCATACAGAACAGCATGGGCCACAATAAGAGACTGGATTGATGTGCAGATGGCTTTGATTGACTGGGACATGGTAAAAGTTGAAGAAGTTTTTTTGCCTTACGCCGTGGGCAACAACGGCAAAACATTGTTTGAGAACTTTGAGGCAAACGGTTTGCCTATGTTGTTAAAAGGTGGTGATACATATGAGTAAACAATTACAGTGTCCAAAATGTCAGAGTTACAGAGTGCTGCAAGACAGCAAGACCGGCAAAGTTTGTATTGTGGCCGGGTTGGTAACAGCAATCTTTGGGTTTGGTATTATATTGATTTTACTGGGTCTGGCTCTGCTATTATCAAAGAGGTGCAAGTGTCAGCAATGCGGTTTTACGTTTAAAAAATGAGACAACATCTTTGTATCAGAATAACGGCGACCATGAAGCGCATCAGGTGGGCAAAACAGATGCGTGAGTGGTTTGGCCCGGATGCAAACATCATGCTTGATTTATCCGGCGACTTGTGGACAGGGGCAAAAAACACGCTCATGTCTTATAAACCCGGTGATACCCACATGTTAGTGCTGCAAGACGACATACTGCCCTGTAAAGACATTGTGGAGACCGCAAAGCTATTGATGACGCTGCGACCAGATGACCCCATTACATTGTTTAGTAACAAAGCACGCATTGAGCAGTGCAAACTGCAAAACGTACATTGGCTCAAGATGCGCAAGTGGCTCATGGCACAGGCGTATATTGTCCCGGTTGCTCTCATCAAAGAGTTTTTGGCATGGGAAGCGTTGCACATTGACCAGCGTATTTATTTTGATGACAACAGGTGGGCAATGTTTTTGTTTTACACAAACCGTTGGACATACGCCACCGCGCCAAGTCTGGTTGAGCATCTTGGTTGGAACGGCAGCACACTGTCAGCGTACCGGGACAATGGGCAACCGCTTGAGGCAAGATTGCGCATGGCCAATTGGTTTATAGGGTTTGAGGCATCCGGCAAAGATATTGACTGGTCAGATTTACGTTACGTTGAAGACCCAGACGGTAACAATTCCGATTTTAGCAGTTATTACAAGTGAGGGGGTGATTGATTATGGGAATACAGCAAACAGTAAAAATTATGGTATGTCCAAAATGCGGTGGTGCATTGTTGCGCGTGATAGTGAGACCAGACCGCAGCACCATTGTCTGCGCATCACCAAAATGCGGTGAGAGCATACTTGACTTGACCGGCTCACCAGAAGTCTTTGCACGCCAAAAGACCCGTGACGTTGAAATGAATGACGCGCCAGTTGTAGTAAAAGGGGGTGATGGCAAAATAGTCAAAAACTAAAAGCAAGGGCTGATAATCCAAGAAGTGCGGGGCAACACCCGCATTTTTTGTGCTATGATACTGATGCCCGGCTTTTGCCGGGTTTTGCGTATAAACACTTGACATCTGCGCAAGTTGGTGCAACACTTATTATTGATTATTGGCTCACAGCAATTTTGTTGCTTTGGGCCATTTTTGTGATTTAAAACTATATGCTTGCTGACCCGGAAGTTTTAAAAAAATACCTCACCTCAAGACAGCTTGAAGTGGTGCAATTGTTGTATATGGGCTTCTCACGCAAAGAGACAGCGCAAACACTTGTGCCGGAAGTAACACACCAAGCAGTACATCAGATTGTGGCGCGCATCAGACGGCGACTGGTAACAAAGGCCGGCGTGTCAGTCAATTTACAATTTAAAACACAATGACAATACTTGATTTAAAAATAGTTAAAAACGCAGACGCAGAGGGTTACGATATTGCAGACATCAAACAAGCATTGACACCAGAGCAGTACAGCAAGTTTAACAATTGGTTTGCCGGACAGACCGGGGGCATCACTGATGATGGCAAGTTTTTTGTTTACACTTGGGATTGGCAGAGATTTTTACAAGATGAGTTGGGGTTATCAATTGGCTAAAAAATATGGCAAAAAAAAGAGTTTATGGTTACGGGTTAAGCGGTCACAATTTACAAGCAATGATGACGTTATTTTTGATGACACACCCGGTTGGCACGCCAAAGCGATTGTATGACGGTTGGTATAAGTCAAACATTTTAAAAGAGTACCGCCGGCCAACACTCAAAGTTTTAACGTCAGTGGTTGAAGACATACGGCAAGAGTTTATCAAGTCCGGGGTTGGTTGGTGAGGGGGTGAGCATTATGGTAAAAGTCAAAAAAGATTACACAGTCATCACAACAAAAAAGACAATGATTGTTGTTAGTGGCGCAGTCAAAGTAAAGCTCACGGTTACGGCAGACCATTTTGAGATGACACCGCCAAGCGCAGATGAGTACGTTTTTAAATCTGCCAATGACAAGAAGACATTGGACAGGTGGCAAAATGTTGTTGACGCTTTGGGTGTTGCAATCCAAGTGTTGAGAGGAGAGTTAAAAAAATGAGCAGCAAAAAAGCACGCAATAATGGCAAAGGCGCATTGGTCAACAGACCATGCCCATGTGGCAGTTTTAAAAAATACAAAAACTGTTGCAAGCTAAAAGATGAGGGTTACAACCCGGATGGCACTTGTGCGCACCCAGAGAGCAAGAGGCGCATTTTGATTGTCAAAGGCGGGCAGGTAGTATTTTGCGGTCAGTGCCGTATGGTACTGGGGCAGATAAAACCATCCAAGCAGTCAAAAGTCAGACAAGCCAAGGTTGCATCAGTGGGTGAGCAAGGTTATAGGCATGAACACGCATAAAAACAAGCAGTCCCCTACCCTACCGGGCAGGGCCAAAACAGAGCCAGCCAGCCTCAAAAGAGGGGAGACCCCGGAAGTGGGGGAGAGTGGGGGAGTGCGCGGTATTCTTGCGGTAATTGGCGAGTTGGTGGCTTACAACGCGCTGGTCTTGATGTTTATACCAGTGGTCAAAGCACTCAATTGGCTGGTTAAAAAGCGAGGTGATAAAAATGGCTGATAACGAAAACACCGAAAAAACGGAAGTGGATGGCATCTTTTTGCAACGTGTTGATGGCGAGTTGGTGATTGAGTTTAAAGTTGATGATGTAGTACACACACTCAAACTCAAAAACGACAACGCAATGCGATTGGCAGAGAGCTTGCAGACAATGTATTTAAAAAGTAACTGACTATGAGTGAACGGCTGCACTACTCAAACAAAGGGTCTCACTGGGAACGCAGCCGGCATCACAACCAAGTCAAAGACTACGCAAAGCGGTGTGCCGGTGAGTGCGACAATTGCATAGTGGTTGCCGATTGTGTCCGGGCAACCATCTTTGAGCAAAAAGATATAAGTGGCACGATTTTTGAGAGTACAATAAAAGCAGATGACAAACAAAATAGCGATAATCATACCAACACGGGGCAGACCAGAGCGAGTGGCCAAACTTCTTGATAACATTGAGAAGACCACAACAGAGCCATACGCTGTTTATTTTGGTGTTGACCCGGATGACATTGCCACAAAGGCAGCATGCAAAGCGTTAAACGCCAACATGGTCATAAACGCCACACCGTCAAAGTACGGCCCGACCATCAACAATTGCTACCACAAAACCGCAGAGCCATTTTTGATGCTTGCAGCGGATGACGTTGAGTTTACAAAGGGCTGGGACACAGACATGCTCAAAGTCATGGAAAACCCCAAGATTGGCATTGTGGGCCACATTGATAATTGGCCAATAAGCAAAACCGGCAAACATGGCAGTCATTTATTGGTGCGCCGGTCTTATATCCAAACCCACAGTGGCGTTGAGGATGAGCCAGATGTAATTTACTCAAGCGCGTACAATCACTACAATACAGACATTGAGACAGAGCAAACCGCAATGAAGCGTGGCGCGTTTGCCATGAGTGATGCGCTGATACATCACCACCACTGGTGCAATGGCGAAGCGGTCAAAGACGAAACGTACACCGTTGCGCAGCGCGATAATATGAGACATGACAATGATGTTTACAACCAAAGACGGCACAGGTTTGAGCAATGGCATCTTGAGAGTTTGCAGCAGGGCAAAGTTGTCCGGGTAAACCAAGGCAAACTGTCAGTGGTCATGCCAATTTACAATTGCCCCAAAGAGACCTTGATGACCATTGAGAGCTTATACGCCAACACTTACCATGAGGTTGAGTTGATTTTGGTTGATAACGGCAGCACTGACCCGGCAATCCCACAATTGATGCAAGAGATTACACACCCCAACGTCAAAAAGTTTACATTGACCCCAAACCGCATGTGTACTTACGCTTGGAACTTTGGCGTTGCTCATGCCACCGGCGATTACGTTGCAGTTATCAATAATGACATCACGTTTAGTAAAAACTGGGATGTGGTGCTAATGAATGAGTTGGACAATCCCGGTGTATTTATTGCCAACCCATACCAGACTGACCCCGGATGCTCACAACCATACGGCAAAGCAGAGCGAGCCGGCAACATTGACATACGCGGTACATGCTACATGATGAGCCGTAAAGCGGTTGCTGCACTATTCCCCATACCCAGAGACTTGGTGATGTGGTTTAACGATTACTGGCTTACTTGGAAAGTTGAGAAGTTGCAAAAAAAGAGTGTGTTTTGCCCGGATGCGTCAGTATTCCACTTGGGCAGCAAGAGCAGCCAAAACTTTCACAATCAGTATGGCACATATTGGTGGATAAACCGGGGTGATGCGTATGCTTTTGAGCTGATGACCGGCATTAGCACAAAGCACTGGCAAGAGATATGCGCAGCAAACCTTGGGATTGATAAACCATAACTATGCAAAACAAAGAGTGGCCAACAGATAAGTACAAAAGCGGTCTCATACCGGCGTATGAGCGATTGTTTGCCGGCTTGAGAGCAAAGCCAGTCAAGTACGTTGAGATGGGCATTTTATACGGTGGCTCACTTCTTTGGGCCAAAGAGTTTTTTGCATCCGGGTCAACCATCATTGGTCTTGACCGTGAGATAAAATCAAAACCAATTGACGGCGTTGAGATGCTTGTAATTGACCAAGCAGACACACAGGGTCTTGAGACTTTTGGCAGAGACCGCGGGCCGTTTGACATTGTTATTGATGACGGCAGCCATGTGCGGGATTTAACAGCCAGCACATTTAACGGTTTATATCAGTTTGTTGCACCCGGCGGTTTGTACATCATTGAAGACTGGGGCGCGGGTTACTTTCCGCAGTTTGCTCACTGCAAGGGCATGGAAACGCTTGCCACTGACATGGTGTGGCAATATGGCGGGCAAGTTGTGAGATTATCAGAGGGTGGCAGTTACGCAGCGATATTTAAAAAATAACTATGGCAAAAAAAAAGACAAAACCAACAGAGCCAGAATACAAACCAGAGCGCGTCTGGCTTATTGACACGTTAAAACCGATATACCAGCAAGCGATTATTGCCCGGCTTGATGGTGCGGATTACCAAGAGATTGCTGTTGAGTGCAAAGTAAATTACAGCGTTGTACGGGGCTGGTTTAGCTCAAGCAAAGACGGCTTTTGCAAAGCAGCTTATGAGGAGATAACCACAGCACAGGCGCATGAGGCAATTGAGCGATATGATGACCTCACAACCAAGTTTAAAGAGTACGCGCCGGATGCACTTGAGACATTGCGCCGGGCAGCCAAACGCTCTTGGAAAGCAGCAGAGAGTTTGCTTGACCGCAGTGGATTTACCCCAGAGCAAAAGATAAAACAAACCACGGAAAACAGCGCAGATGCAGAGAAGTTAAAACTATTGCGTGCCATACTTCATGGCCCAAAAAAAGATGTACAAGCCCACAAAAAGCCAGTTGCGCGCACTGGTAAAAACGCTGCTAAAAAATAACGGCAAACCTCTTGAGCTGACTGACAACCAACTTGAGATTGCAATGATGATTGTGTGTAAAGAACACCCACGCAATCAGGTTATTGCGCCAACACAGTACGGTAAATCAATGACCGTTGCCGGGGCATTACTTCTTTGCGCCACCATTGATGATGACCGTTTTACCATACTTGCACCCAGCGAAAAAAAAGCCCAGATAATCATGGGCCAAGTTATTGAGCATGCGTTTGATGATGAGTTTTTTACATCCCGGCTTGAGTTAGACCGCAGTACAACTCTTGACCGTTTAAAGCGTGAACGCTCACGCAACCACATTACTTTTTTGGGCGGTGGTGGCATCCAAACACTAACGCTTGACTCACGCAACATGAAGCGCAACATTGAGGCAGCCATGGGTTTTGGTGGCCAAAATCTGATACTTGATGAGAGCAGCATGATTGATGACCCGCTGTATGCCACAGTTAAACGTATGCTTGGCGGTTATAAATACAGTGAGACATTTTTGCTTGAGATTGGCAACCCGTTTCACCGCAACCATTTTTACCGTACATGGCATGACCCAAAATATCACAAACTTTTTATTGACTACAAACTGGCAATGGCAGAGGGCCGTTTTTCCCCAGAGTTTATTGAGGAGATGCGCAATGAGGCGTTTTTTGACGTATTTTATGAGTGTCTATTCCCAGATGAGGATGCCATTGACTCACGCGGTTACAGGCAATTGCTATCAACAGAGGACATTGAGGGCGCGTTTGTTGGATTGTTTGACCCGGATGAGGCAACACCAATGACACTTGGCGTTGACGTTGCTGCCGGCGGTGATTTTAACACTTATGTCATCCGGCAGGGGCAGACCTCTTGGATTGAGTCATTTAACCACAGCAATGACACCATGACCAACGTAAATGAGACAATCAGGATTATTGAAAAGTATCAACTGGCCGGCACAGCAGAGCATCACAATTGCACAGACACAGACGGCAAGCAATGGTACAGACTCATCAAGCCGGAAGCGGTAAGCGTTGATGATATTGGCGTGGGCCGTGGCGTTACTGACCGATTGCATGAGTTGGGTTATATGGTCAATGCAGTGAGCGTTGGTGTCCCGGCATCTGACCCAACAAAGTATAAAAACCTCAAAGCAGAGAACGCATGGAAAGCAGAGCAGTGGATAAAAGCCGGTGGCAAACTGCGCAAAGACGGGCAATGGCAACAACTTACTTGGATAAAATACAAAGTCAGTACAGACAAGGTTTTGCAGTGTGAGCCAAAAGAAGACTTGAAAGCCCGCACCGGCAAAAGCCCGGATTTTGCAGATGCGTTTATGCTAACATTTACTCAACCGAAGCCAGAGCCAAATGTGAGGTGGTTAGACTAAATTGTATAAGAACAGGCAAAAAAGCCAATATAATAAAGTTAGTATGTCAATTTTGCAAAACATAAAAAATCTGTGGGCATCCGTTGTCAAAGGTGCAGCCAACCCTGGCATCTTTGGGTTTTTTAACCCAACTGACATGCCCCGCATGAATGAAAAGGAAGCGTTGAAAGCATACCGTGGATGGGTTTTTGCTTGCACCAACGCCATTGCAGAGCGTGTTGCTGACATGGAGATAAAACTGCAAAAGTGGAATGTTAAAACAAACGACTGGCAAGACATTGACGAACACCCGGCACTTGATGTGCTGCACCACGTCAATGATTTTGTGACGCTGTATGAGCTTTTGTATTCCTATGCTGCATATCAAGAGTTAAACGGCAACTCATTTTGGTATTTACCCCGCGCCGGACAAAATAAATCAGGCCCACCCGTTGAGATATGGCCACTTGACCCAACCCGCGTAAACATCATCAAAAGCAAGGCAGATTTTATTGCCGGGTATGTTTATACCAATGAGATGGGCGTAAAAGTCCCACTCACCCCGTCAGAAGTTTTACACTGGGCGCATTTTAACCCCATGAGTAAGTACCGCGGTATGGGTACGGTTGAGGCAGCCGGCTTGGCAATTGACACAGATACATACGCAAGCGAATGGCAACGCAACTTTTTTGGTAACTCTGCAATGCCGTCTGCGCTGTTATCAACAGAGGGTACATTGTCAGATGAGCAGTACGGCAGAATACGCGCCAACTGGGACAGTAAATACAAAGGCGTGCAAAACGCTCACAAAATGGCAATCATGGAAGGTGGCCTCAAGTTTACCCCGTTAAATCCAACAATGCGCGAGATGCAGTTTGATAACTCACGCAAAACAATCCGTGATGAGATTTTGGCCATATTCCGTGTGCCAAAGGTTATTTTGGGCATCACAGAAGACGTAAACTTTGCAGCAGCACAAGCCACAGAGTACGTTTTTGGTAAATATGTCATCAAGCCAAAAATGGTATTTTTTGTCAGCAAACTCAATGAGTATTACTTGCCACTATTTAACCTTGACCCGTATGAGTACCGCTTTGCGTTTACAGACCCAGTGCCGGATAACATTGACCAACAGATAAGCATACGCGCAAGTGCCATTGAGCATTACTACATGACACCAAACGAAGCCCGCGCACAGATTGGTGAGTTACCAATTGAGGGTGGGGACAAACTATACATCCCAAACACCATGTCACCAATGGGTGAGCCAACCCCGCCAGCCGGTGATGGCACAGACACCACAACGCCAAAAGCATTGCGTGAGTTAAAAAAGAGAGTTATGCAAAAACGCATAAATAAAAAGCGCAAGTATGCCGTTAAAAAAGAGGCTGTTGCTGCGCGCAAAACGTACATTGACGCTCAAGTAAAAACTGCAACCAAAACATACAAAGAGTTAAATGACCAACTCAAAAATCTGATACTCACCAACGCGCAATCAAAAGCAGCACGGGCAGTATTTACCAAAGAGCATAAACCAGCCGGGCCGGTCAGCAAACTGGCAAAGAGTATGGGGCTGGTCAACAAAGCAGATGAGACAGCCGGCGACTTGGTGCGGTTATTGTTTACCAATTACAATGAGTGGGTTGGTTTGGTTTATAACGCCAGCAAAGAGCAGATGACCAAAGTGCTTGGCGACTCTGGCAAGGTTGCATTGGCAGAGGTAAATGTTGACACTGATTTTGACTTGGAAAACCCGCGGGCAACTGATTGGCTGCAAAAGAACGCATTGGAAAACGCCACCAGTTATAGTGGCACGCTCAAAGATGACATTGGCCAAGTTGTTACAGACGGCGTGGCAAACGGTGAGAGCATCCCAGACATAACCGCAAGCATTGGTGCATTTTTTGACGGCCAGAGTGATTACCGGGCAGAACGGTTGGCCAGAACAGAGACCGGGGATGCGTACAGTCAGGGAAGTCTTGAGGGGTATAAACAATCCGGCGTTGTTGCCGGCAAAGAATGGCTGGCAGATGACAGTGCTTGTGATGTATGCTTGGGCAATGAGGATGACGGCGTTATACCGCTTGATGATGATTTTAGCAGCGGTGACGACTCACCAACAGCTCACCCAAACTGTGAGTGCAGCTTGCAACCAGTGGTTGAGGGTGACGAGGGTTAAAACATAAAATGTATAAGACTGACCAAAATTGTTAGTACAATAAAAGAGATATGTTAAAAGATGCGCGCACAATCAAAAACTTTACTGCTATAAAAGAGGCAGACATCCATGCGTTTTTAAAGTCTGCAACAGCAGCGCAGTTAAAAAAAGCAATCTTATTTAAAGACTTTGCTGTTAGTGAGACCAAACTTGCTGACGGCGCACCCCGTACTTTGGTTGTAAAAATCACCACGGCAAACCCGGACAGGTCAAAAGATACTGTGCAGCCATCCGGCATGGTTGCTGATAACTTCTTGAAAAACCCCGTTGTGCTGTACGCACACGATTACAAAGACATACCCATTGCAAAATGCACCGGCCTCAAAGTAACTGATGACGGCGTTTTGGCAACGGTACAATTCCCAGATGAGGGTGTCAATCCAAAATCAGACATTGTTTATCAGATGTACAAAGGTGGCTTTTTAAATGCTTGGTCAATTGGTTTTATGCCACTTGATTTTGATGAGAATGATGCCGGCGGGTACAATTTTAAATCTTGGGAGTTGTTTGAGTTTAGCGGTGTACCAGTGCCGGACAATGCAGAAGCGTTGACCGTCATGCGCTCAAAGGGCATTGACGTTGATTTATTGATTGGTAAAAAAGAAGTTGAAGACCCGAAGCCGGCAGACCCGGTTGAGCCGGAAAAACCAGCAGAGCCAGCCCCGGCAGACCCAGCACCAGTTGACCCCGCGCCGGCAGACCCGCCAGCCCCGGAAGTCAAAGAGGTTGTGGCCAAAGACATCAATGAGGTAATTGCATTGGCTTACGTTTTGGATGAGCTGCACTATTTTATCAGGATGTTTCAGCAAAACGGTGTCAGCAAAGAGAGCATTGATAAACTGCAACAGGCAATTGGCTTGGTCATGGAAGTAACCCAGATGCAAGCCGTTATTGGCCAGAAGACAATCAAACTTGGTGAGGCAACCATAAAATCCGGGCGTACAATCAGTGCCAAAAATGAAGCGTTGCTCAAAGAGTGTGTTGATATGCACAGCAAGTGCATGGACAATCTCAAAGCAGTTTTGGACACTGTTGCAGAGACAGATGACGGTGACGGCGCAGACAATGAGGATGATGACAAAAAAGAGATTGCACAGCTCAAGCCAACATTGGCAAAGAGACTGGCAAAAGAACTGCGAAAAACAAACCGCAGCACTAACTTGACCCTACAATTATTAAATACAATTGAGAGGGAAAAAAAGAGAGGGGGTGAAAATATAAATGACTAAAGAGGAAATTGAAGCGAAAGCAAAAGCTGACGCAGAACTTGAGGAAAAACAAGCAATGGAGACCATTGTTGAGGCAGTCACAGAGAAGTCTGTGCCTAAAATTATTGAGCAGTTAAAAGCCAATAAACCTCTCCGCAAAGATATTTTTGGAAGTGGAGACACTGACACCAAAGATGCAGAGTATCTTACTAAAAAGCAAGATGCAGCGGATTACTTGAAAGCCTTGGTTGGAAAAGACAGCGCGAAAACTAAAGCATTATCATCTGGTGTAAGTACCAGCGGTAGTGAGCTTGTCCCAACCTATGTGTCTGACCAGATAATCACAGTAGCGCAAAAGTACGGTCTTGTACGAAAGTACGGGAGAAGTTGGCCCATGCAGGGCGTAAACGAAAACGTACCAACTATGTCAACAGTCCAAGCATATCGTTTGGCAGGTGACACAGCAGCCGTTACTGCATCCCAACCAACCACCGGCGCAGTCCAATTGAGGGCTAAAACCGTTGGTGTTATTGTCCCCGTGTCCAAAGTGTTATTGCAAAATGCAACATCAAATGTTGTTGATGCTATAACTATGCTTGCCGGTAAGGCTATTGCAAAACTTGAAGACCAATGGGGCTTTTTGGGTCTGGGTGTTGGTGAGGGTGT
>Ga0265320_10000403_pt1 | contig 34524 bp, 29 predicted proteins | sample 4827metaG_FD_202087 | JGI IMG/M metagenome (GOLD analysis project Ga0265320, IMG submission 202087) | Rhizosphere microbial communities from Carex aquatilis grown in University of Washington, Seatle, WA, United States - 4-8-27 metaG | ecosystem: Host-associated > Plants > Roots > Rhizosphere >... | reverse complement strand
CGGCAAAAGGATCCGAATCGCGATTGAGTCATGTGCGCGGCGAAGGCTAGCACCTCTTTCAATGTTCGCGCCTGTCGCGACGAGTCACTACCTGGTAACGATGCACGCCATTCCTTCGGGCGTCGCGAGCGCGCTCATCCGCCGAGCGGACGCGGCGGCTTGGTGTTGCCGATGTGCAGTCCACACTCGCGCTTCGTCGTGTCTTCCCACCACCAGCGGCCCGCGCGTTCGTGCTCGCCGGGAAGGACGGCGCGAGTGCACGGTTCGCATCCGATCGAAATGAACCCGCGTTCATGCAGCGGATTGAACGGAACTCGATTTTCGCGGATGTATGCCCAGGTTTGAGCGGACGTCCATCGCGCGAGCGGATTCAACTTCACGAGCGGCCCGTCCAAGCCGGAAAACGTCCGATCGCGTTCGACGACCGGAATCGCGCCGCGTGTCGCCGGGCTCTGATCGCGACGCTGTCCGGTGGACCAAGCCCGGAGCTTTCCGAGCGCGCGCCGCAGCGGCTCGACTTTGCGGATGCCGCAGCACTCTTCGTGGCCGTCCTCGTAGAAGCTGAAGAGCCCCTTCTTCTTCACGAACGGTTCGAGCGCCGATGGTTCGGGCGACATCAGCGCGATCTCGATGCCGTACACTCTGCGCACTTGATTGACGAACTGAAGCGTCTCCGGGTGCAGCCTTCCGGTGTCGAGCGTGAACACGGAGAACGGCAAGCCGAGCTCCGAGGCCATGTGAACGAGCGCAACGTCTTCGGCGCCGCTGAACGCGATGCCGCAATCAGCGCCGTACCGCTCGAGACCCCAGCGCAGAATCTCCGACGGATCGCTTTCGGCAAGCTCCTTCGCGATTGCCTCGAGGTCGGGTTCGCCGATCGGCGGGCTCTGGAGCGTCGGTGAAGCGTCCGAGAGTCGTTCTTTGACGAACTTCAGCGTGCTCTCGTAGACCTCCTCGGTGCCGTCCTCGTCACGCACGATGAAGAACGGCGCGGCGCCGACATCGTGCTTCGCACCGAGCAGCATGCCGGGCGACCTCGCGTCGTTCTCGTCGGCCCACACCACCTCGTCGATTCGGTCCCAGAGGCCTCGGCTGCGAAGGAGATTTTCAGCGTGAAGACATTTTTTGCACGTGTCTCCATTCGCGAGGCGTTTCTTGACCATCGTTACATGCATTGAGGCGCTCCCTCCGAAGGGGATTCCGGGTTCGGATATATAGTCCGCCCGCGGAGAACCGGGTGCCTTTGCGCCGAGATCGCGGTACACCGAAGGATCTGACGACATGAGTGGAACGACGAAACCCGAAGACGAGATTGACCTGGGCTGGGACGACGAAGCCTCCGCCAGCGCGCCTCCTCGGGCGGCATCGTCGGCGTCACCCGCGCCAGATCCGCCAGCGCCCACGCCGGTCTCTGCACCGAAGCCGCCGGCCGCGCCGCCCGACGCGACCGTTGCGAAGGCGGGCGCCGCGAAAGGCAAGGGGATATTCGACGTGGACTCGCTCTCTTCTCGGCCGCCCGCGCCGGCGCCGCTCGAGCCGTCGCGAGCGCCGCTCCCGCCGTCGCCTCCGCGTCCGGTGGCAGAGCGCGTCGTTCAGCCCGAACCGGCGCGCCCCCCGCGTCAGGACCCGCCCGCCACGGACGGCCGCCCGATCACGCCTCAGTCGATTCGCCTGGTCCTCCCTCCGCTCACCCCGAAAGCGACCGCTTCGGCGCCGCAGCAGCCCGCGTCGCCCCGAATCGCGCCACCGGTGGCACCGGCACCCCCAATCAGCGTGCCGAAAGTGGCAGCGACCCCGGCTGCATCGTCAGATACCGCGGCGAAAGTGGCACCTCCGGCGCCGTCCGGAAGCGTGCCGAAAGTGGCACCCTCGCCCGCGCAGCCACCGGCGGAGCGGCCGAAGGCGGCGTCGGTGAGTGCAGTGACCACTACCGAGGTCACTTCTCCGAGCGCGTCCGGGCGATCCAAGAAGAAGGCGAAGCGAGCGGCGGCTTCGAAGGCCGATCGCGCTGCGCGCAAGGCCGAGCGCGTTGCGAAGAAGCGCGCCGCGCGACAGGCCGCGACGCGGATCGCCAACGACACGGCGAACCCCAAGAAGAAAAAGAACGCGCCTCCCGCTACCGCCGCGACCCCTCCCGCTCGATCGCCGGCGCGCGCGGAGCCTCGAGAACGCGCGCGCCCACGGCCCCCGGTAGCAGCAGAGGCGAGCGCGCCTCGTCGCGAGGGATCTTCCGCGCGTCGTTCAGCCGCTGCCGAAAGCAACGCGCGCTCGCAGGGGCGGCGTCCGCCTGCTCAGCGCTTTCCGGCGTGGGCGATCGGCCTTTTGCTCGCTCTCGGACTGATGGTGGGCTTTTGGCTCGTGTTCAAGCTGCCCATCAGCGCTGCGCGCGGCGCCCACTGACGGAAATAGTGGCCCCGCGGCTCCTCCTCGAGAGCCGCGGCGCCGAGCCGCCCACACCCCAATCGCCAGGTCGGGCGGACTTGAAGCACGCATCGTGCCAAGTTGCCCCAGTGCCGGAGCGGCAGTCATCCACGCGGGCATCTGCCGCCTGTTTTCGCGAATGGGCTGGAATTCAGGCCATTCGCGAGCATGGCGCGCTCGGGCGTCAGTGAACGATCGATCGGACGGTGTCTATCCCACGGCACACCTGTGCCATCGCGCGAGACGGCCGTCGTGCGTCGCGCAACGATTTCGGGATGCGGTCACCTGGTCCGGCGCGGAAGCCGGCGGACGGGCGGACGAGACGGCACGAACCGAACCTCCGAGTCGCGCGCGTCGCGCGGCGCTGGGGCCGCCATGGGCAGGGTCACGCGAAACATCGCGCCCTTCCCGGGGGTGCTCTCCACGAAGATGTCTCCCTCGAGATCGTCGACGATGCGTCGGCAAAGCGCGAGCCCGAGTCCGGTGCCTTGATCGACGGGTTTGGTCGTGAAGAACGGTTCGAACACGCGGTCCAGATGCTCGGGGAGGATCCCCGGGCCCGAATCGATCACATCCACCGAGACGCGCCGGTCCGGCTCGTTCCGGGTCACCACGCGAATGAAGTGTTCATTTTGTGGATCGCCCGCGACGGCTTGAGCCGCATTCATGATCAGATTCAGAAAGAGTCGATACAGACGCGACTCGCTTCCGACGACCGGTGGCACCACGTCGAACTCCGTGATGACGCGCGCGCGGTGATCGATCTCGGTGCGCGCGGCCTTGATGCAGGTCAAGAGGACTCGCTGAAGGTCGACCTCTGATGCGCCCTCATCGCGACGACCGAGCGCGGCCATGTCGTGGACTGCGTCGCGAATCCGCGTCGCGCTCGCCACCGCCTCTTGGACGGATTGGCGCAGCTCACTCACTCGTCCCGGGGAGAGTTTATCGTCGTGTCGCATGATTTCTCGGTCCAAAAATTCGAGGTTGCTCACCAGGTATTGAATGGGAGCGACGAGGTCGCGAATGCCACCGGCCGCGAGCACGGCCATCGCGGTGAGACGCTCCGAGTTGGCCCCGGCATCGAGCGCCACGCTCTCTAGTGGCGCGGGTGCTGTTTTGAAGCCCGGCACCGTCGGGGTTTTCTTACGTTCTTGCTCGCTCAATCAGTCGCGCGTCGCAGCAAGTTGCATGCCCGCCGAACTCTTCGAAATGCGGCGGATACGCGCAGGCGCGTGTCAGAAAAAGTGAACTCCGGTCGAAACGACGCTCAATAAATCGGACAGCGTCCGAACCCGCGGCCGAGGCGTTTTTGCGAGTCGTTCACTCTAGCTGACGCTTTTCGTCAACCGGAACGAGCGCACCAAGTTGTAGACGTGAGATCGCGTGAGGTCGAGACGCCGCGCGGTCGCACTGATGTTCCAACCGGTCTGCTCGAGCGCGCTCTTCAAGAGCTCGGCTTGGAAGCGGCGCGTCTCTTCTTGAAAGGTGAGCGGCCCGTTGGTTTGTTCGAGCGGACGCTCGGCAACCCCGAACAGATGCGACGCTTCCACCTGAGCGAGCTCTTGCCCAGCGGCCCGGATCGTCCCGGCCTCGATGACGTGCGCCAGCTCGCGCACGTTGCCTCGCCAGGTCGCGTTGCGGATGGCCCGGAGCGCGCCGAGCGACAGCTCCACGCGCTTCAGGCTGTGTGCGCGCTGGGCGATCTCGCAGAAGTGCCGCGCGAGGAGCTCGATGTCCTCCGTTCTCTCGGCGAGCGACGGAACGCGGATCGGAAGGACTTGAAGGCGGTAGAACAGATCCTCGCGGAAGCGACGCTGTTCGACGGCGGCCCTGAGATCGACGTTCGTCGCCGCGATCAGTCGCACGTCGGCCATTTTCGGTCTCGAGGCGCCCAGCGGGTAGTACTCCTTGGTCTGAAGAACCTGGAGCAGCTTTGCTTGCGCGCTGATCGTCAGCTCGGTGATCTCGTCGAGGACCAACGTTCCGCCGTCCGCCGCGGCGAGCTTGCCCTCCATGCGGTGCGAGGCGGTGGAGTGCGCTCCGGGCATCGCGCCGAACAGCTCGCTCTCCATCAAGGGCTCGGGGATGGTGGCGCAGTTCAAGTCGACGAGCGGGCGGGCGCGGCGAGGACTGTTCTGGTGAATCACGCGTGCGAGGTGGCTCTTGCCGGTGCCGGTATCGCCGGTCAGAAGCACGCTGACGTCGAGGGGAGCGACCAGCGCCACTTCGCGCAAGAGCGTCGCGATCGCTTCGCTTCGCCCCACGATGTCCGAAGCGTCCAGCTTTTCACGAACCGCGAGCGTCGCATCCGACGCTCGCTTTCGGTCGTCGCGCTCAAAGATGCGGTGAACCAGCGGCGCCAAGTGCCGGCCGAACATCTGGGCGCGCGCCAGATCCTCTTCCGTGAAGATGCCGGGTGGGATCCGCCCCTGCAGGTAGACGACGCCGAGCGGAGGATCGGCGCCGATGGGGGCGCAGAGCACTGCTTCGATCTGAGAGCGGCGCACGCTTCCACGGTCGCGGAATCGCGGATCGAGCAGCGCCGAAGGCGTCACGACCGCGTTTCCCGACGCCACCGCCTCGGCGATGATGCCGTGCGAGATCAAGGAGCGAATCTCTTCGAGCTCCGTGTCCGAGACGCCCGCTGCCGTCCACCACCCGGGGTCCTCGGATTCGTCGAACAAGGCCAGGTAACCTTGCGACGCGCCCGCGATGCGCAGCATCAGATCGAGGGCCTGCCGCAGGAACGGTTCGAGCGCGGTCTCGCCGTTCAGATTGAGGAGCCCAAGATACAGATCACGTTCTTGACGAAGCCGAAGCTCGTCTTCCGACTCCGCGGACATCACTCGCATCATGACCAGGAGCGGGCACCGGGGGAAGAAGAACTGTGCAGTCCATTGGACGGTGCAGAGGCCCCTCTTCCCGAAAGTGTCCACTGGAGAATACGCAAATTTCCGTTGTCATCGAGAAATCCCCACGAGCGTGCCGTGGCACGAACTCTGCTCTGGCCGACCTCGACGGCGTCGCCGGCGGGCGCTTGAGAGGGCGCCTCGCGGACGATGCGAGTTCGAACGCGCAGGTCATGCTGGTTCAACTTCCCACACAAAGTTCGCAACGAGGGTGCCGCCGAAATCGGCCTTCCGCGGCGCGCGGCGGCGCCGGGGGTAGGGAAGCTGAGCAAGACTGCGAGTTCGCCGCGGGGACCTGGAGCGCGCGAAGGCTCTGCCTTCGTGTTCCAGTCACGGGCCGGGGAACCTAGCAACGGCGGGGGCCGCCGGCCGGCGCGTAGTCAATCCAAGGGCTACTTGTCGGACGGCGGCGTTAGGTTTGGAGGCTGGCTCATAAACCTACTACGCCCCCTGCTGCGTCGGTCGGCCTCCTCGGAATAGCAGCGTATGCCTGCGTCGGCCTTCCTAGCATCGGGGGGCTCGCTACGGTTTCTGAGGAGCCAGCCTCCGGGCGTCAGGGCGCGCTGCTCGCGGCTGGCGCGGCCGATGCGGCCGGCTCGGCAACGCTTGGTGTAACAGCAGAAGCCACGGCCGACGGAGCGGGCGGAGTCGCTCCCGCTGCGGCACTTCCCATGGGGGGCGCTGCCGCTCCTGCCGTGGCTCGACCCGCGCCGCCCGTACCCGCATCAGCCGCGCCGTGCGGCGTTTGAGCCGCGCGCTCATTGAGCCACGCGGCGATCGAGTCCGACGCGTTCGAGTGCCGGAGTGCATCCATGGGGCCTGCCGACGGCACGGGCACACTCGGCTTCACGCCCGGAATTTGTCGGAGCTGAACGATCACGACGGGGCGCGCTCCGTCGAGCTTCACCTTCTCGGGATAGAACCCTTCGCGCCGCACCTCGACGTCGGCGACTTCGCCGGGGGCGAGGGCAACCGTCACCGGCATGCCGCCGAGGCTCTTGCCGTCGCGAAAAACCTCGCCGTCGATCGGCGAGAACACCAAGGCCACCTGCTTCTTCGGCGGAGACGACTTCGTTTTCGACGGCGCCACGAGCGCGGTCGGTGCCGGCGCGTTCACGGCCTCCTGGCGCGCAGGCGCGGAGGTAGTGTCGTGTCCGAACGACAAGAGAGCGGCCACGGCGCCGACAAGGAAGAACGCGACGAGGGCGGCGAGCCACGATTTCCATCGCGACTCGTGCGTGCCCTTCAAGCCCTGCTTCGCGGCGACCATGAGCTCGCGATCGTCGGTGCGTTCGGCGCGCAGGACGAGATCCGCGAGCGCGAGCGGTGGCGTGCCTTCTTCGACGCGCTCGAGGTCGAGGAGCAACTCCTCCGCGGACCCGTATCGGTCGTCCGGCTTCTTCGCCAGACACTTCAAGACCACCGCGTCGAGCCCCGGCGGGATCGCTTGCGGTGCCCCTTCGAGTCGCGTGAGCGGTAGGGGGTCCGTATAGAGGTGCTGGGTGAGCAAGCCGAGCGGGTTTTCCGCGTCGAACGGGACGCGCCCCGCGAGCATCTCGTAGAGAATGACGCCGATCGCGTACACGTCCGCGCGCTCGTCGACCTCGGCGCCCGCGGCTTGTTCGGGCGACATGTAGTGCGGCGTCCCGAAGATCGTGCCCGCACGCGTGATGCGATGCTGCGCGTGCTGCATCTTCGCGATGCCGAAATCGACGAGCTTGACGAAGTCGTCCTCGCCTTCGCGAGGGGTGAGAAAGATGTTCTCCGGCTTCAGATCGCGATGGACGATGCCGGCGCGGTGCACCGCGCTCATGCCTTCGGCGATCTGCTTGGCGATGCCGATGGCCCGCGCCGGCGCGATGAATCCGTCGGCCTTGATGACCTTCGCGAGGGTGCGCCCCTCGATGTACTCCATCACGAAGTACGTCGAGCCGTCGGGGAGTGCGCCGAAATCGACGGTGTCGACGATGTGCGCGTTTCCGATCGCCGTTGCGGCGCGCGCCTCGTTCACGAATCGTTCGACGACGTCGCCGTCCTCGGTCGGCAAGAGGATCTTGATCGCGACGAGCTTGTCGATCACCTCGTGGCGGGCGCGGTAGACGACGCCCATGCCCCCGCGACCGAGGACGCCCTCGATGCGATACCGCTCGTCGATGATGTAACCGACGTACGTGCTGCCCGGCCCGGCCGCCTCGTCGGATCCTTCGGCCGCGCCGTCGGCGCGCGAAAGACCGACGCGCTTCAGTCGCTTCTCGGAGTCGCGCGGCGCCGGGCTCGGGCCGTTCGGTACCGGGTTCGGGCCGTTCGGCGCGAGCTGCGTCGGTCGCTCGCCGATCACTTCCGCGCTCTCGATGCGCGGCGCCTCGAGTTTCGGAACGCCGCGAAGGGTTTCGATCTGTGGCGCAGCCGCTGGCTCGGCTGCCGGTGAGACCTGCGCCTCGGCGACCGGGTCGAGCACCGGCGACACTCGCGGCGTGGGCGGCATCTCCTCGACTGCCACCGCGGGGATGGCTCGCGAAACCGGTGCCGCTTCTACTTGCGCCTTTTCGTCGACCTTTTCGTCGACCGCGCGCCGTCCGCGCCGTCCTGCATCGCGCCGAGGGAGATTGCTCCGGGGCAAGGGGCCGCGCTCGCGGTCGGGCCGACTCTTGTCACGGGGATCGCTCATGATCGATTGCCGAAGGCACCATCGCAGCGGTCCGCTGTCCAGCGTCCCGCCGGCCGACGTCGCCGCCGGAGCGAGATTTGTAGCCTTCGCACGCGATCGGATCCAGCGACCTCGTCGTCGGACTTCAACCGCAAACCGGGAAGAATAACTCGGTGCAGCTGCAGCTATTTTGGGAAGTGCAACACGCGATGAAGGTCGGAATGCCGCAACTCGGGCAACTGCTCGCGTTGCACTTGCCGCCGCCGCCCGTTCCCCCGGTCCCGCCCGTCGTCGACGTGCAGGTGGACCCGCTCTTCGTGTAGCCCGAGAAACAGTCGAAGTCGCACGCGCCGTTCGTGCACTTCAAGAAGCCGTTGGCCGGCGCGGCGTTCGGACACTTCGTGCAATCGGTGAGGCCGCATCCGACGTTCGGAGTCGGCGAGGTGCAAGAGCCGCTGCAATCCTTCTGGCCAACGGGGCATGCGATGCCGCCGTCGCCGCTGGAGCCGCCGCTGCCGGACATACCGCCCGACGCGGTTCCGCCGGAGCTCGTCGTTCCACCGCTCGCCGTCGTGCCGCCGCTTGCCTTCGTGCCCCCAGAGCTCGTGGTTCCACCGGAGCTCGTCGTTCCACCGCTCGCCGTCGTGCCGCCGCTGCTCGAGCTCGAATCACCGCTGCCGGTGTCGCCACCGCTGCTGGTGAATCCGCCGCTGCTCGACGTGCCGCCGCTGCTCGTGGTGCCACCGCTCGACGCCCCGCCGCTACTCGCCGTGCCCCCAAATCCGGCCGCTCCGAACCCGAGGCCGGCGTCGCCGCTTCCAATCGCAGTGAGCTCGCCGCCATTGGCGCACGAGAACGTGATTATGAGCCCGACGAATCCAACGAACTTCTCGACGCGCATCTTGCTGCTGTCACCCACTAAGGAAAACGACCGCAAGATTAGACTAGCCCGACAGGACGAACGTCACAACCCGAGCGCGCGAAGTACAGAGTACTCGATGAGATCCGGGCACGGAGAGAAGGTGCGATACGCGCACCGCGCGAACGGTTCTAACGGAGACGCATCGCGTTAGGACCGCTCGCGCAGCGAGCTCGTCGACGTCGCTACCCCTTCTTCTTGCGCGCCTTCTTCGCGGGCGCGGCCGCGGGAAGCTCGGCCGGCTCTGCCGCTTTCTTCTTCCTCGGCGCGGCCTTCTTCGCGACAGGCGCCGACTCGGCCTCCGCTTCAGGTTCCGACGCGCTCGTGTACTTGAACGACACCTTCACCTTCGCGCGATACGACGCGATGTTTCCGTCGACGAGGTGCATGTCGAGTTCCGAAATCTCCGCCACGCGAAGATCGCGGAGTGACTTGCTCGCGAGCTTGACGGCCGCTGCCGCTGCCTTCTCCCAAGAAACGGTGCTCGTCCCGACGAGTTCGATGACCTTGTACACGCTTTCCGCCATGTGCTCGCTCCTTCAACAATGAATGGATTCAGCAGGACCGCCAAGAGGGCAGTCCGCTTCAATGCGAGCACGGTATCAAAAAAGAAGTCGCTCGTGCGCGCTACCTAAGGCGCTCCGGCCGACGCGGGTGGCCGCAAGCTCGCTCCGGGCACGTGCTCGCGGACGTAGGCGCCGATCTCCTCGATCGCCGCGCTCCCCTGCGGCGCGATGAACGCGAAGAGCTGCCAGACGTGGATCATGTCTTCCCAGACGCGGAGCCGCACATCGACGCCGGCGTCGCGCGCGCGGGCCGCGATTCGCCTGGAATCGTCGAGGAGCGTCTCGGCCGAGCCGACCTGGATGAGCAGCGGCGGCAACCCGTGGAGGTCGGCGTAGAGCGGCGCGGCGAGCGGGTTACGTAAATCGGCGTCGTCGACGAACCGCTTACTGTACTGAGTCAGCGCGCGACGGCTGATGTAGTCGTAGCGGTCGTTGGCGTCGATGGTCGAGCCACGGACTTCGAGATCGACCCACGGCGACAAGCACACGCTTGCGGCCGGCAGGGGCGCTCCGTCGTCGCGCAGCTTCACCAGCAACGACAGCACGAGGGCGCCGCCAGCGGAGTCTCCGGCGACGACGATCCGATTCGGCGGAATGCCCTCAGCCAGCAGGAAGCGATACGCCGCGATCGCGTCCTCGAGCTGGGCGGGGAACCGATGTTCGGGCGCGAGCCGATACTCCACGGAGAGCGCCGTCGCGCGTGCCGCGCGGCACGCGCGGGCGAGCAGGTCGCGATGGGTGTCGATGGAGCCGAGCCCGTAGCCGCCGCCGTGGAAGAACAGAATGACGCGCCCGCCGTCGGCGTCGGCGCGACGAAACCACTCGGCAGGGACGCCACCGGCGTCGACCTTTTCGAATCGCGTCTCCTTGTAAAGCGGTGACGACGGAAACCCGAGCACGACCGTGCCGGTCGCGCGCCGCTGCGCGTCGACCGTGAGCCGGATGATCCGACGCGACCCCTGGTGGAACAGCTCCGCCACCGTCTCGAAGGTCGAATCCCAGGTCGGGCGGAGCGGCCCGCTCATTCGCCGGCGCAGACGCACCGCCGGTCGAGCACTGCGGACGAGCGTCCAGAAAGGCGACACCCACTCCTTCTAGCATCACTCGAACAATGCCGGCCGCCGGTGAAACCTCGCCAATGGCCGATATTTGCCGACCGGCCGGCGGCGAGATTGCCACTTGCTAGAGTGATGATCGCGCGCACGATTCGGGGTCTTTTGCCGCGGCTCCGGGCATGGCGCCCGAAAAATTTCCTGGTTAGTTTGTGATTCTCGGAGCCCTGCCGACATAGAAGCAGGGGAAGGGTCGTCCCGCATGTCGAAGCTTTTCGTCTCGTTCGCAGCCTTGAGCTCGCTCGTTCTCGGTGTCGGGGGCTGTAGCAGCAACGGTAACTCCACTGGCTCCGGCGGCGCGCCGTCGATCGCGAACAACAGCGCCATGGCGACCTGCATGGCACAAAATCCGACGGCTACCTCGTTCCAAGCCAACCTCGCGGGTGACCTTGGCGCGGACGGGGGCGGCATGACGGTCACGATCGAATCTGCAACGCCGAGCACGCCGGTGGTCGGCCCCAACGTGTGGACGTTCCGCATCCTCGATGCCAACGGACAGCCCGTCACCGGCGCGACGCTAGAACTAGCGCAATGGATGCCGTTGCACGGTCATCCCGGCCCGAATTTCCCGACATCCACGGATAACGGCGACGGGACCTACGAGTTGCAGCCCGTCGACTTCAGCATGACCGGCTTCTGGACGAACAAGGTCGAAGTGAAGCAGCCAGCCACGGCAATGGACGTGACCGCGGAGTTCGACTTCTGCGTCGAGTGAGTCGAGCTAGCGCCGCATGAGCGCCGTGGTGACGCATGACGAGGGCGGTCCGGTCGTATTGAAGGCTACGTTCGTCGCGCCGACGCTTGCGACGGTCTGAGGGTTCCAATCGAGGGTGACGGCCTCGGTCGGTGCGGCCCCTGCATCGTCAAAAATCGTGTTGGGCAAGATGGCGAGCGCCGGCTCGTTCGCGAACGCGAGGGTCGCGTTTGCCGACCCACCGTCGACGGCCAATCCGGCGTCTGCGACGTCGGCGCCCCCGATGGAACTCGGCGCCAAGTCGTGCGAGCCGAGCAGAGACTCCAAGACGTCGATGCCGATTGGTTGAATGCGTATCGTCAGCGTCACGCGATCGGGACGCGCCGGTGTTCTGTAAATCCAGTTCGCGACGTTGCCGCCGGTGTGGGACCGAGGGTCACTGCTGTTGGTAGTGAAGGGCACTGCGATCGTCGTTCGGTTCGCGGCCGGAACGCTGGCGACTTGCCAGAACATGTCCACCGGGTTGCCGTTCTTGTCGACCGGCTTGTCCCTCATCAGATCGCACTTCACGGTCGCGTTCTGCGTGTCGTTGCACGAAGTGACGAAGTTCGGGTCGTACAACGGCGAGCTCGAATCGAGCAGTTCGGTCGGCGAATGTCCGGTCGGGACGACACCGGCTTCGAATGTCTGTTGCTGGGCGCGGTAACCTCGGACGTCGAGCCACATTCGCCGGTCCTGGCTCGCTCCGCTCGGGATGTTATGTCCGACGCTGGTGTTTTCGATGACGACACCGATCACGTTCTCGAGATTGGCGACGCAGAGCGTGATCCGTAGCGTCGACGCGAGCATCGTGTCGACGCCCTTCCGCTGCGCGTCCTTCTCGGGGAAATCCGTCAGCGCCAGGTCGACCCCTGGAAAGCCGTGCGGATGCAGGTGCTCGCGCGCCTTAACCCCAGGATTCAGTGTCGCATCGGCGATGGGGACACCGGCGTACGTGGTGTCGAAGTTGGTCGGGCGCGTGTGACAACCGCCGCTGCCGCAGGCATCCGGCGAGCTGAACGGGCCGGTCTGGCCGAAGATCGAGCCCTGCCACTCGGTGTACGTGCGTTCGAGCGCGACGTCCTGCGAGGCGCCCGAAAAATGCGCTGGAACGACGATGTCGTGGCACGCGCCGCAGAGCTTCGAGCTCTCGAGGCCGTTCCCCGATTTCGTGTGCAGTCCGTCCGCGTCGTGGAGTTCGGAGTACGCGCCGAGGTGCGCCTTGTTGGAAACGGGATCGGTGTACTCGCCGCGCATCGTCGTGTCGTTGGCGAGGACGAGCGGGTTGTTGTGCGTGTCGGTAACGTCTTTGACTTGATGGCAGAAGTAGCACGTGATGCCTTGCATCGACTCGGGAAGTGAATCGAGGTCGGCGGCCACCGTGTTCGGATCCTTCAGGTACGCCATCGGGGCGTGGCACTTCACACAGAAACCGCCGAGTGGGCCTTGGGCGTCGTTCGCGGTCTCACGCTGTCCGCGGGCGTCCATCGCGCGAAAGACGGGGTCCTTCGACGCGTACGCATGCATGCTGCCCGACCACTCCTTGTAGTGAGTCTGATGGCACTGCTTGCAGGTTGCGGGGGTCTTCGAGCTGAGCAACGGTCATCGTTTGCTGGGCGCTTTTCTCGCCGCCACAGGCTGCCGCGACGAGCGCGACCGCCGTGATGGTCCGCACCGGAACGCGGCCACGGCGTTGCTCGGACCCTTGATTCGCGAGATCTCCGTCCAAGACTCCCCCCTTTGCGCCCCGCTCTGCACGAGGCGTATTCGACCCTATCCTAAAGCGGCGTCTTGGCCGATTGCACGCACTGCGCTGGGAACCCGTCGAGCGACGACGATTGTCCGACTTTTGCCACCGTGTCGGGGTTCCAATCGACGGTGACCGCGTCGGACGCCACGATCCCGGCGTCGTTCGTCGCGCTATTCGGCGTGATGTCGAGCCCCGGCATGGCGTTCTCGAACGCGAGCGCCGACGGATCGCTCCCCGCGTCGAGCAACGCGGCGCCGGGGACACCCGCGTCCGGCACATCGACGCCACCGAGCAGCGAGCTCGCCTTCAGATCGCCGCTCTTCACAAGATCTTGCAGTACGTCGATGCCCATCGCCTGGATGTGCAACGTCAACGTCACACGATCGAGCGAACCCTGTCCACCTCGATAGAGCCAGCCGACGTAGTCCCCGACCATGTGGTAGCGCGGGTCGGTTCTGTCCGCGGTCACCGGTACGGCCATGGTCTGCCGGTTGGTGACCGGAACCGCGGCCGCTTGCCAGAACATGTGAACGGGGTTCCCGTTCTTGTCGACCGGGGTATCGCGCAGGAGATCGCACTTCACGGTCACGTTCGCCGAGTCGGTGCACGAAAGTGAGAAGTTCTTGTCGTAGAGCGGCGACGACGGGTCGAGAAGCTCGGTCGGTGAGTGTCCCGGTGGAACCTTGCCGGTCGCAAACACTTCCTTGTCCCCCTTGTAACCGCGGACATCGAGCCACATTCGGCGATCCTGACTCGCGCCGCTCGGGATGTTGTGGCCCACGCTTGCGTTCTCGACAGTGATCGAGATCTCGCCGTTCGTGTTGACGCAGAGCCGGGTCAACAGGGACGTGTTCAGCATCGTCTGCACGCCTTTGCGCTGCGCGTCCCTTTCCGGAAAGTCCGTGAGCGCGACGTCGATGCCGGGAAAACCGTGAGGATGGAGATACGCGCGCGTCTTGACGCCGGGGGTCTGCGTCGCGTCGGCGATCGGAACGCCGTCGTAGTTCGTGGTGAAGTTGGTCGGCCGCGTGTGACAACCGACGCTGCCGCATGCATTCGGCGAATTGAGCTTCCCGGTCTGGTCGAAGATCGAACCTTGCCACTCGGTGTACGTGCGCTCGAGCGCGACGTCTTGCGTGGCCCCGGAGAAATGCGCGGGCACGACGATGTCGTGGCACGAGCCGCAGAGCTTCGAGCTCGTGAGACCGTTACCGCTCGTCGTGTAGTAACCGTCCGCGTCGTGGAGCTCGGAGTACGTGCTCTGGTGGGCCTTGTTCGCCACCGGGTCGGTGTATTCGCCGCGCATCGTCGTGTCGTTGGCGAGGACGAGCGGATTATTGTGGGTGTCGGTGACTTCTTTGACTTGATGGCAGAAGTAGCAAGTGATGCCCTGCATCGAGTCGGGGAGCGTGTCGAGATCGGCGCCGACGGTGTTCGGATCTTTCAGGTACGCCATCGGCGCGTGGCACTTCACGCAAAAGCCGCCGAGAGGACCCGCGGGGTCGCTGGCCGTTTCCCGCTGTCCGCGCGCGTCCATCGCGCGGAAGACCGGGTCCTTCGACGCATAGGCGTGCATGCTGCCCGACCACTCTTTGTAATGAGTCTGATGGCACTTGTTGCACGTGGCCGGGTCCTGCAATTGCTCGACCGTGAACGTCGCGGTGGCCGTGCCCGACTTGTCGCCGCCGCACGCGGCCGCAACGATCGCGGCTCCGGCGATCGCCATCCACGCGGGCAATTCTCCGTCGCGTTCGGTACGGGATTTCATTGCGGGGCTCCGTCTGCGATCCAATGCCGGATCGCGCATAGTTCCTGGTCGGTGAGGTGGCCGCCTTGAGGCATCGACCAAGATTCGTTCGCGGTCTCGAGCCGCACGATGAGCTCACCGCAGGTCACGTTGCCCGGGATGACGCGCGCCTCGGTGTGGGCCGCGTTTTCGGCTAACAGATCGGTGTATGCGGTCGCTTCGTCGTCGAGCACGAGTCCGTTTTGCGGATTCATCGAACCGTGGCAACCCGGGTTCGTGCAGGTCCCCTTTATCGTGTTCTCGAAGACGTCGCTGAACGTGGGTTGGAGCTTGCCGTCGTGAACGCCGTACGCGGCGTCGGTGCACGTCGCGTCCGCCGGCTTCGAGAGACAGAGCGGCTCCGGATCCGCTTCCTTGGGTCCCGCGCATCCGGGCAGAGCGACGAGGACGGCGGCGATAAGCCCGAAGGTGTCCCGCGCGAACGCCCGCGCGAAGTAGCAAGTCATCGAATCTCCACGGAGTTCCTACCCGCAGGAAACCCCGCCGTCAAAAGCGATCTCACCGGTTCTTTCTGAGTGGCGACGAAGGCAGGATTCGGTCGGAATGTCCTTTCGGGTCCGACGCCGACCGCTCAATCCGCCTCGCGGGAGCGCGGCTTCGGAGGTGGGTTTTCCTTCATCCAGCGGCTCACGAGATCGCGTTCGCCGGGCGCGAAATCGAGCCCTTCGAAGACGATGCGATCGAGCTCGCTTCGCTCGTCCGGTACAATTCCGGTGTTGCGCACCGCGACGCGAGCTCCGAGCGCGTCGAGGGCCGCACGCGTGGCTTCGTCAGCCAGGTCCGGCAACGCCCTGAGGTGGCCGATCTTGAGTTGCGGCATGCCCTGACGCGCGTCGCGATGACGCACGTAGTGGTACCACCGCGCAACACTCGAGTTGAGGTACGCGACGAGCGCATGCGGCGTCCACTTCGCGGTCGAGAAGCCCGCGAGCACCGAGTTCCGGAACGCCGTGCCGTCGGCGAGCGCCGCGATCGGATAACGCGCGGTCTGCCGGACGAGCACGCGCACGGTCTTCCATTCGGCGTCGGGACGCCATTTGCCGGCGAGGTTCGTCGGATCGAGAAACGTGCGCGGCGCGCGAGCGCGAAACTCCGCGATGTCGACGCCCTCGCGAATCGGTACCACGAAGGGCGCGCGCGCGGCCGCGAGTCGGCAGAGCCGTGAGGCGTCGCTCGCCGTCGATTGGAAGCCGCGCTCGCCGAAGAGCGATTCGTCGAGCTTCGGGAACGCGTCGAGCCGGGCGAGGAGCGATGCGGCCAGGTCGTCGAGATCGGTGCGCGCCAGCGCCCACGGAGCGCCTTTGTTTTTTTGGGGCACACTGTTCGAGCGGCGCGTCGAAGTGAGGGCCATGCTCGGCTGAAAAACACCGCGAAATGCGCCATCCCCGAAGTCGTAGAGCGCCCGGTCGGCGTCCGCGAGCGCGTCGTGAGCGCTCCGCGTCGGCCCGTAGCCGTCGAGGTCCGCGACCGACGTCGGGAGCACGAGCCCGATACGGCCGCCCGCGCGCACGAGCTCCGCGGCGCGGCGTACGAAGAGGCCGTGCAAGGTGCGGTAGCCGTGAAACGCCGGATTCACCTGCTCGTAGTAGCGCGCGAGCTCGGGCGCGAGCGGTTGCGCCGCGCGCCCCACGTACGCGACCCACGGCGGATTGCCGACGCACGCGTCGAACCCCGGCCGGTCGCTGCCGAACACGTCGGCGAACTCGACGGGCCAATGGAAGCGCGCCAGCGTCGAGGGCACGAGTTCGCGCTGCTCGGCGACGCGATATTCGCCGGGCACGTCGCCGAGCAGCGCGTCGCCGCATTTCAAATGAGACGACAGATCCGGCGGCGGCTCGCCGTCGCTCGTCGTGAGCCGAGCGAGCGCGATCCGGGCGAGGTCGACGGCTACCGGATCGACGTCGACGCCGAAGAGACAGCGCTCGACGACCGTGCGAAGCGCCGTGCCGTTCGCGGCAAGGACGCCTTCGGCGTTCCACGCCGCTTCGAGCCGTTCGGCGAGCAGCGTCGCGGCCTCGACGAGAAACGCGCCGGAGCCCATCGCGGGATCGCACACGCGAAGCGCAGCGATTGCGGCGGAGTTCGCCGAAGTGTCGAACAACGGCGCGAGCGTCCGTTCGAGCACGAGCCGCGACAGCGGGCGCGGCGTGTAGTGCGAACCGGAGCGCCGTCGCGCGAGACTCGGCTCGACGACGACCTCGCCCGGCACGCCGAGGGCGCGAAGCGCGAAGGGCCGGAGCACCTCGAGCGCCGTCTCTTCGGTTTTCGCGCGCGCGAGCGGCGTCGCGACCCGCGTCACGTCGCGACGCGACAGTTCCGCCACGCGCGCCACGAAGGAGGCCCGATCGCCCGGAGCTTGGGCGAGCACGTCACGCGCGGAACACCACGAGCGCGTCGTGCGAAAGCACACCGACGGAGCGTCGAGCTTGCGGACGTGCACCTCGAGCAACGCCTCGTAGATCGAGCCCACGTCGCGGACGCGCGGCGGGGCGTCCGGGTCGTCTTCGAAAATGGCGTCGAGGAGTGCCGCGACGGCCTCGCCGTCGGCCCAGGCGGAAAAGCTTTCCGTCGCGACGAACGACCACGCCGGAGGATCGCGAAACGGTCGCGAACCGAGCGCGGCGGCGCGTCGCCACGCAGCGTCCTGGTCGACGGCAGCGCCGATCGCGGCGCCGAGCTCGGCGGGCACGGGACGCTTCGCCGTTCTCGCCGCCAAAACGGCGTTCCGGGCTTCGTGAATCGGGCGAGGTCGCGGCGTTCCCCCTGCTCGTACGCTCGCGCCGTCGACGACGTCGTCCGTCGCGGCTTCGAGCGCGGCCGACACCGACACCCGGAGAACGACGGCGATCAGCGCCTCGCGAATGTCGTCGGCGTTCCCCTCGAGCGCCGCGGTGACCGCGCTGTCGATGCGCGCACGGGACGAAAGGGCCCGGAGAAGCTCCCGAACGGAGTTCTCGACGTCGAGGGAGCGGTGACGCGGCTCAGCCGTGCTTGTCGCCGCGGCCCTTCTTGGGCGTCGAGAGGATGAGCAGGAGCGGGATCGTGCCGCACAGGAGAATGATCGTGCTGACGATCGCGGCGAGGTTCACGAGACCGTTATCTAGACTCATGGCGTCGGGGCGCGACCATACAACGGATGCCCTGGGGCGCAAGGGGAACCGACGGGCAAGTCACGGCCTCGAAATCGCGTTTCGCGCGCCGGGCCCGCCCCTCATGCCCATGATATAGATGCCCCGATGTTTCGCGGTTCGAAGGAGAGCCCATGATTGACGAAGTCCTGCGCGATCTCGCCGAAAGCGTCGAAAAAGCGCACGCGGCGTTGAAGCGCGACCTCACGAAGCTCCGCACCGGCAGGGCGCACCCCTCGATGCTCGACGGGATTCGCGTCGACTACTACGGGCAGGTGACCCCCATGACTCAGATGGCGACGGTGTCGTCGCCCGAGCCACGGCTCCTCACGGTCAAGCCGTGGGACAAGTCGCAGGTCAAGGCCGTCGAGAAGGCCCTTAAGGAGAGCGACCTCGGTTTGAACCCCTCCGTGGACGGCGATCTCATCCGCATTCCGGTACCGCCTCTCAGCGAGCAGCGCCGGAAGGAGCTCGTGAAGCTCGCCCGTAACAAGGGGGAGGAGTGCAAGGTTGTCATCCGAAAAGCACGCCACGAGGCCCTGGACTTGCTGGCGGAGATCAAAAAGGACGGCGGCGCGAGCGAGGACGACGTCGAGCGGGGGAAGAAAAAAGCCGAGGAAATCATCCTCGAGGCCGGCCGCGGGGTAGACGGCATCATCCAAGCCAAGGAAAAGGACATTCTCGAGATTTGAGGCGTTCTTGCCCCCGACTCTTGAAAAGCGGTTCACCTCGGCAGTTGTGGTAGAGTTTTTCGTCGGATGCGTGCCGTAGCCCACGGAATCAGTGACGTCGGCTTGCAGCGTGAGCACAACGAAGACAGCTTCGCCGTGCTCTCTGACTACGGGCTTTCCATCGTGGCCGATGGAATGGGCGGGCATCGCGCCGGAGACGTCGCGAGCCGACTCGCCACCGAAGCCATCGGCGAGTTCTTCGAGAAGACCGCGAGCGAAGACGCCACGTGGCCGTTTCATTTCGATCCGAACCTCTCGGACGAGGAGAACAAGCTCCTCACGTCCATCCGGCTCGCGAATCGTCAGATCTACGAGCACAGCACGCGCTCGCAAGATCTTCGCGGCATGGGGACCACGGTCGTCGGGGCCCTTTACTCGAAGAAAAAGGGCCGCATGTACATCGGTCACGTCGGCGACAGCCGCGCGTACCGGGTTCGAGAAGCGAAGATCGATCAGCTCACGCGCGATCACTCGCTGGTGAACGACTATCTCGCGGCGATGCCGGACATGACGGACGAGCAGCGGAGCGAGCTGCCGAAGAACGTGATCACGCGCGCGCTCGGCATGCAGGACAACGTCGAGGTCGACATTCAGAGCGACGAGTCGCGCCCGGGCGACACGTACATCCTGTGCTCCGACGGCCTGAGCGGGATGATCACCGACCAGGAAATTCTCGAAGTGATCACCGGTAGCTCGACGCTCGAGGACGCTTGCCGGAAGCTCATCACGATGGCCAACGAGCACGGCGGCGAAGACAACATCACCGCCGTCGTGATCCGCGTCGAAGAGGACGGCGGGCGCCGCAATCTCGAGCTGTCGAAGACGCTGCCCTTCGGTGCCAAGCCGTCGTCGGAAGCCGAGGGCGACGCCGATTCCGACACGCCGCCCGCGGTCGTCGCTTCGACGGATCAGTCGCCGCCGTCACGGCCTTGAGCCCGACCCCCGAACGGCGCCGCGTCGCGCGCGCTCCGGGTTGAAACGGGCCCGTCGCGTTGCTTACTTGCTGCAGTTCTCGAACAAGAACGAGCCCGTCGCTTCACAGCGGGCATTCGGGTCGCCCGTATTCGGGTCCTTGAAGTTCAAGCAATCGAAGTCGGCCCAGATCGCGCCGGGCTTCAGCACGCTGACGTTCGGCTTGATCGTGATGTTGCAGGCCGGGTCCTTCTGAAGCGTGGGATTCGCGGTGTCCGTCTCCGAGAGGCTCACCGGGCCGCCGGTGGTCGTGATGCCGCCTTGTATGGCGAGGCCCATCTGCGCGCTCGTGAGGCTGAGTTGAATCGCGTACTCGCTCGAGCTCGTGCTCTGCACGGAGCACTGCACCTGAGCACCCTGATCGCCGTCGACGACCACGTACTGATCGGGGTGACAACCCGACGTCAGGTTGCAGCCCTGGAGGTCATTGTACGTTCCGGGATTGTCGGGCTCGTTCGTGATGGTGCCGTCGGTGTCGCAGTTGAAGCTTCCGGTGTGCTTCACCGAGACCGACGCCGCGGCTTGCGGGGGCGGGGCCGGTGGACTGCTGCATCCGAACACGAGTCCAAGGGTCAAGCTCAAGGGCGCGGCGATCACGCGTGCACGGTTCATCGTTGGATTCCTTAATCCAGCCTTCTACTCCACGCGCAGCACGCCGCGCAAACTCGCACGCGCGCGCCGTGCGGTGCCGCGGACGACGCGGCGCGCATCGAGGTAGTCTCGGCGGATCGATCCGTTTTCGACAGAATATGAACGGGACGCGGGGTGAGTGACGGGGCTCGAACCCGCGACAACAGGAGCCACAGTCCTGTGCTCTACCAACTGAGCTACACCCACCGTGATCGGGGCCCCGGATCTAGTCCAGCTCCGGCCGTCAGTCGAGAGCCCAGTGACGTCGCGCGACGGCCTCCGCCGCCTCCAGGTCGGCGGGATGAGCAGGCTCGGAGCCGTCGTCGACGATCGCCGGCCCGTCGAGTGCCTCGAGTGTCGCCTGGAGCGACGTTTCCAGGCCGATGAGGTCGTAGCCCCCTTCGAGGACGATGGCGAGCCGGCCCTCGGCGCCGCGGGGGAGCGCGCCCGAGATCCGTTTCAGCATTCTGGCGTACCCGCGCTCCGTGACCTGCATCGATGCGAGGGGATCGCGGACGTGGGCGTCGAAACCGGCGCTCACCAAGACGAGGCCCGGATCGAACTCGGCGAGGATGGGCGAGATGATCCGGTCGAACGCGGCGACATAGTCCGCGTCTCCGGCGCCCGCCGACAAGGGAACGTTCACGGTGAAGCCGGTGCCGTCCCCCGCGCCCGTTTCGCGCACGCTCCCGGTGCCAGGATAAAACGGATACTGGTGGAGCGAGACGTAGAGCACCGACGGATCTTCGTAGAATATCTCTTGCGTGCCGTTGCCGTGATGCACGTCCCAATCGACGATGGCGACGCGCTCCGTCCCTCGGGCGCGCGCGTGCGCCGCTGCCACCGCGACGTTGTTCAAGAGACAGAACCCCATGGCACGGTCGGGGCGCGCGTGGTGTCCCGGAGGTCGAACGAGACCCAGCCCGTAGCGCGCGCGACCGTCGAGGAGCGCGTCGACGAGGGCCACCGAGCCGCCCGCCGCGCGGCGTGCAGCGTCGCACGACGCCGGCGTGAAAAACGTGTCGGCGTCGAGATACCCCGACCGACCGCGGATCGTCCGGAGCTCGTCTATGTAAGCGGCCGAGTGGACTCTGCCGAGCTCGTCGTCGGAAGCGTCCCGGCTCGAAAGCGGAAGGAGAGGCGAGGCGAGTGTCGCTCGAGCCACGGCTTTTTGAGCTGCGGCGAGCCGTTCGGGGCGTTCGGGATGCCCTTCCGGAGCTTGGTGGCGTCCAAAGAGCGGGTCGTCCACCACGGCAATGGTGTTTTCCATCGGGTTTCGCTAACGTAGCGCACTATACCTTCACCCGGCGAACGCGGACCGATGGCCATGGGTCGAGTGCTCTTTCGGCACTCGTGGCGGCGTGCTGGGTAGCAAGGGGGCTCACCATGCGCTCAAAAATCATCATCGTTAATGCGGGCATCGTGGTCATCGTGGCGGTGCTGTCGTTCGTGCTGCTGTCGACGTCGCTCCGCGGCGTGCTAGCCGATCCGACCGCGCGCAAATCCGAGGTGGAGCGCGCGCTGCACAGCGCGAACGCCCAGCTCGAGCTCGACGGGCTCCTCCTCGAGCGCTGGCTCGCGGAAGAGGCGACGCGGCCCGAGGTGCGCGAGGTGTTCACCGGCGGCACCGAGCGGGCGCGCAGCGACAGCGCAACGACCCAGGCCGACAAGATTCGCGAGCTCGCGATAGCAAATCCGGCTTTCGCGCGGATCGCGCCGTCGCTGGTGCTCTTCGTCGACGTTCAGGGGGTGGCCGTCGGTCGAAACGGCTCGAACCTGATGCGCGGCGACAAGATGGCCGACGCCTACCCGTCTCTCGCCGAGTCCTTGAAGACCGGGCACACGAAGAGCGACGTATGGCTGGACCGGGTCCGTCAGGAGCAGCTCCTCTCGAGCTACGCGCCGGTGCACGGTGAAGACGGCACGGTCGTCGGTGCGCTGGTCATCGGCACGCCACTCAATGACGAACGGCTGAGCCGCACGAGCGACATCACCGCCGGCAGTGCGCTCGTCCTCACCGTGAAGGGGCAATCGGCGAAGCTCGAAATCGTCGCGAAGAGCGATCAGGCCAACGGCGACGTGCTCGGGTTGGTGCAATCGCAGCCGGTGCTCGACGGCGCGAGCTCCGCTCTTTCTAGCGGAAACATCTTCCAGTTCACGCTGCCCACGTCCGATTACGTGGGCGCGGCGACGCCGCTCACCGGATACGGCACCGAAACCAACGCTGCGTTGATCGCCGTGGTGCCGGCCTCGCTCATTCCGAGCGTCACCAACATTCTCTGGCCGGTTTTTGCGGTCGCCGGGCTGGGGATCCTCCTGGTCATCGCCGGTGGCATCGTGCTCGGCAACTACATCTCGCAGCCCATCTCCGAGGTGGAAGAGGGGCTCTTGCAGATCATCAACGGCAAGACCGACCTGCGCTTCGAGCTCGAGCACGAAGAGCTCGGCGGCCTCATCTCACGCATCAATTCGCTCTTGAACGCGCTCATGGGCGTGCCCGAGACGGACGAGGAGGGGCGGACCTCCGCCGCTCCCGAGCAGCCGTACCAGGAGTGAGTGACGGCGGTTCCCGCTTGAGTTGACGGTCCGTCCCGCACGGGTCGACCGGTCCGATTCTCGCCGTCGCGTGCTCGCCCGGCGCGGAACGGTGCTATCTATGCGCCGCTCTGCGCGAGAGCTCGCCCTCCGGGCGTTTTGCCGCGAGGAAAAGGATTCATGGGTCTCTTCGATTTCCTGAACAAGAACAAGCAGGAAGACGCGCCGAAAAAGCCGAGCATGAAGGAGCTTCCGCGCCTCGCCCGGCTCGCGGGCGACAAGATGGCGCAGAACTACGACCGCCAGCAGGCGATCGAAGAACTCGGCAAGATGCACTCGTCGTCCGCCGCGGATGCATTGCTGCGTCGCTTCGGCTTCACGATGGAGCCGTCCATCACCGACCAAGACGAGAAGGAAGCGGCCGCCGAGGGGATCGTGGCCGCCGGTGAAGCGGCGATCGATCCGATCCGGAAATACTGCGCGAGAGCCGAGAGCCTCACCTGGCCGCTGAAGGTGCTCCGGCGGATCGTTCCCGAAGAGCAAATGTCGACCGAGCTGCTCAAGTTGCTCGAGGAGTTCGACACCGAGTACATGCGCAACCCCGAGCCCAAGATCCAGCTCGTGAGCGCCCTCGAAGAGTATCCGTCCGACGCGGTCCGCACCGCGGTGGAGCCGTTCCTCACCGACGTGAACGAAACCGTGCGGTTCCACGCCGCGGTCACGATCTTCGGCATGAACGACGAGCAGAGCGTGCCCGCGCTCGTGCGCGCGCTGAAAGAAGAGGAATCGCTGCGGGTCAAAAACCGAATCGCGGCCGGTCTCTCCGACAAGCGATGGAAGATCGGCCCCGAACTCGCCGACGACTGCCGTTCGGCGCTTCCGCCCGGCTCGAAGCTCGAAGGCGACGTGGTGAAGCGGGCCTAGGGAATTCTCGGGATCCGCTCGCAGCGTCGCTCGTTCGACGTTCGTGCGCTGCGAGCGATCCGCGCCGCCCTCTTACTCACTCACGTGATGCATCGTCGGGAAGAAGAACCCGTACGAGACGGTCACCATCTGATTGAACTTGAACTCGCGGTCGTTGCTGTCGACCTTGTAGTCGGGGAACTTGTTGTCGGGGCCGCCACCGTGGTTGTCGAAGCCGCCGGTGTTTCGCGAGAAGGGAAGCCCGCGCCATTCGAGGCCGAAGGCGTTCCACTTGTTCACGTAGAACGAGAGCCCGAGACCGAACGTCGGCGCGATCGCGACGCGGCTCGCCGTGGCGAAAGACGCCGCGCCACGACACCCGAGGCCGCCCGCGCTACCGGAGTTGCAATCACCGCGTTCGGTGACGCCGACGAACGCCGGTCCGCCGAAGACGTAGAGATCCGTGTCGGCGTAGATGCTCTGGAACAAAGCGATCTTGCCGCGGAACGGAACCAGGGTGACTTCGGGCGCGACGATCCAGTCGATCGTGCCGAGTTGCTTCGTGAAGCCGGGGCACGATTGGGTCTGCGGCCGCCCGTTGACGTACGCGTATTCGGTCTGACAGATGTTGTCGGCCGTGAGCTGCGACGCGAGCGCCGGACCCTGGCCTTGCGCTAGGCGGTTCCTGCTGTCGGTCTGACGAGCGCTGTTCACGCCCTGAATGTCGTCGGCGAGCTGAGTGTCGATCTTCAGGGGCCCGAAGCTGCCCGCGCCCCATGCACCGATCGCGATCCAGTCGGTGAGGTTGTAGTTGAGCCGGAGGCCCACGTAGATCTGTCGCTGATACTCGTCGAGCAGCGAGAACGAGACCGTCGGGGCGATCTCGAATCGATTCTCACGATAGAGCTTCTGCTTGCGGACGGAGGCGGCTCCGGCAAGCGGGCCGGTCAGAAGAATTTCCTGCGCCTCGGCGCGCTCCGTCGCGAAAACCAGCGAGAGACTTGCCGCGAGGCCGGCCCACGCCGCCCGCCGCACAGTGCTCAGGATCTTCCTGGTCATGCCCATTTTTCCGCGTCCTCGCCTTTGAACCATCATTTCGGCAACCGGTAGTCGAAGGAGAACGGAATGAAGACCGAGACGCCGACCTGCGCCTGGACGTCGTTCGTGAGCCTCGTCGACTTGTCGTACCAGGTGCTCGGATCCGTCGGATTCGCCGAGTTGATCGTCGTTGATTCGATCTTGTCGTTGAACACGTAGTCGCGGACCTCGAGATCCGCCGCGAACCAGCGATTGAAGAAGATGCGGAGTCCGACGCCCGCGTTGAACGCGAGCTTCGTGCCCCAATCGAAGGTTCGGTTATCGGGATCGATCGTCGGGATCGGGCGAGTCGAAATCGCGCCGACGCCACCCAGCACGTACGCATCGTACTGGAAGATGAAGTCGCCGAATCCGGAGAACTTTCCGGCGATCGGCACGTAGGTGAAGTCGACGGCCGCCGACCACTGATATTCGGTGAGCGGCACTGCGACGCGAGTGGCGCGGCGCGTCTCGAAGTTGAACTCGCTGTCGCTGTTGAACGGCTCGTAATAGTTGCCGTTCACGCCGATCGCCAGGACCTGGGAGATCCAGTAGTTGAGCGAGAGCCCCGCCGAGTCGTGCGACACGAACTGATCGTTCAAAGTGAACGCCCAGTACGGCATGAGCTCGAAGCGGCGCACGCGCAGTGCGAACACCTGCTGCACCGCGTAGACCTGCTCTTTGATGTCTTTCGCCGCTTCCTTGTCCATGTTCAGCTTGGGACAAGCGTCGGGATCGACTTTGCAGATGCCCTCGAGGTCGCTGTCCGACTTGGGCGGTGGTTCGCCTTCGTCGCCTTCGTCGGCGGCCTCGCCGCCTTCGCCTGCAGCGGCCTCGCCGGTATCTCCTCCGGCAGCATCGCCGGTATCGCCGCCTTGATCTGCGCCCTTGTCAGGACCAGCCGCGGGCGGAAGCGGCTTGTCTCCAGTACCAGCGCTGTCGTCGCTCGGCTTATCGCCGCTCGCGTCGTCGCCGGCCGGCGGTGTGTCCGCCTTTTTAGTTGCTGCTGCCTTGTGCTTCCCTTTGCCCGCTGCCTCTGCGACGAGCGGGTACTGACAAACTGCTAGGGCAGCGAGGAGCGCTATGCGGACCTTCATCATGCTTCTTCCGCTTTCCCCTGGCGATAACGACCCATTTCGACCGCAGGCGGTGTAACTCTTCACGCCGGGTGCAACCTGTTGGAACTACTTAGAAAAAAGGCCAATCACAAGGGCCGCGCGACTATATCACGCCAAATTTGGCGCAATCAACAACCAAAAAGCCGACCACACCTTCAATTCAGCATCACTTTGCGCCTCGCGTCGTACACGACGCGTGCAGACTTCGCGCGAGCGATCGAATTGAGTGTGAAGAAGATCGATTCATGCCGCGTTCGCTTCGGTATCTTTGCCGAGCAACGCTTCCACGAAGTCCGCCGGCGAGAACTCGTGCAAGTCATCGGGTCGCTCGCCGAGTCCGACGAAGCGCACAGGTAAGCCGAGCTCGTCGGCGATGCCGAGAATCACGCCGCCCTTCGCGGTGCCGTCGAGCTTCGTGAGCACGATGCCGGTCAACTCGAGCGCGGCTTTGAACTCGGCGGCCTGCGCGAGAGCGTTCTGTCCGTTCGTCGCGTCGATGACGAGCAACGTCTCGTGCGGCGCACCTTCGAGCGCTTTGCTCGCGGTACGAGCGATCTTTTGCATCTCGCTCATCAAGTTCGCCTTCGTGTGAAGTCGACCTGCGGTATCGGCCAGCACGACGTCGGCGCCGGTCTCCTGCGCCTTTTTTATCGCGTCGAACACGACGCTGCCCGGATCGCCGCCGTCCTTGCCGCGGACGACCTCGCATCCGACGCGGTTCGCCCACACGGTGAGTTGCTGAACCGCCGCCGCGCGGAAGGTGTCGCCCGCCGCGAGCACGGTCTGGGTTCCGTCTTCCTTCAGCTTCGTGGCGAGCTTGCCGATCGTCGTGGTTTTGCCGGCCCCGTTCACGCCGACGAAGAGCACGACCGTCGGTTTGGTCCGCAGCTCGAGCGCGCGCGCCTTGCCGCCCACCTCGAGAATTCGCAGGGCTTCGGCGCGGAGCGCGTCCCACACGCGCGCCGGATCCACGAGCTCGCTCTTGTCGAGCGAGTCGCGAACGCGCGCCAAAATCGTGTTCGTCGTCTTCACGCCGACGTCGGACGCGAGCAAGACTTCCTCGATTTCGGTGACGATATCCGGACGGATCTCGGATTTGCCGCCGAATAGGCTCTTCAACTTACCGAAGAACCCTTCCGGCTCGCGCGAACGGGCGAGCCCACGACGAAGCCGCTCGACGTCAGCCGATCGCGAAAACATCGGCCGTGACGCGCGGCTCGGGCGATCCGCCGCTACTTGTGCATCGGGAGCGGGCGTGGGGCTCGGCTTTGCCCCAGTCTCCGATGGGGGCGGCGGCGCCTTCGACGTTCGTCGTGAGTCGGGCTTCGGCGGCGGAACGCTTCGACGCGGTGGCGGTAGCGGCGCCTGGCTCGGCTCGGGCGCGGAAGCGCCGGTCGCCGCTCCCTTTCGCATGAAGAGGAAGTAGACGAGGAGAAGCGCGATGATTCCGAGGACGACGTAGGTCATTGTCGTGTCGCCTGAGTCGACGACGGAGCGCGCACTATTAAACGCACGCTCTTCTACGTCAACGTTCGTCGCGTCCGCCGTCGTGACGGCTTGGAGACGGCTCTTTCGCGATGATTTCGGCTTCGCGTCGCTCATCCGGCGACGCTGGCCCGTACGCCGCTTCCTCGACGGCCGCGGCCCAAGCAAGCACGTCGCCGTGGCGCGCGCCGCGCGCGAGGGCCGACACCTCTTGTGGCGTCGGTTCTTTTTTTCGTGACCAGGGCCGGCCGGCCTCACGTGTCCACCCGACGAGCCGATCGAGAATCGCCCGTCGCCGCGAAACCAGGTTCACGACGAGAACCCCATCGGATGGGGCCTGCTTCTCGAGCGTGCTGTGATGCGGCGCGGCGACCACCAGCCGAGCCCCTTCGTTGCGCGCCGCTGCCACGTGCGCGATCGCGAAGGTGCCGTCCGCACCGGTCGTGAACGACGCCGCCACGCCCTCGCCGTCGAACACCGGGACGACGATCTTGAGCCGGGCGAGCGCGATCGGCGTCCCGTCGTGCGCGTCGAGCACTCGACCCTTCCAGCCGGATTGCGAGGCGTCGCGTTCGACGAGTTCGACGGAGGCGCGCCCTGACGTCGCGTCGCCGGGTCGTGTCGGGGCGCGCGGCGACCGCACCGGTCGGCGCCAGGCGCGTACCACCCAGTACGCGATCCCGATTGCGGCCAAAAGCCACGGTAGCCCGGTCCAAGGGTTCGGTGGTCGCACCGGTACGTCGACGACCAGCGGCGCTCCGGCGACGAAGCCGTCGCCATCGGCGATGTAGCGGAGTGCGATCTGCGCCGGTCTTCCTCGAGGAGGAGCGAAGGTCGCGACGACTCGGCTCGCCCCGGCGCTGACTTCCGCGACGCCCACTGGTTGTCCATCGAGGAGCGCTTCGACCCAGCCGTTCGGCACTGCGCCGGCTGCCCAGCCGACCGCGACGGCGAGCTCGACGCCATCGGTCGGGTCGGAAGGGGACAAGGTCGTCGCGATGCCGAGATGCGCCGTCGCGTGCCGCTCGAGGAGCACCCATTCCTCGGCCTTCGCCAGCGAGGATGACCCGGCGAACCGGACCACCAGCTTGCCGACGCCCGGCGGCGCGAGCAGTCGCGACTCGATGTCGAATTTCGCCGTGCTCCCGAGTTCGACGTCCGTGGCCCCGACTTCGCTTTCCGGGCCCCCTTCCGTTCGCGGCCGGAACGAAAGGACGAGGCGCACCGGTTCGGGGCTGCCGCCGCCTTCGACAATCCGAGTGGTCACTCGAATCACCACCGAAGGGGCGTCGAGTGACGCGGTGAGCTCGCGATCCTCGAAGGCGAGTCCGATCGGTCGCCGCCCGACGTCGCTCGAAATCGTCGCCGTGACGGTGCCGTGGTAGGTGTCGCCGTCATAGCGAACGACTCTTCCGGCGAGTGAGGCCGTCCTGGGAAGCCGTGCGCAGAAAAATCCGCCCGGGTCAGTTCGCATCACCACGCCATCGGGTTCGGCGACGACGGTGTCACCGGAGCGGCATGCGGACGCCGCAACCGCCTCGTCGCGCGTCGCGGTAACGACGACACGAGCGCCGGCGATGGGCTGACCGGTGTCGTCCCTGAGAGTGCCCGAGACATCGACTGACGTGTCGGTCGGTATGGCGCCAACCCCCGACATCTCCGAGTCGGCGCGTACGCGAAGGAGTCCTCGTGCTTCCGCCGTGACGGAAAGCGTGACGGAAAGGCTGACGGAAATGACGGAGAGAGCGATGACGACGGAGCAGGCGGCTCGGCTTGCACCCACGCGCAGCCGGTGCGGCAAACGCGTTCCGCGAGAGGCGACCGTGAGAAAGAAGCGCATGTACACTCCGAGCGTACCTCCTCCTTGCGAGGAGCGCGCGGGGTGCAAGCTCGAGGGAACGGGAGAACGGGAGAACGGGAGAGACGCGGGAGATTCGCGATCCCCAAGAACTGCATCGAACGTCGCTCGGAATCCGTCGAACCCGCTGAGCTCGCGAACGCGCGGGGACGATGCAAGGGGAAGAGGGAAGACGGAAGAGAACGATGACGGCGCGCGCTGACGCGCTCGGCTGCTTGACAATAGAAGCCAGGAAGTAAAAGGTTACGGTTGGTGGTGTTGGGCACTCCGTCGCGCGCCGGGTTGGTCGTCATCGCTCTCTCGATGCTGCTATCGACGTGGTTCTGCGCGCGGCCGGCGCGAGCCGACGATCGCTTCGACAAGACGACGTCGGAGCTCGCGAACAACTCCGATTTCCGGGTTCGCACGCAAGCGGCGCTCGCGCTCGGTGCGACCAAGGACAAGCGCGCGGTGACGCCGCTCTGTGGCGCGCTCGACGACTCGAACACCACCGTGCGCGCGGCGGCGGCCGCAGCGCTCGGAAAATTATCGCTCGGCGGGCTGTCTTGCCTGAAGGCTCACCTCGACGGTGAATCGAGCGACTCGGTCAAAGCCGTCCTGGTGAAGGCGATCTCGCAGGTGAAGGCCGGTCAGCGTCCCGCCGTTTCGAGCGAGACGAAATATTACGTGGCGTTCGGTCCCACGACGGACAAGACCGGCCGCTCCGGCTCCGACGTGGACGACCGGGTGCGCACCGCGATGGAGCAAGCGTCGTCGGAGCTCGACGGGTGCGTCGTGGCGCCGCGCGACGAGACCGTCTCCGACGCGAACGCCGTGGTCGCGAAGTGGAAGAAGCTGCACGCGTTCTTCCTGTGGCCGAAGGTCATGGCGCCGGACTACAGCGGCCAGAAACTCGTCGTTCGCGTCGAAGTCACGGTGTTTACGTATCCGGGCAAAGCGATGAAGGGGACCATTCCCCTGAAGCTGACGATGCCGGACGTCACCTCGGTCGACAAAGACTCGGAAAACGACCTGATCAATCGCGCCGCGGCCTCGGCGTTCGAGCGCTTCGCCGAGAACGTGGATCGGTTCCAATGAACCTCGGTTACGCGGCTTTCGCGCTCCTGGGCCGGCTTGCTCGCGCCGGCTCGCTTAACGAAAAGCGCGACTTTTTCGGGCCCTGAGCTTGCGCGAGCCCCGGATGAACCCGTACGATTAACGATAATAGCGAGTTCCTCGCCCCATTTTCCTCGGTGTGGGCTCGCTCGGAAGAACCTCGTCATGGCAGAAGCGACCACCGCGTCCGTAGCTCCGGGGCGACACCAGCGAAAGCTCCGCAACTACCTCCTCGACGCGCATTTCCAGCTCAAATACGCGAGCTACCTCGTCGTGATCGCCTTCGTACTGAGCTCGTCTTTGGGTTTCATTCTCTACCGGACGAGCAACGCAGTGCTCGCCGAGAGCCGCGAATCGGTCTCCATCGGCGAGCAGGTCGTCGATCGCGGGCGCCTGGTCGTCGAGGAGAGCAAGAAGGTCAACGCGGTCGTTCAGATGAACATCGTGCGCGACCCCGCGTACGGCGACAATCCAGCCCTCCTCACCGCGTTTCAGGCGGACGCCAAGGACCAGGACGATCGATTGAGCCTCCAGCAAGCGCGCCTCGAAGAGCAGTCGCGCAACCTGAAGCTCGAGTCGGTCAAAATCAGCGAGCGGCAGCGAGCGGTCGGAACGGCCCTGGTCGTCGTGCTCGCGCTCCTCGTCGTCGGCGTCGGGCTCGGCGGCATCGTCGTCACTCACCGCGTCGCCGGTCCGATTTACAAGATGAAGCGCCAGCTCCGCGATCTCGGGAACGGCAATTTCCAGATCCCGTTTCCGCTCCGCAAAGGCGACGAGCTCGTGGACTTTTTCGAGGCCTTCCGCACGATGGTGAAGCAACTCCGCGAGCGTCAAGAGGCAGAGATCGCCCTCCTCGACCGCGCCATCGCGAACCTCGCCGAGAAAGCCGATCAAAACGACGTGACCGAACTCCGCAGCCTCCGCGAAAAGATGCAGCGCTCGCTCGAGGTCTGAACGGCCCGTGCGCGAGCGGCGCTTTCCGGACGCGACTCGCGTCCTCGGACTGTTCACGGTCGTCGGTGCCGTCCTGTACACGGCGGCGGTCCTCCGGTTCTCGTGGACCCAAAGCTTTTTCGTCGGCGACGACTACTCGGCGTTCTACATGGCCGCGACCGAGCCGCTCGGCAAAGCGCTGCTCTCGCCCCTCGGCTCGCAGATCGTCCCGCTACACCGTGCGCTGACCTTTCTCACCTGGCGCGTCCTGCCGATGAACTTTGCGTTCGCGCTCGTCGTGCTCGCGTCCTTCCACGCGCTCGCGGCGTGGTTTCTCTATCGGACGCTCGGGCTCATTCGCAAGAGCCGGCTCAACGCGGTCTTCGTCGCGTTCTACGCGACGTACGTTTTCGTGGGGGTGAACCTCACCTGGTACTCGTCGGGCATGACGCGATTTCCCTATATCGCGCTCTGCCTCGTCGCGATTCACGAGTATTTGCTCTTTTGCCAAACCGGTCAGCGTCGGCGACTCGTCGCGGTCGTCTTCTGTTACGTCCTGGCCGTCGGGTTCTATTCGAAGGCGATTTTTCTCCCCCTCTACTGCGCCGGAATCGACCTGGCCCGCGATCGCCGTGGTGAAGAAAAAGACCCACGTCGCGAGCGAACGAAGTGGGCGACGCTCGCGGCGCTCGTCGCTCTCGGCGCGGTCTACGTGCCCGTCGCGCGAAGCCTGCTCGACGCGGCGTCACGGCAGACGAACACCGACGTCCCGTTCCTGCTCGTTTTCGTGAAGAACGCTGGAGCCGTGTTCGGCTATAGCCTCGTCGACGTGGTCGTCGGTCTTCTGGATTTCGCGCCGGCTTGGCCCGTCGCGCTCGTCGTGCTCGCGATCGTCGCGTATTCGTCGATGCGCGCTCGTCGCTCGCTCGCGGCGTGGTCGGCGCTGGCCGCGGTCTTGTGTGCCAATTTCCTGATCGTCGGCGTGTCGAACCGCACCGTGGTCTGGGGCGGTCTCATGGTCTTCGAATATCGTCACTACTTCGAGCTGTGCTTCCTCACGACCTTGTTCGTCGCGATCGTCGTTCATCGGGTTCGCGACGACGCCCCGGAGTTCGGGGTCTTCGAGCGCTCGACGCGAGCCCGCGAAGCGGCCGCGCTGGCGATCGGCGCCTTGTTCATCGGTCACGCCGTGCTGTCGTATCGCGGTTTTTACCGGATCCAGGCGAGTCCCACCGGCGACATGCAACAGTCGCGTCGCTACATGCGGACGCTCATCGCCGATCTAGACCGGCTCGGTCCGCTCACGCGCCCCGGTATCACCTTCGCCGACGGATACTTCCCGCGCTACCTGGACCAAATGGCGATGGATTTCACGCAGAAGTCTCAGCTCTTCGCGGCGATGGCCGTCCCCGCCGTGTTCGTTCCCCTCGCGCAGGCGACCTACAAAGTCGGGAGTGACGGCCACGTGTTTCGGCTCGCGCGCTCGCGGCGTCCGTGACGGCGCGCCGAGTCCGAGATCACCGTGGCGTCGAACACCGGAGCTCGTGAAGAGGCGCTCGTCGCGGCGACGAGGCGCGCGGCGGGTTGGGTCTTCGCCGCGGTGCCGCTCGGCGTGGCGCTGTGGTTCGTGTCCGGCTTCAGTCTGGTGATGCCCCTGTTCGATCACTGGACGCTGTTTCCGATCTTCGCGCGGTTTTCGTCGGGTGCCCCCCGCTGGTCGGATTTTTTTCTTCCGCACAATCGGCTTCATGTCGCGCCGCTCGTGAAACTCATCCTCGCGGTGCTCGCGACGGCCACCGGTTGGAGCTTTCGTGCGGAGATGGCCCTCGGGCTCCTGCTCATCGCGTATACCGGCGTGATCCTTCACCGTGCGTTCTCGGCGTCGCTGCCGGGACCGTCGCACCGCGTGGCGCGCGCGCTCGCGCTGTTCCTCACGATGGCGCTCCTCTATTCGCCGGCCCAGGACTGGATTTGGACCTGGTCGATCGGCTTTTTTCACTACTTCGAGAACGCCGCCGTCGCGACCACGGTCTACGCGTTCGCGAAACGCAAGCCGAGCGTCGGCCTCGCCGTTCTCGGTTGCGTGGCGGCGACGTTCAACCGGTTCGAGGGCATGTTCACGTGGGTCGTTTTTCTGCCGGCGCTGCTCGTCGTCGCGCAACGGCCGCCGCGCCCGCGTCCGCGTCGAGGCTCGCCCCTCTGGCTCGCGTGGGGCGTCGCCGCGGCGGTGTCGTGCGGAACGTGCGCGACGCTGATCGCGGTAGCGCGCCCCGTCGAGTTTTCGCTGATGGGCGGCAGCATGACCAGCGGCATGGTCGATCGACTGAAGGCGGCGACGAGCTTGCTCGGCATGTCCGCCGGGTTGTTCACCGAGTCGCACGGTGCCGACGCGCTCCGGGCCGCCGCATTCTTCCCCGCGGGCATCGTGCTGATCGCCCTCTTCGCCGGAGTCGCCGTTGCGCTTCTCCGTGGCGGGCCGCGCGACGGAGCGCGCGACCGCGCTTGGCCGTGGGTTTGCCTCGGCGCGTTCGCGGTGGCCTTTGCCGCGGCGACGGCCGCGGCGCGGGAAGAAGTCGCCACTCCCGACTCGCTGTGGCTCCTCAGGTGTTATCTGTCCGCGTATTCGTCGACCGCGTCGTTGTTCGCCGTCGCGACGGTGCACCTCGTCGTGTTGTTCCTCGCCCAACGACCGGCGCGCTTCGGCGTGTCGGCGCGGCGACTCGGTCGAGCCGCCGCGGCGCTGTCGCTCGTCGTCGTTGCGCTCGACTACGCGCACGCGTTTCCGCGCCTCGCGGCGCGTCGCGCCGAAGGCCACTGGGACCGCTACTGCGTCGAGCTCGCGCCGTACTTCGCGGCGAAAAGTACCTGTTACATGCCCCCGGGCGGCGGGGAAGCGCTCGAACACGCCGGCTTCGGCACCATGGCGCGGCACGTCGCCTACGCTCCGGAGGGCGCGCGCGCCGGCACCGTCGAAACGGCGTTCACGGCGGTCGAGCCGATCGGCGGCGCGGGCATCGCCGCCATTTCCGGCCACGTCTCGCTCGGAGACGACTCCGAGGGAACGGTGCTCGTCGCGTTCGGCGACGACCGCGCCTTCGTCGCCGAAGCGAGGCAGCTCCGAGCGAGTCCGCACGGAACGGAATGGATCGCGACGCTTCCGTGGGGGGTCGTCGAATCGGATCCACGCCCGCTCAG
>Ga0265320_10000402_pt1 | contig 34697 bp, 29 predicted proteins | sample 4827metaG_FD_202087 | JGI IMG/M metagenome (GOLD analysis project Ga0265320, IMG submission 202087) | Rhizosphere microbial communities from Carex aquatilis grown in University of Washington, Seatle, WA, United States - 4-8-27 metaG | ecosystem: Host-associated > Plants > Roots > Rhizosphere >... | reverse complement strand
GAACCTGTTCTTTGTCGGCGGTCCGAACACGGGGCTCAGCCACAGCTCGATGATCTTCATGCTCGAGTCGCTCATGAACTACGTCGTCGACGCGGTTCAAACCATGCGCCGCGAGGGCATCGACCAAGTGAGCGTGAAACCCGAAGTGGCGAAGCAATTCAATCGCGAGCTCCAATCGCGATTTTCGGGGACGGTCTGGGCTTCCGGCTGCCGGAGTTGGTATCAGGCGAAGAACGGCAACAATGTCGCGCTCTGGCCGGGGTTCACCTTCGACTTTCGGCGGATGACGCGGCGGTTCGATCTTCCGAACTACGAAGCGACGAGGCGAGAACCACTCGGGCGCGGCGCCGCCGATCCTCGCGCGACAAAACCTGCTGGCGCGCCGCGCGAGTCCGCCGTCACGGTCGCCAGTTCGTCGTAAGCTCGGGCCTCGGCGACCCTTCGCCATGGCCCACCGCGACCGTCGAACATCGAAGAAGACGTCGGCGGCGCCGCTCACCGCGGCGCTCCGCGAACGCCTGCGTGACGCGCCGACGCCCGCGCCGCTCGCGAAGCGCGGCCGCGTGCGCGTGAGCGATGCGTCGCCCGCACGGAAGTCGAAGCTTCGTCCGAGTGCTGCATCGGGTTCGGCGGAGTCCGCGCACGGGACCGCGGACGCGAAGACGCAGTCGCCGGTGTCGTCCCGGATGCCCGACGCGAACGACGACTCCTTCCGCAACATGCTCGCGACGGAGCTCGTCGTCGTGGCGCCGCTCCCGGGCGCGCTCCGCGTGCCGCTCACCGCGGCAACGGCGACGGCTCGAGACGCGGCGAGACGAGCCGTTCGGCAGAAGCGGCGGCAGGTGCATTTCGTGGTCGAGCGCGACGCTTACGGTACGACCGCGTACCGCGCCGACCTCGGCGAACGAGCACTCGAGCCCTTGCAGCGTCGCTGGGTCCCTCAGAGCCGTATCGATCTGCACGGCTGCTCCACGTCGCAGCTCGAGTCGGCTCTGCTGCGTGCGATCCGCGCCGAGGGCTCGCGGGGGATTCGCCGGCTCCTCGTCATTCACGGCAAAGGGCTTCATTCTCGCGACGGACGCGGCGTCCTGGCGGAGGCGGTCGTGGAGATATTGACCGAAGGCCCCCTCGCCTCAAGGATTCGCGCTTTTTGCACCGCGCCCATCGCTCTGGGCGGCAGTGGCGCGCTGGCCGTCGAGCTCGATCTACCGTGAATCGGTCGTCGGCGTATGCGGCGAATGCCGCTTGACGAAACCCGTCGTGTTGCTCGAGCGCAGATCGGCGCTACCGGGTCTCGACCGCGGCGCTATGTCTCGGCACCACGGAGGAATCCCATTCATGTCCCTTTACGAAGCGTCGATCCCACAGTTCAAGAAAATGCTCGGTAACCTCGCCAACTGGCTCGATAAGGCTGCGGTTCATGCCGAGAAGAAGCCGTTCGAGATCGGCGTGCTCCTCAACGCACGCCTCGCGCCCGATCAGTATCATCTGATCCGGCAGATTCAGGCCGCCTGTGACGCGGCGAAGTTCGGCGCCGCGCGCCTCACCGGCAAAGAGCCGCCGAAGCACCCCGACACCGAGCAAACGCTCGAAGAGCTCAAGGCGCGCGTAGCGTCCGTGTTGAGTTACCTAGCGACGTTCAAGCCGGAAGATTTTGCCGGAGCCGAGACGCGGCCGGTTCGCCTTCCGTTCTTGGAGGGCAAGGTCGTCTACGGTCGCGACTATCTCAACGAGTTGACGCTGCCGAACTTCTACTTCCACGTGACGACCGCGTACTCGATCCTGCGCCATAACGGCGTCGAGCTCGGCAAGCAGGATTTCCTCGGTTCGCTCACGCTCCACGACGCCTGATCGTTCGAACGAATCAAACGAGGGCGCCGCGCGTCACCCGACGAACGGCGCTCTTTGTCTGTTCGATCGGCGCTTTCGGAGGAGCCAGCGCACCCTGTCGCGGATGGATACTGTTTGGGCGGTTCGAAGCTCGCGGTGTCCACAACCGCTTGCCCTTCGAGGGCACTCGACGTCACCGGGACGTCTGCGCAAAACGCGTACACTGGAGACGAGCGTTCAGCTCGATCGGACACTCAGGCGCAAAGAATTCGCCGGCTCTAGATCCCGACGAGCTCTTTTTGAATCGCGGCATCGTGCCGCGCGAAGGTGCGGTCGAGCTCACTTTCGCCTCGGACGAGAAACGCAAACGCCTGATAAAGACCGACGGAAACCTCTTTCGCGACGACTGCTCCGTGCGTGAGGTCGACCACTACTCCTTCAATCCGACGCAACATACGAACATCCTCCGTGGGGTGTGCGTCGAATTCATAAGCAGGTTACGTGCCCATCGTAAGCCGCGGAAACATCACGGTCACGTTCGTCAAACGAAGTGGGCAAAAGGGACACAGTGTACGGAAGGTGCGCACGGCACTTTTCTTCGCCATCTGCATCGAAAATATTCGTCAATACGAGAGCGCACGGCGCGACAACGCCCTTGCACGCGCCAGAGTTTGCGGATCGTCCGACTGTCCGGACCAGCCCTCGATTCACTGCGCGCGCCGGGGCTCTCGCGTCATCGACACGAATCTGCCGCAGGCGCCCTGATCTCTACTCTTTGCGTGGTCCCCGGGAGTCGTTCGAAATGCCGCTCGGTATCGACCGATCGGTATAGAGAAATTGCGGTGAATCCAGAAACTTCCGCCGCAAACGCACGGATGACCTGCGCGGTAAAAACAATGACGTGGTCGGTACAATGTCGACGCTCGTCGCAGCGTGCATAGTAAGTGCGCCTAGCCAGGAACGCCGATGAGTTGGCGCTTCTCGTCGGCGGACTTCGATTTTCGCCCGGGCATCGAGACGGCCCCGCTCCCCATCTAAAGATGCGGTTCAGGGCATTGCAGGTTTTTGCGGCGCGCAATCAGGAGACTCAGTTTCATGCGTTACCTACTCATCGGTTCGTTAGTCGCACTCGTCGCGGGCTGTAGCTCGGCAAATGGGGGCTCCGGCGGCGAAAACGCCGGTGGCGGATCGAGTTCGCAATTCACTCCGGGCTGCACCAGCGCGCCCGCATGTGGAACGTGTGGATCCTGCTACGACAGCTGCAACTGCGTGAACCAGAATCCCGCGATGTGCACGACCTATTGCGGAAGCTCGGCGCCGCCCGGCTCCGGCGGTTCGACGTCGATCTCGCCGCCGCCCGGCTCCGGTGGTGACGTGTCGAGCGTCGGGGGCAGCCCGACCACGAGCACCGGGGGCAGCCCGACGACGAGCACCGGAGGCGCCCCGCCCGCCGGTGGTGGAACGACCTCGGCCGGCGGAACGACGTCCGCGAGCGGCGGTTCGACGTCGACCGGGGGATCCTCGTCGATCACCGGTCCCGCCGGAACCAAGGAGTTCGAGATCAACACTGCCACCTTCCAGGTGCCGCCCGGCGGCGAAGTGTACCAGTGCCAAAACTTCAAGAACCCCGTGGGCCAGGACATCGCGATCCTCGAGAGTTACTCGACGATGGCCCCGGGGTCGCACCACATGTTCGTATTCCACGGCTCGAGTTACGACGCGGACACGAACAGCACGGCGACGTGCTCCGGCACCGAGTTCGCGGACTACATCCATTCGGCGCAGACGCCGAATCAGGAGATCCTGTATCCGGCGAACGTCGGCCGTTCCCTCGTGGGCACCGACGGGCTACGGATCCTCGCGCACTACTTGAACAGCACGAACGACACGCTCACGGGGCAGGTGAACGTCAAGTTCTTCTACGCGGACCCCAGCGCGGTGCAGTACCTCGCCGCCGATATCTTCTTGAACAAGATCGATATCTCGGTGGGAGCTGGCATGGTCACCCAATCGTCGTCGTACACGACGCCCTTCGAGATGAAGCTCCTCGGCGCGGTGAGCCACATGCACAAGCGAGGCGTCGGCTTCGTCGCGAAGACGAGCACGGGCACGACGCTCTATCAGGGAACTACGTGGGACGAGCCGGTAGCGAACACCTTCAATCCGGCGCTCGAGATTCCGAGCGGCACCGGCATCACCTGGACCTGCTCGTATGATAACGAGACGGGTATGACCCTGACGTTCGGCGAGTCGGCGGCGACCAACGAGATGTGCATCTTCACCGGCACCTTCTATTCGACGGACCCCAACAACAAGGGAACCCCGATGGAGGACGCCGCGGCGTTCTGAGTCGATCCGACCACCGATGGTGTCGAAGAGCGGGCCTCCGGGCTCGCTCTTCGCTTTCGAAGCCACCGACGACTCGCGGCGCCCCTTGTTCTGCTTCGAGCGCAAAGTTCGCGGCGAGATAGTCGGGTGACGCCTTTGGTTCGAAAAATGACGCGACTGGGTAGTCCAGATGAATGCGGCGTGAAAATGTCTGCCTCATAGTGTCACCACTACGATGTCGAAACGAATTGCCCTCGGAGCCCTTGCTCTCGCTCTTTTTGGCTGCAGCGCCGGAAACCCGTCGACGGGTGACGGCACACAGAACGGAGAAAACGCGACCGGCGGGGGCACCGGGACGGGATTCACTCCGGGATGTTCGGTGGCGCCCGAGTGCGGAAGCTGCGGGACATGTTCGGAGAGTTGTTACTGCGTGAAGCAGGACATCGGGTACTGCTCGAACTACTGCACGATGCAGTCGGCCGGCTCAGGCGGCGCACCGAGCGCCGGTGGATCGACGGGCATCACGCCGAGCTCGGGCGGCTCACCTGTCACGGGCGGCGGCGGTTCGCCAGTGACGAGCTCGGGCGGCGCGCCGGTGACCGGCTCGGGTGGCTCGCCGGTGATCAGCTCGGGCGGTACGACCGCAGCCGGAGGGACGAGCGCGGGAACGGGGGGTGCAACTGGTTTGACTCCCCCGCCTGCGGGCACGAACGAGTTCGACATCACCACGTCGACGTTCCAGGTGCCGGCCGGCGGCGAAGTCTACGAGTGCCAGAACTTCCACAACCCGAACACGCAAGACCTTGCGATCCTCGAGAGCGACTCGTTCATGTCGCCGGGCTCGCACCACATGTTCGTGTTCAACGACCCGAGCTTCGACACCGACACGGGGCAGGTCGCCTCGTGCTCCGGCACCGAGTTCCACCCGTACCTGCACGCCGCGCAGACGCCGCAGGTGCAGATCACGTACCCCGAGGGCGTCGGTCACTCGCTGAAGTCGACCGAGGGGCTTCGCATCCTCGCGCACTACTTGAACTCGACCTCGGGCACGCTGAACGCGCAGGTCGAGGTCAAGTTCTACACGGTGCCGGCGAGCCAGGTGCAGTTCCTCGCCGCGGAGATGTTCTTGAACAACGGGACCGTCGTGGTTCCGCCCGGCATGAGCACGCAGAGCCGCACGTTCTCCGTGCCCTACGACATCAAGATGCTGAATGCCGTGAGCCACATGCACAAGCGCGGCGTGAACTTCCACTGCACGACCAGCAGCGGTCAGTTGATTTACGACGGCGACCAGTGGGATGAGCCAGTGGCGACGGTCTTCAATCCGGCGATGGATATCGCCGCGGGCTCCGTCATCACGTGGGCGTGCACCTACAACAACACGGGAACGACGACGTACACGTTCGGCGAGTCCGCGTTAACGAACGAGATGTGCATCCTGAACGCCGTGTTCTACCCGTCGGCGCCTGGCTCCACGCAGGGGCAACCCCTCAACACCGTGTTTTAGCGATTCTCGCACGAGCCGCCGTCGGAACGGACGGCGGTGGTTGCGCTCGAAACCGGTTCGCGCTGTACTCCGCGCCGCTTCACGGCCTTCCCTGAAGCGGAGGCACCCTGAGGGGCTCGATTCCCATCTCTGCAGCGCTACGCGCGGTCGCTCGCGCCGTGACCGGTCAGCTCTTCTCGGCGCTGGCCGTCGTGATCGCGGTGACCGTGCTCGCCGTGAGCCTCGCCGGGTGCCGGCATCTCCGGCACACCGAAGCGGAGCGCCACGGCGCGGAGCTCTACGGACGCATGTGCTCGGTCTGCCACGGGGCCTCGGGCGAGGGCTACAAGGCCGATCAGGCTCCGGCCATCGGTCATCAGGCCTTTCTCGGGTCGGTGACCGACGATTACCTGAGGACGGCGATCTCCAACGGTCGCCGGGGAACGACGATGTCGGCGTGGGCGCTGGCCCACGGCGGTCCACTCTCACCGGAGGACGTGGACGCGCTGATCGCGTTCATGCGCCGGTGGCAGCGCGGCCCGAAGCCCGCCTTGAACGATCGGCCTACGGTGGGAAGCGCCGACCGGGGAGGGACGGTGTTTGCTCAAGAGTGTGCCAAGTGCCACGGCGTTCGTGGTCAGGGTGGCCAGAATGTTGGCATCGGGAACCGTGACTTGCTCGCGACGGCCAGCAACGGCTTTCTCCGGTTCGCGATCGAGAAGGGGCGCTCCAACACCGCGATGCCCGCGTTCGGAGAGAAGCTCGGTCGTCAGGGTGTCGAAGACGTGCTCGCCAAGGTGCGGAGCTTTCAATTCCTTCCGCCGCCCGCTCCTCCATACACGCCTCCGTTCAGGCAGCAGCAGGCGTTCGAACCTCCGCCGCGCCCTCCGCCGCTCCCGCTCGGCAAGGTGACGTTGAATCCGCGCGGACCCGAGCCCATCGGATTCAACGCCTGGCCGGGAACGACGTCTGCGGACGTGATCAAGGGGCAGCTCGATCGACACGCGCGCATGGGCTTGCTCGATGCACGCGCGCCTTCCGATTACACGAACGAGCATCTCGCCGGCGCGGTCAGCGTTCCGTTTTACGACCCCGATCCTTATTTCGACAAATTGCCGAAGAACACGTGGCTCGTCTGTTACTGCGCGTGTCCCCACGCGGAGTCGGGGCAGCTGGCTCAGAAATTGCTCGCGAAGGGCTTCACCAAAGTGACCGTCCTCAACGAAGGACTCGGATTTTGGAAGTCCAAAAAATATGGGACCGAAGGTTCGCAGAAGCCCTAGAGCACGAGTCCATCGAAGCGATGGGAATTTCCAACGTTCGGACGTGCGTGCGCAGCGAACGACGCCGCCTCGTTCGCGCGGGCGACACTCTCGCGAAACCCACGTCGTTCGCCGTCGGGGACAAGAACCAGCGAACGATCGAGTCGAGTGGGAACCGGCGCAACGATGAAACCTACGGATTGGATGCGGGTCCGTGAAGAGACGACAACGGTGAGCGAACACGAGACAGCGTCGATGGGTTCTTGCACGCGTTTCGAGTGGACGTCGGTCGTCTGAGGTGGTTCTTCCCGGTGGCCATGTCGACTCCATCAGCTACCGAGCGCGTCCTCTCTCGCGCTTTTCGGCCCTTCGCGGTGGTCGACCCGGGCGAGGCCGTCGGAGCGGCGGTCCTCACGTTGACCGTCTTCCTACTGCTGACCGCCTACTACCTCCTGAAGACGGCGCGCGAGCCGCTCATCTTGTTGCACGGCGGCGCCGAGGTGAAGTCGTACGCGTCGGCGGGGCAGTCGATCGTGCTCTTGTTCGTCGTGCGAGCGTACGGCTCGATCGCGAGCCGCGTGGGCAGAATGAAGCTCATCGCGGGCATTTTTCTGTTCTTCGTGTCGAACCTCGTCGTCTTCGCGGTGCTGGCGCGCGCCGATTTTTCGATCGGCGTCGCGTTCTATCTCTGGGTCGGCGTGTTCAACGTGACGGCGATCGCTCAGTTCTGGAGCTTCGCCGCGGACGCCTACAATCCGGAGCAGGGCAAGCGCCTGTTCGCGGTCCTCGGCATCGGGAGCTCGGTTGGTGCCGTCGCCGGCGCGCGGATCGCCAAGGCGCTCGTGCCGCTCGGTCCCGCAGGATTGATGATCTCTGCCGCGGGAATCCTCGTCGTGTGCGTCGTGCTCTTCGCTGTCATCGACAAGAGGCTCGGCACGGCGACGAAGTCCGTCTCGGACGTGGACGAGCCGCTCGCGCCCGATCACGCGTTTCGGCTCCTCATGAGCGACAAATACCTGCTGCTCATCGCGGCGCTCGCGTTGATCCTCAATTGGGTGAACAGCAACGGTGAGTACGTGCTCGATCGCACGTTGCTCGCCTCGCTGGGAGACGTGCCGGCAAAGGACGCGACCGCGTTCATCGGCGCGTTCAAAGCCGAGTATTTTGCGTGGGTGAATCTGTTCGGCGTGCTCTTGCAACTCTTCGCGGTGTCGCGCATCCTCACGGTGCTCGGCGTTCGAAACGCGCTCTTGTTCTTGCCGGCCGTCGCCTTCATCGGTTACGGGGCGATGATCTTCTTCCCCGCGCTCGGCCTGATCCGGGCCGCGAAAATCGCGGAAAATAGCATCGATTATTCGCTCCAGACGACGGCGCGGCAGGCGCTCTTCCTCGTCGCGAGCCGGCTCGAGAAGTTCGTCGGAAAAACGGTGGTCGATACGCTCTTCGTCCGCCTTGGTGACGTCCTGTCGGCCGCGGCGGTCTGGGTCGGCGTTCAATTCGCGTGGCCCACCGCCGCGTTCGCGACGCTGAACATCGTTCTGGTCGTCGTCTGGGTTACCCTCGTCGTCGTGATCGGTCGCGAGCAACGGCGACGTCTCGACGAGCCCGACGCGCTCCCCGCCGTGGAAGCCGTCGCGTCATGATTCGTCGCTCGCGCGATCCTTTGCGCCGCGCCGCGTTCTGTCTCGTCGCGTTCTTCGTGACCGCCGGCGCGAACGGTGCCGCATCGGCCGCGCCGCCCCCCGATCCCGCGGCGTCCGCGACGTCGCCGTCCACTCCGCCCCCTCCTTCCGCATCGGCTCCCGCTCCGTCGTCGCCGGCGCCGGTGACCGGCGCCGACGTTCCTGCGAAGAAACCCGACGACGCGCCGTCGGCCGATACGGCGCTGGTTCCGCTCCCGAAGAAGCGTCACTTGCCCGACTACGGCGGGCGCGGCAGCGCGCCGAGCACGGCGGGCGACGTCGCGCTCTGGGTACCGCGCATCGCGCTGTCACCGCTGTACTTCGTGAGTGAGTACATGCTTCGCCGGCCGCTCGGCGCGCTCATCACGGTGGCCGAGCGCGGGAACGTCCCGCAGGTGCTCTACGATTTCTTCACGTTCGGCCCCGATCATTCCGCCGGCTTTGCGCCGATCGCCTTCATCGACTTCGGCTCCCAGACGAGCGTCGGCGTGTACGCGTTCTGGGACAATGCCTTCGTGAAGGGCCACGATCTCAGCGCACACTTTTCGTTCTGGGGAGGCGACTGGCTCGCCGGGGTGTTCACCGATCGCATCCGCTTCGCGAAGGGTCGGGCCGTCACCTTCAATTTCACGGCGAACCGTCGCCCCGATCATCTCTACTTCGGCAACGGACCGCGCACGCTCGAGTCGGATCGCAGCCGCTACAAGGAAGACTTCATCGACGCCAACGCGGCGATGAGCGTTCCTTTCTACCGCTCGAGCAAGGTCGAGTCGTGGGTCGGCGTGCGGAGCGCGCGTTTCGCCTCCAGCACCTTCGGCGGAGATCCGAGCTTCGAGGAGCAAGCGACGAAGGGGACGTTCCCCGTCCCCGCAGGCTACGACAACGGATACACGGCGGCCTATTCGCGGGTCCGCGCGGCGCTCGACACCCGGAGACCACGGCCCGCGCCCGCGTCGGGCGTGCGCGTCGAGGTCGAAGGGGAAGCGGGAAGCGACATTCAACACTCGCCGGGGCCGAGCTGGCTTCGCTACGGCGCCACCGTCGGCGGCTTCGTCGACCTCGGCAACACGCATCGCGTCGTGAGCTTGTCGGTCGGAACGAAGTTCGCGGCGCCCCTCGAGCACCAGACCATCCCGTTCACCGAGCTGGTCACGCTCGGCGGCTACGACACCATGCGCGGTTTCTGGCCGGGGCGGCTCTACGACCGCAGCGGAGCCGTCGCCACGGTTCGCTATCGCTGGCCGATCTGGGTCTGGATCGACGGCGTGATGGAAGCCGCGACCGGCAACGTGTTCGGAGATCACCTCGAAGAGTTCAAGCCGGGATTGCTCCGCCTGTCCGGAGCTCTCGGGTTCGAAAGTGTCGGATCGCCCGACAGCTCGATCGAGTTCCTCATCGGCTTCGGCACCGAGACGTTCGACCAAGGCACCAAGGTCGACTCTTTTCGCCTCGTTTTCGGGACCAATCGTGGATTTTAGACGCTTCATCGCTCCGCTCCTCGCTCTGTCGCTCGCGTCGTGCGGCGACACGCGAAGGTTTCCGCTCCGGGACCCGATGTGGCGTGACGACGACGAACGGCCGTTCAAGAACGCGCCGGCGGAATACGTCTCCCCGTTCGCGTGGGACGGCGCGAACCAGATCGTGTTCAGGCCCGTCGCGCGATTTTTCGCCGTCGATCCCGCCGGCGACGCGGTCGACGTCAACGCGTTCGACGAGGTCCCCGACTCGAGCTGGTTCACCAATCGCATCGGGCGCGCGTCGATGACGCCCGCGGAGCTCGTGCGCGGGCCGTGCGGAGATCAGGTGCTCGACCCGAACGCCGCCGACGGCACGTGGATCATCGATCAGGGGAAATCGAACGGCGCCAACCCCGGCTTCCGGGTGAACGTCCCCGGCGTCGGAAAGTTCGTGCTCAAGGTGGATCCCGCGGGCGAACCGGATCGCGCGACGGGCGCGACGGCGATCGCCGCGCGCCTCTATCACGCGGTCGGCTTCTTCTCCCCGTGCGATTCGGTCGTCTACTTCCGGCCGTCGATCCTGACCTTGAAGCCCGGTCTCCAGGTGACGGACAACTCGGGGAAATCGAAGCCCTTCGACGCTGCGGCGCTGAAGAAGGTGCTCGACGGTGCGTCCCGGCGCGGAGACCTGGTCCGCATGGTCGCGTCGAGGTGGCTACCCGGCAAAGTGATCGGCCCGTATCAGTACTCGGGCACGCGGGACGACGATCCGAACGACGTCGTGCCTCACGAAGATCGCCGCGAGCTCCGCGGCGCGCGCGTGCTCGCGGCGTGGCTCAATCATTTCGACTCGCGTGAGCAGAACACCATGGACGTGTTCTTGCCCGGTGACCCCAAGAACAAGCAATCGCCGGGCTACGTCGTTCACTACATCCTCGATCTCGGCGATTGCTTCGGCAGCGTGTGGGCGTGGGACGAGATCTCGCGTCGCCTCGGGTTCGCGTACTACCTGGATCTTCCGTACCTCGCCGAGGACTTCGTCACGTTGGGACTCATCCAGCGACCCTGGGAGCGCGCGCGGCGCGAGGGCGGCATCTTCAACTACTTCAGCGAGCGCGACTTCGACCCGGACCTATGGCGCGGAGGCTACCCGAACCCGGCGTTCGTCCGGATGACGGAGCACGACGCCGCGTGGATGACGCGGATCCTCGCGCGATTTTCCGACGACCTCGTCGACGCGGCGGTCGACGCCGGGCAATACGACGAAAAGAGCACGGCGTATTTGAAGCGAGTGCTCATCGCGCGACGCGACGTCGTGCTCCGTCGATACTTGAACCGGCTCTCGCCGCTCGCCGACGTGCGCGTCGACGGCGCGACGCTCTGCGCGACGGATCTCGCGCGAAAGACCCACGTCTCCGCCAGCACGGCGCCGTACCACGCGCGCGTCCATTCGCCCGAAAATGCGCGCCACGACCTCGCGGTGACGGCTCCCGACGCCGCGAACGTCTGCGTCGCGCTCGAGCACGTCGCCGCGGACGGCGGCGCGCCGGACGACGATGCGTCGCGGTACGTCGTCGTCGACACGTGGTCGAACGGGGCGCCATTGCGGACGCACTTGTTCGATCTCGGGCCGCGGCGCGGTTTTCGTCTGGTCGGCATCGAGCGACCGGAATCGGAGCCGGACCGGTGACTCTCGCGGCGCTCTCCGTCCGACACGGGAGCCCGCGACGGCTTCTCGCGTCGCTCTTGATGGGCCTCTGCTTGTTCGCGGCGAATCGCGCGCACGCGGAGACGGTCGATACCGTGGGCGCGACCTCCGCGACGTCGAACGACGACACCGAGCCGCCGAAGCTACTCTGGCAATGGCGCAAATCGCCGCCGCTCGAATACGTCGCGACCGGCCTCGTCGGCGTCGGCGCGCTCGGCGTGTTCTTCTTCTTGAAGCCGCAGGACACGCCTCACTGGAATTCCGGGATCCTGTTCGACAACGCCGTCCGGAAGACATTTCGACTCCGTTCACCGAGCGCACGGGACGCGGCGCGCACCTTCAGCAACGTGACGGCGATCACGACGCTCGTCCTCGCGGTCGGCGTCGACTCGGTCGTGCTACCTCTCGTGAAGAAGAGCCCGAACGTCATCGAAGAGCTGCTCTTGATCGACGCGGAGGCGCTCGCGTTGAACAGCCTCGCGACGACCGTCACGTTCGACGAAGTCGGCCGCGCGCGACCCTCGTACGACGACTGCAAACGGAACCGCAACTTCGATCCGCTCTGCAACTCGGGCAACACCGCGTCGTTCTTCAGCGGGCACGAATCCCAGGCGTTCACCGCCGCGGGTCTCTCCTGCGCGCATCACCAATACCTGAAATTCTACGGCGGAGGCGCTCCCGATACGCTGTCGTGCATCGGCAATCTCACCGTCGCGGCGGGAACCGGCGCGCTTCGCATCCTCGGCGATCGTCACTACGCGACGGACGTTCTCACCGGCGCGCTCGTCGGGTTCGGGTTCGGCTACGGCATGCCGGTACTCCTCCACTACTCGTTTCGCGCGGAACGCGCGAACGTGAGCATCAGCCCGCTCGGGCTCGGCGTGGGACTCAACGCGTCGGGGACGTTCTGAGCGCTCAGCTCACGTCGCGCCCCCCCGGATTGTGGCCGCCCCCGGCGATGAGATCTTTCTCGAAATCCGTGCTGAGCATCATCATCGTGGAGCGCACGAACTCGAAATGCTCTTCCATGACGTCGAACACGTCGTCGATTGAGAGCTTGAGGACGACGCTCGGCCTCGTCGCGACGATCTCGTAATCGTCGAGTGCGTTTGCGAACGTCGCAGCCGGGTTGATCACGAACCCGGCATTCGTGGTTTGACGGATCCCCGTCGCGCCGTGAATTGTCCTCACGGTTCCGGATGCGACGACGTAGAGATATCGTTGAAGCTGCCCTTTTCGAAACAAGGCGTCGCCCAGGTCGAGTCGTACTTCTTCCGCGAGATTCGCCAGCGTGGTCGTCGCTTGCAACGCCGACCGGCGAAACGGATCGGCCTTCCGGAGTGCGAGGATCTTCTCGACGAGGTTCATGCGATCCGAAGAGAGCGACTCGCCCGACGGAATGGATTCCGGTTCGTCGTGCGCGGCGAGCGCAGGTCGTGTCTTGAGCGCGTGCCCATTTCTCGCCATGTTGCCGAGGATGATCTGCACGAGCTCGAAGCTGTCTTCGAGCGCCTCGAGCCACGCTCGGATCGGGAGCTTCAGCGCGCGCACCACCGTGACCGCGACGGCTGAGCTCGCGTGGGCGCGATCGTTGATTGCGTCGATCGCTCCGACGACCGCACGATCCCTGAGGATGCGGGTGAGCGCCGGACCGTTGATCTCCACCTCGCCCGAGGAGATGAAGAAGTAGTCGCGCGATGGCTCGCCTTCGCGATAGAGAAATTCGCCCGACTCGAAGCGAACGTCGGTCATCACGTCCACGAGCTCGGCGATGACCGAAGCGAGGTCGTCGTCGATGAGCGGCCCGTCGTCGCCGCCGAGGAGCGACAAGAGGAAGATCTCGTGTGCCGCGCGCGTCGCGCGATCCGTCCCGGCGGAACCGTCGACGCCGTCAGCCATTCGCGACTCCGAGCGCCCGCGCGGGCTCGCCGAAGAATCGCTCTCCGAGCGCGGCGAGCGACGGGCGCTCGTTTCGAACCCCGGCAACGACCGACGATAGGGCCGGATCGTCCAGCGAGAGCGCGCAGTAGGCCGCCATCAGCGCCACGATCTCGTCGCGATCGCGCATCAGCCGCTCGAGCGCTCCGGTTCGCGACGCGGGTACGTCGCGGATCCACGCCGTGGCTCGCGTGGCGCGATCGCGCTCCGGCACGTCGTCGATCACCGTACGAAATAGGTCGCGGAGCGTCCGCTCACCGCGCTTCGAGAGCAGCGCGTCGATGAATTCGGCGGCGTTGGCCTTCGCCCGCCCATCGGTCGAATTGACGGCGATGCGCACGCGACGGATGTCCTCGCGGCGATACGCGATCTCGAGCAAGCGAAAGGCACGGTCGAGCGCTTGCCGGTATTTGTCGTCGAGGAGCTCGTCGAGGAGTTGCCCGCTGTCGCTCGAGATGGGCGAGGCGCCTCGCAGGGTCCCTTTGGCGTCGATGGCCGAGCGGTACGCCGACATGCGGAGGTTCTCGAGGAGGTTTCGCTGCGCTTCGCGTTCGATCGCACGGCGGTCGACCTTCACGTCGTGTCGAAACACGAGGCGGCCGAGCCCGCGAAGCGCCTTGTACCGAACCAAGCCTTCGCCGGCGTCGACGATCGCTCGCGTCAAGATGTCGCACGCGCGCTGGCTCCCGAACCAGGCGATGGACCGCGGGATGTGCAGTTTGACGGTGCGCGGCGTCGCCGGGTCGTACAGAGCCGCGAGGAGCGCGTCGAGCGCCGGGTCGCCGATCGCGACGAGCATCTCGCGGATCGCGACCCTACCAACTCGAATGGAGAGCCTCCGGATCGCGTACGGAACGAACCGCGGATCCTTCATTTTCGAGACGGTGCGCGTGATCTCGCACACCATGCGGAGCGACGGGACCGCCGCCGTCTTCGCTGCAACGCCAGTCGCCACGAAGTACAGGAGCAGCTCGACGGCTCTCGAATCGTCGACGTCCGAGATCCCGTGGACGATGCCGAGGCGAGCGGCGTCGGCGTCGGGGCCGCCTCCCGCGAGCACGGCGTGTATTTTGGGGTGATCCTGGAGCGCCCCTGCCGGTTCTTTTCTGGCGATTTGCATCGCGGCGTACCCGCGAATCTCGGCGCTCGCATCGTGTTCCATGCGGGGGGCGACGTCGCCCTGACCGGCGCGGGTCAGCGCTCGCACCGCGGCGAGGCGCACGTCGTCGCGAGGGTCCGCGAGCAGGCGCTCGCCGAGTGAGAACCAATCCTTCCGATTCGAATCGGCGAAGATCTCGAGCGCATGCACGACGACCCGCGGATCGTCGTGATAGAGCACGAGGGCGGGGATGATCCGGCCGTGATTGAGCCGCGACAGGAGATCCATCGCGGCGATCACCTCGTCGACGTGCAGGCTGGCGAGCGCTTCCACCGCGGCTTCGGCCGATTCGAGCCCGAGCTCGTCGAGCTCGAGGTCTCTTCGCGACAGTCCCATCGTTCCGTCGCGAAGCGCGCCGCGGAACAGATCGAGATACGGGCGCCGGAGGCTCACGGCGACGAAGAGCCACGCGCCGGACAATCCCGCGACGATGAACGACAGCACCCGCGGCGTCGCCAGGCCGCCCGTCGCCAGGGCGAGCAGGACGCCGGCAGTGAGCGCTTGCGTCAGACGCATCAGTACGGTGTCGATGAACGCCTTGCCGCGGTCGCGGACTCGCGCCGGCACGGCGAGGTACAAGAGCTCGGTCGCGACGCGGTTCAACGAATAGCGAAATCCGCCGTCGATTCCCTTGGCGAGCAAAATGACAGCGAAGCCGCCGGTCAGCGCGGAGCCGATGCCGGCACCGGTGAGCATGAGCGGCATCACCGCAACCGCACCGACCACGCCGAGCCGGGAAACGAACTTTCCGGCGACGAACAGCTGCACGATGAGCGATCCGGCGTTCAGGATCGCGTAGTAGCGCGCAAAAAATTCTCCGAGCTGCGCGTGCGGCACGTAGCGGGCGGCGCTCGACTTGAAGAGATAGTCGACGACGAGGACGGCCCCGGTCGACAGAACGACGAGGAGCGCGAGGCGTGAGAGGAACGGACTTTCGCGGAAGGTCGAGCGCGCCTTGTCGACCTGCATGTTGGGCGCGTCGTCGGACGGGCGAGGTCGTGTCCATCGACGATCGGACGGCAAGGTCGACAAGAGCAGCGCCGAGACGAGAAAGACGAACGATGCGATCGGCAAGAGCGCCTGCACCGGGAAGTGACGAAGGACCAGCGCGGCCACGGTCGCTCCGACCAGGCCGCCTACGACGCCGCCCGCGCCGAGTGCGTTGAAGAGACGCCGTCCCTGCGCGACGGTGAAGAGATCCGCCGCGAGCGTCCAGAACTGCGTCGGCAGGAGCCCGCCGATGAGGCCGCTGAAGACGTAAAACGCGCGCGCGACGAAGGGCGTCGGCGGCAGTCGATGAAAGAGCAAGGTCAGGAGTGCGACGCCGACGATGGTCGTCGTGAGCACGTGCTGTCGTCCCAGCCGACGGGTGAGCCACGAGTTGACCCACGCCGAGAGGAACGAGAGCGCCGCGATGACCACGTACACTTCGTTCAGCTGTCGCGCGGGAAGCTCGGTGAGGAAAATGACGTCGCGCGCCGTCTCGAGCAGCGTGTGCGCCCCGATGACGAGGAACAGCACGCCGAAGCCGTGCGCCGCGATCCGGCCTTCGCCCTCGCGGATATCTATGAAACGGGCGGAAAACGACGCCATGACCCGAGCGGAGCCTACTTTACGAATCTAGTGCGGGGCATCCAAAGTCGCTGGCTCATCGTCGCATTCGAAGCAACGGAAGCCTGCGCGGTTGTAGACTCCGACCATGCCCCAAGAGAACCGTCAGATCATCTTGAAGAGCCGTCCCCAGGGAGCGGTCAATTCCGACAATTTCGGCGCCCGGACGACGAAGATTTCGGACCTGGGGGATGGTGAGATCCTGGTACGAACCCTATATCTCTCCATCGACCCGACCATCCGCGGCTGGATGGAGCGCGACACCTATCTGCCGGCGATCGAGATCGGCGCCGTGATTCGCAGCGCGGGCGCGGGCGTCGTGGTCGCGTCGAAGAATCCCAAGATCAACGTCGGAGACACGGTGTTCGCAACCGTGGGCTGGCAAGAGTTCGCGACCTTGACGGAGAAGGATCGTCCTTCCGTCATTCCCGCGGGAATCGACCTTCGTGACGCGTTGAGCGTTTTCGGTGTCACCGGGATGACGGCGTACTTCGGGCTCTCGGAAATCGGGCGGCCGGAGGCGGGCGAAACCGTCGTCGTCTCCGGCGCCGCCGGCGCGACCGGGTCGATCGTCGGCCAGCTCGCGAAGGCGAAGGGATGCCACGTCGTCGGCATCGCCGGCTCGGAAGCGAAGTGCCGCTGGCTCAAGGACGACCTCGGGTTCGACGCGGTCATCGATTACAAGAAAGAAGACGTCGGCAAGCGGCTCACCGAGTCTTGCCCGAAGGGGATCAACGTGTTTTTCGACAACGTCGGTGGTCGAATTCTGAACGAGGCGCTCGCGCGCATCGCGCTCCGCGGGAGGGTCGTCCTGTGCGGCGCGATCTCGCAATACGAGAACATGAACGACATGTACGGACCGCCGAACTACGTCAATCTGATCTCGCGCCGGGGACGCATGGAGGGGTTCATCATCCTCGACTATTTGCACCGCTACATGGAGGGCGTCGCGGCGCTCGGCGGCTTGCTCGCGGCGGGGAAGCTCAAGCACAAGACGACCGTCGTCGAGGGACTCGAGCACGCACCCGAAGCGCTCTCGCGCCTCTTCAGCGGCGACCACGACGGCAAGCTCCTCGTCAAAGTCGCCGACGCTTAGAGCCTCGCTACGTGGCGGTGGTCGGGCAGACGTTCGAGCATTTCTGGTTCGCGCAGCCGCCGAACAACGCCGAGTAGTCGAACGGGTCCGACGCCACGCACGTCGCGCAGACGAGAGTGGCGCACGTCGAGACGCACTTCTCGAGCGACTTGCAGCTCTGTTTCCCTTCGCACGTGGCGAGCTCGTCGGCGCAGTGCTGGTTCATGCAGTCGACGCAATCTTGAGACACCAGGCCGCCCGCTACGAGCGACGACGTGCCGGCGTCACGCGCCGAAGCGTCGCGGCCGTCGCTTGCGCCGCCGCTCGACCGACCGCCGCTCGCGCCGAGGGTCCCCCCGGTCTCGTCGCCCCCGCTTCCCGTCGCGCCCGCCGAGGCGCTGGCGTCCGTCCCCCCGGTCCCTCCGGTTTCGTCGCTGGTGCCGCCCGACGCCGAGGTTCCGCCGGCCTCGGCCGAACCTCCGCTATTTTCCGCGGCACCCGCGGCGAGAGCGCCGCCCGTGCTCGTCATTCCACCCATGCCGGCCGCGGTGCTACCGCCCGTCGACGAAGTGGTGGGACCGTGGAACAGCGTTCCGTCCGAGGACGAGCCGCAACCACAGAGCCCAGTGATGCAAGCTGCAATGATCGCCGTCGATAGATCCGTGCGCATTACTCAAGAGTCGCACATCCGCAACGGTTCGCCAGTTCGTGCGCGCCGGCCCTTCGAAACCGCGGCGCCCGGGCCCGGTCCTTCGACCGGACCGTCTGACCACACGGGTCGACACTTGTGCCCCTTGTGCTCTGGCGCGCGCGGGCCCACAAATCGCCGATGCCGGACACGCCCCTCGACGACGAAAAATTCATCAGCCTGGCGAGCTATCGGAAAAATGGCTCGCTCGTGGAGACACCGGTATGGGTCGCGCCGCTCGACGGCAAATTGTACGTCTTCACGTTGAAGGAGACGTACAAGGTCAAACGCATCGAGAACAACCCGAAGGTTCGCGTCGCCAAGTGCGATGCACGCGGGAAGATCTTGGGCGAATGGTTCGATGGGACGTGCGTCGTCGTCACCGACCCTGCACGCGTCGCAAGCGTCTACGCGTCGTTCCGTAACAAGTACGGCATCATCATGCGAATTGGCGACGTGCTCTCCACGCTCTCGGGGCGCATGAAACGGCGCGTGATCCTCGAGATCACGGTGCTCGGCCGCTGAGCGCGCGGAGCCCCATCGAGCGCGCTATTTCTCGAAGTCGACGACAATGATATAGCCGCTAGCCATGAGTGGAAAGTCCGGGTGGCACGTTCCGAGGCCGAGCACTGCCTTGCTTTGTGGTCTGGTTGGTTTGACTTGTTTCCCGTGCGTCGGTGCTTGTGCGCGGAAATCCGACGCGACCGCCGAAGCGACGTCGTCGGCTGGTGCCGTCGTCCCGGTCGCCCCGGCCGCAGCTGGCACCGACAATGGGGCTGCGAACGCGAGCGCCGTGCAACGCTATGCCGACGAACGCGCGCCGACGTTGACCTCCGCGATCGTCGAAGGGGCCGTCGCGGAAGTGCGCACGGGCGCCGATCGGAGCGGAGATCTGGTGACTGCGCTCGTGCGTGGAACGCACGTCACGGAGGTCGTCGAACGCGGGGCTTCGGTGCTCATTCTCTTCACGGATCCGGGTACGGCGACGCGAACCCTCGAAGGATGGGTGCCGCTCCCGTCGCTGGGCGCGCCGCTCCCGACGCCGGTTCCCAGGCGGCCGAGTTCGTCGATCGTCGCGCCGCCCTCGCCCACACCCGCGGCGCCCACGACGCCCACCGCGCCCCCGAAAACGACGCCCACGACGCCCCCCGCTGTTCCACCGGCGGCGCCGCCCGTCGCCCACGCACTCCCGCTCAAGGTGCTCCTCGTCGCCGGCAAATGCTCGGCGGGTTATCAAGAGATCAGCGGCAAATACTGTCGACTTTCGTGCCGCTCCGCGAGCGATTGTTCGTTCCAGGCGGGGGCCACGTGTCGCGCCAGCCTTTGCATGGCGCCCGGCGAGTGAGGTTCGGAAAAGCTCATGCAAAAGCTCGGATATTTGTTGTTGATGGCGCTCGTGCCGGCCTGCAAAGAGACGCCGCCGCCGGCGTCCAGTACGAGCGCGACCGCACTTCCCGCAGCCCCGACCGAGCCGTCGGCGAGCGCGACCGTTGCTTCGGCGTCCGCGGGAGTTGCAGCGGCGTCGCCATCGCCGGAAGGTGGAGCCGCGTTGACGATCGACGATTCGGGTAAAAAGCTGGAACTTTCCGTCGGAGCGACGTTTCAGGTCGAGCTCCGCGGAAGTGCGGGCACGGGGTTCAAATGGGACGTCACGTCGCCGGATTCGCCGGTCGTGGCGCTTTCGGGGCCCGCGACGCGAGCGTCACTCACTCCTGGAATGCCCGGCGGTCCGTTCCGTCAAACGTTCGTGTTCGTCGCGAAGGCCCCCGGAACCGCGCACGTCGAGCTCCAGTATCGGCGCTCGTTCGGCGCGGCTGCTCCGGCCAAGACGTTTTTCGTCGACGTGACGGTGAAGTGAGAACGAGCATGAAACGCGCTGCTTTGGTTTTTGGCACGGTGACGGCGCTCGGCGTCGCAGGCTGCGTCGTGTACGTCGACCACAATCCCCCACCCGCGTCGCCGCCTCGGCGCATCGTTCGGCGTCGGCCGCCCCCGCCGCCCGCTCCGGCACCCGTCGTGGTCGAAGCGCGCCCGGCTCCCGTCGCCGGACGCCCGGCTCCGCCGCCGCGCGGCCGCGTCGCGGCGCGACCCACCGTGGGCCCGAGGATTGCGACGCACCCCGCGTTGCTCATTGCCGCGGCCGAGAGCAAGCGACGGCTCGCCGTTCGTTCGGTGGCGCCGCCTCGCTTGCTCAGCGCCAAGGTCGTCATCAAAGCTGCGGTTCTCGCCAAGCTTCAAGCAACGAAGAAGAAGGGGTGCGCACCGTTTTCGATCGCCGGCAACACGTACGCGAAGCTCGACTGCCGTCGCTACGCGCCCCTCGCGGGAGCTCACCTCTTGCACCCGGCGCTGAAGATCAATCTGTACACCCAGGGTCGCCTCCGCATCGATCCGCCGAACCCGAAAGTGCAGGCGATCTCGCTGTCCACGCAAGGGCGGGGCGGCACCGGCGAGGCGACCACGCAGAGCTTTCCGGGGACCGTCGATCATCGCACCGATGGTACCGAAGGCCCGGTAAAGGATCAGGGTGTCGTGGGTTCGTGCAGCGCGTTCTCCCTATCCACCGTGATGGACAACGCGATCCGTCGCTTGAACAAGACGGACAGCATGTCCTCCGAGCACCTCTGGTCGCGGTACGGCATCCCCGAGATGAGCCAGGCCGCAAGTGCGAACCTGAATCAAACCATCACCGGCTGGCCCGATCTTCCGTACGACCAGCGCGCCGCGTGCGAGATGGAGTCGGCGGAGTTCGACGATTGCAGCACCTTGTTCGACCCGCCGGTGCAGGCCGGTTCGGCGAGCCACGACTCGAAGCTCGTCTCGGCCGTTCGCGCCGCCGCCGGTAAAGCTCACTACAAGATCGGCGAGGTCGCTCAGATTTCTCCGATCGATCCGAACGTGCTCGCGTCCGAGCTCGCGATGGGGAAAGACATCTGGCTCGGCATCGGCGTCGGGGTCGACGCCTGGACGGGCTCCGCGGTGCAGCAATCCGGCGTGATTCCGGACTATTCTGAAGAAGACGGCGGTCACGCGGTCGCGCTCGCGGGCTATCGGACGACGCCGACCGGTCGCCAGTTCCTCGTCCACAACAGCTGGGGCGAAGGATGGGCGCAGGGCGGGTACGCGTGGATCTCAGAGAACATGATCAAGCAGCACTCGGAGCTCGCGTACACCATCCAGGTGAGCGACACGGCGGCGCCCGCGCCGCCGCCGACGCCGCTCCCGAGCGCCAATGGCGGCTGCGTGAGCGGCTACACCGTGACGCCCGGCATCCCCGTTTGTCAGCGCGTCTGCACGACCGATGCGGCGTGCGGCCCCGGCGGGGTGTGCGTGAACGTGAGCGAGACGTCGTCGCAAATGGTGTGCGTGGCCGAGAACCCGCTCACCGACGACGATTGCGGCAGCGACGATCTCGTCGACGCGGTGACCGGCCTCTGTGCGCCTGCGTGCGGGAACGGTTCGCGGCCGGCTGCCGGGCAATGCTGAGCGCCCGCTGAGCGCCGCCGCGCGTCACACTGAGGCCGGTTTCGTCGGCTCCTTTCGCGTCAGGGGGCCTGAGGCGGGTGACAAATTGCCTCGGCGAAAAACGACGATCTCCGTGCAAACATGCCGGCTCGTTCTCGTTTTCCATCTCGCATGCGAGAGCACGGAGCCGCGCACGTCGGCCTTCGTCGAGGACGAATCGAATCGAGGTGACGACGATGACGGACGCGACTGACGTGACGAACGAACCGATCGCGCTCGAGCGGATCCCGAGCGGCGTTCGAGGGTTGGACGTCGTCTTCGGTGGGGGCTTCGTACGGGGTGCGGTTTACCTCGTGATGGGCCGGCCGGGGACGGGCAAGACCACCCTGGGAAATCAGCTGTGCTTCGCGCACGTCGCCGCGGGAGGCCGCGCCGCGTACGTGACCTTGCTCGCCGAGTCGCACGCGACGATGTTGAAGAATTTGCAAACGATGTCGTTCTACGACCCGGACATCATCCATCGCGGCTTGTCGTACGTCGGCGCGTACCGGGCGCTTCGCGAGCGGAAACTCCGCGGCCTCCTCGACATGATCCGGCAAGTGATCGCACAGGAGCAAGCGTCGTTCCTGGTCATCGACGGCATCTCTCCGGCGCGCATGTTCGCGGAGAGCGAACCGGCTCTGAAAGAGTTCGTCGTCGAGCTGCAGACGCTCACCGGCATGACGAATTGCACGACGATCCTGCTCGCCAACATGACCGCCGAGGACGCGAACGGTCCCGAGCATACGATGGTCGACGGGCTGGTCGAGCTCGGGCTCCAGCGCTACGAGCGAGGCACGATCCGGACCGTCGAAGTGCTCAAGTTTCGGGGCAGCGCACACATCCTCGGCAAAAACGAGATGAGCATCACCGGCGACGGGGTGCGCGCACACCCTCGCAGCGAAGAAGTGCTGTCGGCTGCGTCGCGCCCCGCTCGGTCGAGCGATGCGCGCGTCCGCACCGGGGTCACCGGGTTGGATCCGCTGCTCGGCGGCGGACTTCTTGCAGGAACGACGTCGGTGGTGCTCGGATTCGCCGGAAGCGGCAAGACGACGTTCGCCGCTCATTTTCTCGCGGCGGGCGCGGAGGACGGCGAAAGTACGCTGCTCTTCGGATTCTACGAGTCCCCCGAACGGTTCTTGCAAGGCGCCCAATCGGTCGGGATCGATCTTCGCAAACACCTGCTCGACGACAAGTTCGGACACGTGTGGCAACCGCCGTACGAGTTCACCTTGGATCAATTGCGCGAGCGCTTGTTCCAGGAGATCGACCGCCGCGACGTTCGCCGTCTGGTGATCGACAGCCTCGACGCGTTTCGCCAGGCAGCGGTGGACCCGAGCCGGACGATTCGCTTCGTCACCGCACTCGTGAACGAGCTGCGCGTGAGGAACGTCACGACGGTGATCACCGACGAAACCCTGAAGCCGTCTGGCCCCGAGATGGAGACGCGCGTCGAAGGCATCTCCGCGCTCGTGGAGAACCTGATTCTCCTCGAGTACGTGACGCAAGGGGCGAGCCTTCGACGGCTTCTCTTCATCGTGAAGCAGCGCGCGAGCAACCACGCCCTCTCCGCGCGCGAGTTTTTTCTCACGATGCGCGGGATGGAGGTATCGACCGATCCGTCGAGCGCCGAGGAGCTGCTCCGGCCTTCGGACGGAGTGGGCATTCGTCCTTCTCGTCGCAAACCCTTGCCGGAGGGCATCTGACCCCTCGAGCCGCGCATGGCCATCGGTCTCCCGACACTTCTGCTCGTCGACGACGAGTTCGCCACCCTCGAGGTGCTCGAGCTTCTATTCGAGCCAGAGGGCTATCGCGTGCTCACGGCAGCGAACGGCGACGAGGCGCTGGAGCTCCTCGGGTCGGACCACGTCGACCTGGTCATCACCGACTACAAGATGCCCAAGATGGACGGCGTGGAGCTCTGCGAGCGCATGCGCGCCGACGAGCGCTGGCGCGAGATCCCGGTGATCCTCACGAGCGCGACGTTCGCCAAGCGAGCTTGGCCGCCCCAGGTGGTCGGCTTCTTGAGAAAGCCACTCCTCTTCGCGACCTTGCTCGCGTTGGTCCAGAAAGCGCTCGCGCCGCCGAGCGGCGACTCGTCGGTGTGACTCACTAGTTCATGACGTCGACGGCCGGAGCCGCGGCCATCACGATCTTGTTGCCGTACGCGGGGGGCGGCGCGATGAGCTTCGGAGGCCGCTCTTTCAGCCGCACGCCCCGGATCGTCTGTTCGTTCGCGGGTGACGGTGGTCGTCGTCCCTCCGTCGTTGCGGCCCCACACCCGGCACTGCCGGTCGTCGCGATCAGGAGAGCGAGCCACACGAGTCTGGCCACGTTACTCAATGTGGATCGCCGGAGGCCCTGTCGCAATGCGCCCTTCGTCGAGAGCTCACTCCTGGGCCGCGATGACGCGCAGCGCGTTGCTCGACGCACGGCGTTGCGTCCGCGAGGTTTCGTGCAGCATCCAAGTGGCGCGCCGGCGCGCGCTCGTTCCGTTGGAGGTCGAACGACGCTGACCAATCCATGACTAAACGATGTTTCGTCCGTGCCGGCGCGACGGCCTTGGACGAGGCAGAATGAAGAGGAGTTCCTTTGCCTTCCCATAACCTCCTCGTTCTGTCGGATGTGCACCTCGGAAGCGATCTGGTGAACCACGTTCAACCGGGCGCGCCGAGACATGCGTCGAGCGATCGACGCGATCAGGAGCTCGCCGGGCTCTTCGATTGGTATCGCGAGCACCGCCAAGAAGCGCGACCCTGGCGTCTCGTCATCGCCGGAGACTTCGTGGACTTCGTCGGCATGAGCATCTCGATGCCGTCTTCCGGGCTCGGCACGGAGGCCGACGAGGACGACGTCACTCACGGCCTCGGCAGCGCCGAAGATCATACGATCTACAAGCTACGCTGCGTGGCTCAGCGCCATAGTTCCGTCTTCGATAGCCTCGCGCGGTTCGTCGCCGACGGGAACACGTTGGTCATCGTGCGCGGCAATCACGACGTCGATTTTCATTGGCCGGCGGTGCAAGAAGAATTCGTGCGTCAGCTCGAGTCGCATGCGTCGTTCGCGCGTAGCGCCGTCGAGTTCGCCCCGTGGTTCTATTACGAAGAAGGGCGTGTCTTCGTCGAGCACGGCCATCAATACGATCGCTACTGCTCGTACGAGCATTTGCTCCATCCCGTATCGCCGCGCGATCCTCGGCGCTCGTCGCGCTCGCTCTCCGACATCCTCTTGCGCCACGTCGTTCGTCCGACTCGCGGGCTCCTCGAGACCGGTCACGAGAGCGCGGGGCCCCTCGACTACGTCGTCTTCGCGGCACGCCTCGGCGTGCTCGGCATGCTCATGCTCGCCAATCGGTTCGCGCGCGCGGTCGCGACGCTGTTCCGGATCTGGCGAGACCACTCGAGCGACGCGGCCCGCCGGATCGGCGAGCATCACGAACGGCGGATGGAAGAGCTCGCGCGCTCGCTCGACCTTCGGATCGATTCGCTCCGCGAGCTCTCGTCGTTGCAGCGGCCTCCCGTGACGCGGAGTTTCGCGGCCCTCGCCGCGACGGTCATGCTCGACCGGGTACTCCTCGCGTTGACCGGTACGATCACCGTGGTCGTCGCGGTTTGCTTTGCGTCCCGGTGGCACGCGGTGGGAGTGGCAGGGGCCGTCTTCGTCGTCGTGCCCGGCGTGTCGCTCCTCTTGTCGTTCGCTCGCCGCGACATCGAGCCGTCGAGAGAGCTGCGCGAGCGGGCCGCGTACGTTGCGCGTCTGTTCCCCGCCGCGTTCATCGTGATGGGACATACCCATCTTCCCGAGGTTCGACCAACCGGCGGCGCGGCTTCGACCTACGTGAACCTCGGCGCCTGGGCGGACGGCGGTGGCGACGAAGCCTCTTTGGCGACAAAGACCCACCTGGTCGTGCACCAGCACGATGACGGCCGACCCATCGCGGAGCTCTTGGTGTGGGACGGAGCGACCGGTCCGCGCCGATTTCTCTCCGCGGTCGTTCCGGCCCTGGTGTCGTAGCGCGAGGGGAACTTTCCGGGATTATGGCCGCGGGGCCCACCGCAGGACCCGGCCGAAATCGTTAGTCGATCGACCGGACGGCGTTTCGGTTAGAATCCCTGCTTTCTACCCGAGATGGCCAACACGTCGAAAAGCAAGCCGCCGCTTGCGCCCGGAACCCTGGTCAACGACCGGTACGAGATTCGCGAGAGCCTGGGCAAGGGAGGGATGGGTGAGGTCTTTCTCGCCTACGACCGGAGCACCCAGCAATCCGTCGCGCTCAAGGTCGTACGCGAAGAGTCGCGCATGCCGGGCGACGACGAGGCGCTTCGTCAGGAGCTGCTTCTCGCCCGTTCGGTGAGCCATCCGAACGTTTGCCGCGTGCACGACCTCGCGCCGAGCCCGTGGGGCCCCATTCTCGTGATGGAGCGTATCGCCGGGCAGACGCTCCACACTCATATTCGCCGCAAGAAGGCCCAGGGCGGCTACACGAGTGACGAGTTCCGCAAGATCGCCAGCGAATCCGCTGCCGGGCTCGCCGCCATCCACCAGACGGGGCTCGTCCATGGCGACCTGAAACCCGGCAACGTCATGGTCACGAACGACCGCGCCGTGATCCTGGACTTCGGCTTCGCTCAGGAGCGCGCCCGCCTCAGCGCGCGACGGCCCGGTGCACCACCGGACGGTGGAACGCCGAACTACATGTCCCCGGAGCGGCTTCGCTCAGGCGGCGCGAGCTCCGAAGACGACATGTACGCGCTCGGGTTGACGCTTTGGGAGATGTGGACGTGCCGCGTCCCCGAGCCCGGTTTTCGTCCGCGCGCCAAGCCGATGCGCGCGCAGATCATGTTCGACGTGCCCTCGGGGCTTTCCGTCGACGAGGTGAAGCAGATCTATCGGTGCTTGAGCGACGACGCCGTGCTCCGTCCGCAGGCGCGCCACGTCCGCTTCTTCAATCCGACGGCCCTCACCACGAGCCAGGTGCAGATCCCGCGCGAGCGACTTTCGCCGGGCGCGCCGCTCGGGCGTTCGTCGTCGCAGACATTCGACGGACAGGCGCAAGAGCTGCTCGTCACCTTCGCGACGAACTCTGCCGAGCTCGCGGGCCAGCTCTTCCCGCTCGACAAGCCTATGGTGAAGATCGGCCGTCGCGCCGACCAGGACGTGCACGTCCCCGAGCCCACGGTTTCCGGCAGTCACGCCGTGTTGAAGTGGCAAGCCGGTTCGTGGCTCGTCGAGGACATGGGGAGCACGAACGGAACCTTCGCCGATCACAGCTACGATCGGAAAAAGTCGGTGACCTTGCTCCACGGCGGCGAAGTGCAGCTCGGCGAATGCCGGTTCAAGCTCGTGAGCTTCCGTGCGAATTCCCCGCAGCACTTGAAGGCGAAAGAGTACCTGTCGCGGCGCGACGGGCTCACGGGGCTGCTCGTCCGCGAGCAGATCGTCCGCTATCTGGACGAAGAGACGCGCTTCGCGGAGTGGGACGGCGTCCCGCTCACGCTCGCGAAATACGAGATCAAGAGTCCGAATCGGCAAGCGAGCGATCGCCCGACCATCCTCGAGATGCTCGCGCTTCGTCGCGCGGCTCAGCGGATCATCGAGCTCACCGAGGTGCTGTTGCTCAGCATCGTTCCAGTGACGGCGGGGCGCATCGCGCCGCTCCGGTTCGCGATCGCGATGACCGGGCCGAGCCACGAGGAAGCGCAGAACGTCGTCGAGCAAGTCGTCTCGCAGGTACAGGGACTGATGCCGGAGTCGCTCACGCTCGCCGCGACCTTGGTCGAGGTCGAGCCCGGCAAGCCGGCTAGCTCGTACCTCAGCGACTGATAGCGACGATGGCCGCGTCGCGTCCCAGTTTTCCGAACGATCCGCACCCGAGGCGGCTCGGCGTCGGAGGTAGTCCGAGCGGCGGCGAGCGGCTGGTCCGCGCGCAACTCGTCATCGCGCTCGTGTGCGGGTTCACCTTGCTGGCGGTCGTCCTCTATTTGTGGCGCCGTCCGGGCGCGGCCGAGCACGCCGCCAACGATCCGACCGAAGGGTCTTCGGCCAGCGCGAGCGCGAGCGTCGGCGCGCCGGTACCCGGAGTCATCCTGCGGACCAAGGTCGACGAAGAAAAGAAGCCGGTGCCGACGATGAAGCTCGGCGCGGTCCAGCACGTGAAGTGCGGCGCGTCGCCGCGGCTCATGGCCGGCGACAACCATTTTTGCGATTCGCTTCCCTTCTTCGAGCAGGCGCTCACGAAGGCCGTCACCGACGGCGCGACGACGTGCCCGCCGAAGTCGAAGGACGAGGGGACGATCAGCTACGTGCTCATCGTGGATTTTCCGAACAAGCAGCTTCGCATGTACCCGGGCCGAAGCGGGTCGTGGAGGGGACCCCAAGCCAAGAAGACGGTCGATTGCGTGAAGCGCGCGCTGCCCACGCCGGCGTGGGAAACGATGGCTCATCAATACCGCTACTACATGCTCGCGGCGCTCGCGTCGTATCCCGCGGCAGCCGAAGCCGCGCCGCCCGATTTCAAGTAGCGGCGCGGGTGCTCGTCACTCGCCGTCGCTGCCGGTCGCCTCTTCACTGAGAACGACGCCGCGCCCGACCAAAAATCGCGCGAAGGCGCTGGCGACGTAGGTGAGGGCGTTGCGGTCGTCCTCGGTGAACTCGGCGCCGTCGATCGGATCGGCGATCTCCAGGAGCCCGAGGTAGCGACCTTCGTTCACGACGGGAGCGCAAAGCACCGATTGCTTCGGTTCGACGAGGAGCCAGCGTCCTCTGGCGAGGCGTGGATCCGTCGTGGGATCGACGATGACCATCGCCTCGGCGCCCTTCATCACGTCCTCGACGAGCGCGTCGCTGTCCGCGGTCTGAAAGTCGATGAGCGCCGCGGTGCGGGCTCCCGAAGCGGCGACGATCACGAACTCGCGCTGATTGATGTCGTAGAGATGCACGAGGATGGCGCGCGGGCGGATCTGGCTGGCGATGACGCCCTGGACGAACGTCGCCCCGTCACGGAGCTCTTCCATGAAGTGGAGCGCGTGGAGCGCCTCGAAGAGCGCGCCGACGAGCCGGTCGCCGGCGGGACGGATCGTGGGCGGATCTTCGCGCTCGCCGTAGACGTCTCCCGAGATCGAGTCGGAGCCGGCGAGGACGCCTTCCAGGGTGACCGGACCGTCCGGAAAATCGCTGTCCGTCCCCGCGGCATCGGGCGGCGGCATGATCGTCTCGCGCGAACCCACGACGATGCCCGGCCTGAGCACCACCGCGGATTCCGTGAGCGAAGGCTTGATGGACTCCGGCGCGTCGTCGTCGGCTTCGATACTGATGCGCTTCGTTTTCTCGACGGCGGCGGGCGGCGCGACCGATGCGAACAGGTCCGGCAAGGTGTCTCGCCGCGGCTCGGCGTCGGCGTCGAGCGGCGGTGGCCTTAGCCCCGATTCACGGCGTGCGGGCGGACTCTGTGCGTCATCTTCTTTCGGCTGCGCGCTCGGCGGCGTCGCCAGCACGACGAACCCGAGCCCGACCCGCACGCTGAGCCGGGCCATGCAGCCGGCGAGCATTTCTTTCGTGTGGGAGCTCGACGGATCGGCTTGCCACGCGCGCGACAAGAGCGCGATTGCCCCGCCGATGTCCTCGACCGACTCGTGGACGCGCGCCGCTTCCGTCAGCCAATAGGCCGCCGCCAGCGCGTGGTGCGTTCGCTTTGCCGCACAACGGAGCGCAGTTGCGTAAGCGTGTGGGTGACCGCCGACCGCAACGCGAGCGCGCTCGAGCGCCTGGTGATCGAAAGGCCGTTCGAGCAGGGCGTTGATGACGGGAGTGAGGTCGAGAGAAAGAGCAGCCATAAGAAACTCCGGGCCCCATGTCAGGGACGGTCTCCATCTATGACACATGCTCCCTCGAGGCAACGACCGCGGCCAACGTTCCCGCGTCGGGTCTCGCATCACTCTGGTGCCGAAACGCCCCATCTGCCCGCATGCCCAGCGAGTCACGCGTCGGAACTTCGATGAGGCTGGAAGGCGGCTCCCGCAGCGCGGGTTGTGTTTCCACTAAGTCATCGGGAACGATTCCGCTAAAGGGTCGGAGCGGCATGGCAACCCAGATCCGATGGCGCGTGGTTCTGTGCGCCCTCGCGGTTTCGCAGACCGTCGTTGCCACGCGCGCCGCCTTCGCGGACGAGTCCGCGCCCGCATCGACGGCGAACTCGACGTCGACTCCGCCGTTGAACGGAGCCGCATCGGCCACGCCCTCGGGCGACACGGATGCGACGCCGCCGCCCGCCGCCGTGACGAAGCCGCCCGATGGACAAGCCGCGCCGACGAACGACGCGGGCGGCGAGACGTTCGACTATCGAACGCCGCGCCTCGAGCCCGCGGGCTTTCCGCTCATCGGTGGCGATAGCGACATCGGCGTCGAGTTCGGCGCAGTCGGGACGCTGACGAAGCTCGGCGGCGACGTTCGTCCGTATCTCTGGAACATGGATCTCCTGATCTCGCTCAGCGCGAAGAGCGATCTGAACGGCACCGAGATCACGCAGCAGAATTACCTGTGGGACATCGACGTGCCGGGACTCTTCGGCGGCAGACTGCGATTGAACCCCGCGGTGTCGTTCGAGCGCACGGTGAATCAAGGTTATTTCGGCCTCGGAAACGCGAGCTCGGCCACCCTTCCCGCGGGGACGCGCGGCGACGCGACGCGCTTCTTCCAACTCGACGAACGCGAAGCACGCTTGCGCGAGCTCACGCGCATCCGCTGGCGTCCGCCCGTCGACATCATGGTCGCGACGACATTTCGTTACGACGACCCGCATGCATACCCCGGGAGCCGGCTCGCTCTCGACGCGGCGAGCGGCGCGGTACGCGGCGTGGGGGCGCTCGGCATCGTCCTCGTCGGCGCCGGGATCGTCTACGACACGAGAGACAACGAATATTTTCCGCGCTGGGGCAGCTACCACCAGATCGGTCTTCGCGTCGCTCAAGGTTTCCCTGCCGGCGACGGCGTACGCTACGGCGGGTTCGGCGCGATGCTCGCCAAGTACGCGCCGATCGGCGGTCCCTTCATCGTTGCCATGCGCGCCACCATCGACGCGGAGTTCGGCGATGTGCCGTTCTCCGATCTCTTCACCGGGGGACCGTTTCAGACCTACGAAATGATCGGCGGTTCCGCCGCGATCCGCGGCGTGCCCGACGGCCGCTATTCGGGCGAGCTCAAGCTATTCGGTAACCTCGAGCTCCGCGCGCTGCTCGTCCAGTTTCGCTTGCTCGGTCAAGGCTTCCATCTCGGCGGCAACGTGCTCTTCGACGCCGGTCGCCTCTGGAAAAATTACTCCTTCGACTCGCCCGAAGACGGACGCGGCATCGGCATCAAATGGGGCACCGGTGCCGGCGCTTACTTGCAATGGGGACAAGCCGCCGTCTTTCGAATCGAAGTCGCGTACTCACCCGACGCCACGTCCGAAAACCCCGGGTTTCCGTTCGGCATCTACGTCGAAGACGGCGTCATGTTCTAGGGCGTCCCCGGCGCGCGACAATTCGTGTCTGCGCCGCAAATCGCCGGCGAGGGCGCCACTCAAAAAGAAACGTGGAGGCCCGCGCCGGCTTGCAACGCCGGTCGGCCGTAGGGAAGGTCGGCGTCGGCCACGCGCGCGACGGGGCGCGGCGCCAAAAGCACCGCCCGCGCATTGGCCTCGATCGCGGCGCCGCGCGTGAGCTCGAGAGCTGCGCCTACTCCCGGGGCGAAGAGCGCCGTCCATGCCGAGTCGGAACGTCCCGCGTACCCGGGTCCGGCGGTGCCCTGGACGTCCAGGTGATGCGCGCCGACCGCGCCGGTCGCGGTGATCGACCAGATGCCGCGAGCGAACAGGCGATAGCCGACCTCGGCGAACAGCTGTTCATTGCGGAGGGCGAGCGACGCGCCCGAAGCGGACGCATTCGCCCCCGAGAGCGGACCCTGGAACCCGAGACCGACCGCGACGCGATCGGACGGCGCGACTGCGAGCGCGATGGAAGGACCGTACACGGCGCCGAGCCGCGAGAGCGTGGACTGGAATACGACGCCGGCATCGACGGACCAGCGTTGTTTCGTGGGCGATGACGGCGCCGTCGCCGTCGCCCAGACGCGCACGTGCTCGGGGGCTCGTTCGGGGCTCGCGCCGACGACGTCCGGCGGCGGTCGATCTCCGGGACCGAACTCGCGGAGGCTCGTGCGGAGTAAATCGACGGCGCGAACCGCGAGCACGTTCGACGCCTCGGTCTGTTGTGCCGTCGCGATCGTCCGCATGCTCGTCTTTCCCGTCACGCGATCGCTGATCCAGACGTCCGCGCTCGCGAGCCCCAAGGAACGAACGAGCGAAACCGATGCAACGGCGTGCACGCGTTCCGCCGCCCGGGCGAGCTCCGCCGGCGACGGCGCGTCGTCGTCCGCGTCGACCACCAGCACCTCGAAGTCGTGCACCATGAGCTCGCCCTTCAATCGACCGAAAGCCTGAAGGAGGGCCGGATCGGCGGTCTTCGGTCTCAAGAGGACGATGCGCTGCGCACTCGCCAGAGACGGCCAGAAGAGAAGTCCGAGCAGGAGACCGAGCGATATCCACGAGGGGCGCGAGGCGGGCTTCATCGTGCGTTCGAGAGAATCTCACGCGCGGCGGCGGCGCGAACTCCGTTCGGGAAGCGCGTCAGATACCGCTCCGCCGCCGGCCGAGCCGCGGCGCGCCCTCCGATCTGAAGGAGCATTCGCATTTTGCCGGCCCACGCTTCCGCCGAATACGTGCCGTTCGGGGCTTCCCGGAGGTGCCGTTCGTACCAGGAGAGTGCCTGCGCGGGGTCGCGCGACTCTTCGAGACGCCCGAGCAAGAACGCCGCCGTCGCCGCTTCCGCGGGCGAGCGACTCCGGAGCGCGAGCAAGGTGCGCTCCGCGAGGGGGAAGCGACCGAGGTAGCGCGCCGAGTCGGCAAGCGTTCGGAGATTCTGCGCCGTACACGTCGCGAGGCAACGCTCGATGCCGTAGTCGTTCGCCTCTCGTACGATCCTTTCGAAATCTGCGCGCTCGAGCAGGGGGGTCCAGTCGAAGGCGCGCGGCGTCGCGGAGTGCGGCGCGAGATCGTTCTCTGCGACGCCCGCGTCGGCGTCTTCGGGCGCCGTGTGATCCACCGCCAGCGCTGCTCCGGTGCTTCGAGGCGGCGTCGCGGACGCGCCGTTCGGACCGTCGAGCGACGTGAGGAGCCAATTGTCGGAACCCGTTCCCGCTTCCAATCGTTGTCCGGCGCGCACCGCGATCGGCGCGACGAACGACCCTCCGACGACCTGCACCGAGCCTTCGTAGAGCTCCACCGACAGGCGCCGCTTGGCCGCGTCCCAGCTCGCGCCGAAGCGCGTGCCGGTGATCTGCACCTCGAACGGCCCCGCCGTCACGCTCCAGCTCGATTTCGCACGATGCACGACGTGCGCGACCGTCTTCCCTTCGAGGAGCGACAGTCGCGCGCCCGACGACGACGACGACTCGACGCGGACGAGCGTGCCGGGCTCGACGTCGAAGGCCGACCCGTCGGAAAAATGCAGATCCACGACGTGGCCGGCATCCGCCGCGATCGCGGCGTGCGTGCTCTCGGCGACGCCGTCGGCCTCGAAGGTCAGCGCCGAGCCGTCGCGTTTTCGCCATTCGAACGCGACGACGCCGACGAGCACGGCCGCCGCGAACGCCCACGGCGCCCACTTTCGTCGGGGCGCGTGCGGGTTCGGCGATGCGTGGACCGTGCGCAACAGGCGCTCGAGCTCGGGGTCCGAATCGCGCGCGCCCGTGCTCTTGCCGCCTTCGCGCAGCAATCGACCGAGCGAGCTCGCGGCGACCTCCTCGGCGTCGACGGTGCGGCGCTCGCTCACGTGCCCTCCGATCGCGCGCGCAGATACGGAGCGAGAGCCGGCTCTGCTTTTCCGAGCTCGAGCACGCGTTCACGGCCGCGGGTGATGGCGCGCCGCGCCTTGGCTTCCGACACGCCGAGCGCGAGTGCGACCTCTTCGGGCGACAGATCTTCGGCGTAGCGCAGCACGAACGCGAGTCGCGGGAGCTCCGAGATTCGCGCGAGCACGTCGTGAAGGGCACGGAGCGCGTCGCGAGAGTCGACGGGCGAGTCGACGAGCGGGCCTTCCGGCAATAGGCCGGTTCGGCTCAGGGTCAACCATCGGAACCGACGCTTGCGCGTGCGGAGCTCGAAGGCCGACGTGCGAGCTGCGATGCCGAGCAAGTACGAGCGCAGGGCTCGGGGGCTCTCGAGGCGCGCCGCGTTTCGATAGAAGCCGATAAACACTTCTTGCACCAGGTCGTCGGTCGCAGAATCCGGACCGAGGCAACTCCGGATCATCTTTCGCACGTCGGCGACGTAGCGCGTCCAGACGGTGGACAGCGCCTCGGAGTCGCCCGCTGCGACCGCATGGACGAGCTCCGCATCGGTGAGTCGCGCGCGTGGAAACGCGACGACGCGCTCGGATTGGATCTTCGGTCGCGCGCCCATGACTCCGCCTCGAATAGTTGCCGCGCGGGCCCTCCGCCGCGCAAAAAACGAGCGGCGAGGCCGTTTGGGGGGCTCCTCACCCCGCCTTGGTAACGCGCCTCGCCTCACGAAAACCGCGTGCCTCGACGATTCCACTCGGGCTTAGAGTCCGGCCCATGACCGGCGCCACGAAAGAGCCCGTCCTCCGCGAAGTCGCCGACGGTGTGCACGCGTACCTGCAAACCGGGAGCTGGGGTTTCAGCAACGCCGGCCTGATCACCGGCGGCGGCGAATCGCTGCTCGTCGACACGCTCTACGACGTGCCGCTCACCGAACGGATGATCGCCGAGATGCGTCGAATCATTCCGGCGGCGCGACGCATCGCGACCGTGGTGAACACGCACGCGAACGGCGATCATTGCTGGGGAAACCAGGTCGTCCGCGGCGCGAACATCGTCAGTACCAAGGCCGCGGCCGAGGAAATGAAGGAGCTGTCG
>Ga0265320_10000401_pt1 | contig 34864 bp, 21 predicted proteins | sample 4827metaG_FD_202087 | JGI IMG/M metagenome (GOLD analysis project Ga0265320, IMG submission 202087) | Rhizosphere microbial communities from Carex aquatilis grown in University of Washington, Seatle, WA, United States - 4-8-27 metaG | ecosystem: Host-associated > Plants > Roots > Rhizosphere >... | reverse complement strand
GGCCTCGTCGTGATGACCGACATCGCGCTCGACCCCTACACCACCCATGGGCACGACGGGGTGCTGACGCCCGACGGGCGCGACGTGGACAATGACCGCACGGTTGCGATCCTGGCCAGGATGGCCGTCCTGCACGCCTCCGCCGGCGTCGACCTTGTCGCGCCAAGCGACATGATGGACGGGAGAGTGGGGGCGATCCGCAAGGCGCTTGACGCCGCGGATCACGAGGGCACCGCGATCATGGCCTACACCGCAAAGTACGCCTCGGCCTACTACGGTCCGTTCCGGGACGCCGTGGGAAGCGCGAAGGCCTCGGGCACCCGTAGCCTCGACAAGAGGGGCTACCAGCTCAATCCCGCGAACCGCCGCGAGGCGCTCATCGAGCTGAAGCTCGATGAGGCCGAGGGCGCGGACATTGTCATGGTGAAGCCCGCGGGCCTTTATCTCGACATCATCCGGGATCTGCGCCTCTCAACGAGGAAGCCCGTCGCCGCGTACCAGGTGTCGGGCGAGTATTCCCAGATCCACGCGGCCGCGAGGCTCGGCTGGCTCGATCTCCCGCAGTGCCGCAGGGAGTCGCTCCTCGCGATCAAGAGGGCCGGCGCCGACATGATCCTGACCTATTTCGCGAAGGAGATGGCCGCCGAATTGGGCGGCCGTCAGCCCCTCTAGAACGCCGAGCGCGAGACCTGGATCGAGTCGCCCGGCTCAAGCCTGGGATCCTGGGACGGGCTCTTCTGCGCGAGCTTGATGTCGACGTCGTAGAGGATCTGGTTGCGCACGACGCTCACCTTGTCCTCCTTGGCATAGAGCGTGAATCCCCCGGCCGCCTGGACGGCCTTGGCCGCCGTGAGGTCGGGCGTCCAGATGATCCGGCCCGGCTTCTCCACCTCGCCGCCCACGTAGACATAGCGCTCCGTGACGCTCACCGAGATGTCGACGGAGGTGTAGATCTTCTTGGTCACGTAGGCCTCGCGGATGAGCTGGGTGAGGCCCCCCGCCGTCTGGCCCGACGCCTTGATCGTGCCGATGTAGGGCAGGCTGATGATTCCCTGGTCGTCGATCTGGACGCTGTTGGTGGACGGGTCGGGGACCCCGATTATGGAGACCGTCAGGCTGTCGCCCTGGCGCAGCTGCGAGGCGCTGGCCGCCGACGGAATCACGGGATTCTTCCCGGTCGGCTCGGAGGTGGCGCATCCCGCGACGATCCCCAGCAGGGCCACCGACGCTGCGCGGAAGAGATGCATGGTGCGGGCCGGGCGGGACTCAGCGCTTGCCGCGCGACTTCCGCCGGGGCTTCTCCGCCTCGCCCTCCTCGGCTGCGTCCTCTGCGCCGTCTTCCTTCTTCTCGCCGTCCACCTTGTCGTCGTCCTTTTCCTCGTCGTCCCCGTCCTCGTCCCACTTGAGGGACTCGTCGTTCTTGAGCTTCTCCTCCTCCTCGGCGTCGAGGGTCGGCAGGTCGTCCTCCTCCTCCTCGGCGGCCTTCGAGGGCTGCTCCTCGTCCGAGTCGATCCCGTCGGGCATGAAGTCGAGGATGGCGCAGAGCTCCGTGAAGGTGTGCACGGCCTTCCCCTCGATGAAATGGGTGTTCTGCTCCTCGCGGATCTCGTCCTCGACCTCGTCCACGGTGAGCTTGCTCTCGAACGCGAAGAGATCGTTCAGCATCTTCACGCGGCACCGCGTGAGGTGGTCGAGCAGGTCTGCATACGGGCCGTTCTCCTCGTCGAGAATGTCCGGCAGGACGAACAGCTTCTCGTCCGACTCGAACAGGGACTCCTTCACCCGCTTCAGGCGCACCTTCCCGCTTCCCAGGTCCTTCTCAATCCTGAACGGGATGAAGGCCGCCTCGAACAGGTCCTGCTGGAACCCGTAGTCGCGGAGCGCGTCGACGAGCTCGATAAGGTGGGCCACCTGCCTCGGGTCGACGATGCTCAGGCCGTCCACGTCCCAGCGCACGGGGTCGCTCGTCTCGCTGACCCACCAGTTGTGGTCTTCGCCTAGTCGTACAATGCACCAGTCGAGGGTGGAAGTGGGCTTGGCCATGGATTCGGTATTAGCGGGAAATTTTAGCCGCAGCGTGCGAGCGCGGGGTTTAATAACAAGCACAAAAACACCCCATATGTATGTGGATTGGATGGGTGCGGAACGCATTGGCCTGAAGTGGCTTTCAGCTGCAGTACTTGCGTTTTGGCCGCTGGATTTCACGCTGGCGCCACATGGGCGCGATCTATGAAAAAGCAATGAGGCCCGTTTTGTTCCGCCTCGATCCGGAGCGCGCCCACGAATTGGCGGTCGATTCGCTGGCGGTCCTCGGGTGGTTCGCGCCCGTCTGCCGGATGCTCGAGGCGCTCGAGAGGCTGTCGCCGAGAAGCTTCCGGCCGGTCGAGGCGTTCGGACTTCGCTTCCCCAATGCGGTCGGCCTTGCCGCGGGCTTTGACAAGAACGCCCGCGCCTGGCCCGCGGCCGCCGCCCTAGGATTCGGGCACGTGGAAATCGGGACCGTGACCGCGCTGGCGCAGCCGGGCAACCCGAAACCGCGGGTTTTCCGCTACCCGAGGCAGGAGGCGGTGATCAACCGCCTCGGCTTCAACAACGAGGGGTCGGAGGCGGTCGCGGCGCGGCTGTCGGGCCAGCCCCTTCCCGGCACCCGGCGGATACCGATCGGGATTAACCTCGGGAAGTCCAGGGTCACCGAGATCGACCGGGCTCCGGAGGACTACCTCGCCAGCTTTTCGAGGCTCGCCGACTATGCCGACTACGTCGTGCTCAATGTCTCGAGCCCGAACACGCCGGACCTGCGCCGGCTCCAGGACGAGTCCCGGCTGAGGGACCTTCTCTCGGCGGTGACGCGCGCGAATTCGGAGCGCACCAAGGCGTCGGGCAGGCCGCGCGTGCCGATCCTCCTAAAAATCGCCCCGGATCTGGGCTATTCGCAGATCGACGCCGTGCTGGGTGTGGTCTGCGACTTCGGCCTGGACGGGATCGTCGCGACCAACACGACGCTGGCCAGGCCCGGGATGTTCTCAGGCATCGCCGAGTCGGGCGGCCTCAGCGGCAAGCCCCTGCGGCTCCGCGCCGCCGAGGTGATCCGGTATGTTTCACGCGCCACAAACGGCCGGCTTCCGATAATAGGCGTGGGCGGCGTCACGGATGTCGTGAGCGCCGCGGAGAAGCTGGACGCGGGGGCGACGCTCGTGCAGGTCTACACCGGGATGATCTACCGAGGGCCGTTCTTTGCGGCGGAGCTCGCACGGGGTCTCGCCGACTGGCAGCGCCGCTAGGGCAGCGGGGCCGGACAGGCCGGAGTCAAATCACCCAGTCCTCGACGTAGCCGACCAGGGCCTCCTTCTTCTGGCGGGGACGAATGACAAGATCGTCCGCCTTGAAGTAGGCGATGCTGTTCATGGGCACGGATTCCAGGAGCCAGACGTTTCCGCCCACGACGGAGTTCGCCCCAATCTGGGTGTCGCCGCCCAGGATCGTCGCATGGGCGTAGATCGTGACATTGTCGCCGATGTCCGGGTGGCGCTTGACCCCCTTGACGGGGTTTCCCTGGTTGTCGGTCTCAAAGGATTTCGCGCCGAGGGTCACCCCCTGATAGAGCTTCACGTGCGAGCCGATGGTCGCGGTCTCTCCGATGACGACCCCGGTGCCGTGGTCGATGAAGAAGTGCGTTCCTATCCTCGCGCCGGGATGAATGTCTATTCCGGTGCGCTCGTGGGCGAACTCGGTGATCATCCGGGGCAGGAGCGGAACCCTCAGGGTGTAGAGCACGTGCGCGAAGCGCTGGAGCGAGATCGCGAGCACGCACGGGTAGGCCACGATGATCTCCTCATAGCTGAGCGCGGCCGGATCGCCCTTGTAGGCCGCCTCCACGTCCGTCCGGATCGCCCTTCGCAGGTCGGGGAGCTGCTCCAGCGCCTCCGCGGCAATGATAGGCGCCCGCGTGGCGGGTTCCGGATCGCGGGCAAACCGAAGGCTCTTCTCAATCTCGATCACGAGCCTCTTCCCAATCCTGGTGAGCATGGTGTCGACAAGCTTGGGCACGTCCTTCTTCTCGAGCCTGGTCTCCTCGAAGTAGCCCGGGAAGAGCAGATGCATGCAGTCCCGGGCGATCTCGTTCACCGACTCCTGCGAGGGCAGGTTGACGCCGTCCAGGTGGTTGATCCCGCCGTCGGTTTCATAGGAGGCGAGCAAAGCCGCCTTGATAGCGTCGAGTTTCATGGGGGGATGGCCGCCCGGAAGGTTCTCCAGGTATGCGGATGGGTCAAAACCCAATTTCAGGGCTGGACAACCAAGGGCCGTTGCCACTCATTAGCCCTTCTCCCCGATCCAAATGCTCAGGTGGTGGAATTGGTAGACACACACGTTTGAGGGGCGTGTGCCGTAAGGCGTAAGGGTTCGAGTCCCTTCCTGAGCACCAATTCACAAGTGTATATTAATTAACGACTTGCGACTATGTTTCGAGGATATTCTTTCGCGCTTTACCAGCATTATTGAGCGAATAGGCGGCTCCTTGCGTCAAACCCGCGCTCGTGTCATCCGTCTCCCGCCTTCCAGAAACTCGTGGCGTGCCGCCATTGCCCTCCCGGGAAGGGCGACTGTCCGGGATCCTAGTCCACGGCAAATGATGACATTTGCATTTAAATCTGGAACCTTCGTTCCAGGTCTTGGTCCCGAAGCGATCCCTCAAAGTCGTCATAAGATATCGGAAAGTCCTGCAGCGATACCCCTCGCGCTTTTTCTGCTGCTGGCGTCTCCGCGGCCCACGGCCAGGGCGGAGGACTCGATTTCCTACAAGCTCGAGAATTACACCGAGGCGGGCGGCCGAGTAGGGGTGCAGACCCAGGGGATAGTCGCCAGCCAGGGCATTGGCGCCGATCTGCAGTTCGGGCTGACTGCGGTGACGGACGCGATCGCCGGCGCGACGCCGACGGGCCTGCCGGCTCCCTCGGCCACAGGGCAGGTGCCCCTCGCGCACCTGAGCGACCACCGAAAGGCGTGGGAGGCCGACCTATCGCGTCAGTTCAGCAGGTTCAATGTCTCCGTCGGGATTTCGGAAAGCAGGGAGCACGACTATGTCTCCCGGGGCTGGTCGCTCAACTCGCTCACCGACTTCAACGAGAAGAACACGACGCTGCTCGCGGGTGTTGCCGGCCACGAGGACGACGTGGAGACGTTCTACGATCCCCAGCGCGCGTATGCCAAGAAGCACGCATTGAACGCGATCCTAGGGGTGACCCAGCTCCTTGATGCCCGGACCTCGGTGACGTTGAATGTGACTTGGGGAAGGGAAACCGGGTATTTGAGCGACCAATACAAGCTGGTGGACCAGAACATCGAGGTCCTCCCCGGGGTGTTCTTCCCGCTGGTGTTTGGCGAGAACAGGCCAGGCGAGCATAACACGGGCATCGTGTACGCGTCGATGAACAGGGCATTTCCAAGCCTTCACGGCGCCCTCGAGGGGAGCTACCGCTACTTCCGCGACACGTATGGAATTGCGGCGAACACGGTCGAGCTGACCTGGATGGAAAAGCTCGGAGAGCGTCTTACCCTCGGTCCCGACCTGAGGTATTATGAGCAGAGCGCTGCGAAATTCTACTTTTACGATCTGAGCGCCACGGACATAATCCCAACCACAGTTCCGCTTCCAGGCGGGCCCGCTTATTCCTCGGATTATCGTTTATCGTCCTTGTACACAACAACCTACGGGGCAAAGGCGGTCTGGAAACCGCGTGCATGGCTGGAGCTGGACCTCGCTTACGACCGCTATGCGATGCGGGGGAGCGACGGGGTCACTCCGCAGAGCGCGTATCCCAGGGCGAATCTGATCACCATGGGTGCAAGGATATCATGGTAGGCCATGCGCTTAGCCCAAGGCCCTGCGACCGTCGCCCAGCGTTGGACGTACGCATGCCCCGTCATTCAATGAGCAGAACCGGGCTCATTTTGCTGGCCGCAGGTCTCACGCTTCTGGCTCCGCCCATGGCCAGGGCAGGTGTCAGCCCAGGCGACAGTTTCCCAGCCCTCACATCCTCCGACCTGGCCCTTGGAGCGCTGCCAGAAACCTCCGGGAAGATCGTTCTCGTCGACTTCTGGGCGTCATGGTGCTCGCCCTGCAAGGCCTCGTTTCCTGCATACGGCCGGCTGTACACCGAGTTTGCGCCTCGTGGCCTCGTGATAGTCGCGGTGAGTGTGGACGAGAACCCTGCGGACTACGAGGCGTTCGTCAGGAAATTCAGCCCGGCCTTCTCGGTGGCGCTGGACAAGGGACAGAAGCTTGTTCGCGCCGTGCAGGTGCCCACGATGCCCACGAGCTACCTGATCGACCGCGGAGGCAGGGTGCGCCATGTGCACCAGGGATTTCACGGGGCCGCGACAGAACAGGCGCTGCGCAAGGAGATCGAGGCCCTCTTGTCCACGAACACACCATGAAGACGTCGGCCAGAATTGTCCTTCTCCTGGCACTCGCCGCTGTGGGCGCCTTGTCCGGATGCGCCACCACGAACGCCGTCCGGGTTAAGCCGTGGGAGCGTGGTTTGCTGGCCGACCCGACGATGGACCCGAACCGGGATCCCCTTGCGACCGAGATGATCGAGCATGTCTACTTCTCGCGCGAGGCCGCGGCGGGCGGCCGCGGCGTCGGGGGAGCGGGTTGCGGGTGCAATTAACGAAACGAAACCAATGAATCCAAGATATACCCTTCCTGCACGCTTCGAGCGGTTACGTGTGCCTGCCGCGCTTCTCGCCGCGGTCCTCCAGAGGACGCCTGCGGCCAGAATCGCGACCGCTGCCGCGGAGTGTGTAGTCGAGTCGCATGCGACGACGGTCCTTCGGGCGGCCCTTGCGTCGGTTGCCGCATTGGGTGCTGTCGATTCCATGTCGGGTGCCTCCACAGTGACGTCGAGCCCGGCATACCTGGTGGCGGACATTGCGGTGCCCGCGAGCGTGTCGATGGGCCAGTCGATCAAGATGGATGTCACGGTGGCGGGCGTTGCGGTGACATTCGCCAAGTCTTGGGACGTGACCAACACGCTGCCGCCGGGGGTGACCGTGCAGGGCGCCACCCTGGTGGGCAATCTCTGGGTCGTCAGCGACGCGACCGCCGTGAAGGGCGTGCTGACGATAACGGGCATTCCCACGGCTACGGGCGTGTACGGCTTCACAGTCGAGGCTTGGGAGAACACGAATCGAACCGGCAATGTAACGAGCGGAGTTACATCCATAAACGTGACCGCGCCGGCGGGCACGCCCCCGACGATTTCCGCGCAGCCGGCCAGCCAGGCGATTGATGCCGGGTCCGGCGTGACGTTCAGGGTCAGTGGATCGGGCACCTCTCCTTTCAGCTACCAATGGAAGTTAAACGGCACGCCGATCATCGGCGCAACCGCCTCCTCGTACTCTATTCCATCGGCGCAGACAGGGGACGCAGGCACCTACACGGTCGTGATCACCAATTCCGCCGGCTCCGTGACCAGCCAGGGGGCGGCGCTGACCGTGAATCCCGTGGTGCTGGTGCCGGCCTTCAGCGTGCAGCCCAGGTCCCAGACGATCGCTGTGGGATCAACTGTTGTGTTCAATTCAGAGGCGAACGCCGCTCCGCTGCCAACCTACCAATGGGAGCTTGATGGCGTGCCGATCCCCGGGGCCAGCGGCCACTCGCTCGTGATAAACGGCGCGACCGCGGCCAACGCGGGAAGCTATGCCTGTGTGGCGAGCAATTCGGGTGGCTCCACTTCGAGCAGTGTCGCGACCCTCGCGGTCAGCACCACGACGGATATCGGCCGCCTCATTAACATTTCCTGCAGGGCGGGGGTCGGCACGGGAGGAAACATCCTGATCGTGGGGTTCGCCGTGGGAGGGCAGGGCACCTCCGGCTCGGAGACCCTGTTCGTTCGCGCCTCGGGCCCCGCGCTTGCGCCATTCGGTGTCACGGGCACGCTCCCGGATCCCCAGCTTCAGCTCTACTCCGTCTCGACGGTGCTCGGTACGAACATCGGCTGGGCAGGCAGCATCCCCATCTCGACCGCGGCTGCGGCCGTGGGGGCGTTTCCCTGGAGCAACGCCTCGAGCCACGACGCTGCGCTTCTGAATTCCCTTTCCGCCGGAGCCTACACGGCCAACATTTCCGGCCAGAGCGGGGACACGGGCGTGGCCCTTGCCGAAGTCTACGACGACACGCCCGCGGGAACCTACACTCCGACCAAGCCAAGGATCGTCAATATCTCCGCCCGCGTCCAGGTCGGCACGGGTGGCAACGTCCTGATCGCCGGATTCGTCATCGGCGGCGCAACGTCAAAGACCGTCCTGATACGGGCTTCCGGGCCCGCACTGATTCCATTCGGGGTCACGGGCACGCTGCCCGATCCCACCCTGCAGCTCTTTTCCGAAGGCACGTTGCTGGCCAGCAACAGCGCATGGGGTGGAGATCCGCAGATCTCAGCCTCGGCCGTCTCGGTCGGGGCGTTTGCCTGGAATTTTGGCCAAAGCAACGACTCGGCGATCCTGGTGACCCTGCCCCCCGGCCCTTACACGGCCGAGATTTCGGGCGCCAGCGGGGACACCGGCGTCGCGCTCGTCGAAGTCTACGAGGTCCAATGATTGTTCGGTGCTCGGGTCGGCTCCCCTCCCTGCTTGTTGCCGGTCACTGAGCGCGAAGCCGCATGTCGAACGATCGATCTGACCGCCCTGTGATGCACTGCGAGGCTTTCGAGGCCTGGGGCTCTTGGTGAACATGCCCGGCCCGAGGAGCCGACCGGAACGCGTCCTGGGTGAGAAGGAACGCGCCGTGGCCTAGGGATTCCCGCCCGAGCGGATCGTCGCGGATATTTCCGCGGCTAGGTCCTGGTCCCCCATCGCGATCGCGGCGCGCCTGGCGCGGAATAGCTCCACAAGCGCCTCGACCGGCCGGTTCGATTTGCTCAGGTGCCGAGCCAGATAGATGTGCGCTTGGGCTGTGGCAGGCCCGCTGAGGGCCGCCCCCCGCAGGCACTCGGCGACGTGCTCGACGTCGCCTCGCTCCTCGTAGATCCGCGCAAGCGCCAGGTTGTTCTCGAAGTTGAGGGGCTGGGTCATTCTCGCCCCCGACATGAGTGCGAAGGCCTCCTCCTTCCGGCCGTCGGCCGTGAAGAGCGAAACGAGCCGGCGCAGCGCGTCTGAGTTGTCCGGCTCGCGGGCCAGCACGGACCGGCATTCCCGCACCGCCTTGTCCCTGTCGCCGTGGAAGAACAGGAGGTCGGCGTATGCGAGGCGAATGAACCCGCTGTCGGGGATCTCGGAGAGCGCGGCCGAGAATATCTTCCGGCCGCTTTCGAAATCGCCCGTCTTCCTCAATACCTCAACCAAGGCGGTGTACGTCGGGAGGTTGTAGGGGTCGACCCGCAGCGCTTCCAGGATGGCGGCCTGCGCTTCATCGTCTTTCCGAAGCGAAGCCAGCGCCCGGCCGCGCTGGACAAGGAGCTCGGGCGTGCGGGGAAGGAGTTCCAGAAGCTTCTCCGTCAGCACTAGGGCCCTGTCGGGCTGGTTGGCCTGGTCTTCCGCCTCTGAGAGGCGGAGCAGAAGATTGGGGTTCTCCGGATCGCGCTTCACCGCGGTCTCCAGCTGCTGCCGCGCCGACGCAAGGCCTTCGACAGACATCGCCTCCCTTGTCGCAAGGTCCGCCTCGTGCTGGTACCGGGCCTGATCCTCTCCAAACGTGAGCTGGGCCGTGAAGGGCGGCCTGCCTCGGATCGCCTCCATCTGCCGCAGCATCCGAAGCCGCCCGAGGCTCGTGTAGCCGACTGCGCTCGCGCATCCATCGGCGTCGAGCCATTTGCCCGGGGGCGCGCCCGGGCCGAACAGGGCGGCGGCGGATTTCTCGGCGAGCATCAGCCCCATGCGCACATTGCCTTCCCAGTTGAAATGCACGTGCTCCAGAAGGATTTCCCGGCCGCTTGGCGTGGCGGCCGAGGCGCCGTCTGAGCCGAGCTCCATCGCTGAATCGACCAGGAGCACGGAACCCTTGGATTCGGAGGCCACAATGCGTGCAACCGCATTGATCCGCTCGTCGGGACGGAATCGCAATGCGTCCCAGTGGAGAGCCTCAATATAATGATGCCGAGCACCTTGCACATCGCCCTTCCCTTCAAGCAGCCTGCCCAGGATATAGTGGGCGTCGGCATATTGCGGGTCCAGGTTAAGCGCCTCTCTCAACGCAGGGATCGCGCCATCGGGCTGGTCCAGTTCCCATAGCTCCTTTCCTTTTGCAAAGGCGGACTCCCATCGGCTCAGCTCCGAACCCGCCATTCCCTGCCGGTGGAGCGATGAAAAGGGCGGATTGTCTCTCAGGTTGGCGACGACCGTGGCCAGCACGGTCCTGATTCCTGCGTGGGCGGCAGCCGCCACGATGCCTCTGAGATTGGCCTCATAGTTCCGGCAGACAGCCTCGAGCCTTGGGTCGTCGCCCCTGACTGTCCGGTCCTTGAATGTGCTCATTCCGTGCCATTCCTGGGTTCCGGCAGCGTGCCGGGCGATCCTGCCGAGGAAGCGCTGGAACAGCTGTCCCGTTCGCGTGCCGCCCGTCCAGACCGAGGCCCTGATCATCCACAGGGGGGGCATGGCCGAAAGATTGGCGGATCCTGGCCCATAGGGGCCAACGACCTCGTTGTTCCCCATGTAGATGACGAAGAGGTCCGGCTCGAAGCCGGCGACCTGCGTGGCCATCTGATAGACGACGTGTGAGTTGATTGCGACGATGCCCAGGTTGTAGACATCGAAGTACCGGCCCGGATATGCCGCGCGGAGTTGCGCTTCAAGCTGCGACGCGAACCCGAACCCGGGCTCCGGCGTTCCCCTGACCGCGGATTCGCCGAGGACGAAGATCCGCAGGTGGCCGGGCTCCTTGTGCCGGGCGATGCGGAAGTTGGGTGGAGTGATGTCGAACTGGGGCGGGAAGAACGGCGCCGCGAATTCCGGGTTGGTGCGGAAGTAGCCGGGCCTGGCGTCCGGAATGAACAGGCTCGCGGGCCTCCCAAAACCGGCGACACGAAGCGTCCCTTCAAGCGCCAAAATGGCAGCAATTGGGCCGCCGACGATCAACAGGACGCGGGCCAGCCAGCCGTGCCCGGCACGGGACGGTGCCGGCTCTCTTGTTCCGGATTCCTCTTCTACGCCCATGGGGGAGGCGCCCTGCCGTTGATTCTTAGCCGTCCGACGAGCATCAGGGTTTGGCCTTGGGAGGAGGCTGAGCCGGGCCGGGCCCCGTTCAACGAGAAACCCAGCCGAAGGCGTGAGCCTTCGGCTGGGTTTCGGATGATCCGGGCTTCGGCTGGGATGCCCGGAATCAGAACTTCATTGCGGCGGACAGCGTGAACTTGCGCGGCTCGAGGTAATAGAAGCCGGCGCCCTGGACCGTGGTTCCGCTCTGGTTGTAGCCCGTGAAGACGAGGTTCTGGTTGTTGCCCAGGTTGTCCACATTGAGCTGATAGGTGACGTGGAACTTCCTGCCGCCGGCCTCATAGACGGTCACATACTTCAGGAAGGCAATGTAGGTCGTATAGGCCGGCGAGTAGAACGTGCCGCCTGTCGACGTCTCCTGCTCCCCAAGGGCCGTAGCGCCTGCGCCGATCGTCAGGCCCTTGGCCCATGTCTCGGTAAACGTGTAGGCCCCGACGGCGCTGAACGTCGACTTGACGGTGCCTTGGTTGTTCGCGGAAACCGACGTGTTGACCAGCGTCTGCTGTGCGTTGACCAGGTCCTGCTTTACCTGGCCGTCCAGCGTCGTGCCGCCGTTCGCGATTGCCGACCATTCGGTCAGGTGCGACGCAAAATACGCCCGGCTGCCGGGCAGGTCGTTTGCCGTCACCGACTTCGGAATGGCGTAGCTCAGCTGGAAGCGCCAGTTCGGCGTGGGATTGGCCACGGCGGAAATCTCATAGCCGGTGTCCTTGACGTCCTCGGTGTCGGCGTAGTTGAACTGGGTCGCCAGATTGGGCGCGGTTCCAGATATCTGGCCGGCCGGGCCGACGTCCGAGGCGGTGCCGCCCGCCTTGTAGTAGTCGTTCCAGATGCCCTGGACCGAGATACCGTCGTTCGTGATCCGGCCGTGGGCCTTGTCACTATAGTATTCGGCCGTGATGTAATATTTCCCATCGTCGGTCGAGTAGCGGAGGCCGAGCTCGTTCGACTTGCCGGTTGCGGGACCAAAGGCAACCCCGGACAGGCTCGGGGCCGTGCCGTTGCCGATCGGCGCGAAGTTCTCCGAGAAGTTGTAGGTCGCCGCGAGGTTCTTGGTAAAGAAGCCGACGACGCCGGCCGAGTAGGTATTCCCGGAGGCATTCTCGAAACTGTGTCCCTGCGGGTAGGGGAGGCCGAAGGGCGGCCGCACGCTTTGGAGCAGGTCGTTCGAGTATTCGTCGTGGCGGGCTCCCAGCGTCACATTGAGCCGGTCATCCCAGAGACGCGTCTGCGAAACCGCGCCATAGTACTTTGTTTCCTCCTGAAGGTCGTGATCGAACCAGTTGAAGGGAAGGGCCTGGAAAACGATCGGGTGCCCGTTGAGCGAGGGAGGCAGGTTTATCGAGGTGTTCGGCTTGTCCCAGTACTCGCGGGCCCAGAACATGTCCTGGGTCCAGTTGGATCCGTCCCACGGGTAGGGATAGTTATTGGCATAGCTGGCCATGTACTGGCGGGTCAGGAGCAGGTGGAACTGCACGCCGCCGGAGATGCTGAGCCATTCCTTGACCGGTACGTTCAAGATGTTGGTCTCGAAGTGATAGTTGAATTGGCCGCGAAACTCGTTCCAGGAATGGTCCTGTTGCTGCTTGTCGAGGAACATGTCGGAATACAGCTTCCCGAATTCCGGGTTCGGCGACCCGTTTGGCAGCTGCTTGTTGATGTCGACCTCGGCGTTGGACGGGGCCTCGAAGAACTTTGACACCTCCGTGTCCGCAAAGCGATACGCGGACAGCTCCAGCTCGGAGTGGTCGCCGAACTTCTGGTCAATGTAGGCGGTCAACGTGTAATACTTGAGCGTATTGTCGCCGTCCTTCGGGCCGACCGTGAAATCCCGGCTCGGCAGCCCGGGCACGGTCTGGTTTGTCCCGACCAGCCCGTATGAGGAGGGCCTCATCACGGCATAGGAGTAATAGGGCCCGTCCGAGAGGCCCGTGCCCGAGAAGCCGGCTCCCCAATTCGACAGCGTACCCTGCGACGGAATCCAGAGCAGGAACGAGTTGGGGCCGCCCCACTCGGCCATGCTCTGCGTGTTCGCGCTGCCACCCGTCGGGGCGGCGCCCCACGTGGCGGAGGCGGTCGTGCCGTCCCATTTTGAGAAATGGTCGGTAATGGCCTCGGAGAACTGCGGGCTCACCCTCTCGAAGAGCTCACCATCCAACCGGACCGAGGTATTGTCGGAGATCTTGAACGTGGTCGCGATCGATGCGCCGTAGTTCTTGATCAGGTCCGCCTTGCGCCAGCCCTGGTCGTGGTCTGCAAGGAGGTCTATCCGGATCCCCACGTCATTCTTACGGAGGATCGAAAGCCTCGTATTCGTGTCGATCGTCGCGCGCGCGCCGCCGAAGCTGTTGACGACGAGGTCCGCCTCCGTGTAGTCGCTGTCGAAGCGCGGCTTCTTTGTGTAGGCGGCTGTCACGCCGCCCAGGCTGCCTACGCCGAAGAGGATCGAGTTGGGCCCAAGGTCAACCTCGAAGCGGTCGACGTTGAAGAAGTCCTTCACGGCGTTCATCGGGAAATAGTTCACCGTGGGAGGGGTCCCGCCCTGCGGGCCCGCGCCGGCTCCGCGAAGATTCGTAGCCCATGAGTTGAACTGGTTTCCGCTGCCGACGTTGGGCGCGAAGTTCTGTGGGATCGCGTTCATCGTCCACTTGAGCGCGTCCGTCGCGTTCGTCAGCTGCAGGTCCGAGATGAACACTGCGGTCAGCGACGACACCGAGGTGGGCGTGATCGCCAGCGGGGTGTTGTTGCGGCCACCCGCCAGGGAGTTGACGGCGACATATCCCTTGTCGGTCGAGGTATCGACGGTGAAAGTGCTAAGCACAAGGGGCGCCTCGCCCGCGGCCTGGCTTTGGGTCTGCGCGGTCTCATCGGGGGTAATTGCCGGGGCCGTCTGCGCTTTCGAAGACGCCATCAGACCGAGCGTCAGCACGAGGGCCAACGTGTATCTAGCAGTTTGTGGTGTTTGCATTTGGTAGGGTAAGAACGGACGTGTTAACGGAGGTGCGCGAAAGCGTCTCTCTAGGCGCACGTGGGGTGTGGAACGAAGGGGCGTCGCCGATGATCTATGACAACATTGTCATGGCAATAAAAAAAACGCACGCGGCCGAATTTAGCTCGGCGACGGGGACGTAACGCAAACCACTCACGCAAATGTTATCAGGGCATTGACCCCGTCCCAGGCCACACCTAGTGGACGGAGTCGCTGTCCGGCGTGAAGCCGATGGAATCGAGTGCCGAGCGAATCTCCGGGGTAGCCATGAAATGCCTCCAGGCGAGCGCCGATCGGTGGTTCTCGATCATGACCACGATCTGCGCCTGGTTCAGGCCCATCCACACAGGTTGGAACCAGTTCTCGGTCTCGTTGAAACCGTCGAAGAAGCCGTATATTCCCCATGTTTTGGCGCCGAGATCGCGGTAAAAATGCTTCAGCACCGCCATGGATTCCTTGGGGGTGTAGGGAAACTCCCCAAGGGCTGCAGAGCAGCAGATGGTGCCGTTGTCCGCACTGGGCTGCGGCATGCCACCGCCCGAGTTGATTCCCGCCGACAGTCCCCAGCAGTCGGGACCATAGCCTTCAAAATGCAGGGGATTCTCCATGCAGTAGGCGCGGTTGATTAGTGCCAGGCTTCGATTGTTCCGGAAGTAGTTGGTGAAGCGGTCTCTCTTGCCACGGGGGTCGAATCCCAGGAAGGAGAACTGTGTGAAGAACAGGTTTCCTCCAGAGCCTTCGCCGACATCGAGTTTGATCCCGTAGAACTCCCTGCCGTTCGCGTAGTGGTCGCCTATCGTGGTGCGGCTCCAGCCCTGGCGGTACCGCATGGCCAGGTCGGACTGCCCCGCCCAGCCGGTGTAATAGAGGCTAGCGGGCACGGGGTGGGTTGGCGACGCAATGGCCAGCAGGTAGACGATCATCGTCTCGTTCCAGCCCACAAGCGGATGGCCGATATACCAGCCGTGATCAGGCGACCAATGCCAGTAGAGGAAGTCGCTCGTCGGCTCCCTTCGGTACCAATCCCATTCGACGCCCCGCCAAAGGGCTGTGATCCGACCGCGGATTTCACTCTCCGCAAGCGTATCCCGGTCGAAATAGTCCCGGGCCGTCAGCAGACCCTGCATCAGGAATGCGGTCTCGACGAGGTCGCCGCCGTCGTCGTAGCGGCCGAAATACGGGATGACCCTGCCCGTGCGGCCGTCCAGGAAGTGCGGCCATGCGCCGTGAAACCTGTCAGCACCCTCCAGGAATCGTGTGATTTTCAGCAGGCGCTGGGCGGCCTGTTCGCGCGTAATGAAGCCGCGATCCGCGCCGACAATGAGCGCCATCACTCCGAAGCCGGAGGCGCCGACGGCGACGAGGTTCTGGTCTCCTGGCGTTATTTCGATCGCCATGCCCGCGTTAGGATGCGCCCCTTCCCAGTAGTAACGGAAGCAGCCTTCCTGCACCATCGTGAGAAGCTCATCATCGGTGAATTGCCTGGTCTTGCCCGACACCGGCTGGGTAAGGCTGGATTCGGCTCCGCTGAGGGACACGGCGCTGATCCTGTAAGAGGCCTTCTGCTCCGGCTTGCCGACAAAGTCCACGTAACGGTCAAGGTTTCCCTGCTGGATGCCTATCGGCGAATACGAAACACCGTCCCATGAGCGATAGATCTTGTAGCGGAGAACGGAGCCCTTCGGGTCTCCCGCCCATTTCAGATCAAAGTGCCGCTCGCGTGCGGTCAGCACAAAATCGGCCGGAGCGGGTGGCGCCGGCTGCGGAGGCGCGCCTTCCCAGTTGATCTGGACGTCGTCGATGTAGAGCGTGTGGCGCTTGCCGTCATCAAGGCCCTGTTCAAAAACGATGCCTGCGAGATGCCGCAGCTCAAATTTCTCGTCGTCGGTGTCTCTGTAAATTGCGCGGAAACTTGAAAACGGCAGGCGTACCTGGACCCACTTACCCGCGGGCAGCGCGCCGCATTCGGAGAGAAGGTTGATTGTAAAGGTGCCGTTGGTGTCGGCGTCCTCGAGGTGTAAGCGGGGCGCCTGGTCCGGAGCAAGGCCCGTATCTGAAAAACACCAGAGGGTGAGCGTGTCGCCGGCAAAGTCGTTTGTGAGGCCATAGCGCGAACGCGTCTTAAGGGTGGCCCGCCAATCGCCTCCTGTGGCGGATTTCCAGGAAAGCCGAATGGAGTTCGGCGGGACGATGAAGTGCTCGGCGTCTAGGGGAATCCTTCCGTTGACCAGGTCGACGGATGAGGGCGCCGTCATCACGCCTTCGCTTCGATAATAGAAGCGTGCGGGCAGGCTCTGGTCGAAGACCACGTGGCGGTCGTACGCGGACTCTGCGGTTCCGCGCTCGGCTGCAGACAAGACGGAGCCGAGCAGGAGTGGGGCGAGAAGGCAGACGCGCATAGATGGAGAGCGGGTTTCGGCGTGGGCGCACACCGTGCACCTTCTTTTTGGTTGCAATGCAAACGTTGTCAAAGGGAGACTTTTCGCAGGTGGACCCTTCCGCCTGAGCCGGTCGATTGTGGGCACGCTGCTTGACGCATCAGTCGGTCGATTTCAAGACGCTCATGCCGTCTGTGCCCGCTGAAAAGAAATGAAAACCCATCGAACCCCTTCGCACTTCGTCGTCGTGACCATGCTCCTCGTCACCGCGGCGGCGCTGGGCGTGCCTGCCGCACGAGGCGCTGATCCAGTCTCCGCAAGCATGGACGCCCGCGTCGACGCGCTGCTCGGCCAGATGACGCTGGTGGAGAAGGTGGGCCAGCTGAACCAGCTGTCGGTCGGCTCCCTAACAGGACCCGCGCAAACCGTCTCAGATGGGGACGCGCTCATCGGTGAAGGCCGTGTCGGAAGCCTCTTCAATGCGGTCACAGCCCGTGAAACCAACGGCTATCAATCGATGGCGATCCGGGGATCGCGGCTCCACATACCGATTCTATTCGGGCTTGATGTGATCCACGGCTTCCGGACCGTCTTCCCGATCCCCCTGGGTCTTTCTGCGAGCTGGGATCCCGGCCTGGTCGAGCAGACGGCGCGCCGCGCCGCAATCGAGGCGTCGAGCCAGGGCGTGCGCTGGACCTTTTCACCGATGGTGGACATTGCGCGCGACCCGCGCTGGGGTCGGATTGCCGAGGGTGCGGGGGAGGACCCCTATCTCGGCTCCGCGTTTGCGCGGGCCTACGTCCGCGGCTATCAGGGGACGCGCCTGGACGATCCCTCGTCCATTGTCGCATGCGCAAAGCATTTCGTTGGCTATGGCGCCGCCGAGGGCGGCCGCGACTACAATACGGCGGAGATTTCCGAGCGCACCCTGCGGGGCGTCTACCTGCCCCCATTTCACGCGGCCGTCGATGCGGGCGCGGGAACGCTCATGTCCGCCTTCGACTCGCTTGATGGTGTTCCCGCAAGCGCCAATGCGTTCACCCTCACCCAGGTGTTGAAGACCGAGTGGAACTTTCAGGGATTTGTCGTGAGCGATTGGACCTCGATCCGAGAGACCATGCTCCATGGCATCGCCAACGATGAGCCGACGGCCGCGCGCAAGAGCTTTCTTGCCGGGGTGGACATGGACATGCAGAGCAACCTCTATCTGCCCTGTCTTCCGGGCTTGGTTAGCTCTGGCCTGGTGCCGATGGACCGGTTGAACGATGCGGTTCGCAGAATCCTCCGCCTCAAGTTTGCCCTTGGTCTTTTTGAGCGCCCCTATGTTGAAGTTCCGGCTGATGTGAATCCTGTCGACGTGCCGGAGAGCCGGGCCCTTTCCCTTCGGGCGGCAGAGGAGTCCTTCGTGCTCTTGGAGAATAGGAAGGTCGGCGGGACACCTTTGCTTCCCCTTGCGTCTGCCCGCGGACGAAGGCTCGCCCTTATCGGGCCCTTGGCGGACAGCGCCGAGGACATGCTTGGGTGTTGGTCCGGCCGGGGAGACGCGCGCGACGTCGTGACCCTGCGTCGGGCCCTTGCGGATCGGGCCAAGCGTGACGGCATGCTCCTGTCGGTTGCGCAGGGCACGGACACGTCAGGCAACTCGGATTCGGGCTTTGCCGAGGCGGTGAAGGCGGCGAGAGGCGCCGATGTCGTCATACTTGCGCTTGGGGAGAGCGCCAGCAGCTCGGGCGAGGCGTCGGCCCGGTCGAGGCTGGACCTTCCGGGAAGGCAGCAAGCATTGCTTGAGGCGATTGTGGCAACGGGCAAGCCCGTCGTTCTGGTTGTCTTCAGCGGGCGCCCTTTGGCCATCACATGGGCGTCGGAGCACGTTCCTGCGATCCTCATGGCGTGGTTTCCTGGCCTCCAGGCCGGCCCCGCGCTTGTGCGGACGTTGTTTGGCGAGGCGGATCCCGCGGGTCGCCTCACCGTCTCGATTCCGCGCTCGGTGGGTCAGGTGCCGATCTACTACAACTCCCTGAACACCGGCCGGCCGAGGTCCGACACCGTAGGGCTTGGGTCGACAAAGGCGGACCCCTACTACGTGACCGGCTATATCGACGAGACGAACACGCCGCTGTATCCGTTTGGCCATGGTCTCACCTACACGACGTTCAGCTACTCACCGGCCCAAGTGAGCGCGGGAAATATTAGCGCAATGGCGCTCAATCTGCGGGCGGCGGAGTTGACCGTGGGCGCCGAGGTCAAGAACACCGGCGCCAGGGCGGGAACTGAAACGGCGCAGCTCTATATCCGCCTGCGGGGGACCAGCGTCTCGAGACCCGTCAGGGAGCTAAAGGGCTTCCAGCGGGTGCACCTGGCCCCCGGGGAGAGCAGGCACATCGAGTTCAAAGTTGGCCGGGATGAACTGTCGTTCTGGAACATCGGCATGAGCGATGTCGTCGAGCCGAGTTCACTCTATGTTTGGGTGGCTCCCGATTGCATGGACGGGCAGCCTTCGGTGGTTGAGATCTCGCAGTAGCTTCGACTGAAGCCCGACATTCGCGAGGGCACCTGCCTCAGAGCTCTACAAGGAATACGTTGTCCCCGGATGACAGGAGCGCCTCTAGAGCGTCTTCCCGGAAACGCAGGCCGCCCTTGCGGTAGGGGTTCTTTTCGCGACGCCCACCCGTGAGTTTCGTCCCGTTCAAGCTCACCGCGCTCGGGGCATAAGGTCCCTTTTGCACCTTGTAGCGCACCTCAACGGCGCGTCCGCAAAGGGTGGCGTGTGCCACAAGCCCATTCAGCACGCCGGGCAGGACGGGATCGAATACGATGTCGCCGAATGATTCCCGCAGCCCGAGAAGGCACGCACGGACCTTGTGCGTGAATATCCCAGGACCGCTCGAATAGAGCCTCCAGCCCCCGCGCACCCCAACCGCTCCGGTCTTCACTTCGTGCCAACGGCGCGAAGCTTCGGCACGGTCGGGAAAGTCGGGATCGGAACTCGAGAAATAGACATTGCTCTGCCGGGGCAGTGCGTTGCCGACAACCTTGCGCAGCGCCACAGGGTTCACGACCTGGAGCGCCGTCCAGAGCCTTTCTGCATCGCCGATCTTGGCCATGGCCTCGGCGTAGCGCAGGTGGGCATGGACATACTGAAGACCGATCTCCCGTCCCACATTGGCGGCGGTCTCGGCCCGCTTGAAGAGATGCTCGCATCCGCCGAGGTACCTCGCGGGTTCACTCATCAGGCGAACGCCGTCCGGACACAGGAGCTCCTTGTGCACGATCGCCATGTGCCGAGCAGCCTCCTCGGGCGTGAACAGCTCTGCCAATACCGCTCGCGTCATGGAAAGGAGGCGATAACGGATGCCCGTCACGGCATCTGACGGATGAAGCAGGGGACGGATCGTCCCATCGGGGTCCGTGACCAGGAATCCGGCGACGACCGAGCCGGGCATGAGACGATCCTCGAAGTCGAGCCGCATCCGAGCGAGAAGCGCCACCATTCGCGCATGCCGCTCCTTCTCTCCAGTCCTTTGAAAGACGGATGAGAGCTGCCTGAACGTGTGAAACACGAGCCCGACGGTCCAGCTGCTGACCATCCGCGTACGCATCGCCGGATCGGCGGGCTGCAGGGTGTCATCCCAGTCACCGTCGCCGTAATTGATCAGGGCTGTTCCCGGCATGAACCGTGCCTCGCACTGATCTATGACCCGGTCGCAGTGCTGGAGGAGCGTCTCCTCTGGGCCAACCGTTGCGAACTTCGCGGGATCCGTGTAGCCCGTGCGCCAGCGGAGGAACTCAAGATCGTTGCTTGCCTCCAGGTAGTCGCAGAGCGCCTTGACAGGCCAGAAGCACACATCGCCATGGCTATCGGTCTGTTGTATCGATCGATATGGGGGGTGCATGAACCACTGCGGCCAAGCGCCATCGGCGATGTATTGCTGGGTGAAGACCACCTCAAGCGTGCGTCGGACAAGGGGCCATTCGCGAGCGGCGAGCAGCCATTCGACCGATCCCTGGCAGACGTCGCGCACGCCCCATGCCGCCCCGCCTTGCTGTTCGAGACCGTGAGGCGACGAAAAATGGATTGCCGCATTGTGGACGAACCAGGGCAGGATCTCGTCGAGCCTCGCCACGCCGGCCGCGGCACCATCGGCTATTCCCGGCGGGGCTGAAAGCGCCAGATTTAGCCGCACCGGTGAATGTGGCGCGGCCGCCGGATCGGGCCCTCGTGCCCATTCGCTGCGCGCGGCCTGCACTTCCTCAGGGAGAGAATCCGCTCCGTTTTGGGTCCCGCAGATGATCACACCCAGTCGGCTCACCTTCTTGGACTGCAGAACAAGGCACGGGTGCCCGCGGGAACGCCCGTCCTCGAAGAGAAACCCATCGTCGCCGATCTTAACGCCTCCATCCGCGTCGGCCGCCGCGATGGCAAAGCAGGCCCCGGGGAGACGGCTTCCCACGACGCTCGCGGGGTCGGGCGTGCACTCGGCCCAGCATTCAGATCTGTGGACGCGAACCTCGCCAGAATGCTCAAACTCGTTCGTGTCGAGCGCCAGCGCATGGGTGACCAGGAATTCCACCGGCGCTCCCGCTCCTTTCACCTGAAGCTCCAGGAAGGCAGCCGAGCGCTTCTTTGAGCACCAAACCCGAGCCTCGATGATTTCGGAGCCGAGCCGGTATATCCAGCGCGCGTCGCCTGGCGTCATCGCAAATGCGGACGGCAAACCCAATTGGTGCCAGGCGCCGTTACGCCGAAGAAAGACCCGCTGGCCCGCCACCCGCCCGATTCCCAGTGCGCTCCGAAGAACGGGCAGCAGGCGCGCATAGGTCGGGTTTCCCAGATACGCCTGCGCTGAGAATATTCCGGCCGCGTAGCACGTCGTGCCGAACTGCTCCGGATCGATCCAGCACCAGTTTCCGCTGCGCAGGATGTGCCCGTTGGGGCGCGCGACCAGGGCCTCCTTGTCGCGAGCCACAACATGGGTTGAGGCTCCGGTGAAGAATGCCTGAACGCTGCCGTCGTCGCCGAGCTCCTCGTGGCGTCGCTGTCCCGGAAACCACTTTGCCCAGTCCCTTTCCTCGGGTCGGTCTCCGTGGAGCCATGGCGCCGACACAAAAAGCGAGGACGCAGGCGCCTTGTCCCAGTTCAAAGGGTCCCCGGACGCAGCGGCAACCTGAGCCCAAACCGCCGGCAGCACTTCGCGCAGATGGGAGAGATCGGCCGAGGAGGACGCCTCGGGATGGTCGGGAATGAAACGCGCCACAAAAATCGTCTCGGCGGATCCGCCGGGCTCCAAGCTGAAGGGTCTGCTCTGCAGGCCTGCCATCGCCGATTCGTATTGAAGCCTCTTCGACCGCAGATTCTTCACACGCACCGCGTCGGGCTCGCACACCAAGCGGTGGTCCGCGCCAAAGAACTGAAGTCCATCCGTGCAATAGGCGGCGGCTCCACTGACGCATGCCATGGACAGCCAGGGATGGCGACCGCCGGCCATCGCCAGGTTCTGCCGCGCGAGGATTGCCCACCCGAACTGCGCGTCCCCCACCGGCAGAAGATCGATGTACTGTGACATGAAGGCTTCGCTGTTTCGGACAGCCCCCTCGTCGCCGAGGCCCAGGTCCTGCGCCAGCAGGATATCGACCTCAGGGCGGTTCCCGGAATCGTTGTGCAAATGGACATGCCAGGCCCACGCCGCCAGCTCCGCGTGCAGCGTAAGCGTGACGCGGGTCCTGATTCCCTGCACCGGTGCTCCGGACCAGACGATGGCGCGCGGGCCAAGCCTGCGGCAGGCAACGCTCGGGCCGACGAGGGGCGCCCAGCCCGAGGGTCCGCCAGGGGAGCGCCACCTGATGATCAACCGGAAGAACCCGTCTTCAGCCGGACCCGGAAGCGCCTGGTTGATAAGCGTTCCCCCGTGACGAATGGCAAACAGTGCGCCGCCGTCGGTGACCTGCAGGGTCAGTCCTGAGGCGGATGAGAGTGTCGTGGCGGCAAATTCTGCAGCGGTCTTCAGCCTCCAGGCTGCCGGAGCCTGCGTGTCGAAATTCCCGGCCGGGCCTTGGCAACTGCTGACGGAGGCTTCCTTTATGGGAGATGCTTGCACTGATCGTGATTCTGCAGGAATCGTTGAAACCGGATCGGAATGGGGCGGGCGGGACGTGTCTTGGCTGGTGGCTGCGGGCGGGTAGCCGAATCGGACGTGCAACTTCGTCGACTCGGAGTCGGTGTTGGTGTTTTGGGGTTCCTAACGCCAGCTTTGGGCGTGCCGGGAACACGTTTGGTATTATATGACAACATTTGCAAAGCAACATAAATGGTCTCGACGATCATCCACGCCCCTTGATTTGCCCCTCACTTGTGGCCCAAAGGGCGGCTGGGCACCCTCATGCAGGCCGGGATGGTCCGCGACGGCGCTTGGGAATCCGCGAAGGCGGTTCCACTGAATCCGGCGGTATCTGCGCGTGACCTACGCGCGTGCTGGAACCTGGGTCGAATCCCTGATTACGAGCGCGGCGGGCAGATTGCTGGGAACAACCACCTGGGTCGGCGCGCTCCGCGTTGCCGCCTCGACCAGGAGGCTGACCGCTCGCTCGGCCAAGTCCGCCAGCGGCTGGCGCACCGTTGTCAGGGCCGGCCGGCATACGGTTGCCCAAAGGCCATCGTCAAACCCCACGATCGAGATGTCGCTTGGACAACTAAGTCCCTCTGATCGCGCGGCATCAATCGCTCCAAACGCGATCTCGTCATTCGCGCAGCACACACCGGTCGGCCGCTCGGGCAGCCGAAGGAAAGCCGTCATCCCCACTCGACCCGTCTCGGCGTTGAAGGGCCCGTCAAACACCCATTCCGCCCGGGGTTCAGCGCCTCCGCGCCTCAACGTCTCGAGATAGCCCTCCCTGCGCTCGCAGGCGTCCCGGGATCCCGAGGGCCCCAGCAAAAGGCCGATCTTGCGGTGGCCAAGCTGCAGCAAAAGGTTGGCCGCGGAGCTCGCCCCGCCGACGTTGTCAATGCCGACAACGGGCACCCCAAGGAGGGCCGGGTCGACATTCGGGGGAAGCGCGGAACGTGTCAGTACCAGCGGGCGGCGATAGCCCTGGAGCTTTTGAACATCGGGCTCCGAGAGGGGCTCAGCCACATAAATGATTCCTGAGGAATCGAGGCCAAGATGCTGCAGGGCCTCGCGGAAATCCGTGCGCGGAGTCTTGCGCAGCGTGCAAATGTGCACGTCCCACCCGCGTGTCGCGGCCGCGTGGAGCGACCCCGCGAGGAAGCGGCCGTAGAACTCCGAAAAGAATATGTTTTCATCCAGCGGCACGACGACCGTCAACTTGGCGTTCAGACCCTGGCGCATGATTCGGGCGCCTGGGTTTGGCGAGAACCGGAGACGGTCGGCCAGGTCCAGAATCTCCTTCCGCCGGGCCGGGCTCACGAGGTGCGCCGTCTCCTGGCGCAGCGCACGCGACACCGTCGATGGCGAGACGCCGAGGCGCTTGGCAATTTGCACAATTCCGTCCTTCGGCTTTCTTAGGCGTGAATGGAAAGACATTTAGTGTAGTGGACGACGAAAGAGAATGACCTCGAATGTTCGCAGCAAGCAAACTTTTGCAGAGATTTGCATCGATTCCGCCCAAAGGCGATGCCTGGCGCGATCCGATCAAGCGGGTCGATGGATCCATTAATCGCTGCCCTCCACATAGGTGCGCGGCCGCCAAGAAGGGCGGCGAATTCTTGCAATTTGCAGAAAATCTTGTTGCCGTGACAACTTTTGCAATCTTTAGCTTGGATGTACCCCAGTCGGCTGCACCCCCAGGCGGAGAACCACCCAATCCTGCATCGCCCAATTCATGACCAGGGCTCTACGTCCATTGTTTTCTAAGCGGCTATCAATTACGTTGTTGGCGCTTATTTGTGGACTGATAAACCCGGGCCCGGCTAGGGCGGGCAACGAGACGGGCTCATGGCCGGGAGGGAGGCCGGCTGCGGTGCTCGCTCCCGAGGATGACATCCTCCTTAACGAGCTTCAGCGGGCGGCGTTCCGGTTCTTCGTGGAACAGGCGGATCCGCAGACCGGGTTGGTGCGCGACAGGGCGCGATCGGACGGCTCGCCCAGCGAGGGCAAGGCCAGCATCGCTGCATCGGGCTTTGCCCTGAGCGCATGGGCCGTCGCGACCCAGAGGGGCTGGGTCGAGAGGGAAAGCGCCCTAGTGCAGGTGCGCAAGGCGCTGCGTTTTCTCGCGGACAAGGCGCCGCGCAAGCACGGCTTCTTCTATCATTTTATGGAGATGGGAAGCGGCGACCGCGCGTGGAAATGCGAGCTGTCGCCAATCGACTCGGGATTGTTTTTTGCAGGTGCCATCATGGCGCGGGAATATTTTTCGGACCCGGAGATCACCCTGCTGGTCAACCGGCTGATCCATGACGTGGACTGGGAATGGTTTCTCAACGATGGCCAGACCCTCGCGATGGGCTGGCATGACGAGGAGGGGTTCTCCCGGTACCGATGGGACAAGTACTCGGAAGCCACGATGCTCAGCTTTCTTGGCATGGGCGCCATCGAGCGGCCCCTTCCGGTCGCGTATTGGGACGCATGGACGAGGACGCCCGTCGGTACCTATGCGGGACTCCACTTCATCGAGGGCCCGCAGCTGTTCATCCACCAGTTCACCCACGCCTATGTCGATTTTCGCGACCTGCGCGATGCTTATGCCGACTATTTCCGCAATTCTGTCCTGGCCTCGCTCGCCCAGCGCCAGTTCTGCATTCACCTGAGAAACGAGTTTCCAAGCTGGGGAGAAAGGCTCTGGGGCCTCACCGCCTCCGATTCGGCCGACGGCTACAAGGCTTGGGGCGGCCCGCCCCGGACAGAGGACGCCAATGCGCTCGACGGCACGATCGTGCCCTGCGCGACAGCGGGTTCGGTCGCCTTCGTGCCGAACGAGGCGATGACCACGCTGAGATTCATGCGCACGGCCTATGGCAGCCGAATCTGGGGCCGCTACGGGTTCGTTGACGCCTTCAATCCGGAGACCGGCTGGGTCAATCCGGACGTGATAGGCATCGATCTCGGGATAACGCTCCTTCAGGCCGAGAACGCCAGGACCGGGCTGGTTTGGGCGGTCTTCATGCAGGCGCCGGAGGTTCAACACGCTCTGGCGCGCGCGGGATTCGTGTCGCAGAAGCGAACGCTTCCCTGGGCCGACCAGGAGAAGATTCATGAGCTTGCCGCCCAGACATGGAACTCGATCGAGTCCACTCCCGTAAGCGCCGATTCCCTGGGCCTGCGCCTCTCGTCGGTCCTCGCGGCGAGCTCCCTGGGCCTCATCCCCGAGGACGAGGCGGTGCGACGCGTCACCGCGATGCTCAAGTCCACTCCAAAGCCCTCGAGCGAGCGGGCGGTCGCGCTCTATGCCGCAAGCCTCGTGACGCTGCGCCACGCCATTCCGAAATTCGAGCCCGAGGTCGCGTCGCGGCTGGCCTCGATCGACTGGAAAAGGGTGTTGATAGAATCCAACCTGCTCGGCGCCTCAAGCCGCCTGGCCGTCTTCTTCCAGGTCGCGTCGGGGGCGAGGCCGGTGTCCGCGTGGACCGAGCTCAAGAGAACCTCGCAGGCCGCGGGCCATGTATACGTGCTCGAGCCTGCGCAGGTCCTCGACCAAATGCTGCCCGGCCTCTGGCTCGACGAGCGCTCGATCGTCACCGGCGCGTCCGCCTCCCAGCTGGCCTACGCGATAGCCGTGGAGATGCGAAAGACGTCCACGGCAAGGTTTCCCTACGATGTGCAGAGCACGGCATTGTTGCTCGAGCAGTATCCCGCGGAGGTCGCGGCCGGGCTAAGGACCGCCCCACTGCCTGCGGGTTGGCTGCTTCAGGCCACGGGCAATGACCGGGCGGTTCTTCTCCTCAGCATGGCCAATCTGCTTGCGCCCGATTGCCTGCGCGAGTGGTTCCAGCAGGATCAACTGGTGCGCGCGGGTCGCGGGGCGATCGGCGAATTCGGCGCAGCGGCATTCGGCGGCGACAACTCCGTCTTCGCGCGGAATGAACTGGCGATTCCGGTGGCGGTTCCGCCCCAGCGCCGCGCGGAGGTCGTTCGCTCGAACCAGCCTCGCGAAAAGTGGCAGTGGATTGTGGTCAAGGGCAGGAACTACAAGGTCTCGGAGGCTGATGTGCGGCCCGGCGACCCGGAACTGGAGCTTCGCTTCGCGCTCACCTGGGACACGAAGGCGCTGCATTTCCATGCCGAGGTGCTGGACACGCCGCCCGGCTTCTTTCCGCCCACGGGACGCAGGTCCGCCGAGCTGTTCATCAACCCGAAGCGCGACGGCCTGGTGTGGCTCTCCCCCGACAATTACCAGTTCGCGTACAAGCCTGACGGCTCCGCGATGGAATGGTTCCACAAGCGGCCCGCCACAGCCCGGATACGGATGACCGAGCACGGCTATGCGATTGAGTCCGACATAAAGTGGACGGAGCTCGGCATCGTTCCGAAGCCCGACCTGGAATTTGACCTCACGGCCAACGTCACCGCGGGAGGCACCAATGAGTGGGATCCTTCTCTTGAGCTCAGCTGGCGCTACTACCAGCGCTCCAACGATAGCTTTGGTCTCGGCACGGTCCGTCTGGGCCCGTAGTTATCGTCAGAGTCAGGTTTGTCCGTCATGCCCGCCTTTTCCCCACGCAGGCTCGCTTTGGCCGCGCTGCTTGCCGCGAGTCTCGCGGGTTGCGCCCCGGGCCCCGAGACCGCTGGGCGCGTCGTGGTCAATTACTGGGAGAAATGGAGCGGATTCGAGGCCGACTCGATGCAGTCGGTGATAGACGATTTCAACCGGAGCCAGAGCCGAGTCGAGGTGCGGTTCCTGTCCGTAAGCCAGGTGGACATGAAGCTGCTCCTGGCGACATCCAGCGGGCATCCGCCCGACGTGGCCGGGCTGTGGTCGGAGAACATCCCCGACTTCTCCGAGAAGGGCGCCCTTACGCCCCTGGACGGGGGTCTGGCAAAGGCCGGCATCGGCGCCGGCCGCTACACGCCGCTGTTCTGGGAGCTTTGCCGGCATCGCGGCTTCACGTGGGGGCTTCCTACGACCCCGGGCTGCGTGGCGCTGTTCTACAACAAGAAGCTGTTCCGGGCGGCCGGCCTGGATCCCGAGCGCCCGCCTAAGACCTTCGCGGAGCTTGAGTCCATGAGCCGGCGGCTGACCCTTGTGGAGCTCGAGCGCGCCGGCCACCTTGTCCGGATCCCCTTCACCGACATGACCCCGGAGGAGCGCGACGGGCGGCGCTACACATTGGTTCAGGTCGGGCATCTTCCCCAGGATGCCGGCATGTTCCTGTCGGGATGGGGCTGCTGGTTCGGCGCGCAGTATTACGACGGGGATCGGCGCATTCTCGCCGACGATGCCGGCAACCTGGCGGCCTTTTCCTGGCTCAGGGACACGGCCCTGACCTACGGCGTGGATAACCTGCGCGGCTTCATCGAGGGCTTCGGCGTCTCCCAGTCGGCCCAGACCCCCTTCCTTGGCGGCACCGAGGCCATGGTCGTCCAGGGTCCGTGGATGATCAACTTCATCGCAAAATACGCCCCGGGGCTGGAGTGGGGCGTGGCGGCGTGCCCCGCCATGGACGGGGTCGGCGGTGGGGAGCCCGTCACCCTTGCCCAGTGCGATGTCGTCGTGATCCCCCGCGGGGCGCGCCACCCGCGGGAGGCCTTCGAGTTCATCTGCTACCTGCAGCGCCAGGACGTTGCCGAGAAGCTCGCAAGGTCCCAGCAGAAGTTCACGGCCCTGCGCGAGGTATCCGACGGGTTCCTGAAGGACCATCCGAATCCGGCGATCGGCCTGTTCATCAGGCTTTCGCGCAGCGCGGGCGCCCGCTATGTGCCGCGCCTTTCCATCTGGCACGAATATGACACCGAGCTGGCGGTGGCGCGCGAGCGCGTGCAGGACCTGAAGGAGACTCCGGCAGCCGCGCTCGCCGAGGCCCAGAAGCGCATGCAATGGAGGCTCGACCGCGTGATGCGGCGCTGGGACGCGATGGGCAATGACCGCATGAGGGAGTGGAGGTCCTATGACAAGTGGTGACCGCAAGCGCACCTGGATAGGCCTGGCGTTTGTGAGCCCCTGGCTCGTCGGGTTCGCGGCGTTCACACTCTACCCGGTCTGCGCCTCAGTCTACTTCTCGTTCTGCGATTACGACGTGCTGTCGCCCCCGGTCTGGATCGGGCTGCTCAACTACCAGGACATGGTCTCCGACAGCGTCTTCTGGAAGTCGGTCTGGAACACCCTGTTCTTCAACCTGATGGCTCTGCCGCTCGGCCTTGTTTCGGCGCTTGTGCTGGCCCTCATGCTGAATCAGCCCGTCCGCATGCGGGGAGTCTTCCGGGCGGTCTATTACCTTCCTTCGCTTGTGCCCGCGGTGGCGAGCGCGATGGTGTGGCTCTGGATCCTCAACGGCAGGCTCGGGCTGCTGAACCAGGCACTCATGGCGGTCGGGATCGCGCATCCGCCGCAGTGGCTCGGCGACCCGGCATGGGCGAAGCCGTCGCTAGCCCTCGTTTCCCTGTGGGGCTGCGGGAACACGGTCGTGATCTACCTTGCCGCCCTTCAGGGGGTCCCGCGCTCGCTGCTGGAGGCGGCCATGATAGACGGCGCCTCGGCGTGGAGGCGCCTGATCCACGTCACCCTTCCGGCGATCTCGCCGGTGATCTACTTCAACCTCCTGATCGGCATCATCGGGGGCCTGCAGGTGTTCACGACGGCCTTCGTGATGGGCGGGGCGGAGCGCTCGACGCTGTTCTACGCAATCTACATCTACCAGAATGCGTTTGAATACCGGCACATGGGCTATGCGTCGGCGATGGCGTGGATCCTTTGCCTGATGATTCTGGCCCTCACTTGGCTGGCATCGCGGCTGTCGCGAAGCCTGGTCCACTACCAAGGAGACTAGTCCGCCATGCGAATCCCGGCAAAGGTCTCCATCTACGTCGTCCTGATCGCCGGAGCGGCGATGTTCGCCCTGCCATTCGCATGGATGGTTCTCACGGCGCTGAGGCCCCTCAACCAGACGCTCCAGCAGTCCCACCTGTGGCTGCCGCGGCGCTTCGAGGCGCCCCTCGAGGGGCGCGTGCAGGAGGTGTGGCCCGGGCCCGCCGTGACCGAGGCGAGCGTCTGGGCCCTGGAGCAGGGCGCGGCGCAGCCGGTGGTGCTCTCGGAGGGCTCGGTCCGGGACGGCGCCTGGCAGCCGACGGCGGGCGCCCCGCTGCCCGTCGTGATCCTGAAGAGGATTCCCGCGTCCGTGGCGGCGCCTTGGCGGGAGATCAGCGACCTGAGGGGCCTGACCCACGATGTCGTTCCGGACGACGCGGTCCGTTCGCAGGTGGTGTTCCGCTGGGAGAACTTTCCCAGGGCCGTGCGCGCCATGAGGCACTTCCCGCGCTATCTGGCCAACACGCTTATCCTATGCGTGCTCAACGTCATTGGAACCGTTCTCTCCAGCGCGGCGGTGGCCTACGGTTTCTCCCGGCTGGAGTGGCGGGGGAGGGACCATCTTTTCGGCCTCCTTCTTGCAACCATGATGATCCCGTTCCCTGTCGTGATGGTCCCGCTCTACGGTCTGTTCCGCTGGCTCGGGTGGGTCGGCACGCTGCAGCCGCTGTGGGTCGGCTCGTTCTTCGCCAGCGCCTTCAACGTATTCCTGCTGAGGCAGTTCTTCAGGACGATACCCAAGGACCTGTCGGAGGCGGCGCGCATCGACGGCTGCGGCGAGTTCCGGATCTTCTGGCAGATCATCCTGCCGCTGTGCAGGCCCGCGCTCGTGGTCGTTGCGCTGTTCACTTTCCTCGGCGCCTGGAATGATTTCCTCGGCCCCCTGATCTACCTCACGGACGAGAAGGACTTCACGCTCGCGCTGGGTCTACAGGCCATGAAGACCAGCGAATCCGGCGCGACCGAATGGCACTACCTCATGGCGGCGAGCACGCTCGTCATCCTGCCCGTGATCACGCTCTTCTTCGTGGCGCAGCGCAGCTTCATCGAGGGCATCGCCCTGACCGGCACCAAGGCGTGACCCGGGTCAATTCGGGTGCCGTTCCGGCGGTTGCGGCCATAGGGCCACAACCGCCCTGATCGGAGCGTTGCGCCGCTCCACAAACCGGCGGACATAGGCCTTCCACGCCTCCTCGCTCGCAAAGTCGCCGCTCCTGCTCCATCCGGCCCCGACGTAATATTCCAGGCCCTTTTCCGGACCAATCTGGGTGATCGCGAGACGGTTGGCGACCGGAGGCAGGCCCTCGCTGTCGGGGGTTAGCTGCCTGTCCGGGGCAACGGCGGATACGCTCCCGTCTTCGGTCACGAATTCACGGACGCTTCCGGCGGGCATCACGACGGCGCATCCTATGCTGCCCCGGTCGCGGTCGGGGGCCTGCCAGTAGGTCATCCAACCGGCCTGGCGATCCTCCGAGACCGAATTGTCCTTTCCGGCGCGCAGCGCGATTCCGACGCCCACCTGGATGGGGGAGCTGTCGCTGCTTTCAAAGGTGCTGACCACCCGGCTCAGGTTGGATCCGGCGTCGATGCTGATGCGCTTTGTCTCCGAAACCGTCCGCCCCTCCGCGTCCCACGTACCGTATACCAGGACAAACTCGGAGCGAATGGGGCCGGTCGTTATGATGCGCGCGGACCGGAAGTTGCTGGAAACAAACAACTTGCCACCGCTCCAGATGCCAAGGCCCCCGCAGCCGCGGCTTCGCGACACGTGGTAGTCGTCAAGGCCGTCGCCGGCATCCTCGTGATAGTTGATCCTCTTGTACCATTCGTCGACTACAAGTCCGCGCGTGCGCTTGGTCCATACGTCGATGCCGCTGCTTACGGTGCCCTCTGCCTTGATCAGGTCCCAATGATACATCCGATGCGCAATGCGGTCGCTTTCCCACGCAACATCGTTGAACCGCTCGGGCACCAGGCGCGCGTAGGTCTTCACGATCGGCTTGGGAAGGGCCATAAGGCGATCCACGGCGCTCAGGAGGTAAAACTGGCGGGTCTCTCCCGGAGCCAGGTCCACCTGGAAGAGGAGTTTCTCCTTCTTCGAGTCCGATCCCGAGGCGCAGACCTGGCTGGCAAGGATCCGCGACGAGACTCCGTCCATCACGGCGACTCCGTTGCCGAAGGCGACGCCCGTACCGAGTTCGACCGTCTCCTGTTCCCGGTAGAAGTTTGAGGGGTTCGTGACACTCGCCATGACGATGTTTGGCCCTTTCCAACTGGCGTTCTCCGGAGCGTTCAGAATGGCGAGCCTGTAGGCTTCGCTTCCCGCCAGCAGAAAGGCACCGACACCGTAGACCTCGGTCGAGTGTTCCGGAAACGCCTTGGGATCGGCACCGATCGGCTGGACGTGGCCGAGCATCCCGTCCCGGTCCACGCATCCGGCGAGGGCCAACCACGCCCTTCGGGCGGCGGGCCCGAATCTTCCCGGGTCGAGCAGGCCCTGGTTGACGCCCCACGCCAGGGCATAGGCGAAGAATCCCGATCCGCTGGTCTCGCTCAGGGGGAAACTCGCCGGATCCAGGAGGCTCGCCCGCCACAGGCCATCCGGCTGCTGGCACGTGAGGATCTTCTCGGATAACTCAACGAACAGGCCCTCGAAGCGGGCGCGGTCCGGGTGGTTCGTTGGGAGGTACTGCAGGACGCGGACGAGCCCGGCCATCACCCAGCCGTTGCCGCGGCTCCAGAAGACCTTCCGCCCGTTTGCCTCGCGCTTCTGAAAGTAGCTGCTGTCCCGGAAATACAGATGCTCCTCGGTGTCGTAGAGGTATTCGGTCGTGCGCCACCAGTTCTTCACCGCGAAATCAAGGTAGCGGGTCTCGCCGGTGGCGGCGTAGAGCCGCATCCACGAGGGCGGCCCCATGAAGAGGGAGTCGCACCACGACCAGTTCTCGCTCGCCTGCGCGTAAGGCTGCCCAAAATCCAGGCTCTTCACGCCGGAGGGTTTCTCAAGGATCCCGTCAAAACGCGCCCTGAGCGGAGCGATCATCTTCGGCTCCCGATAGAGCAGGTACAGCTCGGCGTAGGGCTGGCCGACGCAGTGGTCGTCGGCATTGTATATCCTGGGGCCGGGCTTCCATTGGTTGGCTTCGCCGACCGCGAGCATCGCATCGCGGTACCGGGAGTTGCCGGAGATCCCCGCCAGTGCCATGAACCCCGCGTCGCCGGCGCCCTGTGTCCATTCGGTTGGCACATGCCTGCTGGGATGCGCCAGCTGCCAGTCCGCCACGCGCTCCATCGCGGAGAGGATCGACGCCGGCGAAAGTTCGGCGCTTGCCTGCTCCCCCCGCACCTGCGCGCCGGCCAGGGAAGCCGCCGCAATTGCTGAACGCGCCCAGCCTGCTAGTCTGGCCATGGGACGACGGTTTTGCATGGAGCAAGGCGAGTCAAGCCGTCGCGGACCCCGGGCGGCCATCCGTCAGGTTTGTTTTTCAAAATGATAGAGCCGTATCGGCAAGATCCTCTTGTACCCGGCGAAATCATTGTCGTCAGTGAAGATTGAAAGGTCGTGTCGAACCGAAACGGCACAGATGACGAAATCGGTGAATGAGCCCTGAATGCCTACCGACCGACATCGATTATAATAGCCGGCCGCCTCCTCATAGTCACCGGTGCCGATTTCGAGATCGGGAAACGAGCGCAAACGATCACTAACAGCCTCGAATTTCGAGCGCTCGCGAATACCTGAAAGTATCTCCTGCCGAATGGGACCAATGATCTCGACAAGCCCCTGGTTAACCAATCTCAGCATCTCCTGCCGGTATGATCCGGCAACGTCCTCTCCTCGTCTGAATGCTGCCGACCAGATCGGCGTATCGGGCAGCACTCTCACCGATTGCCCCTCAGTTTTTTGTGGTCGAAGTCAGGCGAAAAATCAACGGTGCCGAACAGGCTTGCGATGCCGCGTTGCTCTCGACGCCTGAGAAACTCAGCGAGCGCCTGGTTCACTGTTTCTTTCTTTGTTCGAAAGCCGCCGATCTTCTGGGCTCTGTTCAACAAGCGGTCATCAATCTGAAGATTTGTGGGCATGGCCACACAATGCGCCACACAGTCACTGTGTCAACGGTGAGCAAGGCTATCGGCAGCTACAGCCTCAGAAAGATCTTCCTCCGGTACAGGAACCCGCACAGGAGCATGCAGAGCACGATGCTCGTCAGGGCCAGCACAAGGGCGCCCAGCCCCGGCCACAGCCCATTGAGCGCCGCGGCCACTGTCCCACCGGCAAACCGCTCGGACAGCCTTCCGAAATCCACGATGTTGCTCACGAGGTAAATCGTGAGGGAGTTGCAGCCGAGCCACACGAAGGGCTGAAGCCAGCTGCGGAGCTTCCACACGTCGGCAACCTGGTAGAACACCGCGAGCAGCAGCATGCTCCATCCCCCCGCGACGAGAACGAATGAGGACGTCCAGACCTTCTTGATCACGGGAAACTGCGGGCTCCAGAGCAGGCCGATGCCCAGCAGCACGCATCCGGCGATGGCGAGGCGGCCGGCCTTGGCTTGCCGGCTCCGCCCGGGATCCTTGATCCAGCGCCCGGCGAAGACGCCGAGGAGGCAGGTCGCGACCGCCGGGAACGCGCTCAAGAGGCCCTCGGGGTCGTGGTCGCCGTCCCATTTGCGAAGGGGCAGGTAATGGGCGTCGATCCAGTTGGCCAGGTTGTGGCCCTCGGCAAAGTCTCCCGCGCCGAAGCCGGGCACCGGTACGAAGGTCATCAGCGCCCAGTATCCGGCCAGCAGACCGGCAAACACGGCCCAAAGGCCGCGCGGCTTGAGCCACAGGTAAAGGAGGCTCGCGCCGCAGTAGCTGAGCGCGATCCGCTGAAGGACGCCCAGCAGGCGAACGTGGTCGAGCGCCGTCGCGAAACCCCCGTAGTAGAACAGCCCGAGGAGGTACAGGAGCGCCGTGCGCAGAACGATGCGCCGAACGGCTGCGCCGCGGCCGCCAGACGCCACTATCTTGTCGAGGGAATAGGGGATCGCTACCCCCACCATGAAGACGAACAGGGGGAAGATGAGGTCGTAGAAGCGGACGCCCTCCCATGGGGAGTGGTCCAGCTGCGCCGCCGCGACTCGCGCCACAGCTCCGCCCCTGAACTGGGAAAGGGCGCTGCCCACGGCGTCGGCGCCGACGATCCACATCATGTCGAATCCTCGAAGGGCATCGAGGGAGTAGACGCGCTCGGCGGCCGGCAACGCCGGCCTTGACTCTAGGGGTGGGGCGGGGGATTTGGTTTTTTCCATTCGAAGTTTGGGTAAGA
>Ga0265320_10000400_pt1 | contig 34938 bp, 36 predicted proteins | sample 4827metaG_FD_202087 | JGI IMG/M metagenome (GOLD analysis project Ga0265320, IMG submission 202087) | Rhizosphere microbial communities from Carex aquatilis grown in University of Washington, Seatle, WA, United States - 4-8-27 metaG | ecosystem: Host-associated > Plants > Roots > Rhizosphere >... | reverse complement strand
TACCTATTCGCCCGGCCCAGCAAACCGTTCCCCGAAATCCTAGGGGATGAAACGCCAAGCGAATGACCGAGCGCAGAGCAGGAGCGAGGACGGAAATGAGTGACTCAATGCAGGAATCGAGGCCCGAGCAAGCGCTCATGCGAGAGATGGGGCTGACGAGCGAGAATATCGAGCGCAGAAAGACCATCGTCGGACTGAGCGCCGCCGATTCGACGCGGATCGCAGCACTCCGAAAGATCGTGCAGACGAACGTCGAAGGTCTAGCCTCGATGTTCTTCGACTACCTCGGCGGTCTGGGAGAGGCCAAGGCGCTCTTCGGCAACCGCGACCTTCTCCAGCAGGCTCGTCGCCTCAAGAGCGACCATCTCTCGGAGATGGTTCGGGGAGAATACGGGTCGGCTTACGTCGAGCAACGTCTCAAGCTCGCCATGCTTTACAGCAAAGTGGGCCTCGAAACTCACGCTTTTCTGGGCGCCTTTCACCATGTCCTCGACGCGATCGGGGTGCAGGCGATGAAAGATTCGGAGCAGAATCCGATGGAGGGATTCCAAAACTTCTTGTCACTCAAGAAGGCCGCGGTTCTCGACGTCGGCATCATCGTCGATGCGATCATTTTCCAACGCGAGCGCATCATCCTGCAGCAACAAGAGGAGATTCGAGAACTCTCCACGCCAGTGCTCCAGATTCGCGATCAGCTGCTCATCATTCCGGTGGTCGGGATGGTGGATACGCATCGAGCGCGGCTGCTCACCGAAGGCCTTCTCCAGGCGATCCGAGACCGGCGTGCGAAGGGTGTCGTCATGGACATCACCGGGGTCCCCATCGTGGACTCCAAGGTGGCAAATCACCTGGCTCAGGCTTGCGAAGCGGCCCGCTTGATGGGTGCGCTCGTGGTTCTGACGGGGATCTCTTCCGAGATTGCCCTCACCCTGGTGACCATCGGCGCGCAACTCCGGGGAGTGCGCACCGTCGGCGATTTGCAGGGCGGCATCGAGGAAATCGAGCGGTTTCTGGCCGACAGATCCGGTGCCCGGCTCCGAGAAGACGCTTACGGTGACGACCCGAGCGGCGGGAAGTGATTCATGGGCGTCCCGATCCTCAAGCAAGGCGACTATCTCATCGTCGCGATTCAGGATGAGTTGACCGACGCGGGTTGGCGCGACTTGCGGGACGAACTGCTCGCACGCGCTGGCAAGTATCGTTCGCGTGGGGTTCTCGTCGACGTGAGCGCGATGGACGTGATGGACTCCTTTGCGACCCGAATGCTGGACGGGATCGCTCGAATGCTTCGGTTCCGGGGCGCCGAGACCGTCGTGAGCGGCGTGCAGCCGGAGGTGGCGTTCGCGATGGCGCAACTCGGACTATCGCTTCCCAACACGGGTACGGCGCTGGACACCGACGATGGATTCGCCGAGCTCCGACGTCGGACTGGCAGGGTAGTGAATGACCGCTGAAGCGACCATTCCGATCCAGCACGACGGCGACATCCTGGCCGCGCGAAAAGCCGCGCGCCTGATGGCGGCTCGCCTCGACTTTTCCTCGACCGATCTCGTGCTGATAGCGACCGCGATATCCGAGATTGCCCGGAACATCCTGGTCTATGCGGAGCGCGGCGAGATGACGTTGACGGTGGTGTCGGAACCTCATCGACGCGGCATCGTGGTCGTCGCGCGCGACTACGGTCCGGGCATCGCCGACATCGAGCAAGCCATGCAAGACGGTTACTCCGGCGGCCATGGTCTCGGGCTCGGGCTTCCTGGAGCGCGACGGCTCATGGACGACTTCGCGATCGAATCGAAGGTCGGTGAAGGCACGACCATCGTGATGAAGAAGTGGGCCCGATGATATGCGGCGGGTCGGCGGGTGGGATTCTCGAATGGGCGGCCGCGGGTCAACCGCTGGCCGGGCAGATTGTCTCGGGCGATCTTCACCTCGTCGCGCCGTTCGATGACGGTGCTCTCGTCGCCGTCATCGACGGTCTGGGTCACGGACGGGAAGCCGAGGTGGCTGCCAAGGCGGCGGCCGAGGTCTTACTCGCGGACCCTGCCGCGTCGGTCGATGCGCTGGTGACTCGTTGTCACCGCGCGCTCGGCCGTCTTCGCGGAGCCGTCATGAGCCTCGCGTCGTTCGACACGAAGCAGGGGGGCTCTCTCACCTGGGTCGGCGTCGGCAACGTCGAGGCGATCCTCTTGCGGCTCGAGCCCGCTCCGGGGCAGCCAGCACACGAACGGCTCCTCGTCTGGGGGGGCATCGTCGGGCAGACGCTGCCGACGCTCCGTCCTCAGACGCTGCGCGTCTTTCCGGGTGACATGATCCTTCTAGCCACCGATGGGCTTCGCACCACGGCCCTCGCCGAGACGCGCCCCATCGACACGATGGAGGTGATCGCGAGTCGCTTTCTCGCCGAGCACGCGAGGGGAACCGATGACGCCTTGGTGCTCGCGGCCCGCTACCGAGGGCCGCCACCATGAATGACACCGCGTCACCGTTCGCGGAGCGATATACCCAAGCGCTCGCAGCGTTCCAGGCGGCCCCGGACGAGGAGAACCTAGAGCGGGCCTACGAGCTCGGACGCGAAGCGATTTCGCAAGGACACGGCGTTCTCGATCTCGCGGCCATCCACACGAAGGCGTTTGCCGACGCGGTGGCTCCCTCCACCGCCAACGTCAGCGAGGCAGTCGCGAGTCTCTCGTTCCGGGCGTGGCAGTTTTTCGCGGAAGCGCTCGCACCTTTCGAAATGGCGCTTCGCGGCTTCCGAGACGCGAATGTTGCGCTCAAGCGAATGGCGACGACGCTCGAGGAGCGCGTGGCCAAGCGCACTCGGGAATTGAAGGCCCAAGAACAGGCCTTCCGTGAGCAAGCTCGCATTCTCCGGAGTGTCGTCGACAGCATTTCGGACGGGATCGTCGTCACCGACAAGGCTGGGAAGTTTCTACTCGTCAACGGAGCCGCCGAACGACTCATCGGTGCAGGCGCGACCGACGAGGCTCCGGACAACTGGACCCAGACGTTCGGGATCTTCCAGCAGGACACCGTGACACCGATCCCACCCGACGAGCTGCCGCTCGTTCGCGCCATGAGGGGCGAGCAAACGGCGGCGCTGCCGATGTTCTTTCGCAACCCTGCGATCCCGCAGGGCGTTCATTTGAGCGTCATCGGCTCGCCTCTCCGGAACGAGGACGGTGCGATCGAGGGTGGAGTCATCGTCTTTCGCGACATCACCGAAGCGAAGCAGGCCGAGGAGCGGCTCGGCCATATGCAGAAGATGGAGGCAGTCGGGCGCCTCGCGGGGGGAATCGCGCACGACTTCAACAACGTCCTGTCCGTGATTCTCAGCTATGCCGAGATGATCGGAAACGATCTCGAGACGGACGATCCCATTTTCTCCGACGTCGAGGAGATCGAAAAGGCGGGCAAGCGCGCCGCGGATTTGACGAGACAGCTCCTCGCGTTCAGCCGTCAGCAGGTCCTCGAGCCCAAGGTGCTGGATCTGAATCAGAGCGTCGCCGGGATGGACCAGATGCTGCGTCGCTTGCTAGGTGCCGATGTCGAGCTGACGATACTTTCCGCGGCCGAGCTCTGGAGCGTCAAGGCCGATCCCGGACAGATCGAGCAGATCCTCATGAATCTCGCCGTGAACGCGCGGGACGCAATGCCCGAGGGCGGCAAGTTGACCATCGAGACCCAGAACGTCGAACTGGACGCCGACTACGCCCATGCGCACCCCGGCGTGACGGCGGGCTCTTACGTACGACTCTCGGTGAGCGACAGCGGGAGCGGGATGAGCCGGGAAACGCAAGCACGGATCTTCGAGCCTTTCTTCACGACGAAAGAGAAGGGGAAGGGCACCGGTCTCGGTCTCGCAACGGTCTTCGGCATCGTCAAGCAGAGCGGCGGCAATATCTGGGTCTACAGCGAGCCAGGCAAAGGCGCGACGTTCAAGGTCCAGTTTCCGAGGGTCAGCGGTCCTGCCAAGGGCGTTTCCATCTCGAAGCAGGGCGAAGTCGAACCCCCTCGAGGTACCGAGACGATCCTTCTCGTCGAGGACGACGACCAAGTGCGCGTTTTGGCCCGCGACGTCCTCCGTCGCTATGGGTACGTCGTCCTCGAGGCGTCGAATGGGGGAGAGGCTCTCCTCATCTGCGAGCAGCACGGGGCCCAGATCCATTTGTTGCTCACGGACGTGATCTTGCCTCGAATGAGCGGGCGGCACCTCGCGGAGCGTCTCGCCAGCACGCGCTCGAAGATGAAAGTGCTGTTCATGTCCGGGTACACGGACGATGCGATTCTCCAACACGGCATTTTGGAGTCCGGCGTCGCCTTTCTTCAGAAGCCGCTGACACGCGCTTCCCTGACGCGAAGGGTTCGAGAGGTTCTCGACGCGGGCGCGGGCAAATACGTGGCTCAACCCGGTGAGCAGGGTCCCGCTTGACGGTGCGGAACGGAGTTCCGTCATCCGACGGGGAGAATTGATGCGGGCTCGTCCGCGCTCGGGGATCGCACGGACGAGCCGACCCTCGACCGAACGCGCCTAGCGCGCGCGCCGCCTGAGCAGGGCCGCCCCGGCAACGGCCGCAGCGATCCACAGCGTGCTCTTGTCCGGCGCTGCGGGCGCGAAGGAGCAGTTCAACCCCTTCACCGTGTTCCCGGCGGTCGTAGTGACGTGCGCGGCGGCATGCGCAGTGACGCTGACGTCCAGGCTGATCGACAGTTCGTCTGAAAGCTGGCTTGCACATTCCTGGAGATTGCTGGCGTTCAAGAACTCTCCGTCACAGACGATGGCGCCGCCGTTGGTCATGCAGCTCGTCGTACATTGCTCGCGAGTCGTCGTCTTGCAGCTTTCCCATTGAGTCGTCTGACAATCCACCTGACACGACGTGTTCGCCGTCGAGGTGCAGTTTCCGGCGCAGGCCGTGGCGCACTTCGGCGTGCAATCCGTGTTCTGATCGTCGTCGTGACAGCTACCTTCGCACTGCTTGTCGCAGGTGTATGGACAGGCTTTGGAGCAACAGTCGGGGTTCTGGGCATCGGCGCACTTCGTATTGCAATCGTTCATGCAATCGTTCCTGCAGATCTGGTCCGAGGTCATCGATCCGGCGTCCGCGGAGCACTGGCTCACGCACACGGGACTGCAGGTGTCGGTGCACGTCGTGCTGGCCGTCGCCGTACACCCGGCCTCGCACTTCGTGTAGAGCTCCGCGGCGCAGGATTCCTCGACCGAGACGACCTTGCAGGTGTCGACGCAGTCCTGGCTTTGGTGAAACTGGCACGTCGCGCTTGCCGACAGGAAAACGCTTCCGCAGGAATCGAGTGCCGCATGCGCGGCGGAGGGAATCATCAAGATGGCCGCGAGCGGCGCCACGCCAATCAGCAAACGAGAGATAGATCGCTTCATTTTTGTGTTCCTTCACGAGGTCTCGAGCGATCGCGGGACCGCGCCCTCGAAAGGCTTCACTGCAGATCGCGTTCCATGCCGGCCTTCGAACGACCGGTGTCGGAATGTCCCTTCTGCTTCGATTGGCTCGGTGCCGCGTTGACACCAATGCGCCTCACATCGCGTTATTGCCACGCGCTCCAAGGTTCGCTCGCAGCATCTCCGCTCGTGTGCGCCCCGCACGCAACGTGCGACTTCGCGAAGAGCGCCCTTCCGTTCGCGACGATTGGCGCGGCAACGCGACGGTCAGAGCGGCCGAAGTGTTGGGTCTCCCCTGCGACGGGACTTGTTGCCTCGTTGCGCCCGGCGAATGGACGACACAGGTTTCGAGATTCGACGGCGGGATGGATGTCGATTCGCGACGTTGAGTCGTGCAACCGGTCCATCGACTGAGCGGGAAGAAACCGCACATCGAAGGAGCACCTTTTTTCATGCTTACACTCCGTAACGTTTCGGCAAGTATCGTGTTCGTCTCGGCAGGGGCCATTTTTGCCGCTTGTTCCAGTGACGGCTCCAGTTCGGCACACGGCGCCGACGGAAGCGTCGATGGCGCGGTTCTCGGAGTCGGTGGAGCTGCACAGTCCGGGGGCGGCGGCCAATCGGCCACCGGTGGCGCCGTTGGGACCGGCGGAGTCGGCGGCCAACCCGCACAAGGTGGAGTGACCGGGGGCGGTGGCCAACCGGGCTCGGGTGGGGCGGCAGCGGCCGGTGGCGCGGGGTCGACCGTCGACGCCGGTGATAGCGGACAGACCTATCTCGGGCCTTCGGTCGGTACGGCCAAGCAGTTTGCCGCCCTGGCTTACAGTGCCGTGACCACGGCCAACGCATCGACGATTGTCGGCAGCATCGGCGTGAGCGCCATGGCGACGTCGACGATCACCGGCTTCGACGGCCCCGCGTACAAGAAATACGGAAATGACTCCTTGGCTCCCAACGCGGGCCTCACGGGAACCGCTCAGCGCGACGTGACCGCGCTCGTGGGCAACATCGATCCTCGCGCCTGTGACGTCGACCTCACGAACGTCGTGGGAGGGCTAACCGGCGACGTGACCCTCCATCCGGGCGTCACATGCATGAATAGTCCGAGCGCAGACATCCTCCTGAACGGGCACGTCTATCTCGACGCAGGCGGCAATCGCGATGCCTTCTTCATCATCCGTGGCAAGAAAGCGATGACCGTCGCCGACGGAGCTCAGGTCGTGCTGATGAACGGCGCACAGGCGTGCGGCACCTTTTGGAGGATCAGCACGGCGGTGACCATCGGCAAGACCGTTCAGTTTCAGGGAACGATCATCGCAGGAACTGCGATCACCATGAACACCGCTACGACCTTGGACGGTCGAGCGCTCGCTCAAACGGCGGGCATCCATCTCGATGCAAACACGATCACGACGCCCAGCGACGCCGAATGCCCTCACGTGCAATAGCCGCGCGGTGGCTCTAGGCGACGCGTGCCGTTTCCGGGAACCTCGACCGAGACCTAAAAGACGACATCGACCCGCTCGACCTTTCCGCGAAAGCTCTTGTTCACGATCTCGGTGATTTGTTCTTTCGCCTTCGCAGCGTCGCCGGCGGGCGGCTTCAGGAGTCTCACCGTGACGGTCGTGTGGCCGTTGAACGTGCGGAAGACCACCTGCGAGTCGAGTCCGAGTTCCGATTTGAGGTTGCCTCCGGCGCGGTAAGAATCCTCCATCGATTCCTTCATGCTGCACCCGAAAAACGCGACCACGAAGACCAACGCCAACCCATGGTGCTTGACGAACGAGCGAGGTCGTCGGCACCGTCCCATGCGAACCAGTGTACGCCGGATCGTTGCGGAACACGAACACGGACACACGCCGCCGTCGATCCGCACCCGACTGAAGTCTCACACTGTGTGGAGGTACATTTCGCGTGCATCGGTCGCGACTTGACGCGACTTGATGTATGGGCTACTCGCCACGACGTGAGAGTCGAGGAAAGGGTGGTATCATGGGTGGTTCGAGTGAGGATCTGGGATCGGTTGGTGCGCTAGAACAGCTCGGCGCTGCAATGTCCGTAGCGCGTCGCGTGCTCATCACGATTTTGGTCGTGGGGCTCGTTTTCGCGAGCCTCTACGAAGTGCGAGAAGAGCGAGACGATTGGCCGCTCTCGAATTTTCCGATGTATTCGCAGCTGGCGCCGAACAGCTTTCGCGAGAAGTCGTTGTACGGGGTCTCTGCGACCGGTGAATTGCCGCTGACGTTCGCCATGACCGCTCCGCTCGGTGATGCGACGTTGAGATACGCGCTCGATCGCATCGGCAAGGACGAAGCGAGAAAGCGCGTCGCGCTCGAGGCCTTCAAAACCGTCTACGACACGCGGAAGAAAGACGGAAAGCACAACGGCCCCGAGCTCCTCGGGCTCGTCATCTACGAGAAGAAGTGGAAGATCTTGACCGATCTGTCCAACATCGAACACCCGAAGAAGAAAGTGTCCGCTCGGGTGAGCTTCACGAGTGAAGCTTCGCCTGCGCCGAGCGCTTCGGGCGCCCCATGATGGCGCTGTCTCGTATCTGGAACCGGTATTGGTTCACTCCGACCACCGGGACGCACCTCGCCCTCGGACGGATTTTCTTCTTCTATCAACTCGTGCGGACATCGCGCGGTCTGGATTCGTGGGCGTGGGCGGTTTTCAGTCGCGCCATCTGGCTACCCGTGTCGTTCTTCGACAAATTCGGTATCCCAGCCTTCAGCGCCCCTGTGCTTCGCACGTGCGATGCGCTGTTCTACGTGTCGTCGTTCCTGGCCTCGATCGGCTTGTTCACGCGCGTGAGCATGGCGACGAGCGCGACGCTCGCGCTCTATCTCCTGGGCTTGCCGAACGACTTCGGAAAAATCAGCCACGGGAGCAATCTGGCCGTCATTTTCTGCGGCTTTCTGGCGCTCTCTCGCGCGGGCGACCGCCTCTCGATCGACGCCCTGATTCGTCGGCTCAGAAACCGACCACTCAAATCGCCAGAGAAGAGCGGCGAGTACACGTGGCCGATTCGCGTGGCATGGCTCTGCGTCGTCATCATGTACGGCTCCGCGGGTTACGCGAAGGAAACGCAGACCGGAATCGCATGGGCCACGTCCGACAATCTTCGGATGCTCCTCCTTCGTCACCAGTACTCCCACGGCGTGCCGACGCAGCTCGGCGTGCGGTTGGCGGCGCATCCCGACCTCTGCCACTGGTTCGCCGGCGCGGCGATGGCGACGGAGCTGTTCAGCCCGCTGGCGCTGTTTCATCGCTATTTGCGCGTCGTTTTCGGGTCCGGTCTCTGCGCCATGCAGATCGGCATCTACCTGATGATGGGGATCCTGTTCGACTACCCGATCTACATGATCCTCGCGTTCTGGATTCCGTGGGGTTCGATTGTCGACTTCGGTTTTGCTCGCCTGCAGCGACAAGCGACCGTCGCGCGATGGACCGCCGCCCTCGGCGCTTGATCCCTCAGCCGCGCGGAGCGTCCACGCAGAGGAGCTGCGCGCCGCCCGAGGCGACGAGACGTCCATCGTGCGCGAAGACGCGGCCCGTGGAGGCGATGAGACCACCGCTGCCGATCGGGCTCTCTTGTTCGGCGAGGAGCCACTCGCTGTCGGCGAGCGGCGAGTGGAAGAACACCGCGACGTCGAGGCTCGGCGCGAGATAGGCCGGCTTCGGATGCCGCAGCCAGACGGCGGGCCACCCGAGCGTATCGATCAAGATGAGGGCACGCCCGGCGTCGAGAAACGAATCGGTGAACGTCGCGACCGGCCGATATCGGTACCACTCGAGCCAGTGGGCGGGAAGACCGCCGCGGTCCGGATCGAAGCGCTCTGGTGAGATCACACGCGCCTCGATGTTGTCCCAGAACGCGAAGTGCGGGGCACCCGGTTGGCGGAGCTCGTCGGCCGTCGCGAGCGTCTCGGGACGCGGTACGTCGGGCGCGCGGCGTTCGTCGTGCTCGAGGCCAGGTCCACGAAGCGCCGTTCGGACCAACCCTTCGAGCACGGGCTTGTCGTCTTGAATCAACGTGACGCGAATCGACTCCGAGCGGCGCCCGCTCTGGAGCACCGTGACCCGCGCTTCGACGTGCTCGAACTTCGCGACGCGAAGGAACTGACAATAGATGGACGCCGGCGTAGGAATCGTCGCTTCGGCGCCCGCGGCGCGCAGCGCGATCGTCGCGAGATAGCCCCCGTTCGGTCCCCAGATTTCCCAGGCGCGTGACAGGGTTGCGCTGTACACGCCTCGCTCGCCGGTCACCCGCGTATCACCGTCGAGATCGCTCGCGGTCATGAACGGACCCTACACCGACGACGCCACGAATTCGATTCGTTCCGGCAAATGTCCAGCGCGTCCCCCTGAGCACGAGATGCGGATGTCGATGTGGTGAGGGACCACCTTCGCGTCCATCACCGGTCGCGTGCGCCCTGGCCGCCCTGCGCTGACAGCTCTGTAAATGTGGTTGCACAGAGGGCTCGCGCGTCGTGCAAGGCCGTGCATGGACTGGCGCGCCGGACGATCGGGTTGCGATGGGCGCGGCAGTGCCCACGAACGAATGCTGCGCCTCCGAGTCGCCGACGATTCCTCGCTTCAGGAGATCCGGCAATCGAACTGGACGGGCGCACGACGGATTGCATCGGCCAATGGCATGCCCTCTGCATCACCGCGCCGAAAATTGCGCGGCGAATCTCGACCGACGACCACTGGAGTCGCGGCGACTTTCTCGCCGCGATCGAAAGGAAGGTGGGTCATGAATTCGAAGCAGTGCGTATATCTTCTAGGTCTGTTCATGACTGCTTGCGGTGGCGGTGATCCTTCATCGGCGAGCTCGCTCGAGCCGGCGAAGGGAGACCAGGGAGCAGCGAAGGCGAAACTCGCCGCGATCCCCACCCCGCAGGAGATCATCGCTCGCACCGTCGGCGCCGGTGCGCGACTCTCGAGCGTTGCGAGCGCGCCCGCCGCGCGCCCCTCGATCGCGACGGCGGCGAAGCTCACCGCGCCGATCTCCGAATACGTACGGTTTCCGGGCGGCAAGCTCTTGCATCAGTCGTGCGTGCATGCGTTGCCTAACGGCGCGCGCGTCACGGACAACGGTGACGTTGTCGGCACGAACGGAGATGTCATTCAGCACGTCGCGCCGTGCCAGTACGAGCCTATCCTGGAGCCTCACGCGCCGACCGGCGCGCACCAACCCGACGCGAACGGCAACATCGAGTACCTCTACGGGCTACCCGACAGTGCGTCGTGGTTCGACGGCGTGGTGACACAGGTGACCGTGCCGCCGTCGCCGAGCGGTTTCCTCGACGACCAGCTCTTCCTTTGGTCCGGCCTCGTCGCCGACGGCACTGCGAACCTCGTGATCCAGCCCGTGCTCCAATACGGACTTCCTGCCGCGGCGTGCAGCACGGGTTGGTCGAACTGGGAGATGGAAGACTACTTCATCGACGTGAACAACAACGGGTTCTGCTGGGAGCAGACCGCGGTGAACCCTGGCGACACCATCACCGAATACACCCTAGCGATTTCGTGTCCCGACAATTCAGGCGTCAATTGCAACTGGCTCGTCGCCTACGTGTACAATAACACAACCTACTACGGGGTCACCCCGACCGTCCCCGCGAAACCCAACGACGCGATCTTCCAGTCGCTCGAGGGGTATCAGCTCGGTACCTGCAACGCCCTTCCCAGCAACAGCGGGTTGGGGTTCCTCTCCGAGTGGTACCAGCCCGTCCCGAGCTGGAACAGCTACGATCAGTCCACGCAGATCTCCGTCGGCTCTTACGGCCCCATCATTCAAAACGGCACCAACGACCCGACGAACTGCGCCTACGGCGTCCAAGCCGCGGGTATCGGCCCCGCCCTCCTCGGCGAGCTCGAATACTAGCACCGATAGGCAAGAAGACGAGGCCTTGGGCGCGCACTATCATCCGACGCAATGACTGTCCAAAATCGGTGCGACGTCCGTGGCATAGCTGGGCGCAGGTCCGGAACACTTGCCGTGTCGAACAGGGCACGCCACGACTCCAGCTTCGCCGCCCGAGTATCCCGTGCCATCGCCCTGGTTTTGGCTCGAGCACGCGACGGCCACCCAGGCTAGGCACGCAATAGCGGTGCTCGTTCGAATCGATCGACCGCCGTGGTCTCTCTCGATCAGGTCAACCGAGTCGCGCTGTAAGAACTGGGTTGTCTTTATTGACACGTGACCTCCGGAATCGTTCCGGACGGAGGGAGCAACCAAACGTGTCCTGGAGACGACGCGCTCTCTGGCTGTACAGGGCATTCGTTGCACGAGCCGTCGAGGCGCATTTCGGTGCGCATGATGTCCGTCGCCGTGCCCCATTGAACGCCCGCTTGCACGGGATATACGGGCGCGAATGCTTTCGCGGACACCCAGAAGTTCCCGACGCAGTTCGTGCGTGTCTCGAAGGTGCGTTGATCGCCGTTGAGAATTCGAATAGTGACGCCGCCCGCGGGCTCATTCGAGGCGAGATAAGCGTATGTCGTTCCGCCGAACGACATCGAAAACGAAGACGGTCCGTCCGGTCTATGGCACGTCAAGCAAGGTTGTCCGGGACGATGATTGGGTCCCGGCGGCACTCCCGGTGCTTCCGGTCCGAGCGAGTCCACGGCCTGGTCGTGGACAGGGTCCGAGCAGGCGACGGAAAAGAGAACGGCGAACGCGCACCACGCGAGCGTCCGAACTCGGGTCGAACTCGTCACGGACATGCGACTTTCGGATCTCCCGGATTGAACGCGGTGTTGCACGCGGAAGGGTCGTCCGAGCCGACGAGCCAGCTCGTGATGCAGACGTCTCCGGGGCTTCCCTCGGGAAATACCGCGCCGCCCTTGTGAGACTCGGCGCCGCGCGCTTTGCGAACCAAGGTGAGGGTGGCCGGAGCGGCGTGATCGTCGACGACCGCGGCCATTTTTTCGGGTTCGAGCGCGACGACCGAGCGATAGTCGACTTCGACTTCGACTTCGGCGGAGTCGTCGGGGTGCCGCACGCAGGCGACGATGCCGGCCAGGGTGCCCCCCAAAATAAGCGGCCCATCATTGGAACTCCCCGTCGATGCCCACGACGCCGAGCACGCTGCCCCGCGACTTCACATAGAGGTCGTCGAGGAACTCGGTGCCGACGTAGTCGGCTTGCGCGCGAATGGAGAGGAGCGACGGATCGTCGTGGGGTCTCGTCGAGAAGCTGGATCCCACGATGCCTGGTCTTTGGGACGTGGAGCTCCGCACTTCCGGAACGATGTCCGACAAGGCGACGAGTCCGACGTTCACCGTCGCAGAGTGACGCGCGCTCCGCGGGCTCGGTGCTCACTCGCCCGCTGAAAAGAGTGGCATTTTTCCCCGAATTCCGAACGCGCTTCGCGGGCGCCCGTCGAAGTTTCGTTCATCTTCGGCCGCGTCAGTAGGAGATCCGCTGTGCCATTCGTCCGATGACGCACGCGTCACGAGACGCGTCGCTCACGACTCACGCGACGGAGACTCTATGAAACTCGAAGCACCCCTCGTCATCGCCGTGCTCCTCGGTTCGGCGTCGCTGTGCATGGTCGCCTCCGGCGAAGAACGCGGACACCCGCCTCCGCGTGCGGCTCGCGTCGAACGGCGCGCGCCGCCGCCCTTCGTGGGGCATCCGGCCGGCGTTCATCCGCGTGGCGCGACGGTGCATCAGCACCCGATCCGCGTGCTCGCGCCGCGCGCGGTGGTCCATGGCCGGAGTGGCTGGGCGCATTGGGAGCACCCCGAATTCGCGCGGCCCGCCTATTACTGGGACTGGCCCCACGTGCACACCGTCACCTGCGTCGCCGAAGATTCGTACGGCGATCAATATCCGGTGAGCGAAGCCGCCGCACCCGGCTTCACCTTCGCGAACATGACCGACGTCGAAGACGACGCGCTCGACCGTTGCTACTCCGAGTCGGGTCAAGACACGACGTGCGTGCTCATGACGTGCTCGCACATCTGACGGCGCTATTGCAAGCCCGCCCCACCCGGGCGAACGTGCGGGCATGGGCCTGCGAGAAGCGATCGGAAGAGCGTTCCCGTTCGCGCGATGGTCCGTGCTCCGCATGGGGCTCGGCGCGCGCACGCTACTGCGCGACTGGCAGGTCGGCGACGGGCGTGAAGCCGCACTCCGTGACTTCGTCCTGGCGAACGCGCAGCGCGGCAACATCGACGACGCAATCCACACGATCGATCGCTTCGCGTATAGCCGCAGCTTTCTCATCAACGTCGGCGACGAGAAGGGCGCCATCCTCGACGCCGCGGTCACCCGCGCGAACCCCAAGCTGCTCCTCGAGCTCGGAACCTATTGCGGCTACTCGGCCCTCCGCACGCTCCGGGCGGCGCCTCCGGGGGCCCGCCTCGTTTCCATCGAATTCAACGCCGAGAATGCGGCCATCGCTCGCGCCATCTTCGAGCACGCGGGCGTCGCGCATCGGGTGACCATCGTCCACGGGACGCTCGGCGACGGCGGAAAGACGGTCCAGACGCTGACCGAGAGGCACGGATTCGCCGCGGAGCAGCTCGACTTCGCGTTCATCGATCACGCCAAGGACGCGTACCTGCCGGATCTGGAGCTCATCCTGCGCGAGCGCTGGTTGCACCGGGGCTCCGTCGTCGTCGCGGACAACGTGAAGGTGCCCGGCGCGCCCGAGTATCACGCGTTCATGAAACGGAACGAGGGCACGCTCTTTCGCACGCGCGAGCACTCGACCCACGTCGAATACCAGACCTTCCTCAAGGACATCGTGCTCGAGTCCGATTTCCTCGGCGCTGCGGCTCTCTCGAACGAGTCTCAGGTGCCGGCGAGGCAGGTGTAGAGAGCCGTTGCTTCGGTCTCGCACCCCGTTACCGTCACTTCGCCCGAGGTGTCGCAGCCGTACGTCGGACTCTTCCCAGCGCACTGGTAGAGGGTCTCGTACTTCGCCGCGCATGAGCCCGCGAGAATGGTCTGGCAACCGCTCACGCATCCGCTCTCGTCGGGAGGGCCGCTCGAGCATTTCGCGGCGACCACGCCCGGACACACGGCGTTGCAATCGATGCTTCCCGTGCTCGCACCGCCATCGCCGGTCTTCGCCCCTCCCGAGCCGTCACTACCGCACCCGGTGAACACCAAACCAAGGACGAGGCCCGCGACGAGAAGTGATAGGCGCATGGAGACAGAATACGACGATTCGGTCCCAGGTGGATAGATGCCCCCACGCGCGCCTCCTCGGCGGGTCAAATGTCCCATTGCTCACGCCGCCATTCGGCTGGCGCGCATCGCGTCGAGGGCCGGAACGACCACACGCGTGCGATGACCTCCGCTCGCAGCTGAGCCCGGAGCGTTTCCGGCAGGATCCCGAGCGCCGTCGAATCGTCACCGGTCGGTTGCAAGGACGCCTGCTCCGCTGCTCCGCGAGCGCACCGCAGCTCCAGCGAGGCGACGCGGCGCGCGCGGTCGAGCAAGCCTGCGCCGCCGCGTTCGATCGCCCAGCTCAGGAATCTCCACGCGAGCGTCGCATGCCTCGACTCGTCGTCCGCGATCTCGCAGAGGGTCCTGTGCACGAAGTGGTCCCTGGTGAGGCTAGCCGACTCGCGCGCCTCCGCGGCCGCGACGAGCTCGCCGATGCACCCCTCCAACAACGTCGTCTCGAGGATGGACTCGAGCGTCGGCGCCGCGAGCGAGCCGTCGATGCAGAGCGCGTCCGGTCCGAGCGCCTGCTCCGCGTACGCGCTCGCCAGGGCGAAGCATCGCATCGCGTGCCGCTGCTCGTCGCTCATGGCGCGGGTGGCCTCGCCTACGAGCTCGGCCGGCGCACCGAGCGCGAGGAGCTCGAGCGAGAAGCTCGCGAACGCGGCGATGGAAGCGTGCTCCATCTGCGCCATGCGCGCGCTTCGCAGCGAGCTCTCGCGGGCCAAAGGATCCGCGGCGAGCTCTTCGTCTCTCCGCGCCGATCCGTGAACGGTCCCGGTTTATGAGACCAAGATGTGAGACACGCGTCCGCGGACCGAATTCGTGACTGCTGCGCTCGAGATGCGGTTACTTTGTTTGCTGCAAGGAGGGCTCAATGGCCAAGCGTGCGACTTCTTATTGGCTTCTTTCAGTTGCGTCATCGGCCGCGGTAGTGCCGGCGTGTTCCGGCGACGTAAAGGACACGGGATCCGCGGATAGCGGCCTGCAGGGCGTAGAAAATACTGGTGGTGCAGCGGGTTACGGCGGCACGACGAGCGCCGGCCCCTGCGGCGGTCAGGTGTGCGGCGTTGTCGTGAAACCGCCGGGTACGGGCGGCACAACCGGGCCGTGCAACGGAGGCGTGTGTGGCGTCGTCGTGGTTCCGCCGGGCAGCGGCGGCGCAACCGGGCCGTGCAACGGGGGCGTGTGTGGCGTCGTCGTGGTTCCGCCGGGCAGCGGCGGCTCCGGCCCGTGCAACGGACAATTTTGCGGCTTGGTTGCTCACCCGGACGCGGGCTCCGACAGCGGATTCGGTGGGGACCCCGGCGTGCACCCTTGTCATCCGTGTGGCGTCGTCCCGATTCCGTCGGGCGGCGGCGGCGGTCCCTGCGGTGGCCACGTTTGCGGCGTCGTCGTGCGCCCGCCCGACGGGGGAACGATTCCGTTTCCTGGCATCATCATTCGACCGCCTCCTGGTAAGACATGAGCGAGCTCTTCGCGCTCGAGTGGTCCGGCGGCGTTGCGGAGCATCACTTTCGAAGGGCGCGTCCCGACGACGAGCTGCCGTGGGAATCGCTCGACGCGCGAAAGTATTCGGCGGAGCTGCTCGCGGCAGCTCGCGAAGTATGGACCGGAGTCGCGCTGAGTGAATACGCGGCCATCGCGGCATTCTCCGAAGTCGTCGGCGCGCTCGTGGCCGCGCGTGCGCCGCTCGATTTGATCGGAATGACGAGCGATTTCCTCGCCGACGAGGTGTACCACGTCGAGCTGGCGAGCCGTCTCCTCATGCAGCTCGGCGGCGCGGCGCCGCGGACCTTCGAGCCTACGGAGCTCGCGCCGCGAACGGCGCCCGGGCTCACTCCGCTCGAGCGCGCGAACGAGCTCGCGCTGCGCGTCGGATGCATCGCCGAACCGTTCGCGAGCGCGACGGCGGTGCCGATGATGCGCGAGACGACGCATCCGCTCGTGCGCAAAGTGTACGAGACGATTTTGCGCGACGAAGCCCGCCACGGCCGATTCGGTCGCCTTTACTTCGACTGGGCCAATGACAAGCTGAACGCCTCGGAAAAAGAGCGCCTCGGGCACGTCGCGGCGTCCGCGCTGTCCTCCTATGCGTCGCTGTGGCAGCGCGTCGAAACGGCGTCGACGCGCGAGCTTGGTTGGACTCCGGCTGACGCGCACGAGCTCGGATGGATCGAACCGTCGCGGTATGCGCCTCTCGCGCGGAGCGCGGTGCGAGACGAGATCTTGCCGCATCTCGCCGCCATGGGTTTCCCGGTTTCGGAAGACGAGAAGCGGGCGCTGCTCGGCGGCTAGCGGAACGAATAGCGAAAGCTGCGACTCCCCGCCGACCTCCGGGATCCATCACGGTGCGCACGACCAGGGCGCGCCAGGCGAGGGGCACGTGCAACTCGTCACCGTCTGGCTGCCGGGAGTCGCCGCGTACTCGCATACGGCGGACGTCGACGTGCAAGTCCCCGTCGGACGCGGGCAGTTGACATAGCCGCTCTGGCACGCGCAGCTCGCTCCGCAGGGGTTCGAGCAGACGTCGCCTGCCGCGCAGCGAGTCACGTTGTGGGTGCACGAGCCCCGCAATGTCGATGTGCACTCCTTGGTTCCCCCGCCGTTGTCGACGCAGCGAGCCTCGACGCCCGACAGGTCCCCGAAGCTCGCGGGCGTGTAGGGCTGATTGTCCTCGGTCCGCGCCTCGCTTGCGCAGCCGAGCGGCGGGCAGCCCTGCGGAGGCGACGTCATGAAGCACTGTGAGAACTGGGGTACCGATGATGTCGCGACGCCGTAGATCGTCCCGGGGCCGCAACAGCTGTACGTCGGAACGACCTTGCAATCGGCGTCGCTCTGACAGGTCTTCATCGACGGTAGCCAGTTGGTCGTCGGCGTCGCGCAGAACGCGGGCACGCCTCCAGTGCTCGACCCGCCTGATCCACCACTCGAGACACCGCCGCTCCCGATCTTCCCGCCGGCTCCGGATGCACCGCCGCAAACCAAACAGACTTCGTTCCCGCCGGCACCTGCGGTGCCGCCCGAAGGAGATGATCCCGCAGTGCCGCCCGACGACAATGATCCCGCGGCGCCGCCCGCCCCGCCGCTCTCAGTCGAGCCGCCCGTTGCCATCGTCGATCCGTCGAAAACGTTCGTCGACGACGAACTGGAGCTCGACGAGCAGGCGATCGCAGTTCCGACTAGCAGCGAAACGGCCGCCCATTGCCGAGCGCCTAGGGTCCCCAAGGCTCCGCTCATGATTCGACTATAAGCAACCCGCGAGCCACTACGAGACCCCGTGTTTTCCAGCACGTAACAGCCGCCCGTGTGGCTCAGCGTGTGCCACGCGGACGTCTTCGGGCGCGAAGGGTTCGCGGACCTGTTCCGCGGCTCGGAAGAGCGCGGCGCGCCGAGTGGTCGCTTCGCAAGACGGTCCATCGCGCGCGTCGACACGCCAGAGCGCGACGTGCTTTGCGGTGGGGCTCAAGTAGTTGGCCGAGACGATTCTGATAGCGGCATCCGTCCGCGCCCGATGCGGCGAGCGCCACCTCTCGCGAGTGCGCGCTCGATATCCGCGCCTGGACATGGCAAAGCTCACGTGGATGAGGAGGTCATCGATGCTGACCGGTGGGCATTCTGCGACGCCCAAGTCCTACGAGGGTCTTTGAATTGAGAACGGGACTTCGTTGGGGGACCGGCACGCTCGTAGCCTTCGCTGTCGTCGCATGCGAAAGCTCGACGAACGCTCCGTCTCCGAGCAGCACGAGCAGCGGTGGTTCGGCGTCTGGCGGTGTCGGCGGTTCGAGCGGAGCGAGCTCGAACACGGGCGGCGATGGTGGGACCGGAGGGACTAGCGCGACCGGCGGCGCCAGTTCGGGCGGAGTCAGCTCCGGTGGTGCGGGCGGCGCCAGTTCAGGCGGAGTCAGTTCGGGTGGCGCTGGCGGCGCCAGTTCAGGCGGTTCGGGCGCGAGCAGCGGCGGCGCTACCGGCGGTGGTTGCCCTCCAATCGCTCCCGCTGATGGCGCAGCTTGCGCAATCGATGCAGGGTCCTTGTCGTGCACATGGGGCGAGCATCCGCAGCCTGATTGTCGAACTCAGGGCGAATGCGTGAACGGGAAATGGCAGATCTCTCCGGAGCCCGAGTACTGCAACGAGCTGCCGTCGGCGTGTCCTGGTTCGGCTCCCAGAGGCGGCAGATGCTCGAACGCGGGACTCGCCTGTGCATACCAGGACGACACCATTTGCACATGCAGCGCTTGCGATTGCGGGCCAGGGCCACCGGGACCATGCAATTTGTATTGCTACGACCCGGATGGCGGTACGGCGCCGCCGGTTGGGACGCTCGAGTGGTCGTGCAGTCCACCCCCAACATTGACTCCGCCCTGCCCCACCCTAGTACCGAACGAGGGAACGCCCTGCGAAATCGATCCGAACGTCCATTGCCCGTGGGGCCTCTGCTATCGATTGGACGTCGCGTGCGTCGACGGTAGATGGGTCTGGTCGCATCCATTCACGGGGTGTCCCGTTTGTGCGTCGCCCGACACGCCCATCGCGACGCCCGATGGCGAACGCGCGATCGCGACAATCAAGGTTGGCGATCTCGTCTACAGCGTCGTCGGTCAGAGCATCGAACCGGTTCCCGTCATTCGCGTGGGTCACACGCCGGTCAGTCATCACTCCGTGATGCGCGTGAAGATGGCGAATGGACGCACCCTGGAGATCAGCGCCGGCCATCCCACGGCAGATGGCAGACTCTTCGGCGACTTGCGTCAGGGAACGATGCTCGACGGTCAACGGATCGAGTCCGTCGAGGTCGTTCCTTACCGGCATGCCGCGACCTACGACATTCTCACGGCTTCCAAGGGCGGCACCTACTTCGCCGCGGGCATGTTGATCGGCAGCACACTTGGACCCTGAGAATCACGGCACGCGCACCGACCAATGCCCGCTCGAGGAGGGGGGCAGCTATTTCGGTGCGGTCGCGCACGATTCCCCCGAGCTCGCGGATCAGATCGCCCACCTCAAGGGGGAGCACCGAGCGATGAGGGAACAGCTCAAACGGCTTCGCGCGGTCGCGGGGACGTCCCCGCGTTCGAGCGAGTTCAGGGCGGAGGTCGCCCGGTTCGTCGAGCGATTCGAAGCTCACGAGAAGCACGAGAGCGCGCTTTTGGAGAAGTTCTTTCTCGAAGAGGCCAAAGGGGCGGGGTGACTCGGCACAAAGCGAGAATTCTTCGCGCTGCACTTCGGCTCGATCATCGCTTCGCGTCTCCTGCTCGTCGGCTCGGCCTCGGAGCTCTCGTGCATTGAAATGCGTCGCGGTCGCGAGCATAGTCGCCCGATGTTGCGCCAACGTTGGACCGCGATCGCATTCGCATGGGGGATCGGCGTGCTCGCGCCGGGCGTGGCGCGCGCCGACGTCGCGCCTGAGGACAGCTGCGATACGGTCGGACAAAGCTGTGCGAACGCGCCGCCCGACTACGCCACGAAGGGGATTTGCAAGTCGACGGAGTGCAATAAAACGCTGCCGTCTCCCGACGGTGGCCTGCAAACGCACACCTATACGTGCACGCTCTGTGCTGCGGGTGGCGGAACGGGCTCAGGCGGAGCAACCGCGACCGGTGGGACCACCGGCAACAACGGCAACAAGGACGACTCGGGCTGCGCGGTGAGCCCATTGCGTCGCGGAGGAGCCGTCGCCGCGTTCATGCTCGGCGCGGGCGCCCTGGCTCTCCTCGTCGATCGTCGATCGCGACGGCGACCTCGACGCTGATGAGCGGGCTCGCCTGGACGGATCGCGTTGCGGCACCGCTCGACGGCTTTCGTCGCGCGGCGCTCGGGGTGACGTTTCGGAATGGTGCCGTTCGCGCGTTGCTAGCGACGCGGGATCGGCGAGTAGCGGTGATTATTGGCGCTCACGCATGCGTCGCGCTCGGGTTGACGGCGCTTTTTCCGGTGCCCCTCCTCGTTCTGTTGCCGCTCGCGCTCGGCGTACCCCACGTCGTCGCGGATCTTCGATACCTCGTCCTCGGACGCATTGCGGACGTGCGGGGTCGTGCGCTGGCGCTCTCCGGGTGTGGGCTCCTGTTGTGCGTCAATGCCGTCGCACTGTTCGGCGTTCGATTCGACGTGGCGCGCGTCGAAGTGTCGCTCGGCGTGCTCGGCACCCTCGTCGCCGCGCTGATGGGTGTCAACGCCCGACGAGAGCCCACAAGCGTCGCGGTGCGGGTCTGGACTCCCGTCGTCTTCGTCGTCCTCTTCGCGTTGGCGAGGGTAGCGCTCATCGCACCGACCCGAACGCTGATTGTCGCATTGCACCTGCACAACCTCGTGGCGCTGGCCCTCTGGCTGTGGCTCTTTCGCGGACGCATCCGCGCAGTGCTTCCGTCGCTCCTGTTGGTGTTCGCCTCAGCAGGCCTTCTGGCGGCGGGCTTGCTGATTCCTCTCACGCTTCGCGTCGGCGCGTGGCGGGGCTTCGGCACCAGTCTGCTCGCGGCCGCCGACTGGCTCGCCCCCGGGCTGCCCGACTCCCTCGCGGTGGGCCTCGCATCGAGCTGGATCTTCCTTCAGTCCGTACACTACCTCGTGTGGCTCGTGCTCGTCCCGACGGACCACGGTCCTGGAAGCGGAGCCACCTCGTTTCGTCAAAGCTTTCGCGCGCTCCGTCGAGACCTCGGCGCTTCGGGATTGATGCTGGCGTTGCTCGCGTGGCTACTCGTTCTCGCGCTCGGAGCGAGATCGCCGCTAGCGACGCGAAACGCCTATCTCTCGCTCGCGAGCTTTCACCTCTGGCTCGAGTTCGGGGCGCTCGCGTATTTCGCCTTGCGTGGCCGAGGCGCGGCTCGAGCGTCCTCATGACGTCGTACGCAAGAGCCTGGCTCACGGCGTTCTTCCTGACGGTCGCGGTCGAGATTGCTGTCGCGACGCCGCTCCTCGCAAGAAGTCGCGCGAGCTGGCCGCGCCGCGCAGGAATCGTCGCGGTATCGAACCTGGCGAGTCACCCGATCGTGTGGTTCGTCCTGCCGGGACTCGCCTTGACCGCGTCGGAGCGGCTCGTTGCATCGGAAGCGTGGGCCGTCGCGATCGAAGCAGCGACGTATTTTCTCGTGTGGCCCGCACTCGGAGCAACGCGCGCGTTCGGCACGAGCGCCCTCGCCAATGGCGCGTCGCTCGGCGCGGGCCTCGTACTCCGCGCCCTCGGGGTTCGCGTCTGAAGCGCTACGCGGTCGACAGCATCGCTCGTGATGCCTCGGCCGCGCACACTTCCAGGAACGCCTCGGTTTCGCGCGCGAAGCGTTCCGCGAATTCCTCGTGCCAAAACAGCTTACCCGGATCGATCACGCTCAACGTCGCCCCTCCTGCGAACTGATTCAGGGTCGAGCGCACCTTTTCGAGCGGGAAGTACGGATCCTGGGCACCCCAGACGAGCTTCACGGGGGCGCGGATGCGCGCGTGTACGTCCGCCAAACCGTCGATCACGCGCCAATCGAAGCTCGAGAGAAGCCGCCGTTCACCCGCGAAGACACGAGGCGATTGGAGCGGGCGCAGAAAGAGATCGCGAAACTCGCCGTCGGCCACGCGCGGATCGTGAAAGCAGCCGCCGAAGGCCAGCGCGGAGTGCCGGAGCGCGCGGAAGCGCAGGCCGAGACCGAACAACGTCGCACCGAACGGCACCCGATTGAGCGCGAGATAAAGCCCGAGCTGCCAGGGCCGATGACCGGGGATCTCGCTATTGCCGAGGACGAGGCCCGTGATCCGATCGTCCTCCGCCGCCAGGAGCCGCGCGATCACGGCGCCGCTGTCGTGCGCCACCACGGCGTAACGCGATAGCTTCAGCTGATCGACTACGGCTCGTACGGTGCGGGCGTGATCCGAGAGGCTGATCTTCGAGCTCGCGTCCCATTTGCTCTCTCCGCTTCCCGGCAGATCGATCAAATGGCAAGTGAACCGGTCGGACAGGAGGGGAACGCTGTCCCTGAACGTGGCGGCGTGGAGCGGCCACCCGTGGATGAAGAGCACGTCGGGGCCGCGCCCGACGCGGAAGTAAGGAACCTGGCTATGCCCGACGTCGAGGAATCGCGACGGGGCGCCGAAGGGGAGTGTGTTCGTCATGAGCACATCGTTAGGCTCCCTTCGGACCCCGCTCAATTACCTCGCGAGGTAAGCGACGAGCCGCCGAGTCGCGTTTAGACTCGGAAAAAATGCGTACCAAACGGGCGCTCTTCCCGGCGCTTCTTCGCTACTGGCGCAACCGTTGCGGCATGAGCCAGCTCGACGTGGCCCTCACGGCCGACGTCTCGTCTCGGCACGTGAGCTTTCTCGAGACGGGGCGCGCGCAGCCCAGTCGCGAGATGGTGCTGCGCCTCGCAGCGGCCTTGCGAGTGCCGCTCCGCGATCGCAACACGATGTTGCACGCGGCGGGGTTCGAGGATGAGTTTCCCGAGCCCGACGTCGCAGAGGGATTGCCCGAACCTGTCCGGCACGCGATCGACCGCATGCTGGCGCAGCACGAACCGTTTCCACTCGTGGTCATGAACCGGTACTACGACGTGCAGCTCGCCAATCGGTCCGCGACGCGCCTGCTGCCGCTTTTCGTGGCCGATCCGAGCGCGCTGACCCCGCCGCTCAACGCCTTCCGCTTGATGTTCGACCCGCGGCTCGGCCGGCCTTTCGTCGTCGACTGGGGGCGCGCGGCGCGAAATCTCCTGTCACGGCTGCAGCTCGAAGCGCTGGCGCATCCGAGCGATCCGGGCCTCGCGCAGCTCATCGACCAGCTCCTCGAATACCCCGGCGTCCCCGAAACGTGGCGCCACCCGGACTTCTCGGTGCCGAACGACTTCATCCTCACCTTTCGCATGCGGCGCGAGGAGCTCGAAGTCGCGTTCATCACCACGATGACCGTGTTCAGCGCGCCCGGTAACGTGACCCTCGACGAGCTCCGCATCGAAAGCTACTTCCCCGTCGATTCGAACACCGAAGAGGTGTGCAAGAGGCTCGCTTCGGGCTGAGCGCGCGCGAACGAGGGCGTGGCGTGTGAATTGCTTTCTCATCGAGGAAGATCGGATCTTGTGCCGGGTTGTGCCATGCGGCTCGACGCGAGCGCTTGGGTCACCGATCGAGGAGCGGGAATCCGATGAGAATGCGAACGTCTCTCGAGACTTGGAGTGCCGCTCTTCTCGCAACGCTGGGACTAGTTCCCGTCGCGGGATGCGGCAGCGCGACGCAGTCGACGAATGGGCAAGCTGCCCCGTCCGAAGGCGGCGCCGACAACGACGCGGGACGCCTCGACACCGGCGGCTCGAGCGGCGCAACCGGGGGAACGACGAGCGGAAGCGGGGGAGCCAGCGGCGGGACCGGTGGATCAGCGACCGGTGGATCAGCGACCGGCGGATCAGGTCACGGCACGGGCGGGGTAGGCGGCAGCACCCCCGTCGATCCGTTCCCGTGCAACGACCCGCAACCACTCGGCGGAGGGTTTTTCGGGTGCGCGGGGCGGTTCGTTCATCGTCAGGCGCCCGAAGATTGCCCGGTGATTCCCGCTCTCACTGCGTGCGGCACGGGCAGCACGTGCCACGCGGACGCGGATTGTGCGGTCGGAGGATTCAGCCGCTGCCTCCCCGACAGCACCGGCGCGTGCCAGTGCTGGAACGGTTGCCGTAACGACGCCGATTGTACCGGTGGCGGCAGTGTTTGCCAGTGCGGGCCGCAGACGAGCGGCTTTCCGATCGGCGCGTGCGTGCCCGCGCAATGCACGGGCGACGCCGACTGCAACGGGCTTCTCTGCACGAGCGCGATGATGCCGCCAATCTCGGGATGCGGCGACCCCATGTTCGCCTGCCAGACGGCGAGCGACACCTGCGCGAGCGATGGCGATTGTTCTGGCAGCGGGCAATGTTTCCTTCCATCCGGCGGCGGAGCGCGAAGTTGCGCGACGCTGGCCTGCACGACCGGCCGTCCCTTCCTCGTGGGCGGGGAGTGCCGGACGGCGGAAATCGAATCTCGCGGCGATTGGGCGAGAGCGCCCTTCGCGCCTCGCCTCGACGCCCTCACCGCGCGCGATCGCGAGCGACTCGGCGATGCTTGGACGCGCATCGCGCTGATGGAACACGCCTCGATCGCGGCGTTCGCACGCTTCACGCTCGAGCTCCTGTCGCTCGGAGCGCCCCCGGAGCTCGTCGAAGCGTCGCAGCGCGCCCTGTCGGACGAAACGGAGCACGCGCGCCTCGCGTTCGGTCTGGCGAGCGCCTATCGCGACAGGGTCGTCGGGCCCGGACCGCTCGACGTTCGGGGGACGCTCGGCGGCGAAAACCCGCTCGGCATCGTCCGGTCCGCGATCATCGAGGGGTGCGTCGGTGAAACCGTTGCGGCCGCCGAAGCCGCCGAGTCGCTCGAGCACACGACCGATCCCGCGGTCCGCGCGCTGCTGACGCGGATCATGAACGACGAACGCCGGCACGCGGAGCTCGCGTGGCGATTCGTTCGATGGGCATTCGAATACGGAACGCCGGAGCTCCAGCTTGCCGCTCGCGTCGGACTCGCGGAAGCGGCGACGAGGACCGTCGAACCGCCCGAGGCCGGGAACGACATGGCCCGCGACGGAACGCGCGCGCACGGCGGGGACGAGGAGTCGGTCGCTTCCCACGGAGTGCTTCCCGCTTCATTGCGCCGGGAGCTCGCGCGCCGCGTCGTCGCCGAGATCGTCCGGCCGTGCGCCGCGGCGCTCCTCGCCGAAAGCTCGACCGTCGCGAAAGCCGCGTGAGCTCGCGCGCCGCGACGACTTCTCGGCTCTCCCCGACGCCGCTATCGAGCCAGAACCGATACCAAAGTATAGATGGCGTTGCCATCGGGTGCGCCCAATCATCAAGCGCGTGACGCCGCGCGGACGCTCCGGTCGATCCCTTCCAACGCATTCGGGGTGAAATGGCTCGACTCGTGTCGGTGAACGTCGGGCTTCCGCGCGACATCGTGTGGAAAGGGCGGACGGTCCACACTGGGATCTGGAAGGAACCCGTGAATGGCCGCTGCCGCGTCGGTCGACTGAACATCGAGGGAGATGGTCAAGGAGACCTGGCAGGACACGGGGGTGAAAACCGCGCGGTCTTCGTCTACCAGCTCGACTCATATCGCCATTGGCAGGAGCAACTGAAGAGGACGGACTTCGTCCACGGACAGTTCGGAGAGAACTTTACGATTGAAGGATTGCCCGATGACGTGGTGTGCATCGGCGACCGTTTTCAAATCGGCAGCGCCCTGTTCGAGATCACCCAACCTCGCGTTACTTGCTATCGAGTTGGCATTCGAACGGACGAGCCTCGCATGGCGTCCTTGCTGACCTCCAGCGGGAGGCCAGGGTTTTACTTCCGCGTTCTGAGGGAGGGCGAGGTAGGTGCCGGCGACGAAATCGTGAAGACCGGAGAGGCGAAGGAGCGGATGTCGGTCGCGGAGATCAACGCGCTCCTCTATTTGCCCCATCACGCGCCCGATCGATTGGAACACGCCCTGAGGATCGAAGCCCTCTCGCCGGGGTGGCGTTCGTCGTTCGAAGCGTTGCTGCAGAGTCGGGCAGCGGATCATGACGCGGGTAACGCGGGGCTCAACGCGGCTGCCGCGGCGCACGCGGCTCCGCCCGGATTTCGATCGCTCACGGTGAGTGCGATAGAGCAGGAATGTGCGGACGTGCTCTCGTTCACGATGCAGAGCACGGACGGTCAACCGCTGCGAGCGGCTCTGCCGGGCCAGTACGTCGTCTTACGTCTTGTCCACGCGACGGGCGCTCGTTCGATTTTTCGCAGCTACTCGCTTTCGGGACCTCTCTCGGCGGAGCGCTGGCGAATCACAGTGAAGAGTGAGCCCAACGGTGCGGCTGGAGACTACTTGCGCGATCATGTCCGGGTGGGCGATGCGCTCGACGTCAGCGCGCCGCGTGGAAGCTTCGTCCTCGAATCTGGACAGCGGCCCGTGGTGCTGCTCAGCGCGGGGATCGGGGCAACGCCCGTTCTGGCGATCCTGCACGAACTGGCTCGGGACCGCTCCACGCGGTCGGTCTCGTGGATCCACTCGGCGCGCGATCGGCAGCATCATCCCTTCGCCGCCGAGGTCCGCGGTCTGATGCTCGCGCTTCCGCACGGCCATAGCCACGTCTGCTACAGCCGTCCGGGGCCGGCGGATAAGATCGGTGAAGACTTCGACGCTCCAGGTCACCTCTCGCGGTCGGTGCTCGACGAGGTCGGCGTCCCGCGCGACGCGGAGGTTTACGTCTGTGGGCCGACTCGTTTCATGGCCGATATGAAGGAGGCGCTCGGCGACTTGGGTGTGGCGCGCGAACGGGTCCACGTCGAAATTTTCAGCGGCGGCGAGGCGATGACCCCGGGTGTGATCAGCGCACCGACGCGCGCTCCGCATCCGCCCGCTGACGATTCCGCCGCTGGTCCGCTGGTGTCGTTCGCGCGCAGCGGCGTCGCAGCGCACTGGAACCCGTCGGCGTATCAGAGCCTCCTGGAACTGGCGGAAGCTTGCGACGTCCCAGTTCGCTGGTCTTGCCGGACCGGTGTTTGTCACAACTGTGAGAGCGGGCTGGTTTCGGGCGAAGTCACGTACGGACCGGACCCGCTCGAACCACCCGCCGACGGCAACCTTCTCGTGTGCTGTTCGCGGCCGAGGGGCGATGTCGTGGTCGATCTGTGAAAACGACCTTCCGATGCGCGCGTTCGCCGAGACCTCGAAACGGCAGAAGGACGATCCATGAACGAACCGGAAATCGTCGTCGATCACCGAACGGAGCTCGACTACCTGCTGACGGAGGCCGCGGAGATCGAGCATGGTCTCATGTGCTGCTATTTGTATGCCGCGTTCAGCTTGAAAGACGGCGAGCGCGACGGGCTGTCGGGCGAGGAAGCCGAAGCGACCGCGCGCTTTCGCGCCACCATCGTCGACATCGCTCGCGAGGAAATGGTGCACCTCGCTCTGGTCTGCAATCTGATGAGCGCCATAGGCACTGCGCCGCATTGGGGGCGTTCGAACTTTCCGGTGTCACCCCTGTACCATCCGGCGGGCATCGTCGTGTCGCTCGCGCCGTTCGACGTCGCGACGCTCGATCATTTTCTTTTTCTCGAGCGCCCGGAAGGGACCGACATTCCCGACGGCGCCGGCTTCGAGTCGGAACAAGAGTACGAGCGCGTGCTCACGCGCGGGCGGCTCGTGGCGAGCGCGCAGGACTATCGAACCGTCGGGCATCTCTATCGCGCCATCAAGAATGGCTTCGTCGCGCTCGCCGAGAAATACGGCGAAAATAGCTTCTTTTGCGGCGACCCGCGGGTGCAGGTGGGGCCGGACCTCATCACCCTGCCGGGGCTCATCGCCGTCACGGATCTGCGCTCCGCCGTGCAAGCGATCGAGACCATCGTCACGCAGGGGGAAGGCTCGCCGGCGCATCACGAGACGTCGCACTTTCAGCGATTCTTGAAAGTGCGCGAAGAGCTCGTGCGCCTCCAAGCGAAGAACCCGAGCTTCCGTCCGGCGCACCCCGCGGCGCGAAACCCCGTCATGCGCCGCCCGACCAGCTTCGAGAACCGAGTCTGGGTCACGCGAGAGCCGGCCGCGTCGTTGCTCGATCTCGCAAACGCGATCTACGCCATGATGCTCGCGTCGCTCGACCTTTTGTTTTCCTGTCCAACGGAAGATTCGGAGCTCCGGAGCACGATCGTCGATGCCACGCTCTTGCCCATGCATATACTCGCACAGGCCTCGTCGTACTTGCCGCGGCTTCCCGCGACGGACGACGACGACGGACCGCGCGCGGGAATGACCTTCACCATGTCGCGGGGGGAGGGCCATTCCGTGCCCGACGCGCAGCGCACGCTCGCGCGTCTCAGCGAACGCGCGACGCTCATCGGCGAAGCGTACGATCGCGTCGCGGTTCCGCTCGACCCGAAATTCGCCGGCGCGCGGGACCGCGTGAAGGATCTCGCCACGAGGCTCGCAAAGCTCGCCTCCCGCCCCTTGCCCGCACCCGCGGCGGCCGCGCCGAAGAGCGTGCCCCCACCCAACGAACCGAGCGCGGTCCCGGCGTCGATAGCGGCCGGACCGGCGGACTCGGCGTCGGCCGAGCCGGGCGTCGAGGTGGTTCCGGGCAAGCACCTCGTGATCCGCTTCGACGCGAAGCGCTGCATCCACTCGAGGCACTGCGTGCTCGAAACGCCCGAGGTGTTCCTCGCCAACGTGAAGGGGCCGTGGATTCACCCCGACCTCGCGCCGATCGACCGACTCGTACACGTGGCGCGGACTTGTCCGTCGGGCGCCATCACCTACGAACGATTGGACGGCGGAGAGCCCGAAGATGCGCCGCCCGTGAATCTCGTGCGGACGCGGGAGCGAGGGCCGCTCGCGTTCTTGGCGGACCTCCACGTCGAAGGGCAGAAACCTCGCTACCGCGCGACGCTCTGCCGCTGCGGAGCGTCCAAGAACAAGCCGTTCTGCGACGGTTCGCATGTGACCATCGGGTTTGCCGCATCGGGAGAGCCGGACACGACGCCGACCGATCCGCTCCCCGTTCGCGGCGGACCGCTAGTGGTCACGCCGCTCGAGAACGGGCCGCTCGGCGTTCGCGGGCCACTCGAAGTGATCACCGGCACCGGGCGAACGGTGCGCCGGACGAACGGCGCGAAACTCTGCCGCTGCGGCGGTTCTGCAAACAAGCCGTTCTGCGACGGCACGCACGCAAAAATCGGTTTCCAGGCGGACGGCTCCGACTACTAAGATCGCTTGTGGACGCCTCCCCACTTACGGCTTCAGGGTGCATATTGGGTGAAGACGAAGTCGCGGTAAGCTTTCGCGTGACAGGGGGAGCAGGTCTTGAGCAACGTCTCGCTACCCGGCTTACCGTCCTTGTCGAAGTGAGCGAAACCCCATCCACCCGTCGTTGCGTATTTTTTCGAATCCTTGACCATATACTGAACGTTGGTGGGCGGCCCGGGAACGAACGATTGGGAACGGCCGAAGACTTTGTTGTTTTCATCCGACGCGACGTGACTGTAGTGCAAAGCGGCAATGATCGAGCCGTCGGGAAAGGGTAGCTTTCCTTCGCGGTAGGCCTTGATCGCTATATCGTTGCCCAATAGGGCAGCGAAACTGTGCAAGTCGCCTTCTTCGTGGGCTACGGAGACCAACCTCCAGTCTCGATACCCGTGGGGCATCTTGATTCCAAAGATCGGGACGGCTTCTCCACCACCTTGTCCTGATGCAGGAGCTGTGGAGACGAAGACGCCAACGCCGGTTACAACTGCAACAACGAGGAAGATGATCCGTTTCATTGGGAAGTCCTTCTGAGGGTACGTGCCCGCTTCACGTGATAGCCCGTCGCACAAAGCGCGGTCCACCTGTCGGCAAGTCGTCCGATGTTGTGCACGAGGTCCACCACGAGGAGAGTCTCCGAGGGGCGGTGCAAGGGATCTTGCTTGTGTGCGCGGTCGATGCGCACGTCGAAGCGCTTGGCTCGGAGCGCCGACGGGCCGCGCACGGGCGTCGGGGCAGCGTCCAGCGGACACGCGGTGCGCAATTTCGATTAAGAAGAGCGGCCGGGTCGGCGGCCTGCGCTGCATCCGTTCTGCGCGCCACGGTGGGGCGGCAAACTTGCCATCTCCTCAGGACCTCCGGGCACGCTAGCGTGAGGGGGTCCGGACCGCGTTCCGGGCTCGGAGAACCTCGCGTGAACGTCGCCCTCCTCATCGACGCCATCGTCAAACAAACCACCGTCCTCATCGCGGAGCTCGCGACGAGCGGCGGCCTCCGCGCTCCCCTCGCGCATGTTGCCAACCAGGTGTTCGTCGAGCTCGCGACGGAGCTCGAGTCCCAAGGGCTGAGCCGCAAAGTAACGGCCGACATGTTCGGCATGGCGCTCCGCTCCTACCAACGGAAAGTGCAACGCGTCGGCGAGGCCCGGACGGTGCGCGGCAGGTCGCTCTGGGAGGCCGTGTACGACTTCATTCGAGCGCGCGATCTCGTGGACCGCCGCTCGGTGCTCGACGCTTTCCAAGGCGAAGAAGAGGCGTTGGTTCGCGGCGTGCTGCACGATCTCGTCGAGAGCGGCCTCGTCTTCACGACGGGCTCCCAGCTCGCGTCGTTTCGCGCCGCGACGAATGCCGAGCTCGGCCGCATGGCGGAAGGGCAGAGCCGCGACGTCGACGAGCTGGTGTGGGCGCTCTTGTTTCGTATGGGCCCGGTCAAGCTATCGGCGCTGACGATGCTCGGCGGTCTCGACAAGGCCGCGCTCGCCGCGTCAGTCGAACGGCTCGTTTTCTCCGGAAGGATTCGCCAAGAACCTGCCGACAAGGGCGAACCCATCTATGCCGCGAGCCATTTCTTCGTCCCGATCGGCACTCCGTCGGGCTGGGAGGCCGCCGTGTTCGACCACTACCACGCCGTCGTCCGTACAGTGTGCGCGAAGCTCCGCGAAAGCGGCGGTCGCTCTTCGGGTGACGATGCGATCGGCGGCAGTACGTACTCGTTCGAAGTCTGGCTTGGCCACCCGCTAGAGAGCGACGTGCTGTCGGCGCTCAAGCGATTTCGCGCCGAGTATTCGGACCTTCGAAAGCGAGTGCGCGAATACAACGAAGGACACGAAGCGCCGCAGCAGACTCGGCGCGTCGTCATTTACGGCGGTCAGTGCGCTTGGGAGGAGAATACCGATGCCGAGGAATAATCGTCGCGTAGGGCTCATCGGGCTTTTGCCGATTGCGCTCGGACTCGCAGGGTGCGCCGCACAAGCCGGCGGCTTCGACAGCGAGTCCCATTTTCTCTGCAAGAGCGACCGAGATTGCACGGTTCACACGAGTCGACCCTATTGCTTCGAACGGCAATGTGTCGCGATCATGCCGACGGACGAGCGGGCGACCCCAAACCCTCTCGGCGACGCAAGCCCGCAGTCTACAGGCGGATCGAGTGACGCGGGTGGCGCGACGGCTTCGCGTGGGTCGGGATCGCTCCCTGTGGGGCTCTCGCCCATCGTCGGACTCGGTGGTGAAGACCAAACGAACGCCACATATTGGGTGAAAATCGATCCCAGCACCGGAGCAGAAGTAATGAGTGTCCGCTTACCGGACGGCATAGGACCCGCCGGCATAGGACCCGCCGGCACGGGAACGCTGGACGCCGCGACGGGTCGGTTCTTCATTGCTGTTTCTGAAGGCAACATAGGCCCCGCCCAGTACCTTCTCACAATAGACGCAAATACCGGCGCGGTCCTTTCTTCGTCTCCGGCGATCGACGCCGATCAAGTGGACGAAGTCGCCTGGGTTGGTGGCGATCGGCTGGTCGCCCTACGCCGCCAAAATGGAATCCCGTCCCCCATGGTATTCGGCACGTTGGATCCCCACTCCGGTCACTTTGCAGCTTTGTCGACGTCCTCGCAAAATATTGTGTTCAATGGCGGAAGTGCGATCGACATTGCTCGCGGCCGATTTTATCAATTCGCGCTCGGCAGAAGGGGGGCGGACCCAAGCTATTCGGTTACCTCGTTGCTAACGATGGATCTCGCGACGGGTGACATCGTTCATCAGGTCAGTCTCGTCGATCCATTGGCTGCGCTCGGAGTCGACGAGGGCGGAACCGTCGTCGTACCGGTCGAGAGCGCGGGACAGGCGGCGCTCGCCTCGCTCGATCCCGCCACGGGAGCAACGTCGCTCATTGCCCACGGTGAACCGGAGGACAAGGTATTCCGCGATCACTTTGCCGCGTTCGATTCGGCTGCTCGGGTTTTCTATCTGCTCTCCCAGGACCTGCGACTGGTCGCATTCGATCTCGCTAGCCACGGCGTCGCCAGCGTTCCGGTCACTCGTGTGCTCAGCTCGCCCGCCGTCTGCCCCACGTGCACCAAGGTCGCGCGGTAGCGATCACGCACTCCGGGCATCGCGCAGCGCGTCGACTCAATAGTATTTCGACAGCGCGCTCGCGTCATAGTCGCGGAGTTCGTCGAGGCGCCCTTCTTGGACCTTGAGAGCCCACTCCGGATCTTGCAAGAGCGCGCGGCCGACCGCGACCAGATCGAACTCGCCGCGGTCGAGTCGCTCGGCGATTTCGTCGAGCTTGCCCGCTTTGGAACCTTCACCGCGGAACGCGCCGGTGAATTCGGACGAGAGCCCGACCGAACCGACGCTGATGGTCGGCAGACCGGAGAGCTTCTTCGTCCAGCCGGCGAGGTTCAAACCCTTCGGGCCGTCGACGTCGGGGAACTCCGGCTCGAGGATGCGGCGCTGCGAGCAGTGGATCATGTCGGCGCCCGCGTCGCGGAGGACGCGCACCCAGCGCGCGAGCTCGTCGGGATTTTTCGCGACCTTCGCCGCGTAGTCCACCGACTTCCACTGCGAGATGCGGATGATGATCGGCATATTTCCGACGGCGGCGCGGCAGCGGCGAAGGGCCTCCGCGGCGAACTCCGCACGTCGCTCGATCGAGCCGCCGAAGCGATCGGTCCGTTGATTGGTGACCTCCCAGAAGAACTCGTCGATGAGATAGGCATGGGCGCCGTGCAGCTCGACGCAGTCGAAGCCGAGCTCTTTCGCGTCGCGCGCGCCGTCGGCGTACGCCTGCGCCATGTCGAGCACTTCCGCTTCGCTTGGCTCGTCGGCGACCTTCTTCCCGCGTAGCGTGAGGCCCGAGGGTCCATCCGAAGGCGCATCGGGGAAGTGACCGTGGTTGGGCTTTCGACTCATCCCTTGATGCCAGAGCTGCGGTCCCATCTTGCCGCCCGCCGCGTGCACCGCGTCGATGACGCGCTTCCATCCGGCAAGTGCCGTCTCTCCCCAGAAGAGCGGAACGTTCGGGTCGTCCGAGCCGCCCTTCCGCCGCGTGATCGTCCCTTCCGACAGAATGAGCCCGACGTGCGCCGCCGCGCGCCGTCGGTAGTACGCCACGTTCTCGTCGTTGGGAAACCCTCCCGGCGAGTGCGCTCGCGTCATCGGCGCCATCACGATTCGGTTCGCGAGCTCGAGGCCGCGGACTTTGAACGGTTCGAAGAGGGGAGATGCGTCGGTCACGGTGGATCCTGTGTCTCGTACTTCATGCAGAGCCAGACGCCCATCACGTCCAAGGGGTGCCTCCACCCGCGCCTCCTCGGCGGGTCGATGTTCGGCGGAGCAAGTGGTCGGAAGCTCCGCGCGACCGGAGGAGGTCCGTCCGACGCGGAGCGTCCTCGATGCATCAGGAGTCGGTCTTGAACGAACCTTCGGTGCGCGAACGCCGGCTGGTGTTGGCGCGTCTTCCTCGCCCGTCGTTCGGCCGGGGTCGCGAAGCGCGCACACTCTGTGCCACGCTCTGTTGAATGGCAGCATGAATAGTCGATCACGCGCTGTCCACTTCCGCCTTTCGACGCAAGATACGGAGCCGTCCGTGTTCAGCGATCGCGCGAAACGATGCCGTGAGGAGGTGAGGGGACGGGGGTGATCGCTGTTCGACGCGCAGCGGCTGCGTTACCATGGCGACAGCATCGCCATAACGTTGCACCCCACCGACGGTCGAGTTCGGTACTCCCTGTGACAGCTTGTCCACGCAACCGCACCGCACCACGACCCAAGATTGGTGGGGGAGAGGGATCGCCTGCGAATGGGCGTCGACAACTAACCCATTTTCGATATGGTGGTGCAAAGAGAGATTTTCTTTGCCAAGCACTCTTGCCGTCGTGAGGGCGCGTGCCGTTGGGCAATTCAGGCGGCCGACGCTGACCGCTTCAGGGAGATTCATTCCGCCGCCGGTTGTGGCCGTGCTGCCGTTCACTGCACTACCTAGACAAATTGCGACCAGGCACTCATGTCGCCGCTGGCGTCGTCCAGACGGTAGCGACATAACCGGGCGTGCTCATCCGGGGCAACAAACGTCGACGCCCGATTGACGATCCTCTTCTGCGTCACCTGTACACGCAGACCTCCCTCGTCACCATCGGCGGGGGGCCAATGGTAGTGCAAGTGCAACCAGTTACCGAATTCTGAATTCCGTGTGAAATAGCAGGAGAGGGGGCCATGTGCGTTCGAGAGGCCGTTGGCGACGACATCCTCAAACCACAGGTACACGTCCTCATGAAATTTTCGCTCGTTCTGATCCCAGTGCTTTATCGTAAACCGACACGCCTTTTCCTTGCGGCGATCGTCAAGAAATCCTCCGAATAGTTTGACCCGATGTCCAATGAATTCCGCAGCGCTGAGCACCATGTCCACCGTGTAGCCTTCCATCAGGGATCGCTTCTCAATGATGCCCAACTTTGGAAGCACAAAATGATTGAGTGTCATCCACATGGTAATTGAATCCATCCACTTGAGAAAAACAGATATTAGGTCTCCGTCGCACGTGTAATAAATCAGATTTTGTCTCG
>Ga0265320_10000397_pt1 | contig 35194 bp, 31 predicted proteins | sample 4827metaG_FD_202087 | JGI IMG/M metagenome (GOLD analysis project Ga0265320, IMG submission 202087) | Rhizosphere microbial communities from Carex aquatilis grown in University of Washington, Seatle, WA, United States - 4-8-27 metaG | ecosystem: Host-associated > Plants > Roots > Rhizosphere >... | reverse complement strand
TGCTGGCGCAAACTCCGACGGAACCTTTTCTGGCGGCGGCCCGCGCGGTCGCGTGGCATGGCCTGGCCGCTGAGGCGCTTGCAAGCGCCCGCGGCGAGACTGCCGCGCTCACTTCCGAGCTCGCGGCATTTTTGCCTGAAGCCCTGCGCGAATAGAAATGCCCGCACCCATGGATGACACGATGACACCGCGCCGGGCGCTGATGATTCTCAATGCGCTGCCTAATATCGGGCCCATCACGCTCCGGCGCTTGCTCGAAGCCTTCGACGGCGATCCCGTGCGGGCCTTGCAGGCTTCAAATCGGGAGTGGAAGCAGATCAAGGGCATCGGCGACGTCATTTCCTCCAGTCTCGCGAACTGGCCGCAGCATTTTGATCCCGAGAAGGAAGAGGCTGCGCTGGCGGCCAACGGCGGCAAATTTGTTATTTCAACTGACGCCGACTATCCCTTGCTATTGCGCGACATCTACGACCCGCCCACCGGGCTCTATTGCCTCGGCGAGTATGGCGGCAAGGATCGCGCGGTGGCGATTGTCGGCAGCCGGCGGGCGACCTTGTACGGTCAGGCTGTGGCGCGGCGACTGGCCGGAGATTTGGCGCGCCTGGGCCTGTGGGTGGTGAGCGGCGGCGCACGGGGGATAGACGAAGCCGCCCATGAAGGCGCGCTTGAAGCCGGCGGCAAAACCGCGGTCGTTCTCGGCAACGGCGTCGACATCATTTACCCGCCCGAGCATTTGGATTTATACCGTCGAATCGCTGCGCAAGGCGCGGTGTTGAGCGAATTTCCACTCGGCCGCAAAGCCGACCGCCAAACCTTCCCGATGCGCAACCGCATTATCGCCGGTATGTGCCGCGCGGTGGTCGTCGTCGAATCGGACGTGAACGGCGGCAGCATGATCACGGCGGGCCAGGCCGTGGAGCAGGGCCGGGAGGTGTTTGCGGTGCCCGGTCGCATCGACCAGGCCGCCAGCCGCGGCTGTCATAAACTCATACGGGAGGGCGGCGCGAAATTGCTTACCGGCGTGGAAGACATTCTGGAGGAATGGCGCGCCACCGGGCAGTTGGAAATCAAACTCGACCAGCCGATGCCGGCGCTGGCGGGGGCGGCCAGCCCCGAGATACTCGCCGCACTCGGCGAGGACGCCCGCCGCATTTACGAGCGCCTCCAAGGCGCCAATCCCACGCACCCGGACGAACTCGGCAGCCATACCGATTTGCCCAGCGCGCGCATTTCCGCGGCCTTATTGTTGCTTGAACTCAAGCGCCTCGTCGTCAAGCGCACGGATGGCCGCTTCGAGGCGAGGTGAGGGAAGGAGAGAGTAAAGAATTTGAACCACAGAGACGCAGAGGATACAGAGAAGAAGAAGAAAGAGCGCGGTGTTTTGGGTTTGGAATCTGGCGCAAGTACGACAAATGGGGCCGCCGCAAGCGGCGCCCCTACACACGGCCTTAGCGACATAGCCTTGTAATTTCGGCGCGGCGTAGGGGCGTCGCTTGCGACGGCCCTGGAAAGTCTCGTCTAGAATTGAATTTGAGATGGGTGCTATTTTTTTCACGCAAGTTTCTGCCTTTGTCCAGGGCTTGGTCTCTGCGTTCTCTGTGCCTCTGTGGTTAAAATTCTTCATCCGGAGTATTCGTTCGGCCAGATTGTCCACCCGGCGGCCCATGCTCTCCATGTTCAAGCTTGCGTAAGTGGGCGGATGGGCGTTGGTTACGGGGCGCTGGACAGGGCAGGGGCGTCATTCCGGCCGCGTTGGCCGCGGCCGGAATGGAGTTCAGCGCCTTTGCGCAAATCGTCACCGGTTTGGTCCGTTTCGCGAACGCATTCATGGCGGAAATTCCATCCACACCGAAAGAAGAGATAGTATTACAGGGCATCGCGGCGTCCCCCGGCGTCGCGCACGGGCCGGCGTTTGTCTATTTGCAGAAGGAGGTGGAGATCCCCCTCTACGAAGTGGAGCCGAAAAACCGCGTCGGGGAAATCAAGCGGTTCGAGCAGGCGCTGCGCGAGACGCGCAACCAGATTGCCAAGCTGCGGGCCGAGGTGGCCACCCGCCTCGGCGAGCAGGAGGCGCAGATTCTCGACGCGCATCTGCTCGTGCTCGAGGACAACGCGCTGATTGAAGAGACGCTGAAAGAGCTGAAGGAAACAGGTTACAACATCGAGTTCTGTTTCCACGCCGTGGCCAAGCGGTTCATCGAGGCCTTCGGCAAGATGGACGATGAATATTTCAAGGAACGCGTGACGGACATTCGCGATGTCACCCGCCGCGTGCTGCACAATTTGCTCGGGCACACCGCTGCGAATCTCGCCCGCCTCGGCGGCCAGCGCATCGTGGTGTCAGAGGACTTGTCGCCGTCGGACACGGCGGGGCTGGACAAAAACGGCGTGCTGGGCTTCGTGACCGACGCCGGGAGCCAGACGAGCCACTCCGTCATCATGGCGCGCTCGCTGCAAGTGCCGGCGGTGGTGGGCCTGCACGATGTTTCGTCGCGCATCGACAATGGCGACCACGTGCTGGTGGACGGCTTTGAGGGCCTCGTCATCATTCACCCAGCGGAGCAGACGCTCTTCCGCTATGGCCGCATCCAGGAACGCCGGCGGGACATCCGCAAGCTCATCGAGGCCGTCATCGCCCAGCCGTCGGTCACCAGTGACGGAAAAAAATTCCGTCTGATGGCGAATATCAACGGCGAAGAGGATTTGAACGACGTGAAGCGTTTCGCCGCCGAAGGCGTGGGCCTGTTTCGCACCGAGAATTTATTCATCCGCCGGGACAAGTTTCCCGACGAGGAGGAACAATTTCAGGCCTACAAGGCGGTCGCGGCGACCTTGCGGCCCCAGCCCGTGGTGGTGCGCACCTTCGACCTCGGCGGCGACAAGCAGACCAGCGCGATGAGCCAACTGAGCGCGGAGGCGAACCCCTTCATGGGCTGCCGCGCGATTCGCTTCAGCCTCGAGCACGTGGATTTGTTCCGGGAGCAATTGCGGGCCATCCTGCGCGCGAGCGCCTACGGCAAAATCAAGATCATGTACCCGATGATCAGCGGCGTGCGCGAATTGGTGCAGGCGAATCTTTTGCTCGAGGAATGCAAGCGGGACCTGCGCCAGCGCCACCTGGCCTTCGATGAGGAGGTCGAGGTCGGCAGCATGATCGAGATTCCCAGCGCGGCCTGGACCGCGGACCAGATTGCCAGTCACTGCTCCTTTTTCAGCATCGGCACGAATGATTTGATCCAGTACCTGCTGGCCGTGGACCGCGTGAATGACCGCGTGGCCCACCTGTACGAGCCCAGCCATCCGGCGGTGTTGCGTGCCATCAAGCAAATCATCGACGCCGGTCACGCGAAAGGCCTGAGTGTGAGCATTTGCGGCGAGATGGCCGGCGACCCGGTGTTTGCCCCCTTGCTGCTCGGCTTTGGCGCGGATGAGTTGAGCCTGACTCCCGCGGTTTTGCCCGAGGTCAAATATTTGCTGCGCAGTTTGCGCCACGAGGAAGCCCAGGCCCTGGGCGTGGCTGCCCTGCAACAATCGGACCCAAAGAATATCCTGTCGTTGCTGCGGCGGTTTTACACCGAGCACATGGGTGATTTGGCGCGGCCGGATTTGAGTGCGTAGGCGGGCGGACGGTAAAGTGCCGCAGTTGTCATTGCGTTGGACCTGGGTTCGTCCCTTGACTCGGGGAAACTGGCGTGCCAAGGTAGAACTTTACCCTGTTGCCGGTGTCCTGGACTGCAAAGGGGTGCGCACCATCCGGTGGGCCACCCGGCGTGGTTGAACGCCGCCCCGTCCCCCTCGCACCCGCATTCGGCATGGCCAAACGTGACAGACCCCGCGATTTAGCCTTCAGTCCCTGGCTCACCGTTTTAAAGGTGCTGGGGGTGGTGGTTCTGGCCGCTCTCATTCTGGCGGGGGCCTATTTTTACGCCCGGATGGGCCCGCAGCAGTTGTCCTATGTCCAGGTGGATGCGCTAAATGGCGACGACATCCCCAAGGATGCCCTCGATTCGCTCGAGCGCAGCCGCGTCTTGTGGCGCAAATTTCAGGAAACGCAAAAGATGCGGGACATCACTCCGGACGATCTCACGGGCCTCCGGCAAGCCATTCTGCTCGATGAGACTTATCTCAAACGCACCGGCCGGGATGTCGCCTACGGGGATGATCGCCTGACGGATATGCGCCAGGCCTTGCAGGTGCATGAGTCCGAGCCCATTTACAAAGACAGCCTGGAGTTGGAACAGCAGGCGCAAAAGGCCGAACACGACGGACAGCTCGAGGACGCCAGCCGGCTTTTGCGCCAAGCCATGGATTTGCAGACCAAAATCGACACGGATTACCGCCTGAGCAAATACCAGGACATGACGCGCCAGTTGACGATGGGGCGGCACCTCGACTATTTGGCCGCTCTCCCATTGTCGAATGAAAGCCTCGCGGCCGAAAAGGCCGCCGTGGCCGCCATCGCGGCCCGGGATTGGCCGGCCGCGCTCGCCAACTACCAAAAAGCCCATGATTTGCAGGTGCGCTTGAACACGGACTATCGCGAGCAGCAGTTTGCCAACTCTGACCGTGAGCAGCGCCTGGCCAAGGAACTCGCCTCGCTCGACTCCATCATCCCTTACCAGAAGATCCAGTTGCAACTCATCGCGGCGCGCTCGGCCGCCGCCACGGGCGATCCCTTGCACGCCGCGGAGCTTTTTCAGGATGCCCAGCGCCAGCAGCGCGAATTGCTCCAAAATTATCCGGGCAGCCGGTTTGCCGACGCCGCCGTGGTGGACCAGATTGAAATCGAACGCCAGACCGCGTTGAGCCGGCCCGTTGCGGACGAAATCCGCCGGCAAGCCGCCACGCTCGCCGGGTTGCTGCGCGACCGCCGGGTGGCCGACGCCCAGGCGGCGGTCCCGGTTTTGGCCGAAAAAATCGCGGCCTTTCGCGAGCAATGGCCGCGCAGTGACGAACTGGGCGACGACCTTGAACAGCGCGTGCAGTACGTAAATTTCAAGCGAGACGACCTCGCACGAATTCAAGACCTTGCCTTCGGCAAGCTTGCGCCCCTGCCCAATCAGTCGCGCTGGCAATTGTACAAACAGGAGGTGCCCCAGTCGTTTTACCAATTTGTGATGGGCGGCAACCCGAGCCGCAACACCGATCCGAACCTGCCCGTGGAAATGGTCAGTTGGCCGGAAGCGAAGGATTTTTGCCATCACCTCGAATGGGTGCTCGCGCGGCCCGTGCGGCTGCCAACCATCGATGAATTTCGTGCGGCGGTGGGCTCGACGGCGAGTCTCGATGTCATGGGCGCATCTTGGAACATGGACAACAGCAGTGGCAAGACCCAGGCCGTCGCCAGCAAAGCCGCCAATGCCGCGGGTTTCTACGACTTGCTCGGCAATGTGGCCGAATGGCTCGAGCAGTCCGATAAAATGCTGGATGACACCGCGCCCGTGGCCGGAGGCTACGCCGGCATGGCCGTGGACAAAATTCGCGAGGTGCCCGTGGAGGCCGCCAAGTTGACCGACCATAGCCGCTATACCGGTTTTCGTTTTATCGTGGATATGGATTCCGCGGCGCCGATTCCCGGACTTGAGCAGATGGCAACGGCCCCGGCGGCCTTGCCGACCCTGCCGTAGCGTTATCTGGAGAAGTTGGCAGTGCCGCTAAATCATGCGGCCTCGCCAACACCGGAATCAGAGGCTCGTCTCAGCCAGCGGCGGTTTGCCCAAGGCCACGCGGGCCGCTTTGTTGCCGCGGATTTCGTCATCGCGCAGCCAGCCCCAGAAACTCCAGCCCAGCAGGCCCAGTGAAAATGCCACCGCGACCAGTTCCATAATCGTGCCGCCGAGCACCTGATCCTGCAAGGCGTCCAGCCCGGGCACGATGCGCGGGGCCAGCTCATAGGTGCGGTAAAGGGGATTCGTGGTGAACATCAGCAGCCCAAAGACCGGCATGTGGCCGATGGTGAGCAGGAAGGAACAGAGAATGCGCAAGATGTGGCTGCAGGGCGGGAGAATTCGCGAGGGGCTCAGGAACAGCCACCACATTTGCAGCGAGGTCGCGAAAATCGTAAAGTGCTCGAAGATGTGGATCATCCGGTTGCGCAAAGCGGCCTCATACAACTCCGGCAGGTGCCATAGCGAAAAAACCAGCACGAAGGACAGGCAGCACGCGGCCGGATGCACCAGCGGAGTCATCGTTTTTCGAATCCACGCGATGCGCAGCACCGCATCCACCAGCCACCACGGCAACCCCCACAAGAGCAGCGGCGGCGCCACATACACGATGAGCAAGTGTTGAAACATGTGGACCGAGAACAGGTAGTCCTCCCCAAACTGGTCAATGGGCGAACCCACGGCCAGGTAAGCGGTGATTAAGCCCGCGAAATAGGCCGCCGCACGGCCCGCCGGGTAGGCGGTTCCGGGGGGTGCCAGGCGCGCGCGCAACGGCCCCGTGCCCACGGCATACGCCCAGCCGGCGAAAAGCAGGCAGAACAACAGCAGCGGCTCATTGTGCCAATGGAGGGGGACGGGCATCGGGCGTAGAATGAAGGATCAGGGCGGAAGGAGGAAACTAAATCGGCTGGCCGCGTCATGGGTTTTTGCGGTTGCCAAGGAGGGAGTGGGGCGGCTTTGATAAAGTTCCGTTTACCCCTCATTTTTCGACCCCTTTACGACTAAAAGTCATGCCCCGTCCCGTCACCCTCTTCACCGGCCAATGGGCCGACCTCAAACTCGCCGAACTCGCCCCGCTCGTCAAAAAAATGGGCTACGATGGCGTCGAACTCGCCTGCTGGGGCGACCATTTTGAGCCCGACAAGGCGGCCAGTTCCAAAAAATACTGCCAGCAGAAATGGGAATTGCTGCAGGATAATGGGCTAACCTGTTTCGCGGTTTCAAGCCACCTCGTCGGCCAGGCTGTGTGCGATTTGATTGACGAGCGCCACCAGGCCATCCTGCCGCCCGACGTCTGGGGCGACGGCGAGCCCGAGGCCGTGCGCCAGCGGGCCGCCAAAAAACTCGCGCTGACGGCCCAGGCCTGCCGTCAGTTCATGGATGCGCGGCCCCATGGCAAAAAGAGCGGGAAGGACGAATTTCCAGCGGTGGTCAACGGCTTCACTGGCTCCTCCATTTGGCACGCGCTGTACGCGTTTCCGCCGACGCATCAGAAGTTTTTGCAAAAGGGTTATGATGATTTCGCTCGCCGTTTCGGCCCGATCCTCGAGGCGTTCGATTCCGCCAATGTTAACTTCGCCCTGGAGGCGCACCCGACTGAAATCGCGTTCGACATTGCCAGCGCCCAGCGCGCCGTCGCGGCGGTGAAAGGGCACCGGCGCTTCGGGTTCAATTACGATCCCTCCCATTTTGGGTATCAAGGCGTGGATTACGTGAAGTTCATTCACCTGCTCGGCGACCGCATTTTCCACTGCCACATGAAAGACGTGTGGTGGGGCCATGGCGACGGCACGGTCGGCGTATTTGGCGGGCACACGGACTTCGGCGATGTGCGCCGCTACTGGGATTTCCGCTCCGTGGGCCGGGGCGACATTCGCTGGGAGGAGGTCATCGTCGCGCTCAACGACGTGCGCTACCGTGGGCCCTTGTCCGTGGAATGGGAGGACGGGCGCATGGACCGGGTGCACGGGGCGACGGAAAGTTGCGCGTTCACCCGGCGGCTGGATTTTGCGCCCTCCGCCCGGGCCTTCGATGCGGCCTTCGAGAAGAAGTAAGACCTGGACCCGATTTGAACCACAGAGCACGCCGAGAACGCAGAGACACGAAAAATATTCGCGTCGGACGTCAATTCCTCCCTATTCCTAGATGAGCATCTCCGAATTATAGGTAGTTTTTTGGTGCTCTGCGTACTCGGCGTGCTCGGCGGTGAAACAATTCCCTCCTTCTATGAAACGCAAATTACGTTTTGGCATGATTGGTGGCGGGCGCGGCGCGTTTATCGGCGCAGTGCACCGCCTGGCGGCCATCATGGATGGCCAGGCCGAACTCGTCGCCGGCGCCTTTTCCGCCGACGCGGAAAATTCCCGGGCCACCGGCGCGGACTTGATGTTGGACCCCGCGCGCGTTTACGGTTCCGCGGCCGAGATGGCCAAGGCCGAGGCCTCCCGGCCCAAGGAGAAACGCCTCGATTTCGTCGTCATCGTGACGCCGAATTTCCTGCATGTGCCGCAGGCGAAATTATTTTTGGAAGCGGGTTTCAATGTCGTATGCGACAAGCCGCTGGGCATCAGCCTGGCCGAGGCGAAAAAGCTCCGCGAGGTCGTGCGCCGGACCAAGAAGGTGTTCGTGCTCACCCACAATTATACCGGTAATGCCATGGTTAAGCAGGCGCGCGAGCTGGTGCGCACTGGCGTGCTGGGTGAAATCCGCAAAGTGGTCGTCGAGTACCCGCAGGGCTGGCTCTCGACGCTGCTCGAGGCTACGGGGCAAAAACAGGCCGCCTGGCGGGCCGACCCCAAACGTACCGGCGCCGCAAATTGCATGGGCGACATCGGCACTCACGCCGAAAATCTCGCCCGTTACATCACCGGCTTGCACATCGAGTCGCTCTGTGCCGACCTCACCACCTTTGTGCCGGGCCGCAAATTGGACGACGACGGCAATCTCCTCTTGCGGTTTAAGGGCGGCGCGAAGGGCGTGCTGCACGCCTCGCAGATCGCCATTGGTGACGAAAATAATTTGAACATTCGCGTGTACGGCAGCAAGGCGGGCCTCGAGTGGCACCAGGAGCATCCGAATGAATTGGTGGTCAAGTATCCCGACCAGCCCCGCCAGGTCTGGCGGCGCGGGAATGGTTATGTCGCCGAGATCGCTAAAAAATTCACCCGCATTCCCTTCGGTCATCCCGAAGGTTATCTCGAGGCGTTTGGAAATATCTATCGGGAGGCTTTTCGCGCGATTTCCGCCGAGGTGGACGGCAAGCCGCTGCCGAAAGATCTGGACTTCCCGACCATCGAGGACGGTGTCATCGGCATGGCCTTTATTGAAACAGCGGTGAAGAGTTCGCGTTCAAAAGCGAAATGGACGAAATTTCCGAGCGTCTAAAAAACGCTATTCGGGCCGGACTGCCGACTCATGCCAGTGGCGCAGCAGCAGCCAACTAAGCACCTGCACCGCGCCGATAAAAAGAAATCCCACCACGCAACTGACGAGCGCGACGGCGAATACCTCCGGCATTTTCCCGGGATCACTGCGGAACATGATGAGCAGGTAGCCGAGTGTATTGGGCTCGGTGCCGGCGAGAAATTCGCCGGAGATGGCCCCGATGGGCGCGAGCGACGCCGCAATTTTCACGCCCGTCAGAAAATACGGCAGCGCAAAGGGCACGCGGAGCAAGAGGAGTTCCTGAAGCTTCGTGGCCTGGTTCACGGTGAAGAGGTCCAACATGCCGCGCTCGGTGGACACCAGCCCCAGGGTCGTGCTGGCGACGACGGGGAAAAATGAAATCAGAAAGGAAATGGCGGTGATGCTCGGCAAACCCGCGCCAAACCAAATGACAAAAATCGGGATGAGCGCCACCACCGGCGTCATTTGCATGACCAGCACCCACGGATAAAGCGCGGCCTTGACCCACCGGGACGACGTCAGCAATAACGCCATCAAGGCCGCGCCGACTACGGCACAGCCAAAACCGAGCAGCGCCGAGCTGCCCGTGTGCCCAGCCGCCGAAAACAGGGCGCCCTTTTCCCGCCAGCAGGCCGCCAGGACCGCGGCGGGGCTGGGCAAGAGGTACGGCGGAACGCCCGCGACGTTGATCGCGCCCTGCCAAACGAGAAAAAGCACGACGCCCGCGAGCAACGGTGGCGCCCAGACGTGCGCAGGCAGGGCGAGCTTGTTCATCGACGCACCTCCGTGACGGATGACGGTAGGATGGCGTGGAGAACTGCGGTGACGTGCGATACGACTTGCTGATATTCCAAGGATTCGCGCAACGCCGCCGTGCGCGGGTAGAGGAAGGGCACGGCGATTTCTTTAATAATCCGCCCGGGGTTGGCACCCAATACCACAACCCGCTGACTCAAAAAAACGGCTTCGGCCACCGAGTGGGTGACAAAAAAAGCCGTGAATGGCGCGGTCTCGCGCAGGCGCAGCAGGTCTTCATTCAGACGATTGCGGGTCATCTCGTCAAGCGCGGCAAAAGGCTCATCGAGCAACAACAGGCCGGGTTGGAGCGTGAGCGCGCGCGCCAGTGAGGCGCGCATTTTCATGCCGCCCGAAAGCTGCCGTGGGTAAAACTGGGCGGCGTGACCCAGGTTCACGCGTTGCAGCACTTCCGCCGCCGCCACAGTGCGCGCACCTGCTTCCGTTCCCCGCAAGCGCAGGGGCAGCTCCACATTCTTAAGCGTGTTGAGCCAGGGCAGGAGGGTGGGTTCTTGAAAAATGTAAGCCAGCCGTTCGCGGCTCGCGCCGGGCGCAATTCCGTCAATGGCCAACGTACCGGAAGTGGGCGCAGTCAGGCCCGCGAGCAGGCGCAGCACTGTGGTTTTGCCGCAACCGCTCGGGCCGATCAGTGACACAAAATCCCCCGGCTCCGCCGTCAGCGTGAAATTCGCCAGCACGGGCGCGCCGGTGGTGAAGCGCTTGCCGACGCCGTCGAGCACGACGCGCGCGGCGCGCGAGCCGGAGGCGTTCGTGGTTGCCATGGCCAGACGATGCGGCCCGACGGCAAACGCGCCAAGCGAAAAACGGGGCGGGGTGACGCCAGGTGTCCGTGAGGATGCGCTTGCCACGCTCCCTTGCCGTCCTAAAACTGCACCGATGAAAATCGTCGCACTCGACGCCGCCACGCTGGATTTCCCCGATTCCGCCTGGGCGGGCTTGGCGGCACTTGGGGAGTTGAAACTCTACCCGCTCACGCCCTACGAGCCGAAAATCATCCTCGAGCGCAGTGTCGGCGCGGAAGTGGTGCTGACCAACAAGGTTCCGCTCGAGGCCACCACACTCGCGACGTTGCCGAACCTGAAACTGGTTTCCGTTCTGGCGACCGGACATAACATTGTGGACGGCCCGGCGGCGCGGGCGCGGGGAATTGTCGTTTGCAACGTGCCGGGCTACAGCACGATGTCTGTCGTGCAGCAGACCGTCGCCCTGATTTTGTCCCGTCTGAATGAAGTGGCGTTGCACGACGCCTCCGTCCGCGCCGGAGAATGGGTGCGTTCGCCGAAATTTTCGTACTGGAAGACACCCCTTCGTGAACTCTCCGGCGATACGGTGGGCATCATCGGCTTCGGCAGCATTGGCGCGCGGGTGGGCCAGGTGCTGCATGATTTGGGCGCCAACGTGCTGGCCTTTTCACGGCGGCGGTCGGGCACTCCGGCGTGGGGACCGTTCACCTGGGCGAGCGTGGAGGAAATTTTTGAGCAAGCGGATGTGGTCACCCTGCATTGCCCGCAAACACCGGAGAACACCCGTTTCGTGAATGCCGCCCTGCTGGGGCGGATGAAACCAACGGCGCTGCTCGTGAATACCGCCCGCGGCGGGTTGATCGACGAGCCCGCGCTGGCCGCAGCGCTGCGGGCGGGGCGGCCCGGTGCGGCGGCCCTCGATGTCGTCACGCATGAACCGATGCGCGCGGATTGTCCGCTGCAAGGCCTGCCCAATTGCCTCATCACCCCGCACCTTGGTTGGGCCAGCGAAAAGGCGCGCCGCCGGCTGCTCGAGGCGACCGTCGCCAACCTCACGGCCTTCCGCGCGGGCACTCCTCAAAATGTGGTGAATTGATTTTTATGGATTACGAAAAAATTCTCGCTGAAATGGGCTTTACCCTGCCGCCCGCGCCCGCGCCGGCCGGCAATTACCTCCCCGCGCGCCGCAGCGGACGGCTGCTTTTTCTCGCGGGCACGCTGCCGCTGCGCGACGGCCAAATCACCCATGCCGGCCAGGTGGGCAAAGACCTCGACGTACCCGCCGCTTACGCCGCAGCCCAAGTCTGCGCATTGAATACGTTGGCGGCGATCAAAGGCGCGGCGGGCTCGTTGCAGGACATCGAACAAGTCATCTTGGTGAATGGGTTCGTCAATGCAGTGGCGGGCTTTGCCGACAGCCCGGCCGTCATCAACGGCGCGTCGGACTTGTTCGTCAAGGTCCTGGGCGACCGGGGCCGCCATGCGCGGGCCGCCGTGGCAGTGGCGGGCTTGCCCAAAAATGCGGCCGTGGAAATTCAATGCGTGGTGGAATTGCGGGCCTGAGCCAAGGCTGAGCACTTGGACTTTTCACATGGCGGCCATTCTTAAATTGCAGATGGGCGAGGGCTATCGGGAAGTGCCGCCGCGCGTTTGCGGCCAGCGCCTCGCGTGGGAGGACAATGGCCGGTTGCAAATGGCGGAAACGGATTTCATCGCACCGCAAACGCTGGGCGAAATCGGGGGCGTGGATTGTCCGCTCGCCGTGGATGCGCAACGCGGCCGGGCCTGGGCTTATTGCTGCCAGTTTCGTTTGGGCGTGCGTGACTTTAGCGAAATTCGCGAATTCGATCTGGCCAAAGGCACGAGCCGGCGGCTCGTCCGTCTCGGCCTGCATCAATGGGCCTTGTGGCTGCTGGCGCATTGGGGCGCGACGGACCAGTTGCTCGTGTTGGTGGCGACGGATTCGCGCGAGGGAGCGGTGCACATCCGCCATCACCTGGCCTTGATCGAACTGAGGACGGGAAATCTGCGGCTGATCGCGCTGCCCCGCGACGCCTTCGTGCCGTTGACGTGGTGCCCGCAACGGCGCTGGTTGATTTTTCATGGCGCGGAAGGCACCCATCTGGTGACCGTCGCCGGGCAGCGTTTGCTCACGTTGCTGCCTAAACAGTCCGAAACGCCCGGTGGGCGCGGCGCCTCCATCCATCCGCACCAACCGCTGGCGTTGCTCGGCGGCGATGGCGTGTGGCTCTGGAATCTGGAAACCGGCGCACTGCGGCGGTTGCGCGACCGCGGCCAATTTCCGGTGTGGACGCCGGACGGCCAAGGCTGCTGGTTTTCCGAGAGCAGTTCCGATTTGTGGCACCTGAATATCGACACGGGCGCTGAACTGCGGCTGCTGCGCGTCGCCGGCAATGTGCACACGGAAATCAACTACGCGCGGCCGTTGGTGGTGTCCAGCGACGGCCGCCGGCTCGCGCTGCCGCTCACCCGGATGCTCAAGCTGGATCCCGACGTCGCGGCCAAGATTCCCGCGATGCCGCGACTGCACCGTCTCTGTGTGGTGGATTTGGCGGCGCGGGAGGCATGGATGACGCTGGGCTACGCCCGCAATCTGGCGTGGGTCTGACTTCCCGGCTGCACTACTCGAGGCGAAACACGCGATGCAGTCGCAGCAATTCCAGCACGCTGACAATCGCCGGGCGCGCGCCCCGCAGGATGACTGCCTCGCCCTTGGCGGGCAGGCGCTTTTGCACACTAAGGAGCGCCCCGACGCCGGAACTGTCAATCAACTCGACGGCGGAAAGTTCGAGCACAACCCGTAAAGTATCCGGCTTCCAGGCTGCGTCGAGTGCCTGCTTGAACTCCGGTAGAACAGCGGCGTCAAACTGCCGCACCTTAAGACGCAGACGCAGCTCTTTTCGTTCTATTGAATAATCGTGGGGGAAATCATTCATGCACGCGCCGCCATGGCCTAAGACTAGCAAAAAGGTGGCCTTTGGCAATCTCTCCCCACCACATTTTATCCGTGTCTGGGAATCGGGTATTTCCCTCATATTTGGGTTGAAGGCTTAAGTCCGGAGCCGTTTTATTCGATGAGTGGACGAATGGACTTGGAGTGCGCTATCGCGGTGGTCGCCCAGCCGTCCTTAGGGATGGACAAAATCCGTTCCAGCGCAATAATTTCAAACGTACGTTTGAGTAATACTGGCCTTGCGGGCCGGGCTCACGCTGCAAGCATGGATTTTCAAGGCCAATTTTTCCGGGTGTCCTCCGAACTCGCTCGTGTCGAGGGCCTGCGCGAAGCCTTTGGGGCTTTTTTGCACAACGCCCGGGTGCCCGCGGAGGAAGCGGCCCGCTGGCGGCTGGTGTTCACCGAGGCGCTCGTCAATGCGATCGTGCATGGCAACGCCCAAAAGCCCGACCAATTGATCGAGGTTTCCTGGGCGGTGGGTGATGGCGTCGTGCGCCTTGAAGTTGTCGATGGCGGCCCCGGCCCGCCGGTGGAAAGCCTGGCACCTCGTCTGCCCGACGATCCCCTGCAAGCCGGCGGTCGCGGTTTGTTTTTGATTCAGCAATCGTGCGACCGTGTTGAACATTGGCGCGGTCCCAAGGGTTTTCGTCTGGTTATGGTCCGGGCCACGCCCGGCGTGCATGTGCCGGCCGCGGGCAACCAGGAACTGCTCGATTTGGCGCTGGCCGAAATCTCCCAATGCTATGAAAACCTCGCGGCCTTTTACCGCTTGGGCGATGCGCTAATTGGAGCCGAAGCGTTGTCCGCTTTTTTTGTGCGAACCGCCGCCGATATCGCCAAAGTGGTGCCACATGACCGGCTGGCCTTGCATTTCGACGAGCGCTTGCATCCGACGTTGCTGGCCGATTTGGCGAAATTACCGTTTGCCGGCGGTCCGGTGCCTCCCGACGGTGTGGTCGAACGCGCGCTGCAATCCGGGCAGGAGCAAGTCTGGGAAGACGCCGCTGAAATTCACGGCGATCCCGTGTGGGGTGGCTATGCCTGCGGCGTCAGCGTGCCCCTGCGCGTGAGTGGCGTGACGTGGGGGGCGTTGACGCTCGCCCGCCGGCGGCGTCCGTATCTCGTCGCCGCGGAATTGAGCACGGCGCGCACGTATGCGGACCTCTTTGCCATTGCCGTGGTCAACGCTCACAACGCGTCTGTGCGCACGCGCGAACAGCAGGATTTGCGCGATTTGGAAATTGCCTCCGCGATGCAGACCGATTTGCTGCCGCTGCCAACGCTGCCCGTGGGGCGGGATTGGCGGGCGGTGGTGCGCCGGCGCAGTGCCCGCAGCGTGGCCGGTGATTACGTGGACGTGCTGGCCACGCCCAATGGCGGGTTGTTGCTCGCGATGGTGGACGTGATGGGCAAGGGCATCTCCGCGGCCTTGTTCGCCGGCATGGTGCGCACCGCCTTGCATATCCACGTCGAGGTCGGCCAGCCGTTGTCGCGCCTGGTGCATAATTTGAACCGCGTGCTCTGCCGGCAAATCGGCGATCTGACTCTGTTCGCGACCTGCGCCCTCGTGGAGATTTCACCGGCCCGCGACCGGGCTTTTATCGTCAATGCCGGACATTGTCCGGTGCTATGGCTCGGCCCCGGGCCCCAAGGTTCCGTGCGGGAATACGCGCCCTCGGGACCGCCGCTCGGTCTTTATCCAACGACCGAATATGTGGTCGAGGAGCAGCCGCTCGCGCCGGGTGACCGCCTCTTATTGGTCACGGACGGCCTTTACGAATGGGACAGCGCGGGTGACGAGGCGGGCAATTGGACGCGGCTCGTGCAGTTGGTCAGCCGCCGCCACCACGCCGGAGGCGAGGCGCTCTGGGAATCCTTCCAGCAGCGCATTCACGACGCGATGCCGGGCGAGGTCGAGGCGCGCGACGACCAAACCATGCTTTTCTGGGAGCGTTGCTCATGAAGACCATCTTAATTGCCGACGACGATCCAGTCATGGTCAAGCTGCTCGAGTTCAACTTGCGGCGGGCCGGCTACGCCACGGTGGTGTGCGTCGAGGGCCTGTCCGTGTGCGAACGCATGCGGACGAGCCAGCCGGATTTGGTCATCCTCGACATGATGCTGCCGGGCCGTTCGGGCCTGGAATTGCTCCACGATTTCAAGGCCGATCCGGCGCTGGCGGCGTTGCCCGTGGTCGTCGTCACCAGCCAGGGCAAAAACAGCACGCAGGAGGAATTGCTCGGCGCCGGCGCGCGCAATGTTTTTACCAAACCCTTCAGCCCGACGATTCTGATGGCCCGCCTGCGGGAATTGCTCGGTGAAACGGCGACCGTCTGACTGTCTTTATTACGACAAAATTAATCATGTCCTTTCCACTTTCAGAGCCTGAGGCGCCGCGCGGCGGGCTGCCGTCACCCAACCCGGCCGAGCCCGCCGTACTGGACGAGCGCATGCAGGAACTGGCCAACATTGTGCCGGACGGGGAGCAAAAGGCGCTCTTTCAGGAATTGCTGACGATGTACCGCGAGGAATCCCTGCCCCGGTTGCGGCTACTCGCGGCGGCATGGTCGGCGGGCGACATCGTCAAAGCCAAGAGCGAGGCGCATTTTCTCGCGGGCAGCAGTGCGAACCTGGGGTTGCGCCGGCTCGCGGATTGGCTGCGCGCGCTGGAAGTGGTGGCGCGCCAGGCGCCCCTGCCGCCCGCGGACGGCCTGTTGCCAAAGCTCGAGGCCCAGTGGCTCGAAGCCTGCGCGGCATTTGAAGTGTACGCCCGGTAATCCTAGCGCGGAGGCCAGGGCCACGGGGCCAGATCAAATTCGCCGACGTCCGCCAGACGCGTCTCCCCGAGTTTTTTTTCCAAGCGGATGGAATTGCACTCCGGTGTTCCTTCCAGGGTTGCAATCAGCGGCGCGGCATGGGAGACCACGAGAACTTGGGTCGAGGCCGACGCATGAATTATTAGCCGCCCGAGCGCGGGCAGCAGGTCGGGATGCAGGCTGGTCTCCGGTTCGTTGAGCACGAGCAAGGCGGGCGGACGTGGCGTCAACAAGGCTGCAATCCACAACAGGTAGCGCAGGGTGCCGTCGGACAATTCGGCGGCGGAAAGCGTGCGCAAGAGGCCGTGTTGTTGCATCACGATTTCAAAGCGCCCTTCGCGATTTTGCACGGCGATGCGACCGCCGGGAAAGGCATCCTCCACCGCCGTGCCCAGAGCCTGGCGGTCGCCGATTTCGGCCACGGTTTGCCAGGCGGCCGCAAGATCGGCCCCATCATGACCCAGGACGGGCGTGTAAGTGCCGACTTGCGGTTGACGCGCCAGGGCCTCGCTATCCGTACGAAAATGATCGTAGAAACGCCAGGAGCGGATTTGTTCGCGCAATCGCAGCAATTCCGGCGCACTGCGCGGGTCGGCGAGTTGCGACATCATACTGTCAAATGGGGAAACTGCATGGACCGCGACGTTCCACTCGCCGTCGTCGCCCTTGATGCGCACAGTGGCATAATGCCGGTCCACTGTTAGGGCGGATGGGCGAAAGGCAGGGCCATGCCAGATGCATTCTCGCTTGATTGCGGGATCGTTAGCAAAAATAGATTCGGAGGGGGTCGAGAGTCCCAGCTCAATAGAGTAACTAAAATCATCGCCAGCAAAACCGAGCTTAAGATTAACTGGCTCGGTGCGAAGCGTGCCTTGAACTGGGACATTACCGCGGCGCATCCCGCGGGAAAATTTTTCCGGCCCAGCCCAGAGCGTCGAGTTCAGCCCGCCTTCCCGGGCCAGAGCCGGTCCCACACCGCTGTCCCGAGCAGTGTCCGCCAGCAGGCGCAGGGCCCGGTACACGCTGGACTTGCCGCTGCCGTTCGCGCCCGTGACGACGTTGAGCCGCCGCAACGGCACCTGCAAGTTGCGCAGCGATCGGTAGTTGGCGACTGCGAGCGTCGTGAGCATGCAATTAAATTGTCCTATATCACCTGGACTAGCGCGCCTTTGAGATAATGAGTTTCCGGGCAGGAGAGGAGCACCGGGTGATCGGCGGGCTGGGAGGTCACTTCCAGTAAGCGAACTTCCCGCCGCGCGTCGGCCGCCGCATCGGCGAGGAGCGAGAGAAAGGCGCCCGCGTCCACCGCCTGGCTGCACGAATAGGTGGCGAGAATCCCTCCGGGTGCCAGCAGGCGCAACGCGCGCAGATTGAGTTCCTTGTAGCCACGAATGGCGGCTTCCACGGCATCGCGGCGGGGCGCGAACGAGGGCGGGTCAAGAATGATGAGGTCAAACACATCGCGCGCGTCCTTGCGCGTGGTAAACCAATCGAAAAGATTGGCGCAATTGAAGGTAACGCGGTCCTCCAGCCGGTTGCGGGCGGCATTGGCCCTGCAGTTGGCGATGGCCGGCGCGGAACTGTCAATGCCAAGCACCGCCGCAGCACCCGCCTTGGCGCATTGGAGGCCGAAGGCACCCTGATTGCAGCAGCCGTCGAGCACGCGCCGACCGCGGGCCAGGGCGGCCACGCGAAGATGCTGGCCGCGCTGATCCAAGTAAAAGCCGGTTTTTTGCGCGGATAACAAATCGAGTTCGTAATCGATGCCGTCGAGATTAAACCAGCGGGGCGGGTAGGGTTGGCCGGAAAAGGTTTTGGATTCGAGCGCCAGACCCTCGTGGCGGCGCGAGGGCGAATCATTGCGCAAAATAATCTCCTCGGGCTGCAAGCGTTGCTGGAGCAGTGGCCCGAGAAGGGGCAGCGCATTTTCCGTGCCCTGGGTCAGGGACTGGACGACGAGCGCGCGGTCGAATTGGTCCACGACGAGGCCGGGGAGATGGTCGGCCTCCGACCACACGAGCCGGCGGAAGGGTCCGTGGAACCCTGCGTTTTCCCGCAAGGCGAGGGCGGTGGTGAGCGCGGCGTCGATTTGCGCGCGGTCGAAAGGGACGGCGGCTTGGCTGTAGCGCCGCCAAGCAATGGCGGAACGCGCACTGCATAGCCCCGTGCCCAAAAGACGCCCGCGTCCGTCGCGCAGCACCGCGGGCTGGCCGTGGGCGTCGGCAGGGATTTTTTCGCGCAATTCGCCCGCGAAGACCCAGGGATGGCCGTGGAGCACCCGCGCGGGCGCCTGGGGTTTGAGCCGCAGGGTAAGCATGTAAAGTTGAGTAAGGTGAGAGATTTACAGAAGGGAACGATGTGAACAAAGGTGGAACTTAGTTGACTTCGTTTCCTTAGGTTAAATTTGTTTTGAATTCTGTTGCTCTCAGATGGCCCGGCGGAAGAGCCCGACGCCCCAGCCGAGCATCAGCAGGATGGGCAGCCACGCCGCGAGCATCGGTGGGAGGTGTTGCTGATTGCCGAGCAGTGCACATAGATTCGACACCAGATAGTAAATAAACAGCAACCCTACCGCTTTGGAAACGCCGACCATTGGATTCACTCGCACGCCGGAAACCGCGAACGGCACCGCGAGCCCCACAATCACGAGTCCCAAAAACGGGCTCGCCAAAATCGCATGGTAACGCACGGCGTAAACATTCATGGACGGATTTTCCGCGGCGGGAGCCTGCGCGAGTACCGTGCGCAATTCGCCGAGGGACAAATCGCCCGCGCGCTGGCGCAAGGTGATCATCAGTGAGGGATTTTCCGTCAGTTCGGGAAAGGCTTTTTCATCAAAGGGTCGCGAGACGTTGACCTGCCCATCGTCGGGGTCGAAGAGGAGTTCGCGGCCTTTGAGAAAGACCCAATGGCCGGCGGCATCATCAAAGTAACCTTCACCCGCGCGAATCTGCCGTTGATTGTGTCCCTGGGCGTCGAGCTCGTAAACGTAGATGCCCTGGCCCCGCCACGCGTAATCACTAAATTGATTGAAGAACCAGAGCCGGTGCTGCGTCAAATTGTTGTAGGTCAGTTGGCGCACCACGCCCACCTCGTCGGCGGGATGCTCGCGGGCCTCGGCCGTGTAGCGCAGGGTCTCGTAATAGAGGCGGGATTGCTCGATGGACCAGGGCACGAGCGAGGCATTGAGCCAGCCCAGCAAACCCGCAATCACGGCCCCGGCCAGCCACAAGGGGCGCGCGATGCGCCACAGGCTGAGCCCCGCGGCCCGCAAGGCGATGATTTCGTTGTGCCGGTGCAAGTTGCCGAGCGCAAAAAGCAGGGATACAAACTGGCTCAGCGGCAGCACCGTGGGCAAAAAGGCCGGGAGGAGCAGCAGGTAATATTTCAAAATCTGGCTGGGCCGGGTGCCAAACCCGAGCAGATCGCCGAGTTGGTCGTAGAGGTTCTCCAGCAACAGCACGGCCAGCATGGCAATCATCGCGAGGGCGAAGATTTTCAGCCATTCAGTCAGGAGATAACGGTCCAGCAGGCGCATTCGAGGCAGGATGAAGCAGGAAAGCGGGCGGATGAAGGCTAAAAAGGCCTCAAAAGGGGAAATTTGAAACCAGACCTCTCCGTCCCGCCCTCTGCGGGAGCTAGCTTTTCGCCTAAAATAGTTACATGGCGAACGGGCGTTTCCTCCGAGGCCGGCTTTTTTCCTTGGCGCGGGCGTGGATACTGATAGAGCCGTGAGAGTGTGATGGCTACCCCGGATTCGCCCCCCACCCAGGCCTCGCCGGAGCGATGGAGTTCGCGCTGGGGTGTCATCTTGGCCGTGGCTGGGAGTGCGGTGGGGCTGGGCAATTACCTGCGTTTTCCCGGCTTGGCCGCGAAATACGGCGGCGGCGCCTTCATGCTGGCCTATGGAATTTCCTTTTTGATCATCGGCCTGCCCATTTGCTGGGCGGAATGGACCCTCGGCCGGATGGGTGGCGCTCGGGGCTTTAATTCGGCGCCCGGCATCCTGAATGCCTTGTGGAAATGGCCGGGCGCCAAGTATGTTGGGGTCATCGGCGTCGTCATCCCGCTGGTGATCTACATGTACTATGTGTATATCGAGGCTTGGTGCCTGGGCTACGCAGTCAATTACCTGTTCAGCGGCTTTCAATTTCACGATGTGAAGGAGTCCACGGCGTTTTTCGACGCCTTTATCGGCGCGTCCGCCAACGGCGCGGCGCTGCATTTCGGACGCGAGAGCGTCGGTTGGTATGTGCTGATCGTGATGCTCCTGAATTATTATTTTATTTTCCGCGGGCTCTCCCAGGGCATCGAGCGGTTTTGCCGTTACGCGCTTCCAGCCTTGGTGTTAATCGCATTGGTGGTCCTCGTGCGCGTGCTGACCCTGGGCACGCCGGACCCCTCCCACGCAGAGCGCAGCGTCGCCAATGGCCTCGGCTTTCTTTGGAATCCCGACAAAGTTGAGCTCCAGCAGTTCAGTCCGGAAACAGGCCAATGGGTGCCGATTCACGAGACCAGCGACCCTGGTTTGCTCTCGGGCGATGCGGGCTCAGTGGCGGGGTTGGAGGAACGGGCGGCCTTGCTGAATGAACGCGTGCCGAATTCCGCCCGCGTGCGCGTCTATCCTTTTTGGGAGCAACTGGCTAAACCGGACTTGTGGCTCGCGGCGGCCAGCCAGATTTTCTTTTCCTTGAGCGTGGGCTTTGGCGTCATCCTGAACTACGCCAGCTATCTGCGGAAATCGGACGACGTGGTGCTGTCCGGCCTGACTGCGACGGCCGCCAATGAATTTTGTGAAGTGGCGCAGGGAGGCATGATCACAGTGCCGGCGGCGGTGGTTTATTTCGGCGTGGCGGGCGTGGCGGGCATCGGGGCGTACGATTTGGGCTTCAAGGTGCTGCCGATGGTGTTCGTGGCCATGCCGGCGGGACGGGTGTTCGGCTTTTTGTTCTTCTTCCTGTTGTTTTTGGCGGCCAACACCAGCGCGCTCTCCCTGCTGCAACCGGGCGTCGCGTTTCTCGAGGAAGCGCTGGAACTGGAACGCAAGCGGTCGGTGGCGTTGCTGGCCATCATGACGATGGTGGGCACCGGCTTCGTGTGGTATTGCAGCCGGGATCTCAAGGCCCTGAGTACGCTGGACTTCTGGGCCGGCACGCTGCTCATCTATATTTTTTCCACCGTGCAAATCATTCTCTTCGCCTGGATTATCGGCGTGGACCGCGGATTTCGCGAAGCCCATGCCGGGGCGGCGATTCAGATTCCGCGAATTTTCCGCTGTGTGATGCGCTTTTTGTGCCCGGCCTTTTTGCTGGCGGTGTTTGTGGCGTGGCTCGGCATCAAGGTCATCGGTTTGGGCGGGCAGGGTCTGAGCAGCTACGTCACGGATTTAATTGGAGCGGACGCCCCGGTGTCCCATCCGCCGAACAAGGTGGCGGTCGCGGCGGTGGGTTTGATTATTGTGCTGATGATGTTCCTGGCGGTCATCACCTCGGGTGTGAAACGCTACCATGACTACGTTCATCACGATGAGGAGGGCCCGTCATGACAACCGGAGGATGGATCATCATGATTATCAGCGTGGGATCGGTGGTATCGCTGCTCATCGGCTGCGTGTGGAAAGTGCTCACCACGCCACGCGAAACGGAACACCTGCGCGGCGTGAATACCCATACGCCGGACCGTGATCGCGAGATTTCATCCAACTAATAGCCCGCCCGAACACTGCCCACTATTTCACGAGCGCCCGGCATTGGTCGGCCCGTTGCTTGAACACCTCGTACAACGCATTCGCTTGCGCCAACCCGCGGCGGTAAATGGGGCCGTCCACAATTTCGGCCAGTTCCTTCTTGAACCGCACACGTCGGGCGTCGGGATTGGAGCAGGTGAAAAAGTGAAGGTCCTCGTCGCTCTTGGAGGAAAATACCAGTTCTTGGACCTCCGTGAGGAAGGCCACATTGGCGACGGGAACTTGCAAATGAATGGAGAAATGGCGGTTGGCCGCGCGCACGACCTCAGGAAAATCCCCGGTGATCCAGTCAAAGTCGGCGACGAAAAGACGATCCAAATGCGGGAGCAAAGTCTTGTAATAGTCGATATAGCTGCTTAGACCGAAATGGATCGAGCGGCGCAAATACCAGCAGCATATAATCCAGGACAGCAGCGTCTCGCGCGGTTGGCGCACTAGGACCACCGAGGGCGCCCGCCGCCGCAGCGCCACCAGTGCATAGATGGGAACATGCACGTGACTCAAGACCTTGAATGAGTTCCCCTGCGAATGCCGGAAGGCCATCGTCGCAAAGGTGTTGGCGCTGCGCGGAAATCCGTCCACGAGCAAATCATACTCCACCTGCTCCACGCGGGGCCGATTGTGGCGGTAAGTATTGATGGCGAAGAGCGACGGATGCCGCCACATGGTGCGGCGGATGTAATTGCGCACTTGTAATCCCGCGCGGTGCCACCAATCGTTTTGGAAGAGAAATTGATTCGTTGATTTCCATTCCGGCGGCGTCAGGGCCGGCGGCATGGGCGTCGTCTGGGTCGCGCCCGGCCCCAAACGATTGAGCGGCGCCGACACCGGCATGGTGGAGGACGCGGTATTGGGAGCGGCGGCGGACGGATTATTCATGCGGCAGTTTGAATAGCTTAGCAATGATTGTGCCGATTCAGTGAAAGACAGCAGAGTTTTTGAGTATGAATGCGCGGCCTTGGATAAAAATGAAAAGCTTTCGCATCGAGCGCCGCTAAGCTTAGGAAAAAGACCGTTAGGATTCAAGGCGTAAATTAGGGAAAATCATTAGATTACGGCGCGATTACGCGACTGAGTAGTTCACCCGGTCGGTTGCAGAGGAAGGCGGGCCTGCGAGAAAAGTTCGCCGACTGGGGTGAAAACCGCCTTAGTGGCGATAGGATGCGTTTTGGCGGAGCAACATTACTGTTTAGTTTGACGATTTTGACGGCTGGATGCTCGGGCATTCCCGCGCACCGGGCCGGCCAATATTCAGCGATAGCCAACAGTTGGGAGCCAGCAGTGAGGGCTCGCCTGTTGGACCAGCGCATTCAAGTCGGCGACACGCGGGAAATGGTGTACATCGCGCTCGGCCCGCCGCTGACCCCGCCGACCTTGACCCAGAATCAGCCGCCGCTGGAACACTGGGAATTTTTGGCGTTTTACACGGCGCCCGCTTTTCCCGCCGGAAACGTGCCCGCCACGCCGCTCGAATCCTCGCCTACGCAGCCCGCAATCCAGGCCCAAACCACGAACAATGTCGTTGTGCCCGACTTCGGCGGACCATCGGCCAAACTGCTGGTCGTGGAATTTGGCGCCGACGACAAAGTCGCGGACTGGAAGCTATACGGTGACGCCCAAGGTCGCGCGCTCAATCCGGGTTTTGCGCCGATTTATGTGCCGAAGAGCCCGCGGGCAAAGCAGTGAAGAAATGAAATTGGTCTGCGCGCTAGGTACTAGAAAAACTTAATTGTTAATCACTGCCGGGCCGCCGAAGAAGCAGGAGCAGCCGACACCGTCGGCTTCAACTCCCGCGTGGCAAAGGTGAGGAAAACCTGCCAGTCGGCGGGGGTGATGGCGTGCGGGCCGGTGTGATAGTAATACGCCAGGTCGCCATTGATGAGCGGCGTTTCCGGCGCCGGCCAGGTCGTCGTGCCGAGGTCCTTTTTCCCGACGAGTTGGTAAACGGGCGCCGCCGCCACTTCACCAAGAAATTCTCCGTGCGGATCCGTCCATTGGTCGCCCGTGCCGCCCGAGATAAGCAACGGCCGCGGGGCGATGAGCGCGATGAGCATATTCGTGTCCACCGGCATGTCATTCCAGTGGCCGGGGTATTTTTGGAGATTGCCCGCGAATTGCCACGGGAAGTTCTGCGCCATGTCGTCCACCGTTTCGCCGAAATCGCGGCGCGCGAGGGCCGAGCCGAGTTCGCCGCCCTGACTGGAAAACACGAGTGCGAAGCGCGGATCGCTGGCTCCCGCCCACAGCACGGTTTTGCCGAGGCGCGAGTGGCCCACCAAGGCGACGCGCCTGGCGTCCACGTCCTTGTCGGTTTCCAAATAATCGAGAATGCGGCTGAGGCCCCACGCCCAGGCGGAGATGGTGCCCCATTCATCGGCGACAGGCGCGGTCTGGCCCGGCGCGAGGGCGAGCTTGCGCACGCCATTGAGGTTCGTGGTAGCGGAGTCGCCTTCGATGTTCGTGTACTGCACGATGGCGTAACCAAAGCCGTGGGCGAGAATGTCGGCAATCGGTTCGCCCGCGCCGGGTCCGCCGCCACCGCCAGCCCGCGCGCCCAGCAAACCGCGGGGGCCGCCCCGAGTCGCACCGAGTCCGCCCGCCGCGGGAGCGGATGCATCGGCTGCAGTAACAGCAGCCGGAGTCGTGGCCGCCGGAGCAGCCGCTGCTGGAGCCGCCGCCGCACCGCGCGGCGCGCCGGTTCCCCGCGGGGCGGGTGCGACCGTGGGATCGACGTTAGTAAGTGTCAAAGCCGCGGAGGGATTGGCCGGTGCGGCGCTGAAACTGATCGAAAGCACCAACGGCACCGGGCCAGGGACGTTCTTGGGCAGATACATCGAGACGGTCATCTTCGGACTATCAGCCTCGCTGCCGAAATGCCCGATGATTTGTTTGTAAACCGCAGTGCCATTGAGCGCGTCCGGATTCGTGGCGGCGACTTCGAAGGTCACTTTCGGTGCCGTTGCGGGCACTTTCCCGTAAATCTCATTTTCGTAAAGTTTCACGATTTCGGGCCGGCGCACTTTAAACCACGTCTCCGCGTCCTTCACGGGCTGGCCGTTGGCGAGCACGAGCGGATCCGGCAGGGTGTAATTGCCCACGCGTGTCTCGTCGTAGTTCGAAATATGGCCGGTGGCTTTGGCGAGGCGGACCGCGCCGCCGCCGTTTTGTGTATTGGGGCCATTGGGAGCTGTGCCACCGATATATTGAAAAAAGGGATTGCTTGGATCACCGGCGACACTGCTAGCGGCGGGGGCGGTCGGGGTGGAGGCTGCCGGCGCATCCGCGGCCAGGACGTCCATGTTCGGCACCAACAGGGCGAGAAAGACGGGGAGGAGTGGGAAACGCGAAGGGGTGTTCATGGGGTTGAAGGAAGGGTGGGGGAAACGTAATGGGGAAAGTCCCCGATGGAAAACAGAAACTTTCGCAGTCCGCCGGCGAAAAAACTGAATACCAGTTGCCGAAATGGCTGGATGGGTGCATAATTGTTTCTGTATGGCCTCAAAAATCTTCATCCTCCCCTGGCGCCGCCCACTTCTGCTTTGGCTGGCCGGAATTTTCCTCGGCGGCTGTTGTTCCTGGAACACGAATTACGTCAGCCCGGATTCGCCCGCCGTGCAAGCGGAGCAGAATCGGATCATGATCGAGGATGAATTGCCCAAATTGGCCGCGACCTTGCTGAAGGAGAAGCCCGACCAGGCCGGCATGGAAAAACTTTTCACCGCCTATCTCGACCAGCATCCCGCCGTCTACGGCGTGGCCTTCGCCCCGCCGCGTGCGCCCGCGGGCGAGCCCGTGCGCGCCAGCCCCTACGTTTATCGCAAAAACGGCGTGCTCTCGGCCCTCAACCTCGCCAAACCCGATTATCTTTACGAAACCATGGAGTGGTATGCCTTGCCGGTGAAGCGCCGGGCGGCGGCCTGGACTTCGCCCTATTTTGACCAAGGCGGCGGCGACATCTGGATGGTCACTTACTCGCTACCGCTCTACCTCGACGAGGCCAAGACGCAGCTCTATGGCGTGCTGACGGATGATTTGCCCGTGCCCGCGCCGAAGGGGAAATAAGAGGAAGAGTTTTACCGCAGAGTACGCGGAGCACACAGAGAAAGAGAGGAAGCGTAACCGCAGATGACGCAGATAGGTGCAGATGAAGACAGCAGGTGGCTCTACCATTTAGTAATAATCATTGACAATTTATTGGCCATCTCAACACTTGTGGCGATAATTCCCAAAAGGCAAAAAATGGCAGACGACCCTCAAGAATTTCAAAGTGTCGACCCTGGCACTGAAACTTCTGCTCAAGCGTTGAAGGGCAGTTCTCGTTTTTCCATGTTGGCAATCTTTACCCCATGGGTTTGTGTTGGCGCGGGGATATTGTGTATCCAGCGTTCGCAAGACGACTGGATGGGCTTTGGCATTATTATTCCTGTAGTATGTGGCATGCTTGCTGGAATTGTGATGACTTTGATATGTACCGTTATTGCCGTTAAGCGCAATGAGCCCAAGGCACTTTGGGCAATGCTGGCGCTTTTATTTTATTTTTTCCTCGGTCTGGCATCTATGGGTGGAAAGTAAGGATTGAGTCAGACAAGGAGAAGGGTAGACGCACATCAAATTCCAGGGCGCCGCGTGAGTCTTATACGCCCCCCAAAAACACAAACGCCTCGCCGGATTGCTCCAGCGAGGCGTTTGATGAAAGCAGAGACGCCGCGAGCGGCGTCCCTGCGAATTTTGGAGAGGCGGAACTACATGTCCATGCCGCCCATACCGCCCATGCCACCCATACCGCCGCCGTGGCCGCCGCCGCCCATGGGCTCCTTGGCCTCCTGGACTTCGGTGATCATGCACTCGGTGGTGAGGAGCAGCGCCGCGACGGAAGCCGCGTTCTGCAACGCAACGCGCGTGACCTTGGTCGGGTCGACGACGCCGGCTTTGAACAGGTCCTCGTATTCGCCCGTGGCGACATTGTAACCATACGGGCCCTTGCTCTTGCGCAGAACTTCCTGCACGACGAGCGAAGCGTCGATGCCGGCGTTTTCGCAGAGCTGGCGCAGGGGCGATTCAATCGCGCGGCGGACGATGCCGACGCCGATTTGTTCGTCACCTTCGCCCTTGAGCTCGTCAATCGCTCCAGCGGCGCGCAACAGGGCGACGCCACCACCGGGGGAGATGCCTTCCTCGACGGCTGCGCGGGTCGCGTGCAGGGCGTCTTCGACGCGGGCCTTCTTCTCCTTCATTTCCGGCTCGGTCGCGGCGCCGACATTGATGACGGCCACGCCGCCGGCCAACTTGGCGAGGCGCTCTTGCAGCTTCTCGCGGTCGTAGTCGGAGGTGGTTTCGTCGATCTGGCGGCGGATTTGTTTCACACGGCCCTGGATGTCGGAGCTCTTGCCACCGCCTTCGACGATGGTGGTGTTCTCCTTGTCCACGGACACGCGCTTGGCGCGGCCGAGGTCGGCGACCTGGACGTTCTCGAGCTTGAGGCCGAGGTCTTCGGTGAAGCAGCGGCCACCGGTGAGGATGGCGATGTCTTCGAGCATGGCCTTGCGGCGGTCACCAAAGCCGGGGGCTTTGACGGCGCACACGTTGAGGGTGCCGCGGAGCTTGTTCACCACGAGGGCGGCGAGGGCTTCGCCTTCGACTTCCTCCGCGATGACGAGCAACGGCTTGCCGCTCTTGGCGACGACCTGCAACAACGGCAGGAGCTCGTTGAGGTTGGAGATCTTCTTCTCGTGGATCAGCACGTAGGCGTCCTCGAGATTGCACTCCATGGCCTCGGCGTTCGTCACGAAGTAAGGCGAGAGGTAACCCTTGTCGAACTGCATGCCTTCGACGACGTCGAGGGTGGTTTCGATGGATTTGGCTTCCTCGACGGTGATGGTGCCGTCCTTGCCGACCTTGTCCATGGCGTCCGCGATGCGGTTACCGATCTCGGTGTCCCAATTCGCGGACACGGTCGCGACCTGGAGGATGTCCTCGCGGCCGGAGACCTTCTTCGAGTTCTTCTTGATGTCGGCCACGGCGGCTTCGACGGCGCGGTCAATGCCGCGCTTGATGTAGATCGGGTTGGCCCCGGCGGCGACGCTCTTCAGGCCTTCGCGGTAGATGGCCTCGGCGAGCACGGTGGCGGTGGTGGTGCCATCGCCGGCGTTGTCGCTGGTCTTCGAGGCGACCTCGCGGACCATTTGCGCGCCCATGTTTTCAAACGGATCTTTCAGCTCGATTTCCTTGGCCACGGTGACGCCGTCCTTGGTCACGGTCGGGGAGCCGAATTTTTTGTCAATGAGGACGTTGCGGCCTTTGGGGCCGAGGGTGACTTTGACCGCGCGGGCGAGCAATTCGACCCCCTTGAGGATCTTCTTGCGGGCGGCCTCGTCGAACAGGAGTTGTTTGGCAGGCATGATATAGTATTAGTTTAAGGTTTTTAGCTTTAAGGATGTTGCAAGGCGAAGGTGGAACAGGCGGATAAAATTGATTTTATCGTGGTAGGGACGCCTCTCCGAGGCGTCTGCGGACCGCTCGGAGAGCGGTCCCTACCTGGCCATTCAACCCTCAGAGGTTACGCGATGACGCCGAGGATGTCGTCTTCGCGGAGAAGGGAGTATTTGTCGTCACCGATTTTGACTTCGGTGCCGCCGTATTTGGAGACGAGGACCTTGTCGCCGACCTTCACTTCGAAGGGGATGACTTTGCCGTTATCGTCTTTTTTGCCGGTGCCGAGGGCGATGACTTCGGCCTCCTGCGGTTTTTCCTTGGCGGAGTCGGGGATGATGATCCCGCCTTTGACTTGTTCCTTGTCTTCGATCGCCTTGACAAGCACGCGATCTCCGAGCGGTTGGATTTTCACTTTAGCCATAGTAGTTACTCTGGTTGTAGGGTTGGGAGGTTAGGGTTTGGAAAGAGATTGCTGAATGCGGAATTCTGATTGCTGAATTAAAAACAAGCCACATACCCGAGGAGGCATCAGGAGGATAATGACGCTCAAATACTTCTGGGGATAGGTTCTTGATTCAGCAATCAGAAATCATAAATCAGCATTATTTCTTCTTGTCTTCATCCACGACTTCGAAGTCCGCGTCCACGACGTTGTCGTCCTTGGGTTTGGCGGCTTCGGGGGCGGGGCCGCCGGCGGCAGCCCCCGGACCGGGTCCGGCGGAGGCCGAGGCTTGGGCCAGGAGCGCCTGCAGCTTGCCCTGGATGGCTTCGGTCTCGCGCTTCAGCGTGTCCGCGTCGGCGTTCTGGTTGGCGAGAATCGCGCGGCCGTCTTTGACGATGGTCTCGGCTTCGGTCTTCGCCGCCGCGGGCAATTTGTCGCCCGCGTCCTTGACCTGCTTCTCCACCTGGTAGAGGAGGTTGTCGAGTGTGTTGCGGGCTTCGATGGTTTCACGCGCCTTCTTGTCGTCGGAGGCGTGCAGCTCGGCTTCCTTGCGGAGCTTTTCGACTTCGTCTTTGTTCAGGCCGGACGAACCGGAAATGGTGATCTTCTGGTCCTTGCCAGTGCCCTGGTCTTTGGCGGTGACGTGCAGAATGCCGTTGGCGTCGATGTCGAAGGTGACTTCGATTTGCGGGGTGCCGCGGGCCGCGGGCGCAATGCCGTCGAGGCGGAAGGTGCCGAGGGTCTTATTGTCCTTCGCCAGGGCGCGTTCGCCTTGGAGGACTTTAATGTCCACAGCCGTCTGGCCGTCGGCATAAGTCGAGAAGGTCTGGGACTTCTTGGTCGGGATGGTCGTGTTGCGCTCGATCATCGCGGTCGAGACGCCACCCGCCGTTTCAATGGCGAGCGTGAGCGGAGTGACGTCGAGCAGGAGCACGTCGCGCACTTCGCCCTTAAGCACACCGGCTTGAATGGCGGCGCCGATGGCCACCACTTCGTCGGGATTCACGCCCTGGTGCGGAGTCTTGCCGGCGAGACCGCGGGCAATGTCCACAATTTTCGGCATGCGCGTCATGCCGCCGACGAGCACGAGCTCATCAATGTCCGCGGTCGTCACGCCCGCGTCCTTGAGGCAAGCCTCAAAGGGTTTGACGGAGCGCTGGGCGAGGGATTCGCAAAGTTGTTCGAGTTTCGCGCGGGAAAGCGTGATGTTCAGATGCTTCGGGCCCGAAGCGTCTGCGGTGATGAACGGCAGATTGATGTCGGTGGACTGGGCCGAGGAGAGGGCGATCTTGGCCTTTTCGGCTTCTTCCTTGAGGCGCTGGAGGGCCATCGGGTCGGCGCGCAGGTCGATGCCGTTGGACTTTTTAAATTCGGCCACAAGCCAGTCGATCAAGGTTTCGTCCCAGTTGTCGCCGCCGAGGTGGGTGTCGCCATTGGTGGCTTTAACCTCGAAGACGCCGTCGCCAATTTCGAGAATGGAAATATCATAGGTGCCGCCACCCAAGTCGTACACGGCGATGGTTTCATCGGCCTTTTTGTCGAGGCCGTAGGCGAGCGACGCGGCGGTCGGTTCGTTAATGATGCGGACGACTTCGAGACCGGCGATCGTGCCGGCGTCCTTGGTGGCCTGGCGCTGGGCGTCGTTGAAATAGGCGGGCACCGTGATGACGGCCTTGGAAACTTTTTCGCCGAGAAAGGCTTCAGAGTCAGCCTTGAGCTTGGCCAGCACCATCGCGGAAATTTGCTGGGGGGCGAAACGCTCGGGCTTGCCGTTGACCTCGCACTCAATCATCGCGTCGCCGTTCTTGCCTTCGACGACCTTGTAGGGGAAGCGCTTGATTTCTTCCTGCACCTCGGAAAATTTGCGGCCGATGAGCCGCTTGGCGGAATAGACGGTGTTGCGCGAATTGGTGACGGCTTGGCGCTTGGCGGCCTGGCCGACAAGGCGCTCGCCATTTTTGGCGAAAGCGACGACGGACGGCGTCGTGCGCGCGCCCTCGCTATTGGGAATGACGACGGGCTCGCCGCCTTCCATGACTGCAACGCAGGAGTTGGTGGTGCCAAGATCAATGCCGATAATTCTGCTCATTTGGCAGAATACTTAGCAAAGGGCGTGCCGGGGCTTTAAAGAATGAACTCAAGGTGTTGATTATTAATTGCTTAATGTCAAAAATCAATTGAAATATCGTCTACCCCAATTCGGAAAATTGCGCCAGCTTGGCACAGTTAGTGTGACAATGGCCCAGCCTTGGCGCAATTAGGTTTATATCAAGTGGAACAAAAAGCTGGTTTACCGCTCTGACTGCGACAGGCATTGATTTAATAAAATAGTCGATTATCATGGCTGCAGCTTTTCTTCACCATTAAAACACGAAAAAATATTCACATGACCAAGCAATTCGCCCTCCTTTCGCGCTCAACTTTCTTTTTCGCGGCCCTCGTGGCTTTTTTCTGTGCTGGAGCTATGAATGCCTCTGCAGCCTCAACCTTGGCTAAAAACCTGCAAGGTACCTATAAGATCACGTCCTTTAAAGTTATTCTGAACGGACAAGACAAAGGCGCGGATGTGCCCAAGGGATCAATCAAAGTAGGCCCGACCGGGTTGACCGGCTCCAATAGCCCGGCCTTGGTTTTCGCGAAGAAGCTGAGCATTCAAAGCTTCAAGACTTCCAATATCAAATCGGCTCTGACCTCCTTCAGTTGCAGTTTTACCGGCACTACCGAAAATGGAAATACCGTCTTCACCGCCGGTTCCACCATCAAGGGCACGCTGAATTCCAGCGGCCTGACCTTGAAGCTGGCCTTGAAGGGCACCCACAAGGGCACCCCGCTCACCAGCAGCTCGGCCGTAGCTGTCGCGAAGATGTAATAACGCCCTTTTTAATTTTTAGTTTCTATCCGTCACGCTGGCTCCTGGATATCCGCATCGCCATACTTTGGAGTTGAATCGAGCCGCTTGATTTTATCCCACTCAATTACCATGAAAATAATGCCTGCTGCACTGACCCGGACTTCGCTGTATCTCGTTGCCTTGGCTGCATTTTTGTTTGCCAGTGCCACCACGGCAGTCGCCGCCTCGGCGCTGCCGAAGAACCTGCAGGGAACGTACGCCATCACGGCCTTTCAGGTCATCCTCAATGGCAAGGACAAGGGCTCCGATTTGCCCAAGGGCTCCATCGTAATTGGCCCGGCGGGTTTGTCCGGGGCCAATAGCGTGATCATCTCCCTGTTGAAAAAATTGAACATTCAAAATCTGAAAGTCATCCACCCGGTTTCCACCCTCACCACGTTCAGTTCAAGTTTCACGGGCACGACAAATCAGGGGAAGATTGTTTTCACCGCCGGGACCTCTGCCAAGGGCACGCTCAACACGAGCGGCTTAAAATTGAAGATGGTTCTCAAGGGCACGTTGAGCGGCATGCCGGTTTCAGGTTCGGCAAATGCGCTCTGCACGAAGCAGTAGCTGCGAACGCACGGTTGCCCCAGCGGCAAGAATCAAGACTTAAGCAGGTGCACTTCCAGCCAGCGGGCCGCCTGATTTTCAGTTGAAGGCAAGCCTTGGGCTTCGCTGCCGCTGTTACCTAGCAAGCCGCGCAGTTTTGCGGAGTAAATCCGGGCTTGTTCGCGCACCGAGGGAGATTCACATTCGCGCAAGCGTGCCGCCAGCGCGGCCGGTTTTGCCGCGCCTTGGATAAACTCCGGCCACGCCGGCTCCTTGAGCAGAAGATTCGCCATGCTGAGGTAGGGGACGTTCACCACGCTGCGGCCCACCAGGTAGGTGATGGGATTGGCCCGATAAACAATCGCCCCCGGAATGCCCGCGAGCGCGCACGCCAGCGACATTGTGCCCGAACTCGCCAGCACCATGCGGCCTTGCGCAGGTTGCTCAACACCTTGAAGGGTGATATGCGCCGCGAGTTCGGGGCGCGCCGCGAGACATTTTTCCATCACGGCCCGCACGCCGGCATTGGGGAAGAGGGTCATGGCTCGCGCCTCCGGTCGGTCTGCAAGGTATCGCGCAAAGCCCTCGAGCATCACAGGAAAGATTCGCGCCACGGGCGCTTCGCGGCTGCCGGGGAGTAATAGCACGGGGCCATTGGCGGCGTAAGTGACGGGAAGCTTGCGTCCGGCGGCGGCGAAAGGATGGCCGACAAATTTCACCGGCAACGTTGTGTCGGCAAAACACGCAGGTTCGAACGGAAAAATAACGGCGAGGGCGTCGAGCAATTCCGCCATCGCAAACCGGCGGCGCGCCTTCCAGGCCCAGATTTGCGGAGAGATATAGTAGAGGAGGGCAATCTTTCCGCCGCCGAGGCGGCGGAGACCGTCTTGCCGCAGCCGCTGGGCCAGACGCAAATTAAAACCGGGATAATCCACCAACAAAATCGCCCGGGGTTGATGCTTTGCAATCCAGGCGACGGTTTGCTCGAACAAGTCCTTGAAGAAAAAATAATTCTTCAACACCTCAACCAAGCCCACAACCGCATGGGCCGTGAGGTCGAAAAGAGAATAGGCGCCGGCCTGTGCCAAAGCCGGACCGCCCAGCGCGGCCACTTGGAGTTGCGGCTGACGTTGCAGGAGAGCTTCCAGCAGGAGCGCGGTGTGCTCGTCGCCCGAAGGATCCCCGGCGATGATGAGCAAATCCGGCGGCGGTTTGCCATCGGGCCAGGGTGGCAGCGTGAGGGGAAGATTTTTCACCGCAAAGACGCAAAGGTCGCTAAGGAGGAGGAAAAAGGGAAATTCGCGCAGCGGAGCGGAGATACAGAGAAGAGGGGAAATATTTCCTTAACGGGCGACAATGAATGGCCCGGAGTTTTCATAAATATCATCGGTGAAAATCGGTGTTAATCTGTGGATAAATTCTTCGCTTCGCGTCCTTTGCGTCTTGGCGGTGAGTTCTCTACTCACAATCCGCTCGCGCGAATTTGTCCGGTGATGGTCAGCGCGATTTCGAGCGCCTTTTTGCCGAAAAGCAGATCAATTTTCGGGGTTTGTCCGGTGCGCACGGATTCCACGATGGCCGTCAGTTCGCGTTTGAGGGGCTCCACCTTTTGCACGGTGATGTCCTTGCGCATGAGGCCGGCGGGCGTGAGGTGAATATAATGTCCCGCGCACTGGTCGAAATCCACCGACATATAACCCGCGCGCTGGAACAAGCGCCATTCGCGCGCGCGTTTTTTACTGAGGCGCGAGACATTCAGGTCTGCGACGCATCCGTCCTCAAACACCAGGCGGGCATTCGCAATATCCATGTGCGGAGTGAGCACGGACGACCCGGCGGCATCGATGCGTTTTATGGGCGCGTGCACGAGCTTCAGCACGAGGCCGATGTCGTGAATCATCAAATCCAGCACCACGTCCACTTCCTTGACCCGCGGATTCACGTGGCCCTCGGTGGCATTGTCCGGGTCGTTGGGGTCGGGGATAAGCGGCGCCAGGCGTTCGGTGCGGATGAAGCGCGGCTGGCTGACGTTTTGCTCCAGAAAATCCATCACGGGATTGAAGTGCTCGATGTGGCCGACCTGCACGAGGCGTTTCGCGGCCTGCGCCGCGACCAGAATTTTTTCGGCATCGGCCAGAGTGGCGCACAAGGGTTTCTCGATGAGCAGGTGGCATCCCGCCGCCAGCAACGGGAGCGAGACTTCACAGTGCCGGTCCGTCGGCACGACGACGCTGACGAGGTCGCAGGCCTTCCCCAGCGCCTCAACGGACGTGAACACCGGGCAGCCATGCTTCGCCGCGATTTCCGCGGCGCGGGCGGGGTTGGTGTCAAAGACCCCGGCGAGGGTGACGCCGGGGATCTCGGCGTAGAGGCGGGCATGGTGCTGGCCGAGGTAGCCAACGCCGGCGACGCCGGCGCGAAGGGGAGCGGGATCGGGCATGGGTTATTTATCCACGAATGGCCACGAATTGACACGAATAAAAAGCAGAATGGCCTATCGGACTAAAGAGTGGAGCCGCCGGGTAACCTGACCCGGAAGGCGAATTTCCGCACCGCGATGGAATCAGCAGAAACCTTGAGGATAATGCGTAAATTCGAACAAAGTCCCCTTGGGCAATTACAGAAAATTGCCGAAATCGAGATCGACCATAAACATAAAAAAGCAACAAAACAGGACCTTATAGCCAATGACGGCGTACAGATTGAACGGGG
>Ga0265320_10000395_pt1 | contig 35251 bp, 33 predicted proteins | sample 4827metaG_FD_202087 | JGI IMG/M metagenome (GOLD analysis project Ga0265320, IMG submission 202087) | Rhizosphere microbial communities from Carex aquatilis grown in University of Washington, Seatle, WA, United States - 4-8-27 metaG | ecosystem: Host-associated > Plants > Roots > Rhizosphere >... | reverse complement strand
CACCGCGCGAGACGGCACGGAGGCGCTCCGGCGCCTCGAGCATGCCTGGCCGGACCTCCTGGTGATCGACATGATGATGCCCCGGATGGATGGCCTGACCCTGGCCCGCGAGGTCAAGGAGCGAGCCGACCTGCCGATCATCGTCCTGACCGCGATCGACACCGGCGACAACAAGGCCGACCTGCTGGAAGAGGTCGCCGAGGATTACGTCACCAAGCCCTACCACTACCCGGAGCTCCGGGCGCGGATCAATCGGGTCCTCAAGCGGCTCGGCGACAAGGTCCCCCGCCAGAGCCTCAAGCTCGGTCCGAAGCTGACCCTCGAGCTCCACCGCCGCGAAGCCGTGGTCGCGGGCAAGCCGGTCGCCCTGACCCCGACCGAATCGCGCCTGCTGTATGCCCTCGCGGCGAACCTGGGCAACACGGTGACGACCGAGACGCTGCTCGCCCGGGGCTGGGCCGAGACCGAGGACGCCGACCCCTCCTACGTCTGGGTGACGATGCGCCGCCTGCGCCAGAAGGTCGAGCCGGATCCCAACCGGCCGACCCACCTGCTGACAGTGCGCGGCGTGGGCTACCGGCTGGTCTCGACGGAGGTCGGCGGGGTCGAATGACCGCGCCCGGCCCGCCCGGCGACGACATCGTCCCGGCCGCGAACCACGACGAGCCCGGCGCCGAGACCACGTCGAGCGAGGCGCTGGCCCCTACACCTACGCCCACTCAGCCGGCGCCCCCTGAGCCGGACCAAACCGCGGACCAGGCGCCGTTCCACGACCGGGCGATCCCGGCGCCGACGTTCGGGGCGGGGATCGGCTTTCGGACCCGGCTGACCTTCTCGCTGATCGCCGCCGCGGTCATTCCCCTGGCGGTCTTCGGCCTGATCCTGGTGTTCGCCGAACGGCTGCCCGATCCGCCGTCGACCCTGCCCCGCCTGCTCCTCCTCTTCGTGGCCCTGGTTGCCCTGATCGCGGTCCTGGTCGCGTACCTGCTGGCCGCCGACCTCACGGCGCCCCTGCGGGCGATCGCGGCGGCCGTCGACCGGGTCTCGGCCGGTGACCTGTCGACGCCGATCATCGTGGGCGGCGAGGACGAGCTGTCGCGCCTGGCCGAGAGCCACAACCGGCTGGCCGGCGCCCTCGAACGGCGCAACCGCGAGCTGGTCCGGATCCTCGCCGCGATCGAGCACGCCTCGCCCCGCGACGGCGTGGGGTTCCTCGTCGGGCGGGCGTCGGAGGACGCCCGGCTGGCCTTCGGGATGATCGATTCCCGGATCGTCCTGGGCGATCCGGGCCAGGTCGAGGAAGAGGAGATCGTGCCCGGCGATCCGCGCCCGATCCGGGCCGAGCTGCGCGCCGGCGAGGAGCGCCTGGGCCTGATCTTCGGCCACCTGCCGGCGACCCGGGCCTGGGAGCCGGCCGACCAGAACCTGCTCGAGCTGTTCGCGGCCGAGATCGGGGTCGCGGTCCGGAATGCCCAGCTCTTCGAGCGGGTGACCGCCCAGAACGCCCAGCTGCTCGAGCTCGATGCGGCCAAGGATGACTTCCTGCGCGGGGTCAGCCACAACCTCCAGACGCCGCTGACCAGCATCCGGGCCTTCGCCGAGCAGCTCGGCGAGGAGCGCGACGACCGGCGCCTGTCGATCATCACCGAGCAGGCCGAACGGCTGTCCCGGATGGTCCGCCAGCTGCTGACCGTGACCCGCCTCGAGTCCGGGGCGCTGCGGCCGCAGGCCGAAGTCTTCGGGATCGCGCCGCGAGTCCGCCGCGCGTGGGAGGCCCTGGCCGTCAACGACGTCGCTTTCTCGATCGACGACCGGTCCCAGGGCTGGCTGGCCGTGGCCGACGCCGACCAGCTCGACCAGGTCCTGTGGGCGCTCCTCGACAATGCGGTGAAGTACGGCCAGCACCGGCCGATCAACGTCGAGGTCGCCGTCGACGAACCGCTGGGCCGCCTGAACCTGACGATCATCGATCACGGCCCGGGTGTCTCCGACCAGGATCGGCCGCGCCTCTTCGACCGCTTCGCCCGCGGTGCTGGGGCGAGCGCCGAAGATGGCAGCGGATTGGGCCTGTACGTCTCGCGCGAGCTGTGCCGGGCGATGGCCGGCGACCTGGTCATCGAGCCCCGCCGGGCCGGCTCGGGCGCGGTCTTCACGGTCACCCTGCCCGGGGAGCCACCGCTCGAGAGCTAGCCGGGTCTCGGACGCCACGTCGTCGCAGGGGCCCGCCCCGGGTCCACGCCGGTCCGGCGTCGCCGTGAGCGACCAGAACGACCAGGTGGGTCCCGCGTGGAGGTGTGACCGGCGATCACTCGCCCGATTCGATCTCCGTACGCGGGCAATCATCGCGAATCGTGCTGATCGCGCGGTCGCGAGCGGGCTGATTCGGCGGTTTTGTTCGCCCCGGGCGACGTCGGGACTGAGAGCCGAATCCGGGCTGGTCGCCCGGGCGTGTGGCATCCTCAGCCAATGACCCGCCTCGACGTCGCCGTCGTCCAGCTCGATGCCGGGACGGATCCCGAGGACAACGTCCGCGTCGCGGCCCGCCTCGCCGACCAGGCCGCGGCCGAGGGTGCGCGGCTGATCGCGCTGCCCGAATACCTCCAGTTCCGCGGCTCGGACGAGGGCTACCGGGCGTCGGCCCGGCCGATTCCCGGCCCGTTCAGCGACGCCTTCGCTGCGGTGGCTCGCGAGCGCAAGGTCTGGATCCTGGCCGGCAGCCTGGCCGAGTCGGGCCCTGCGAACAAGCCGTTCAACACCAGCATCCTCCTGGATCCCGCGGGCCAGATTGCCGCTGCCTACCGCAAGATCCACCTCTTCGACGTGGCGATCGAGAACGGGCCGGCCGATCGCGAATCGGATCGGGTGAGCGCCGGCGACCGGGCCGTCGTGGCCGACGTGGCCGGAGCGAAGCTCGGCCTGTCGATCTGCTATGACCTGCGCTTCCCCGAGCTGTACCGGGCGCTGGCCGGCGCCGGCGCCGAGATCCTGGCCGTGCCCGCCAACTTCCTCGAGCGGACCGGACGCGACCACTGGGAAGTGCTCCTGCGGGCCCGGGCGATCGAGAACGGCGCCTTCGTGATCGCCCCGGCCCAGGTCGGCGGCGCGCCCGGCTTCCCGGCCCATGGCCGCTCGATGATCGTCGATCCGTGGGGCACGATCGTTGCCCAGGCGCCCGACGAGGTCGCGATCATCCACGCGTCCCTGGACATCGACCGCGTCGCCTCGATCCGGCGCCAGATCCCGGTCCTCGCCAACCGGCGCGCGTTTGACGCCGAGGGTCGCGCCCGGTAGATTGCCCGGCAACCGAATAGCTCTATCAAGAGTGGCGGAGGGACCGGCCCGTTGATGCCACGACAACCTACCGGCGCAGAGCCGGCAAGGTGCCAATTCCGGGCAGGTCAGCCTGCACGATAGGGAACTCGTGAGACCCTTCCGTGCAGGAAGGGTCTTCTCGTTTCTGCCGGTCCGAGCCACTGCCAGGCCGTTGCCGCGTCTCCGGATGCGGCCAGAACCGAGGACACCGTGACCACCGAGCTCCTGGGGCAAGCACCGGCAGATACCGACGGATCCGACGATGGACGGATCCTCGGCCTGCGCTGTCGGGCCTGCGGCCGGGCCGAATCCCTCGGACCGAGCTATGTCTGTCCGGCCTGCTTCGGCCCGCTCGAGGTCGCCTACGACCTCGAGGTCGTTCGGCGCCGCCTCACCCGGGCGACGATCGAGTCCCGGCCGGCTGGCATCTGGCGCTACCTCGAGCTGCTGCCCGTCGCGACCCGGCCGGCCCGGGGCCTGCCCGTCGGCTCGAGCCCGCTCGTCCCAGCGCCGAGCCTCGGCCGGGCGATCGGCATCGAGCGGCTCCTGGTCAAGGACGACAGCCGCAACCCGACCCTGTCGTTCAAGGACCGGGCCGTGGCCGTGGCCGTGACCAAGGCCGTCGACTTCGGCCTCGAAGCCCTGGCCTGCGCCTCGACCGGCAACCTGGCCGGGGCGACCGCTGCCGCCGCGGCCGTCGCGGGGCTGCCGGCCTACGTCTTCGTGCCGGCCGACCTCGAGCCGGCCAAGATCGACCACGCCCTGGCCTACGGGGCCACGGTCGTCCCGGTCCAGGGCACCTACGACGATGTCAACCGGTTGTGCCTGGAGGTCGCCGACGAGCTCGGCTGGGGCTTCGTCAACATCAACCTCCGGCCGTTCTACGCCGAGGGCAGCAAGACCCTGGCCTTCGAGATCGCCGAGTCGCTCGGCTGGCGGCTGCCGGACGTGATCGTCGCCCCGATCGCCTCGGGCGCGATGTTCACCAAGATCGCCCGCGGCTTCGACGAGCTGGCCACCATCGGCCTCGTCGAGCGCACCCCGGTCCGCTTCGTCGGCGGCCAGGCCGCCGGCTGCAGCCCGGTGGCGACCGCGTTCGCGCAGGGCAGCGCGGAGATCGTGCCGGTCCGGACGCCGGACACGATCGTGCGCTCGCTGGCGATCGGCAACCCGGCCGACGGCCGCCACGCCGTCGAGCTGGCCCGGGCCAGTCGCGGCTCGGTCGAGGCGATCTCCGACGACGAGACCGCCGAGGCGATCCGGCGATCCGCCCGGCTCGAGGGGATCTACCCCGAGACGGCCGGCGGGGTGACCCTGGCCGCGGCCGAGGCCGCGCGGCGGCGAGGCGTGATCGGCCCGGACGACGAGGTCGTGGCCCTGATCACCGGCAACGGGCTCAAGACACCCGACGCGTTCCGCCATGGACTCGAGCCGCGACCGGCCGAGCCGGGCATGCCCGGCCTGGCGCCGGCGATCGCGCCGAGCTTCCGGGCCTTCGAAGCCTGGCTCGAGCGATGAGCAGCGTCCGCATCCCGCCGGTCCTGCGCACCTCGACCGGCGGCCAGAAGGTCGTCGAGATCCCGGGGGCGACGGTCGGCGCGGTGCTCACCAACCTGGTCGCCAGCCATCCCGGGCTGGGCGGCCAGATCTTCGGCGAGGCGGGCGACCTGAACCGGTTCATGAACGTCTTCCTGAACGACACCGACATCCGCCACCTCGAGGTCCTCGAGACCGCCGTCGGTGAGCGCGATTCGATCGTCCTGCTGCCGGCCATGGCCGGGGGCTAGGACCCGCTGTTCAGGGCAATGGGCGCCAGGCCCGCCCGAGGATGAAACTCAGCCCCGCGCACAGCACGCTGAGACCGACGAAGCCGAAGCCGATCTCGAGCACCTCGTGCTTGGTGATCGTATTCGTGGGCAGGCCCTGGAAGACGCTCTCGAGCTGCTCGGCGCTCTCGGCCGGCTCATAGGTCCCGCCGGTCAGGTCGGCGACCTGCTTGAGGGTGCCCTCGTCGATCCCCCGCGGGAACGGCGTGTTCTGGTTGCCGAACCCGCCGCCACCACCGCCGCCGGGAAAGCCCTGGCCGCCGCCCGGCTCGCGGCCGACCAGGTTCGGGGCGCAGGTCGCGCTCAGCGCGCCCCCGTTGGCCGTCCCGAAGCCGATCGTGTAGACCCGCAGCCCGCGATCTGCCGCCTGCTGGGCCGCGGCCGACGGCAGCGGGCCGGCGTTGCTCGAGCCGTCGGTCAGCAGGACGATGATCTCGGGGGCGTAGTCGCCCTTGGGCGGCGGCGCCGGCTCGGTCCCGGGCGACGTGTCCGAGGTGCTCTTGGGCACGTTCGGGTCGATCTCGGCAATCGCGTCGATGGCGGCCAGGATCCCGCTGCCGACCGCCGTCCGGCGTCCGGTCTGCAGGCTCTGGAGGGCGTCGAACAGGAGCGACCGATCGGTCGTCGGGGCCTGGACGATCTCGGCGAAGCCCGAGAAGGCGACGATCCCGATCTGGGTCGACGAGCTCTGGCCCTGGATGAAGTTGGCGGCGGCCGTCTCCGCGGCCTGGATCCGGCTGGGAGCGACGTCGGTCGAGCACATGCTGCCCGAGACGTCGATGGCCAGGACGATCGTGGCCTCATTGGTCGGCACATTGGCGATCACCACCGGCCGGGCGACGGCGATGACCAGCCCGGCCAGGGCGACGGCGAACAGGGCGAAGGGCAGGTGGCGGCGGAAGAACGACGAGCTGGGCAATGCCTCGCGAATCAGGATCAGGCTGGAGTAGCGGACGGCCGTTGGGCGTCGCCGGCGCCGGCCGAGGACGTACAGGACGACCAGGATCGGGACGAGGGCCAGCAGGAGCAGGAGGCCCGGCCACAGGAACTGCATCAGCGTCGCGTCCCGGTCACGGCAGGCGACCCAGCCAGAAGAGCGAGCTCAGCGCACCGAGCACGAGCAGGAGCGTCCCGCCACCGGCGAAGATCGCGGTGACCTCGATGGTCTGGGGCTTGGCCACCAGCCGGCTGCCGAGGTCGCCGTAGGCGTTGGTCAGGGTCTGGGCCGAATCGGCCGGGATGTAGGTCCCGCCGGTGACCTGGGCGACCTGCTGGAGGGTCGCCGCGTCGAGCTGGGTGTGGACCTTGAAGCCGCCGACGGTCAGGGTCGTGCCCGCGGTGGTCCCGATCCCGACGGTGTCGATCCGGACGCCCCGGTTGGCCGCGACCTGGGCAGCACTGGCCGGGTCGGGCGGCTGGGTGTTCTCGCCGTCGGTCAGCAGGATGATCAGGGCCGAGCTGTCGGAGCCGGGTGGGACCGGCGCCGGCGATGTCGATGGGGCCGGGGTCCGGCTGCTGTAATAGTTGGTCGGCGGCGGGTTCTCTTCTGTCTCGATCGCGCTCAACGAGGCCAGGATGCCCTGGCCCAGCGAGGTACCCCGCTCGGGCTGGAGGCGGCTGATCGCCGCCAGGACCGCGCCCTGGTCGTCGGTTGGCGCCTGGACCGAGAGACCGGCGTCGCTGAAGGCGACCAGGCCGATCACGACCCCGGCCGGCTGGTTCTGGACAAACGCGGTGGCGGCCGCCTTGGCCGCCTCCATCCGGGTTGGCTTGAGATCGTCGGCGGCCATGCTGTCCGAGACGTCGAAGGCCAGGATCACCGTGCCTTCGGAATGGGGCAGGGACACGCTGGCCTGGGGCCGGGCCAGGGCCACGAGCAGGACCGCCAGCCCGAGAACGAACAGGATCCCCGGGATGCTCGCCCGGCGCCGCGCCGAACGGCGGCCGGGCACCGAACCCGGGCCGCTGGCCGAACCCGCGCCGAGCCCGAGGCCGACGGCAGTCATCCTGTGTCGCCGGCGGGCTTCGACGGCCCGGTAGGCGAGGATCCCGAGCGGCAACAGGAGCAGCGCGACCAGGAGCTGCGGCCAGACGAAGGACATCGTCAGGCCGTCCGGCGCCGACGGCGGAGCATCGCCATCCGGATGATCGCCCTGACCAGGTCGTCGTCGGTCGACAGCACGGCCGCCTCGACGCCGGCGCGCCGGAAGGCGGCATTGATCGCTGCCTCGCGGGCCTCGGCCGCCGCCTGGAAACGGCGTCGGAACTGCGCGTTGCCGGTGTCGACGTAGAGCTGCTCGCCGGTCTCGTTGTCCTCCATGATGATTGGTCCGACGTCGGGCAGGTCCGTTTCGCGCGGGTCGATCAGGCGGACCGCCAGGACCTCGTGCCGGCGCTGGAGCAGCTCGAGCGAGCGGTCCCAGCCCGGTTCGCTGATGAAGTCCGAGACGATCACGACCAGCGAGCGGCGCTTGATCGCCTGGTTGGCCGTATCGAGGAGCGGCTTCAGGTCGGTGGCCGGGGCGCCGTCCAGGCGGGGCTGGTCCAGGAGATCCTGGATCAGGCGCAGGACCTGGTCGCGACCGCCTCGGGCCGGGATCGTGTGCTCGACCTTGCCGCCGTAGAGGATCGCCCCGACCCGGTTGCCGCGCCGGGTCAGGAGCCGGGCGAGGGTGGTCACGAAGTCGATCAGGACCGTCCGCTTCTGGCGATCCGTGTCGACCGTGCCGAAATCGACCGACGGGCTGAGGTCGAGCAGGAACCAGGCCGTGATCTCACGGTCCTCGTGGTATTCCCGGACGTAGGGCGTATCCATCCGGGCCGTGACGTTCCAGTCGATGTACCGGACGTCGTCACCGGGCTGGTATTCGCGCAGGGCAGCCAGATCCAGCCCGTTGCCATGGAACAGGCTCCGATAGTCGCCCTGGAGCAGGCCATCCAGCCGGCGGATGACCTGCCAGTCGAGGCGCTGGAGGATGCGCTCAGGCGCTGATGTGGCCGTTGGTCGGCTCCCGGAGCGGGACGACGGGGACCGGCACCCGGCCGAGGACCGTCGAGAGGATGGCGTCACTGCTGACGTTGTCGGAGAGCGCCTCGAACGACAGGACGAGGCGGTGGCGGATCACGTCGCGGGCCATGTCGATCACGTCCTGGGGCAGGGCATAGTCGCGGCCCCGGACGAAGGCCAGGGCCCGAGCCGTGAGGATCAGGTTGATCGACGCCCGCGGGCTGGCGCCGTAGGTGATGTAGCGGGCGATCTCGGGCATCCCGTGGGCCGCCGGGGCCCGGGTCGCGGTCGCCAGCCGGACGGCGTACTGGTTGAGGGCCGGGTCGACGTAGACCTGGTCGACGCGCTGCTGGAGGGCGATGAGCTCGGCGATCGAGAGGACCGACTGGACCGGCTCGGCCGGTGCCGTCTGGCGCTCGACGATCACGAACTCCTCGGTCGGGCTGGGATAGCCGATCAGGACCTTGAGCATGAACCGGTCGACCTGCGCCTCGGGCAGGGCGTAGGTGCCCTCGGTCTCGATCGGGTTCTGGGTGGCCATCACCAGGAATGGGTCGGGCACCTTGTGGCTCTCGTGGCCGATCGTGACCTGGCGCTCCTGCATCACCTCGAGCAGGGCGCTCTGGACCTTGGCCGGGGCCCGGTTGATCTCGTCGGCCAGGAGCAGGTTCGTGAACACCGGGCCGAGCGAGGTGTTGAAGTCGCCCGTCTTCTGGTTGTAGATCCGGGTCCCGACGAGGTCGGCCGGGACCAGGTCGGGCGTGAACTGGATCCGCTTGAAGTCGCCCCCGATCGCGTCGGCGAGGGTCTTGATCGCCATCGTCTTGGCCAGCCCGGGCACCCCCTCCACCAGGAGGTGGCCGCGGGCGAGGAGGGCCACGACCATCGCCTCGAGCAGGTGATCCTGGCCGACGATGACCTTCTTGACCTCGTACAGGAGGCGCTCCATCGCGTCATTGGGCTTCGTGCTGGTGCCAGCCTCGCGAACCGCTGTCATCCGGTCTCCTTCTCCTCGTTCAACTCGAGCTTCAGTACTGGGGCAGGCCGGCGGCCCCGCCGGCGACATCGATCGGCACCGCGAGCCCGATCCCGATGAACACGTCCTGGCTGGTCGGGTTGATCAGGCCGGTCACGATCCCGATCACCTGGCCGTCGCGGTTCAGCAGCGGGCCGCCCGAATTGCCGGGATTGATCGCGGCATCGACCTGGATCAGGCCGTGGAGGACCTGGCTGCTGTTGGGTTCCTGGAATGTCCGGTCGAGCCCGGATACGACGCCGGCGCTCAACGAGTCGACAAGGCCGAACGGGTGGCCCACGACGTAGGCCTCGCTGCCGACCTGGACCGACCTCGGGTTGCCGAGCGTGGCCGGGACGGCATTGGCCGACAGGATGCTCGGCTGGACCACGGCAATGTCCTGGTCCGGTTGGCGGACCGAGACGGTGCCGTTCGCCGTGGTCCCATCGGCAAACGTGACCTGGATCGTATTCGCACTGCTGACCACGTGGAGGGCCGTCAGGATGTCCCCGCCGGCATCGACCACGACGCCCGTGCCGAGACCACTGAACGCCTTGCCCTGGGCATCGACACCGGTCGTCTGGATCGTGACCAGCGACGGGGCCACGGTGGCGTACACGAGCTGCGAGAAGGCGGGCGGCGGTGTCTCGGACGCGAGGGCCTGGTCGACGCCCTGCTGGATGTCCGCCTGGGTCAGGGGGCGTGGGCCTGGAAACAGTGCGCTGAACAGGGCGAGCGCGAGGAACGCGGCCACGATCCCGGCGATGAACGGCGTCCCCCGGCGGATTCCCGCCGTGACGCGCGCGGCACGGCGCCGTCGTCCGGGTTCCAAAGGGCGAGCCGATGCGTCGATCTGATCGGTCATGAAGCGGAGCAAGCTCCCGTCCGTCTGCTCAGTCGCGCCGGGGCTCGACCGGCTGGCCGTAAGGCTGAGGCAAGTATCCGCTCGCCGTCTGACAGGAGCCTGACGAGCCGGCCTCTCGCTCCGCGTCCACGTCCGCGTGTCGCGGTGCCCAGATGTGGCCCGGCCCTCCGCGACGCCTGGCGAAATTGACAGATACCGGCCCCAGCCGCCGTATGGTCGGATCCAGGTCCCGGACGGCCCTTGCGAGGGTGCCCTGGAGCGGACTTCGTGCTCAATGAGACGGGCAGCCTCGCCGATCCGACGCTGCGTTCGTCCATGACCGACCATACCGCGGCTCGTGGCGGAAATTGGCAGATCCGCCGGTGCCGGGCCGCCGATGATGGACCGATGAGGTCGCAGATCGTCGCCTGGCAGCGGTCGGACGTGCCGGGCATGGAGTGGTGCCGGCTGACCCTCGAAGGTGCGGCCTCGAGCCTGGCCGGAGCGGTGGTCCTGACCTGGGACGGTGCGCCATGGCGGATCGACTACGCGATCGAGCTCGATTCGGCGGGCCGGACCCGCCTCCTGACGATCGGCGCCGACGGGCTCGCGGATGGGGCGCCGGTTCGGGTTGACATCCGGCTCGAGGCCGACGGTCGAGGCCGCTGGCGGCGCGACGGCGCCAGCGTCATCGATGACCCCGATGCCCTCGACTGCGACCTCGGCTTCTCGCCGTCGACGAACACCTTGCCGATCCGCCGCCTCGGCCTCGAGATCGGACAGAAGCGCGAGATCGCCGTCGCCTGGATCCTGTTCCCGTCGTTCGAGGTCGTCCACGGCCGGCAGTCGTACGAGCGCCTCACCGAACGGGCCTGGCGCTATCGATCGGCCGGCTTCGAAGCCGACCTGACCGTCGATGACGACGGACTCGTGGCCGACTACTACGTCTGGCGGGCCGTGGCGCGCTCCTGACCGCACCTCGCCTCGTCCGATCCGGTGCTTCCTGAACCGTTCTTTGAACCATCCTGACGGCAATCCCGCCAATACAGCGACCACCGGCCTGCACCGGCGGTCACTGGACGAAGGTGAGGGATCGGTGACGAAGTCGGAACTGGTGCGACTGGCGCGGGATGGGGATCGAGACGCGTTCGATCTTCTGATGACCGCCGTCATCGACCACCTGTACCGGATCGCCCGCCTGATCCTGCGGGACTTCGACAGCGCGGAGGACGCCGTACAGGAGGCGCTCGTCCATTGCTGGCGCGATCTCCCGACGCTCCGCGATCCGGACCGCTTCGATGCCTGGTTGAACCGGCTGCTGCTGCATTCGGTGACCGACGAGGCTCGCAGCCGGCGCCGGTCCGGGGCGAACGTCCGGGTCCTTCAGATCGAACCCTCCCAGCCGGATGGCGCAGGTGCGCTGGCCGACCGGGACGAGCTGGCCCGCGTCTTCAACCGACTGTCGCTCGAGCATCGAACGATCGTTGTCCTCCATCACTACCTCGGACTGACCGTGGACGAGGCCGCCACGACGATCGGGATCCCGATCGGCACGGCCAAGTCCCGGTTGCACTACGCGACCGAGGCGCTCCGGGCCGCGCTTGATGCGGATGCCCGGAGCACCTCGGCCGGAAAGGTTCTCGCATGACAACCAGGCCTGATCCCGATCGCTTGATTTCGGCCTGGCTCAACGATGAAGCCGCGGAACGCGCCCCTGAGCGCCTGCTCTCGGCAACGCGAACCCGGATCGAATCGACCAATCAGCGCCGAGCCTGGCGGCCGGCGTGGAGGCTGCAAACCATGAACAACCGTGTTCTCGGCGGCGCAGTGGCGGCGATTGCCGTCATCGTCGTCCTGGGCTTCGTGCTCATACCCAGACCGTCAGGCACCGGCGGAGCGACACCGACGCCGGTCCCGAGTCCCAGTCCAAGCCAGTTGCCCAGTGCGGTGCCAAGCCCATTGGCAAGTCCATCTGCGGCTCCGTCGCTGGCGGTCATCCACCCAGGCCTGCTGTGCGAAACGAGCGTGTGCGTATCCGGCGCTCTCGATGCTGGGACCTACACGATCCAAGCCGGTGCGTTTGCACCCGCGGACCTCACGTTCACTGTTCCAGCAGGCTGGACGACCGACTCGGGCTTCGTCCGCAAGAATTTCGACCAGAACCCACCGTCTGCCGTTGAAGACTCGCCGAACGAGCTGACCTTCTCGACCTGGTTCGTGACCGATATCTATACCGACGCTTGCCACTGGCAGACGACGATGGTCAGCGCCGGAACGACGGTTGATCAGCTGGCGAGTCACCTCGTGGCTCAGAAGGGTCGGACTGCGTCGACTCCAACCACCACCACCATCGGCGGCTATCCGGGCAAGCAAATCCAGTTCACCGTGCCGGCCAGCTTCGACATGACGAAATGCGACAACGGCGTGCTCCATGTCTGGCCCGACCCGAACCAGAACGGCTCGGGTGGCCTGTGCTGCCAGGCGCCGGGCTCGACCGACGTCGTCGACGTGGTCAATGTCAGCGGACAGACGTTCGTGGTCCTTGCCCGCCATGCGGCCGGTGCGTCTCCCGCGGATCTCGCCGAGCTCAACGGCATCGTCGCCTCGATCAGGATCGCAGCATCGCCGGCGACTCCAAAGCCGAGTGGCGCATCGCCTTCACCCTGAGGTTCCGAAGGCGGGCCGTCGGTCCTTCCCGGCGGCCCGCCTCGGGATCCCCGGCACCAATTTCCGGTCGGCTCTTGACGCCAGGCTCACTATACGTATACTGCCACGTATAGTTAGTTCAGACGACGGGAGTTACGATGTCCACGTGCCGAACAAAACCATCTACGTCTCCGACGGGGACCTGCCGATCTACGACCGCGCCCAGGCCATTGCTGGCGGCAATCTCTCCGCGGCGATCGCCAAGGCGCTCCGCCGCTACGTCGAGCTGGAAGAAGGCCGGCGCGAGGGGTTCGAGGAGATCACCGTTCGGGTCGGGCCCGGCGGCCGGAAAGTCCGGTTCAGCGGCCTGCTCATCGGGGAATGGGCCAATTCGAGCTCGAGCTCGAGCCGCTGGGAGGTCTTCCGCGTCTATCGGAGCCGGACCGGCAAGTACGTCCTGCACACCGATCGGGCGGCCGAGTTCACCATGGTCGACGCGGAAGGCAAGCCAGCCGGCTGGCGCGGCTACCTGGGCCTGGGCAATGTCAGCTACGGCAGCAAGCCGGCCGAGTCGACCCTCGAAGTGTTCGACACAGTCGAGCAGCTCCGGGACAAGGTCCCGGCGCAGCTCTACGACATGGTGGCCGCATCGGCCCAGCAACCCGCGGTCGAGGATCTCGACATCTAGGTCCTCCGGTTTCCCGGAGCTCGGGCGATGAGCGGGCAAGCGGTCGAGCCAGCGATCCAGGTCCGTGGATTGCGCAAGTCCTTCAAGGCCGTGGAGGTCCTCAAGGGGGTGGACTTCGACGTTGCCCGGGGAAGCATCTTCGCGCTGCTCGGCTCCAACGGCGCCGGCAAGACCACGATCGTGAAGATCCTCAGCACCCTGCTCAAGGCCGACGACGGCACAGCGCGCGTCGACGGCTCCGACGTTCGGTCACAGCCCGTGCAGGTGCGCGAGTCGATCAGCCTGACCGGCCAGTTCGCGGCGGTCGACGAGATGCTGACCGGCCGGGAGAACCTGATCATGATCGCCCAGCTCCGGCACGTAGGCGGCCCGGGCCCGGTGGCCGACGATCTGCTCGGGCGCTTCGGCCTTGCCGAGGCGGGCGGGCGCCGGGTGTCGACCTACTCCGGCGGCATGCGCCGGCGCCTCGACATCGCCATGAGCCTGATCGGCGACCCGCGGATCATCTTCCTCGACGAGCCGACCAACGGACTGGACCCGGAGGGCCGGATCGAGGTCTGGCAGGTGGTCCAGCGCCTCGCCGACAGCGGCACGACCGTCCTCCTCACCACGCAGTACCTGGACGAGGCCGAGAAGCTCGCCGACCGGATCGCGATCCTGCACGACGGCACGATCATCGTGTCCGGCACGCTCGAGGAGCTGCGCAAGCTGGTCCCGCCCGCGAAGGTCGAGTACGTAGAGCGGCAGCCCACCCTGGAGGAGATCTTCCTGGCGATCGTCGCGAAGGATCGGAAGGACGAACGATGAACAGCCACTTCTTCAGCGACACCAGCGTGATGACCCGACGCATGCTCCGTCACGTGACGCGCAGCATGGACACGATCATCACCGTGACGATCATGCCGATCGCGTTCATGCTCCTGTTCGTCTACGTGTTCGGCGGCGCCATCACGACCGGCACGGACAATTACGTGGACTACCTGCTCCCGGGCATCCTCCTGATCGCCATCGCCAGCGGCATCTCGTACACCGCATACCGCCTGTTCCTCGACCTGCAGAGCGGCATCTTCGAGCGATTCCACTCGATGCCGATCACCCGCTCGTCTGTCCTGTGGGGCCATGTCCTGACCTCCCTGGTGTCGAACGCCATCTCGGTCGTCGTCATCATCCTGGTCGCCCTGGTCATGGGCTTCCGCTCGTCGGCCGGCCTGCCGGCGTGGCTCGCAGTGGCCGGCATCCTCGCGCTGTTCACGCTCGCGCTGACCTGGCTCGCGGTGATCGCGGGGCTGTCGGCAACATCCACAGACGGGGCGGGAGCCTTTTCGTACCCGCTCATCTTCCTGCCCTTCGTCAGCTCGGCCTTCGTGCCCACGGCCACGATGCCGGGTCCGGTGCGCGCCTTCGCGGAGAACCAGCCGGTGACCGCGATCGTCAACACGATCCGAGCCCTGTTCGCGCAGCAGCCCGTCGGCGGCGAGATCTGGATCGCTCTCGCCTGGTGCGTCGGAATCCTCGTGGTCGCCTATCTCCTGGCCATGCGGGTCTACCGGCGCAAGATCGCCTGAAAGGGGCAGCCTCTATACTCGCCCTCGCGCCGACATAGCTCAGCGGTAGAGCAGCTGTTTCGTAAACAGCAGGTCCTCGGTTCAAATCCGAGTGTCGGCTCCACGACCTCAGGTGCTGGGCAAGCTGGTGATCCTCCCGAAGATCAGGGACCCGCGCTTCATCACCATCCGTCGCGGTGGCACCCTCCTGGACCAGGATCATCGGCTTCTGGCCGTGTGGGCGGCCGACTGCGCTGAGCACGTCCTGCCGTTCTTCGAGCAGGCGCGGCCGACGGACGACCGTCCCCGCCGGGCGATCTCCCTTGGGCGGGCCTGGGCGCGAGGCGAGATCAGCTGGGCTGAGGCCCGCACAGCCGCGGGCCATGCCAATGCCGCGGCCCGGGACCTGAGCGGCGCGGCGCGCTACGCCGCATACGCCGCCGGCCAGGCTGCCGCGGTGGGCCACGTGGCGGCCCACGAGCTCGGAGCCGCCGCCTATGCGATCAAGGCCGTCCGAGCGGCCGCTCCGAACGTCGACGGCGAGCCGGCTGGCCGCCGCGAGTGCCAGTGGCAGCGCGCCCAGCTCCCACCCAGGATCCGGGAGCTGGTGCTCGACGACCAGCGCCTGCGCAACGAGCTGTGCTGGCTTGCGTTCGACTGCTGACCCGGCCGGCCATGTCCGGGGCGACGGTCCGTCGGCGAACGGACTCTTCCTGCTGCCCGCCTTGCGGCGAGCGCGTGACTTGATCGACCGGGCGTACGCGGATCCGCTCGACCTCGATGCCCTGGCCCGCGAGGCGGGCTACTCCCGGTTTCACTTCGCCCGGGCGTTCCGGGCGGCCTACGGCGCGACGCCGCGGGCGTACCTGACCCAGCGCCGGATCGAGCGCGCGAAGACGCTCCTGCGAACGGCGAACCTGTCGGTCACCGAGGTCTGCTTCCTGGTCGGCTTCTCGAGCCTCGGCTCGTTCAGCGCCCGCTTCCGGGACCTGGTCGGTCGTTCGCCGAGCGACTACCGTGATGACGCCGTCGAGCGAGCCGGCGTCCCACCGATCCCCGGCTGCGTCGTCCTGATGTGGACCCGGCCGCAGCCCGCGGAACCGCAATCGGGAAGAAGCGCCGTGAGCTCGATCCCCGCTACTGTGCTCCCCGACCGCAGATGAAGGAGCAGCCGTGATCAGCCGCCTCAACCACGTGACCGTGTTCGTTCTTGACCAGGAGCGCGCCAAGGCCTTCTACACCGAGAACCTCGGGTTCGAGCTGCGCAATGACGCGACGCTTGACGGCTTCCGATGGCTGACCGTCGGCCCGAAGGACCAGAAGGACATGAGCATCCTCCTCGCCTACCCCGCCCCGCCGATGTTCAGCCCCGACGACGCTGAGACGGTCCGGGCACTCGTGGCCAAGGGCGCGCTGGGCGGCGGCGTGTTCGAGACGGCCGACTGCCGGAAGACCTTCGAGGAGCTGTCGGCGAAGGGCGTCACGTTCCTGCAGGAGCCGGCTGAACGGCCGTACGGGATCGAAGCCCTGTTCCGGGACGACTCCGGCAACTGGTTCAGCCTGACCCAGCCCAAGTGGCTGGGGTAGAACCGATCTCGTTCCGCCAGACCTACTCGCCCGTCGTGAACGTCCAGGTGGTCTTGGCCAGTGGATTGCCGGCGAGATCCGAGATTCCGGCCAGGAGCGTGACGGTATACGCAGTGTTCGAATTCAGGCCGAATGACGCTGAGAACGTGGCTGTTTCCGAACCTGGGTCATAGGTCACGGTTCCTGACTGGACCTGACCGGTCTGCTGCTCGGCCACGACGAAGGTCGTTCCGCTGACGCCCTGGACCGCTTCGGAGAACGTTGCCTGGACGAACGTATACGAGGGCACCCCGGTCGCGTTGGCTGGCGGGTTGCGAGCGATCACGCGCGGTGGGGTCGCGTCGGCGGCCGTCGTGAACGTCCACGAGCGTGAGCCGAGCCGATTCCCATTCCAGTCAGTGATGGCATTCGTGAGCGACGCGCGATAGGTCATATGGGCCGCGAGCAGCGCCTTTGGGCGGAGTGTGGCCGTCAGTGTCGAATCCGAGTAGCTGACGGTCGCGGCGACCTCGTGGCCTTTCGAATCCGTCAGGGTGAACGATTGCCCGCTCACGCCGACAACGAATTCGGAAAACGTCGCGGTGACCGACACGTTACGGGCGACTCCGGAGGCACCGGGCGCGGGGCTGCGAGCCTGGACCGTGGGCGGCGTATGGTCGCTCGGGTCGACGACGCGAATCTGCGTCGCCGAGTTGAAGTCGTTCGTGTAGTGGCCGGGTGCGGAGGCCTCGTAATAGCCGAACAGCGCATTCGATCCGTCCGGTGGCCCGACCTGCAACCGGTACAGACCAGTGGCCAGGCCGTCGCACGTGTATTGACCGGTCGACGACGTCGTGCACAACCCGGGACTGGCCGGCCCGATGCCGCCACTGGCCGAGATGGCGAAGACATTGGCACCGGCCAATGCGACACCGCCGGCGGTGATCCGACCGCTGATCGCGCCGCCGCCCGGCAGGCTGGCGTTGATCCCACTGACATTCGGACCGCTTGCATTGACGTGCACCGGGGTCGCGGCGGACGCCGCCGTGACCAGGCCGCCCGAGCTGTAGTAGCCGCCCGGGTGATGGGCGGATGAGATCTGGATGATCCAGTCACCCGTCTCGAAATGGCCGATCCGATAGGTCCCGTTGGCCGCGGTCAGGGTGCTGACGCAGCCGAGCTCGCCGTTCTGGTCACAGATGGAAAGGTAGGCACCCGCGACCGGCGCACCGGCACTCCGAATGGTCCCCGACAACGAGGCCCCGGCCGGGATCGTGATCGGCACGAGGGTCACGTCACCGCCGGTCGCATCGACCGGCGTGCCCGAATTCTGGTCGACCAGGGTTCCGTTGGAGTACGCGCCGTAGGGAAAGCCGTTGACGAACGGATTGGCGGGGTCGTTCGGGACGCCGAAGATGACGTTGTAGCTCGACGGCCACAGCCCGTCGAGGCTGAAGTCGCCCGTGCTTGAGGTCGTCGCCTCGGCGTAGCTTGTGCCGCCGTTGGCGTCATCGGCCTGGACATCGACCGGGCCGTCGCCGCCGGTGATCCGGCCGCTGATGGTGATCCCGGTCGCAAGCTGGATGTCAGCACCGGCCACATCACCGGCAGTGGTGTCGAAGGTGGATCCGCCGAACGGCTGATCTTCTACGGCACCGTCGGCGATGGCGCCGCTCAAGTAGTCGGAGCCGCCTGGCGCCCGGACCATCAGGCCGTACACGCCCGGGAACAGGCCTTCGATCGCATAGGTCCCGTCGGCGGCGGCGATCGCCGAACCGGCGCTCGACTGACCGCTGGCATCGATCTCCACGCCGGCGACAGGATGTCCGGCGACACCACTGACGGTCCCGCTGATCGATGTACCGGCTTCAAGCGCCTGGTTGACGCCGCTCACGTTGACCCCGCTGACGACCACGTCCGTCGCCCCCGTCGGATCATCGGACGAGGTTGGTGCCCCATACCAGTGAGGCAGCAGGCCCGACCCCTCCGGCGGGTCGAACTGGATCTCGTACGTCCCGTCCACCACGCCGGGAATCGCGAACGTCCCGTCGGCCGCCGTGACTCCACTCGAGAATCCCGTGTCACTCTGGGCACTCGCACTGACCCCGGCGACCGGAGCGCCATGCGGGTCGGTCACCGTGCCCCTGATGACGTGGCCGGTCGCCAGGTTCACGTTGATGCCTGATACGGCGGCCGCGGGAGCGGCGGCCCATGGGCTGGCGGCGGCGGCGAACGCGATCAGCGCTGCGGCGGCCGCAGACGACGCCGTCCCAAGCATTCGCGAATGCAATCCCCGCCGACTGCCCATCGATCCCCTCCTACAAACGATGGCAACCGGCTTCACCAACCGGTTCCGTGGTGCAACACGCGGAGACTGGCTGAACGCGCTACGGGGTGCAATCGGTGCGGCCGGGCGGCCATGCGGAAGCGGTGCACGAACGCACCGAAACGCCAATGGATCGAGCCCTGAGGGCCATCCACAGCACGAATCGCATCGGCCGAGGCGCAACCGGAGCTCGCGCGGTATCGTCGCCGCCATGGGACTTGGCTTCGGACTCCTCAGCGCGCAGCTCCGGCCGGGTGAGACCGACTGGACCCGGACCTACGACGACACGATCCGCCTGGCGGTCGAGGCCGAGCGCCTGGGCTTCACCTCGGTCTGGACGACCGAGCATCACTTCGTCGACGACGGCTACATGCCCTCGCTCCTCGTGGTCGGCGCCGCCCTCGCCCAGGCCACGTCGCGAATCGAGCTCGGTACCGGCGTCATCCTCGCGCCGTTGCACCACCCGGTCCGCCTGGCCGAGGACGCGGCGACGGTCCAGCTGCTCAGCCACGGCCGGCTGATCCTGGGTCTCGGTCTGGGCTGGAACGAGGTCGAGTTCAGGGGCCTTGGCGCCGACCCGCGCCGGCGCGGTGCGGCGATGGAGGAGATCCTCCAGATCCTGCCGCAGGCCTGGACCGGTGAGCCGTTCACCCACCACGGGGCCGTCTACGACCTGCCGACCCTGGCCGTCCGGCCAGCTCCCGCGAAGACGATCCCGGTCCTCGTCGGCGGTGGGGCCGAGCCGGCGCTCCGGCGTGCCGCCCGTCTCGCCGATGGAGTGTTCCTGAGCACGCCCGCAGAGAAGTTCGCCGAGCAGGTCCGCTGGGTCCTCGACGAGTTCGAGCGGATCGGCCGCGATCCGGCGACCTTCCGGTTCATCCACTACTCGGTGCTGCTGCCCGGTCCGTCACGCGCGGCGGCGCTGGACCGCTACGGCGATGTCGCCTGGGCGATGCAGTGGAAGTATTCGGACATGGGCGCTTCGGCGACCCGGCCCTTGCCACCTCCGTCACCGCCGCCGTTCGGGCGTCCCTTGGAGGACCTCGTCAAGGGCCGCGTGTCGTATGCCGGAACCCCGGCCGAGCTGGTCGAGGAGCTGCTGGCCGTTCGCAAGCTGGCGGGCGTGCCGGTCGATTTCGTTGCCCGCAGCCACTTCCCGCTGCTCGACTACGAGCCGCAGGTTGAGCTGATGGCGGAGCTGATCGAGGGCGTCGGGCCGCACGTCTAGAGGCGTGCCCAGCCCTCGCGTGCCCGTCGGTCAGGCAGGCTGAGGCGCCGGCGGCGGTCCCTTCACCTGCAGGATCGAGAGGGCATTGCCGCTCGGGTCGATGATCCACGCCGCCCAGGCGTAGCCCATGTCGGCGATCCCATCGGCGTCGGTGACCGGATCGGGAGCCTGGTAGGACTCGATCCGTACGCCCCGGGCCCGCAGGTCGGCCAGCTCTGCGTGCAGGTCCGGGACCCGCCAGGCGAGCTGGGTCTGGCTGTCCGCTGTCCCGATCGTGCTCAGCGTCACCGCGACCTGGGTGCCCGAGCCACAGCGGAAGATGATCCGCTCAGGGTCTTCACGCAGAATCTCCAGGCCGAGCGTGTCGTGGTAGAACTCGCGCGTTCGGGCGAGGTCTTTGGAGAGCAGGATCGGGAAGACGAGGTGGTCGCCAAGCATCGCCGGCCTCCGTATGCGTGTCCGTCGAGCTCAGCCGCTCGCGGCAGCCACGACGATATCCCACGCTTTGGGCCGCCCGCCGAGGCAAACGTGCGGCCGCGAGACGGCGGGCTTCCGAATTCGTCGTCTCGCGCCCATCATGGGCAGGCCCAAGACAAGGAGCGCTGCCATGATCCCGGTTCCCATCAAGGCACCACTGGCCGCGGCCGTCGTCGCGACCCTGATCCTGGCCGGCTGCGGGGGCGGTGCCGGGCCGACGGTGGCTCCGACCGCTCCTCCGTCGGCCACGCCGGCGAGCACCCCGGTTGCCGGCTCGCCGGCCGCCAGCGGCCCCTGCCTGGACACCGGCAACCTGGCCGATACCGCCGATCCGGTGGTCACCGTCTTGCAGGGCCTGATGGCCGACCTGGCTGCCTCGAACGTGACTTAGGCGCAGGCCGACGCGAGCACGGTCGAGGCGGGCCTGAAGCGGCTGGCCGACCTCGTCCAACCCGTCCAACCGGCGGCGGCAACCGACTTCACCAACGCGGCCACCGAGCTGAGCCAGGCGGCGCCGACGTTCCCCGGCGGCACGTCGCTGGTCACCCAGGCCAAGGCGAACCTGACCGCAGGCCTCCAGCTGGCGGGCACCGTGGGCTGCCCCAGCTAAGCCGCGCCGGACGTTGGCGGAGGTGACGCTGCGAACGCGTGGGCAGCGCCTCCGGCTTGACCGCGCAGCGGCCGGGGCCGTGCCCGGGCCCGCCGCCTCGTCGCGCGAGCGTCCGGGTCGCGCCGCCGTCCATCCGCTGAGGCCCTGATCACCGAAATCCGGGCGGCGACCGGAGGCCACGAGGCCGATTCGGGACCGAGCAACGGTCGGGGACCGGTCGCCGAATCGGCCCGCCGGCCGGTTGCGGCGTGGTGCAGCCAGGCACCGAGACCTCGCCCGGATTGCACCTGAGTCCACCAACCCGGACCAAGGGGCAGCGATTCGCACGCTGGCTGACCCGATCGTCGCGGGCCGGTTTCGAGGTCCACGGCTCCATGTTCGAGGGGCACTTGTCCCGAGAAGGAGCGCCTCATGCCGAACCCCGTGCCCGGTTCGAGCAATGTCCCGATCACCGTTGTGCGCCCGACCGCCGGCCGGAGTTCCGCTGGACCGCGGCGCCCGCGGGCGCTCACCGCGCTCCTCGCGGTCGGGCTGCTGGCGGTCGGCGCCGGTGGCATCGGCGGCTGGCTCAGCCACCCGGCGACCACCCTCGCTGCATCAAGCTCGAGCCAGCTCGTGCTCCAGGACACCGCCTCGCAGTTCCAGTGGAGCACCGGCTGGCGCCTCGCGAAGGCCCATTCCGCCCTGGGCGGCAGCCTCCATGCCAGCGGACACGCTGGTGCGACCGTTTCGATCGTCTTCTACGGTTCGAGCGTCCAGGTGCTCGCGCCGACGGGTCGCTCCGAAGGATCGATGCGGATCACGCTCGACGGCAGCACCCGGACCGTCTCTGACTACCGGTCGACCTACACCCCCCACCATGTCGTCTTCTCGGGCTCGGCGACGGGCAGCGTCCACACCCTGACGATCACGGTCATCGGGACGCGCGGCCACCCGTACGTCGCGATCGACGCCGTTGCCGTCTCCGGCAGTGAGGCGACGACGCCGGACTGGCGCGGCCGCAACCGCCGACCAGGCCCGACGCCGACGCCCAGCCCGACGCCCAGCCCGACGCCGACGCCAACCGGGACGCCGGCACCCACGAGCACGCCCGTCCCGAGCGCCACGCCACTCCCGACCGCCACGCCGGTCCCGACGCCTGGCCCGACCGGGACGCCGGCACCGACCGCCACGCCGGCACCGACTCCCAGCCCAACCGCAACCCCGGCTCCCTCTCCGACTCCCGCACCCACGCCCAGCCCCACGCCGACCGCGGGCGTCGTCGTCCCGGCCGTCATCGACGCCACCGGCAAGACCGACGCGATCGGCGCCCTCCAGGCGTTTGTCAATAGCGTGCCCAACGGTTCGACGATCCTGTTCCCGGCCACGGCCATCTACCAGGTCAGCACCGGCCTCCAGCTCGACGGCCGGTCGAATCTCGACCTGGAGGGCCGGGGCGCGACGATCCGGAGCTCGGGCAGCAACCCCATCAACAGCCAGATCCTGCTGGGCTGGGGCGCCGGCGGGAACACCAATATCACGATCCGCGGGTTCATCCTGAAGGGCGGCAACCCGACCGGCGGCACGTCAACGGCCTACCACTCCGGCCAGGAGTCATCTGAGGGTGTCGCGATCTACCGGGCGAACAACCACATCGTGATCGACCACGACACGATCACCGACGAGTGGGGCCACGCGATCTACATCGCCAGCGGCGGACACGCCGGCGAGCGAAGCTCGTTCGTCACGATCACCAACGACACGATCGCCCGGACAGGCGTGATGGGCATCGCGATCGCCACGGCGACGGACGTCACGATCGACCACGTGAGCATCACCGATACCGCCCTGTACCCGATCGACTTCGAGGACGGAACTTCGGGCGAGCTCCTCGAGCGGATCGCGATCTCCAACGTCGTCCTCACGCGCTGGTCATGGTCCTCGGCCTACAGCCCCCACGCGATCACCGGTGACGGCTCGACGGGCATGACCTGGCAGGACATCTCGATCGACTCGGCCACCCTCAGCGGTGGTCCCCAATCGATTGCCTCCAGCTCGACCGACGGCGAGATCAGCTTCTGGGGCAGCGACCTCAAGACGCGCATCTCGGTGACCAACACGACCAGCCTGAGCACGCCCGGCTGGGCGATCCGGGCCACTGACGTGGCCGGCCTGACGGTCACCGGCAACACCTGGCCGATCCCCGCCGGCGGCGTCCTCGTCCATTGCAGCGGCTGCACAGGCACGGTCCTCAGCCCGAACAACTGAGGACTGGTCAGCCCGATCGCCCAGGGCGCCCGAGCAGGTAGCCCTGGGCGAGATCGACCCCGATCAGGCGCAGGGCATCGAGCTGGGCCTGGGTCTCGACGCCTTCGGCGATCAGCCGGAATCCGCTCCGAATGGCGAAGTACTGCAAGCCGGCCGCCAGCGCCTGCCGGGTCGCATCCGTGTCGATGTCCCGGACCAGGCTGACGTCGAGCTTCACGTAGGCCGGCTTCAGCTCCAGGATGTGGCGCAGGCTGGCGAAGCCCGCGCCCGCGTCATCGACGGCGATCGAATGGGCCCGGAACTTTTCGAGCGCCGCCAGCAGGGCGGGATAGTCGGCAATCACCGCGTGCTCGGTCAGCTCGAGGACCAGGGGCCGGGATACCCGCCGGATGATCTCGCTCAACCGATGGCCGTCGCTGATCAGGACCGATGGCGAGATGTTCAGGGACAGGAACGCGCCCGGCGGCAGGGTGCGACCGGCCGCGATCGCGGCCCGAATCGCCGCCAGCTCATAGTCGGCCGCCAGGCCGGCCCGGGCGGCTGCGGCAAAGCGGACCTTGGGCAGCGTGCCGTCGTCGAACCGGGTGAGCGCCTCGTAGCCAACGATCCTGTTCGTTTCCAGGTCAAGGATCCGCTGGAAGACCGGGTGGAACTCACGGGCCGCCAGGGAACGCCTGAGCCCGGTCGCATTGGCCCGGGCACTGCGTCGATCGTCGATCGCCGTGCCGGCAATGGCGCTCAGGACCCGGGCGTAGTCGATCGCGGCGGCCAGGGCCTCGGCCTGGCGGACTCGTGTGGGCGCATCGGACCCGCGCTTGACCCCGATGGCCAGGAGGCCCACGACCCGGTCGTTGGCGTAGATCGGAGCGCCGGCAGCAGCGGCGAGGCCGGCTCGCGCGAAGCCGGTCGTCGGCGCCGGGTCCAGCGCGCTCATCTCCTGGATCCAGGGGCCGACCAGCGCATGGCTGATCAGCTCGGCGGCCAGCTTCGATGGCAGGGTGGAGCCACCCCGGCGGACGCCATCCTCCCGGTTGAACGTGGCCAGCTCAACCAATCGGGCATCCTGGTCGATCTGCAGGACGCCGAGAAAGTCACTGTCGGTCCGCGCGGCGAGCTCGGCCACCACTCGCTCGGCCGTCTCTTCGGGCGTGGCCGCGGGTCGCAGCAAGCCCAGCGCCGCGATGACGTCATTGCGCGCCTTCAGCTCGCCGGCCATCCGCGCCGACCAGGCCGTCCGGATCCGCAGGTGAGCCCGGACCCGGGCGACGAGCTCGTCGACGCGAACCGGCTTGGCCACGAAGTCGTCGGCCCCGGCAGTCAGCCCGTCGATGACGCTCTGCTCGTCGCCCGAACCGGTGATCAGCAGGATCGGCAGGGTCGCGGTCTCGACCTGGCGCCGGAGGACCGCGACCACCTCGATCCCGGACAGGCCGGCCAGATCGACGTCAAGAAGGGCCAGGCTCACGCCGCCGGACTCGATCGCGCGCAGGGCTTCCTGGCCGCTGGCGGCCTCGATCGCGAGGTAGCCCGCCTGGCGCAGGGCGCGACAGGTCGAGATCCTGGCGTCCTTGTCGGCCTCCACGACCAGGACCGTGGCCGGGGCTCCGGCCCCCCCGGGCGGATTCGTCTCGTCCCGGCTGGCACTGTCGTCAGACTGGGCGAGCGCTGCGTACAACGGCCCGTCCCTGGCCCCCGGCGGCGTTGGCCCGGAGGGTCCCGCGACAGCGGGCTTCGGCCTCGCCACGCTCAGCGGGGCTCGATCCCGGCTGCCGGCCCGATGCCGGTCCCTTCGGCCACCTCGGTCGCTTCGTGGATCTGGCGGGCGGCGCGGATCCCCGATTCGAGGGCGCCCTGGATCCAGGCGTGATACAGCGAGCAGTGCTCGCCGGCGAACAGCACCCGGCCTTCGGGCTGGACGATCGCGGCCTGGAGCCCGGTCTGCTGCTCAGGCGCGAACATCGCGAACGCGCCGCGAGCCCAGCGATCGCTGTACCAGGCGTGCGAGGCGCCGACTTCGTAGACATCGCGGATCCCGGGGTGGATCCGGGCCACGTCGTCGAGGGCCTCCTCAAGCCGGGTCTCCTCGTCCATCGCGCCCCACTGGAGCGCGTCCTGGCCCCAGGTATAGGAGGCCAGCAGGACGCCTCGTTCGGTCGTCGGGTCGGGCGTCGGGTAGTTGAGCCGGCGGACGGGCAGGTCGGTCACGGTGGCGCCGCCCAGGATGCCGTCGTTCTTCTCCCAGATCCGCTCTCGGACCTGGAAGACGATCTTGGTCGAGGCGTGGTAGTTGAGCTGGCGGATTGCCCGGCGCTTGTCGTGGGAGAAGGGCTGGACCGTCTCGATCGTGCGCAGCACCGAGAACGGCACGGTGCAGATCGCGTAATCTCCGACCGCCCGGTAGCGGCCGGCCTCGGTCTTGTAGTGGACCACCACCGAGCCCGGCTCCTGGTCGATCGCGAAGACTTCGGCGCCCAGCCGGATCTCGCGGTGGAGGTCGGCGAAAAAGGCGTTGGGCAGGCGGTCCATCCCGCCCGCGATCTCCTGCATGTCGACATACGCCTTGCCGATGTCTTCGCGCAGGATCTCGACGACGGCGTTATGCATGTCGGCTTCCAGGAAGTTCATCACCGCGTAGTACTCGATCGCGCCCTCGCTCCAGCGCTTCTCGCGCAGGAACTCGTACAGCGAGAACTGGTCATAGCGCTTGACGATCTCGGCCCAGGCCGCCTGGCCTTCGTGCTCGACCATCGCCCGCAGGTCGCCGATCGCCGATTCCCACAGCTCGTCGGCGGTCCGGCCGCGCTCGTGGGCGGCCAGCTCGAACGGCAGCCTGGACGGCTGGGCGTTGGCCGCCTCGATCGTCATCCGCTCGCCGTTGAGGTAGACGAGGCCCATGGGGTTGTTCATGACGAACGGCCGCAAGGGCAGGCCGAACAGCTGGCAGTACTCGAGGGTCAGGTCGTGGACGCGCGGGATGCGCATCCCACCCGCCTCCGCGTAGAGCCCGGGTGCGAAGCCGCGCAGCGTGTGGATCCGGCCGCCGACCCGGTTCTGGGCCTCGAGGACGATGACCTTGTGGCCCTGCCGCTTCAGCTCATAGGCGGCAACCAGGCCGGCCAGTCCGGCGCCGATCACCACGACCCGGTGGGAAGCTCCGCGCTTGCCGGCGAGGCCCAGGCGCGGGGTGGCCAGCGTCTCGGCCGATGGCGGCGGCGCCTCGTCGGGCCTCGGCTGGGGTGACGCGTCGGGCAGGTGCTGCGGGAGCGCTTTGTGGGCGTCGGGCTCGCTCTCGACCATCGCGGCCACGATACACGGACGCACCAGGCGTTCGTGACGGACAGTCATGACCGAGGGTCGTCCAGGACCCTGCCGGTCGGAAGAAACGGCAACGCCGGCGGTCGGAGGAGTGACCGTCGGCGTTGCTTGGCTCGTGGAGGCTGCCACGTCGCCGGCTCGTAGCCAGTTCGACAGGCGCGGCCCAATGATAACGCGCCGCCTGACCCGCGGCTGAACGCGAATCCGCAGCGGGTCGGCGGTTCGGGACCCTATCCTGCTGCGATGCATGGGCGACTAGCTGGCACCGCCACCGGGCTGCGGGCGATCGTCTCCGGCCTCGGGCTGGTGGCCATCTCGCCGACCCTGGTGCCGCGGACCCTGCCGGTCATGCCGGTGGTCATCGTCAGCTGCAATGACTGTGGCGATATCCCGTGGTGGGCGCAGGCGATCCTGACCCTGATCGGGATCGGAATCGCGATGGTGATCCTGTACGTCCCCTATCGGCTGTCGCGCCGGATCGCCAACCCCCGAACCCGGACCATCGTCCGCTGGGGCGGGGTCGCGATCCTGTTGATCGGCCTGGTGGCCCTGGCCCGCGTCGCGGTCCTCGTCCTGCCCGACGACTGAGCGGATGGCCGCTCAGGACGCGAGCGGCGCATCCTCCGTAAGCAGCTCGAACCGGCCGGGCTCCGACTCGTCCGGGGGCGCGCTCGACAGCCAGCCGGCAACTCGCGCCGAGACGACCGACGCTCCCGCCGGTGCCGGCAGGTCGAAGGCGATCAACGCGTAGTCGCCGGGCTCGATTCGCGCCGTGCGGCGCACGCCGCCGAGCTCGACCGCCTCGGCGGTCACGAATCCCGACGCAAGCCGGGGCAGGTCGGACCAGGTCAGGGTCTGGCCGTCATGGCCGAAGAGGACCGCCGAGCCCTCTGGATCGAGCCGGAACTCGACCGCCCGGGTCCCGGAGGCGACCACCTGGAGGGACAAGGCGAGTGGGCCGGAGCCGGAGACACGGCCGGAGCCACCGGAGTCGAGTGCCCGGACGTAGAACGTGGCGACGGCATCGGGTGTTTCACGAGCACTGCTGGCTACCCGATCTGCGGTGGCCCGCAGCTTCGCGTCGGCGCCGCCGGCCGCCGGCTGGCGCGGATCGAATCGCGTCGTTCCCGGCCCCGCACTGGCCAGAGCCCGATGGTCGGCCTTCGCCGGCTCACAGCGATAGGTCCCGATCGCGGGAGTCGCGGTCCTGGGTCCGCGCACGACGAACCAGGCACTCCCGTCGTCGAAGATGGCCAGCTCTTCGTCGACGGACGTCGGCGCGGGCGTCTGCCAGGTGAACGTCGCGAGGCGGTGCACGGCCGGTGGCACTACTTCACCTCGGCCGTGAACGGGGTTTCGCCGGCCGACAGCAGGTCATGGTTGAAGTGGGCGACGATCGGATTGAACTGGTCGACCCGCAGCGCGGTCTCGTCTGGGCTGTTCTTGGGCGTGCTGCCCATGAGGCCCTGGTAGTCGTAGGTCACGTCCTGGTCGGCGACCTTCTTCTTGTTGCCCGCACCGAGCGGATCGCGGCCGGTGCCCGCCGTGGCCGCTTTGTCCTTATCGAGGGTTGCCTTCATCGAGGCCACGACGGCCGCCATGTTCGGATCGGCCGGACCGAGCGCCGGGATCCCGGCAGGCGGCGTCGTCATCACCCGGTTGACCTCGGCCGAGATCCGGGCACCGAGGTCGGCAGCGCTGACCGTCATGATCGGCGCGATCGAGGCATCGACCAGGTCGGCGGCGACCTGCCGGGCGGCGCCGCTCGCGGCATTCGAGATCATCCGGAACGCGCGGTCCTCGAGCGCCTGGGTGGTCGCCAGCTTCGGGCGCGCATGGGCACCTGGGGGCGGCGGGGTCGCGGGCGCGGCGCTCGCGCTCTTGAGGATGGCCAGCATCGCCGTGGTGAACGCCTCCGGCGTGACGCCCGTTTCCAGCAACGAGCCGGCGGCTGCCCAGGTCCCGGGCAGGCCACTGATCTGGCCGGCCAGGGACGAGGCCGGCATGACCTTGGGCAGGCCCGGCGGCCCGACCTCGGCTTGCGCGAAACGGCCCGCCGCCTGGGCATTCGCGCTCCGACCGATGCCCGACTTGCGAACGGCGGTCGAGATACCGATCGAGACGTTGCCCAAGCCGGCCACCGCGACGTTACCTCCCCGGAGCGTGCGCAGGGCACTGATGTAGCCGATCCGGATCTCGTCGGCCAGCGCCCGCGCCGAGAACCCGGCCTCGACGCCCTTGCCCGCCTGGAGGACCTCGTTGAACTTGGTCGTCGTGTCCCGGGCGACGACATCGGGCACATGGGCGGCCATCGCGGCGGTCGACGCTCCGGACAGGTTGGCCCGCAGCTGGTCGACGATGAGGGCCGAGCCGATGGCCGCGCCGGCAGCCGCCGCCATCTTCTGCTTGACCTGGGCCCGCTGGGCCCGGAACGCCCGGCTGATCGTGGGCATCGTCGCGTCGAGCTGGCGGACGAGACGCTGTGCAAGCGAAGAGAAGACCATCCGCTCAACGGTGATCCGATCGATGGCGGCCATGGCGCTCGGCGCGTTGGCCGGGGCGGCCTGGTGGATCAGCGCATTGAGCTGCTCGTTGCTCTGGCTGTACTCATCGGGGATGCCGATCAGGTGGCCATATTCGTGGGCGGCGATGAGCTTGTCATCGCCGTCGTAGCTCTTGCCCTTGTTCATATACCAGTTGCCGGCGTCGATCGGCTGGCCGGGCGACCCGGCGACGACCGACTTCGGGTAGACGATCACCCGGTTGTGATAGGGCTCGTTCAGGCCGAAGACGGCGACCGAGTTGAAGGTCAGCGGCAGGCGCTTTTTGGTCGTCGTCTTGGTGACCGGGTTGGTACCCTCGCCGACCAGGAACAGCCGGCCGTTCCACTTCTTGACGGCGCCCTCGGCGGTCTCCTTGGCCCAGGCCCGGCGCTCGTCACTGGCACGGAACTCCTTGGGCTTGTCGCTGTAGTTGCCGTTACTGTCCCGGGTCTGGTTCAGGAACTGGATCCGGACCGTGACGTCCGCACCCGTGTCGCCGGTCCTGGTCATGTCGTACGCCGGGTCCATCTCGAACTTTTTCGCGGTCGCCTTGCCGGTTGACGAGCGCTCGTCGTTGTACAAGGTCTCGGTCATCTTCGGGTCCTTGATCGCTACCCGCTGGGCGACCGGCCGGACGACGCCCGTCACGGCCCGGTTGCCAACCGCGCGCTGGAGGGCCAGGACCTGACCGGCCGAGAGCCGGCGGCGCGGCGGGCCGGGTGGGTCTCCGATCACGGGTGCTCGACCGGGTGGCCAGGCAAGCGCGGCAGCGGGTGGCGCGACAGCCTCCGACCGTGCAGCCACCTCCGACCGCGCGGCGCTCTCGTCCACCCCGGGGCGTTGCGCGGTCTCGAACTCCGGCATCCAGGAACCGTAGCAGCTGCCCCGTTTCACAAGAGGGCAGGAATCACCGCCCCCAAGGGCAGTCTCAGGAGCAGCCGGCAGCCTCGATCCGGTCTACCCACAGTCCGTGGGCGGGATCGCTGAGCATCGGCATGATCCGGATGTTGCCCTTGACCACCGGCTGGGCAATCTCGTAGATCGCATACGCCGCCGTTGCCTGTCCGTCGAGCCGGTCGTGGTACACGATCTGGCCGGCCGCCGGCAGCCCCCCGACCAGGCCGATGCCGCCGGGCTTGGTGACCTGGGTCAAGCGCAGGTCGAGGTCGACCACCGCCTGCACCCGGAGCCGGGACGGGACGACGACCAGCGGCCTGCCGGCCGGCGCCGCCGCCCGCGCCGAGGCGAAGCAGGCCGATGGCGACGCCAGCTCGGAACGGATGGCCGTCATCGCCCGCTGCTCATTGGCGTGCAGCTGGAGCTGGATCGAGATCGTGTTCCGGGTCGTGGCATCGAGCAGGCCGATCGGGGCAAAGGCCAGGGCGGCGGCAGAGCCGACCAGGAGCGGCACCGCAACCGTCCGCCGCGCGAGCGAGATCGTGCGCCGTAGCAGGCGCCGGACCTGGGGCACGTCGAGCGCGCTGAGGCCCATCCCTGCCGTGAACAGGACGCTGAGGTCGATCGGCGCGAGGTAGCGATTCGAGACAAAGATGCCCCGCGCCCCGAGATACACGAGGAACAGCCCGACGCCCGGGCCCAGGGCCAGCACGCCGATCGCGAGCGGCCACTGGCGACGGCGCACGAGCATGAACGCACCAAGCGCGGCCAGGGGCAGGATCGCGACGGTATGGGCGAAGTGCAGCCCGAGCGACAGGGCGATCCGGACCGGCCCCCGGATGTTCGCCGCCCCGATCGAGTTGAGCTGGGCAATCTTCGCCCAGAACAACGGATCGCCGGTCAGCAGCCAGTCGTGGACGAGCATCACGGGCAGGGCCAGGAAGCCGAGGAGGACCAGGTACGCGCCGCGCGGGGGCCGGGGTCGCCCGGTCCTCCGGGCGATCAGCTCGACGAGCAGCAGGAAGATGGCCGCCGCGGCGACAACGATCAGGGTCTCGAGCCGGGCGAGCGCGGCCAGCATCAGGCTCAGACCGGCGATCTCGTAGCGCGGCCGGGCCGCGCTGACCGCGAGCCCGGCGATCAGCCAGAACAGGAGGGCCCAGGTCACGCTGTAGGCAAGCTCCACGTCCACGAGTAGTACGGCCGAGAACAGGATGCCGACCGCGACGAACGCCCCGCCGGACAGGCCGCCCACCCGGTTGCCGAGGATCGCGCCGAGGACGACGCACAGCGCGAATGCCGCGATCACCGCCCAGGCAATCGGACGCCAGTCATGGGTCAGCCCGTAGATCCCGCCGTAGAGGATCGTGAGGAGCGGCTTGGGCGTCTGGCCGAGGTAGCCCTCGAGGTGCTGGCCGGCGAGGATTCGCTGGAAGTGGACGACCGGCGCCGCGGCGTCGGGCCCGATCGAGGCGCTGCTGAACGGCCGAAGGACCACCAGGGCGAGCGCCGCCGCAGCGGCGTACAGCCCGCCCAGCAGGGAGATCGTCTGGCGGCGACTCAGAGGCGGCATCCGCGACGGATGATACGGGGCGATCGGCGTTCGGGCTTGCGCTCCAAGCGCCGGCCCGCGGCGGCGAGCCGATGCCCGCATGACGGACTGTCATGACAGGCCGCCGTCTCACGGAGCAGGCTGGCGCAGCAGGGCACCCAACGCACCCGAGCGACGGCTCCCGCTGGAACGGCCTTCGACAATCCACCGACGGACGCCTCCGAGGACGCCGTGACTCCCCAACTGGACCACCTTCGATTCGAGGGGCACGCGCTGCGCCTGCGCCTGGAGCATCTCGTTGTCGCCGAGGAGTCTGTGCCAGCCCTGGTCGGCGACGTGCGGGCGTGGCAGCTCGATTGCCTGGCGGTGGTCGAAGCGCAGCGACCTGGCCGATTGGCCGACTTCCGCAACGAGGTTGGCGCGATCCAGCGGGCGCCCGGTGGGCGATCCGCCACCGCCGGTACGTTGACTCGGCTCGACCGCTCGATCGTCAACTGGTTGCTGGTCATCGACTGGCTCAGGTTGTTGGACTGAGATGCAGCCTGGTGACTCGGCCACCGCGCTGCACGGGCGCTCGTGGGATACTCGACGGCCAGGCGAGTTGCCGGCAAGGAGAGGACGGTTGGGCGATCCCGAGCCGGCCGGCTGCCGAGCGTTCGTGCTCCACGATTCGGCGCTGCTTGTCGACCGAGTCGAGCTGGCCCTCCATCACGCCCGGTTCGTCGTCCGCGCCGCCGGGACGCTCGTTGAAGCTCGGCGGCTCATCGCTGGCTGGCGGCCTGACCTCGCGATCCTCGACATGGACCATCCCGACAGCGGCCAGCTCCTGGCGGGCCTCGTGGCCAGCCGGGGCGAGGGCGCCCCGAACACGATCCTTGGCCTGGTCCGGCGCCATGACCTCGCCACGACCTTGCGGACCTTCGCGCTCGGTGCGACCGACATCGTCTCGGTACCCTTCACGCCCGACGAGCTCGTCGCCCGGGCAGTCGCCCGGAGCCGCCGCGCGACGGGCCGGTCACGCGCGGTTGTGCCAACCGTGGTCGTGGGCGAGGTCGAGCTCGACATCGTCGGGCGCGAGGTGCGGACCGAGACGGCGGTCGTGCACCTGACTGGCCTTGACCAGAGCCTGCTCTACCTGCTGGCCAGTCGGGCCGGCGAGGTGGTGACCCGCCAGGAGATCTGCGCGGCGATGTGGGGCGACGGGCTCGACGCGATGAGCACGATTGTCGATCGCCAGGTCCGCAGCCTGCGAGTCAAGCTCCAGGACGACGACCGGGAGCCCCGCCTGATCGCGACGGTGCCTGGCCGGGGCTACCGGCTCGAGGCCGGCGCGGCGGCCTTCGAAGCAGGTTCGGGCTAGGCCAGCTCGACCAGCGCCCGGCGGCGCAGGTAGTTGACCAGGTGGTCCCGGTCGGCGAAGGCGATGTAGGACTGGATGTGGCGCTCGATCGGTCCGGTGAACGGCGGCCAGGCCGGATGGCGGGGCAGCCGGCCCGTGCGAGCCTTGGCCACCGGCTCTGCGGCGGCGACGGCCGCGCCGGCGGTACGCCTTGCATTGGCCGCGGCGTCCTCGGTGATCGCCGCCCGCAGGGCGTAGGCGATGACCTCGTCCGGCCAGAAGCGGCGGTCACTGCCACCTGAGACCCGGACCGGGCTGAGCTCGCCGGATTTGATCAGGCCGTCGACCAGGCGTGGCGCGAGATTCAGCCGGGCACCGACTTCCTCGCGTGTCAGGAGGGCCAGAGTCGGGGCGTCGTGACGATCGTTCATGCCTGCAGGATGACCCCATCAGCCGGTCGGCGTAACTGGCCAAAGGTCATTTCGGGCGCTTATCCCACGCCTGCCCAGATGACGGTTCTGTAATGACGGGCCGTAATGACAGCCCTGCCGCCGAACGGCAAGTTGTGATCGATTTCAAGGCCCCTGGGCCCTGCTGTCACGCCGCATGTGCGGTCTTGGGGGGTCTGGAATGCATGGGAACGGTCATCTACAAGGCGAGTCAGAGCGCTCGGCCAACCCGCTGCCGGGTGTCGTGCCGGCGGTCGAGGATGGTCAGGCCTTGTCGGCGGCGGATCAGCTGATCTCGACCTTCGACTGGTCCCTGGCCGACAAGGACCAGTCGCTCTCGGACGCCGACCAGACCCGCTCCGACGCCGACCAGGCCGCGGCCGAGCTCGACCAGGCCAGTGCGGATCGCGACCAGCGCGCCTCGGACCACGACCAGGACACGGCCGACCGGACCCACGCCGAGCTGACCGAGATCAGCGTCGCCGACGAGCTCGCGTATCGCTCCGCTCGCGATGACCGGGCGACCGGCTCCCTGGCCCGGATCCGGAACCGGCTGTGGCGCAACGGGGCGACGCGGGATCGAGAGGCCAGCGCGGCCAACCGCGACCAGACCGCGGCCTCCCGCGACCGCGGTGCCCAGGTCGCCAACAACCAGGTCGTCAACATGGCCCGCTCGATGACCGACCCGGACGGCGACCTGATGCGCCGCCTCGATGAGCTGAGCATCGTTGCCGCCGCGGCCCGCGCCCGGGCGGCGCTCGATCGCGAGCGCGCCGCCGAGGACCGGGCGACAGCCGCCCGGGAACGAGCGCGGCTCGAAGCCGAGCTGCGGCTGGCCCACCTCGACCAGCTGACCGGTACCTACCGCCGGGAGATGGGCCAGATGGCCCTCAGCCAGGAGATCGACCGGGCCCGCCGTTCGGACGGCCGGTTCGTCGTGGCATTCGTCGATGTCGACGGCCTGAAGGCGATCAATGACCGTGAAGGTCACGCCGCCGGCGACCGGGTCCTGGTGTCGGTCGCCCGGGCGATCCGGACCAGCCTGCGCTCGTTCGACCCGATCATCCGCTACGGCGGCGACGAATTCGTGTGCGGCCTGAGCGGCGCGGACCTGTCCGACGCCAAGCGCCGCTTCAGCTCGATCGAGCAGGCGATCAAGGCCGAAGCCAAGGTCGGCATCAGCGTCGGCCTGGCCGTCCTCGCCTCGGGCGACACCGCCGGCGCGCTCACCGAGCGAGCCGATGCCGCCATGCTCCAGATCAAGGCCCAGCATCACATGCGCCTGTAGCCGGGCCGATGGTCACCGAAGCCAGGTCACGGCCCGCCCGGCGGGCCAGTCAGCGCCACCCCCAGGATCCTTACCAGGTCCTGGTCCAGAGCGTTCATGAATACGCCCTCGTGGTGCTGGCGCTCGACGGCGAGATCCTGAGCTGGAATCCGGGCGCCGAACGGATGACCGGGCGGACTGCGCAGGAGGTGCTTGGCACCAACTTTGCAGCGTCCTTCTCGGAATCGGACATCAAACGCGAACGACCTCAGGAGATCCTCGGTCTGGCCGCTGAGGCGGGCACGTATGACGAGGAAGGCGTCCGACTCCGCAAGGACGGTTCTCTGTACACCATCCGGACGACGTTCACCGCCCTGCGCAATGGGGCCGGAACCCTGACCGGCTATTCGGTCGTCAGCAGCGAAGTCGACGACAACGCCCAGTCCGAGGGCCGCTATCGCGGCCTGCTCGAGGCGGCGCCCGACGCGATGGTCGTGGTCAACCCAGCCGGCGAGATCGTGCTCCTCAACGTCCAGGCCGAGAAGCAGTTCGG
>Ga0265320_10000394_pt1 | contig 35351 bp, 34 predicted proteins | sample 4827metaG_FD_202087 | JGI IMG/M metagenome (GOLD analysis project Ga0265320, IMG submission 202087) | Rhizosphere microbial communities from Carex aquatilis grown in University of Washington, Seatle, WA, United States - 4-8-27 metaG | ecosystem: Host-associated > Plants > Roots > Rhizosphere >... | reverse complement strand
GTCCCGCTAAAGAAGTTCGGCAAATACATCCTGCTGACCAACTTCCAGCGCTACGTGGACATGTTCGCCAGGCTGCACAAGGTGCCGGTCCATGGGCGCGACAAGCCGATGCCGACCGCCACGTCGGGCAACATAACGATCATCAACTTCGGCATGGGAAGCGCGAACGCGGCGACCGTCATGGATCTCCTGAGCGCGATCAAGCCGCAGGCGGTCCTGTTCCTGGGCAAATGCGGCGGGATCAAGCACCGCGCCGAGGTCGGGGACCTGATCCTCCCGATCGCGGCGATCCGGGGCGAGGGCGCCAGCAACGACTATTTCCCGCCCGAGGTGCCGGCGCTGCCGGCCTTCGCGCTCCAGAAGGCGATCTCGACCACGATCCGCGACCACGCGAAGGACTACTGGACGGGCACGGTGTACACGACCAACCGGCGGGTCTGGGAGCACCACGAGGAGTTCAAGAAGTACCTCAAGAGGATCCGCGTCATCGCAATCGACATGGAGACGGCGACCATCTTCATGGTCGGATTCGCCAACTCGATCCCCACCGGGGCGCTGCTCCTCGTTTCGGACCAGCCGATGGTCCCGGAGGGCGTGAAGACCCTGGAGAGCGACCGGAAGGTGGACGACTCCTTCGTCGGCATCCACCTGAAGATCGGCATCGATTCCCTGAACCAGCTGATCCACAAGGGCGTCACGGTAAAGCACCTGAAGTTCTAGGCTACCGGGCGACGTCGAACCAGAACGGGGCGAAGGTCTCCGTGCCGGCAAGGCTGACCTCGCTCCAGATCACGTACCGGCCGGGGCTCGGGATCGCCAGGCGGAAGGTGAACTCCGGCCGGACGGGATCGGGGGGCCTCGTCACGTCGGCCTCGTTCGGGTGGATGTGCGCGAATCCGCTGCGCCCGGCGTCAAAGGCGACAAGGTGGGCGAAGGCGCCCATGACCGGGGAGAGGGGCACGGGCCCCCCGCCCATCCGCGTGATGAGGAGCCTCAGGCTCGCGGGCGCCCCGGCGCGGACCGGCAGGGACGCGGGCGACAGCGCGAAGGCATACCCGCCCACCCTCGCTTCCCAGGACGGCGCCTGCGTCCCGGCGGCCACCGGGCTCGGGGCGCCGTCGACCGCCATCTCGGCCTCGGAATAGAGGCCGCGGTTCGTGGCCACGGGCGTGAAGTCCGCGAAGAACCGGTAGGCGCCCCCGAACCTCGGCCTGAACCGGAACACCCATTCGCCGGGCCTGGGGCCCGGCGCCGGGTGCACGTGCTGGTAGTCCTCAAGCGAGGGGTCCGTGATGAGGAGGTGTATCCGCCTTGTCTGGACGACCTGCAGGTCCTCCGGGGCGATCGGCTTGCCGCTGAAGGTCGTCAGGGTCAGCGTCGCAGCCACGTCCGCGCCCGCGCGGGCCGGCGCGGACGCGGACACCGTGAGGGCCACCGGCGACCGCACCGCGACCACGGGCAGGAACTGGGGGTTGGCCGGGTCGCAGAACTCGATCACGTTGCCGCCCCGGACGCGGAAGTCCATGTGGCTCAGGTTCGTCCCCGTCGGCAGCTCGCGCACGGCGACGAAGAGCGCGGCCGCCGCCAGGGTGATGACGGCGATGCCCCTCCTCTGGGAGGGCCCGAGCCTGCGGTCGTCCGCCTTCCCCGTCATTTGCGCATCCGCTCCACGAACTCGCCCGGCTGCCACTGGCTTCCGTCGGCCCTCCACTTGACCCGGCCCTTGTCGTCGATCAGGAGCGTCGCGAGCGTGTGGTCGAGGATGTTGCCCTTGAACTCCGCGATGACGCCGAACTGGGTCAGCAGGTCGCGGATGGCAGGCTCGGGGCCCGTCAGGAACGAGAAGTTGGCGGTGTCGATCCCCCGCTGGTCGGCGTACTCCCTCAGGACGCCCGGGGTGTCGTGGGCGGGGTCGAGGGTGATCGAGACAAACTCGATGTCCGACACGCCGGACTCCCTCGCCAGCTTCTGCGTCGCCATCATCTTCGATGTCGACAGCGGGCACATGTTGGCAACGGGGCAGCGCGTGTAGATGAAGTTGAGCATGACCTGCCTGCCCCGGAAGCGGGCGCTGTCGGCGACGCGGCCGTTCTGGTCGTAGAGGACGAAGTCCGGCACGACGTCGCCGACCTCGCGGTAGGCCTGCCCGCCCTTCGCGACCGTGTCCTGGCGCAGCATGCGGGCCCCGACGTCGACCGAGTCGCGCGCCGCCTTGTCGTCGGGCCAGATGTTCTCGAGCCTGAGGCCGTCGCCCGGCCCGACGACGAGCTCGGCGCGAATCCGCCCGCCCGCCTTCGCGGCCGCTGCGTCGCCCGCCGAGACCGCGAACTCCATCGTCATCGCGGGCATGTAGCCGGCCACCTCGTCGTGCCGGACGACGAGGGCCTTCTTCGCGGGGTCCGCGGAGACGACGACCCCGGTCAGAGGGAAGCGCCGCTCCCCGCTCGCCGCGGGCGCCCGGGCGGCGGAATCCGGGGCGGCCCTGCCGCAGCCCGCGGCGGCCAGGGCCCCGCAGAGCGCCGCCAGGGCGGCGATGCGGCGCAGGGGGTCGATTCTCATCCCATCACCAATCCTTCGGAGGAAAAAATTGTCAAAGCGTTTGGTGCGGGCACCATGTTACCCTCTCCCGTCCATCCGCCCGCACCATGGCAACCGCGACCGACCCCCGCAGAACCGCCGGCCACAAGCCCGCGCTGGCCGCCTTTTCGGCGCTGGCCGCCTCCTGGGTGTTCGTGCTGGTGACGCTCGGCGCCTTCACGACCAGCATCGGGGCCGGCATGGCGTTCCCCGACTGGCCCCTGTCGAACGGGTCGCTCAACCCGAGGGGATGGCTGACGAACGTCGCCATGTTCGCCGAGCACTCGCACCGGCTGAGCGCGGGCGTCATGACGCTCCTGACGGCCGCCCTCGCCTTCTGGGTCTGGCGGACCGAGTCCAGGCGGTGGCTTCGCGGGCTCTCCGGCTTCGCCGTCGGGCTCGTGGTCGCGCAGGCGGTCGTGGGCGGGCTCCGGGTGCGGCTTGACCCCGTGCAGGTCGAGGCGGTCGACACGAGCCTCGGCCGCCTGTTCGCGATGCTCCACGCCTGCCTCGCCCAGGCGTTCGCCTGCACGCTCATCGCCATAGCCGTGGGGTGCTCCAGGGGCTGGATCGCGAGGCCGGTCGGCGTCGGGCGCGCGGTCCGGAGGGCCGGGACCGCCTGCTGCGCCCTCCTGTTCCTGCAGCTGGGGATCGCGGCGGTGATGCGCCACAGCTTTGCCGGGCTCGCGATCCCGACGTTCCCGTGGTCGACGCCCGACGGCGGCCTCCTGCCCGCCCACTGGGACTTCAGGGTCGGGATCCACTTCGCGCACCGGGTCATGGCGTGCGTGGTCGCGATCGCCGCTCTCGTGTTCGCGGCGGCCCTCTGGCGCGACCGCGCCGCGTCGGTCGTGATGCGCTCCGGAGCGTCGGCGCTGGTCAGCCTCCTCGCCTTCCAGATCATGCTCGGGGCCGAGGCCGTCCGAACCTCGCGCGACCCGGCCATCACGACGGCGCACGTGCTCGTGGGGGCGCTGACGCTCGCGACCGCCTTCTGGCTCACCTGGCTCGCGCACCGCGACGCGGTCGAGCAGCCGCCCGCAGCATGACGGAGGACGCGCCCAGCAAGGCCCGGTTGGCGGACTACCTCGAGCTCACCAAGCCGAGGCTGAGCCTGCTCTCCGTCGTGACGGCGCTCGTGGGCTACTTCGCCGCGCGCCCCGCTCACAACCCCGCGCGCGTCGCCTTCCTCGCGCTCGGCGCCTCGCTGGCGGCGGGGGGCGTCGCGGCCCTCAACCAGTGGATCGAGTGCGACACCGACGCCCGGATGAACCGGACGGCGCAGCGGCCCATCCCCACGGGCCGGATAGCCACGGGCTCCGCCTACGTCCTCGGCTGGGGGATGTGCTTCGTCGCCCTGGTCGTGCTCTTCACGCAGGTCGGCAGGCTCTCGGCGCTCTTCACGCTCCTGACCATCGCCTCCTACCTCGGCTGCTACACGCCCGCGAAGCGCACCAGCCGCTGGAGCACCGAGATCGGCGCGGTGGCCGGTGCGTTCCCGCCGCTGATCGGGTGGTCCGCGGCCGAGGGCGGCGTCTCCGCCCTCGGCTGGATCCTCTTCGGCGTCCTCTTCTTCTGGCAGATACCCCACTTCATGGCCATCGCCTGGATCTACCGCGGCGACTACCGCGCCGTGAACTTCCCCATGCTGCCCGTGCGGGACGCGACGGGCGTCCGGGTGGCGCGCTGGTCTCTCCTCGCGACGCTCGCGCTGGTCGCCACGAGCCTGCTGCCCCCGTTCCTCGGGCTCGCGAGCGCGTGGTACGGCGCGTGGGCCTGCGTGGTGGGAGCCTGCTTCCTCTGGCGGGCGGCGGCGTTCCTCAGGTCGGCGGACCGCGACGCGGGGGCCCGCAAGCTCTTCCTCTTCTCGCTCGCCTACCTGCCGCTCCTCCTCGGCGCCCTCGTGGCCGACCGGCTCCTTGCCCATCACCCATGACCGTCCACGACCTTCCCGCAATCGAGGCCACGCTCAACGGCGTCGCCACCGCCCTCATCACGGCCGGCTTCATCTTCATAAGGGGGGGAAACCGAGGCGCCCACAGGGCCTGCATGCTCGCGGCGGCCGCGGCGTCGGCGCTGTTCCTCGTGTTCTACCTGACCTACCACGCCCTTATGCGCGGGGCCCACACCCCGTTCGGCGGGACCGGGGCGATCCGGTCGCTCTACCTTGTGATCCTCTGGACCCACATACCGCTCGCGGCCGTGATCGCCTTCCTGGTCCCCCGGACCTTCATCTTCGCCCTGCGGGGGAACTTCGAGCGCCACCGCGCATGGGCCCGGGTCACCTTCCCGATCTGGTACTATGTCTCCGTGACCGGGGTCCTGGTCTACCTCTTCCTGTACAGGTGGTGGCCGGCCGCGGGCCCGACCTAGAGAATCAGGGCGCCGGCCTCTTGCGCCCGGGACGGGACGCGAAGCGCCTACTTCACCGTCAGGGTGCCCTTCATCCCGGTCTGGTAGTGGGCGGGGAAGGTGCAGAGGAACGGGTACTCGCCGGGGGCCGCCGGCGCCTTGAAGTCGACCTCGCCCGACTTGCGGGGCCCGAGCAGGTCGATGTGGGCGATGATCTCGTCCTTGAGCGCCGCGGGGATGTACCCGGTGTCCTTCGAATTGAGGGCAGCCGCGTCAAAGGCCGCGACGTCCGTGCCGGCCCTAAGGAGGACCCAGTTGTGCCCCATGACCTCCTTCGGCTGCGTGCCGTTGTTGGTGAGGATGACCTTCAGGTCCTCGCCGGGCCTGGCCTCGATGGCCGTGACGTCGTACTTCATGGTGTCGCCCGCGGTGATCTCGATCACCCGGGGGCCGGCGGGTGCGGCGGCCTGCGTTGAGGCGTCCTTCTGGCCGCAGCCAGAGGTGACGAGGGCGGCGAGGGCGGTGGCGAGGAGAAGGCTCTTCTTCATGGGGCCGGGAAGCTCGCCCGTGTCGCCGGCGTTGGCAAACGGAAACGCGCTTTTGGGGCGGGGCCGCGCTCCCGGATGGGGCCGTTAATGCCCGTCCGGGCCGGGTTTATGTCCGCCGTCCGGGAGGCGCGCCCCTGAAGGAGTTCTGCGGGGGGTGCAAAAGTATCGCAATAGGGCTTGAAATGCCCGGACGATCCCTGACTCTACCCGGGAGTTTGACGGCCGCCTAAGGGCGGCTTTCTTGTCCGACTGCACGTAATGCGTTTATTTAGATATTCCACACAACTGACCCGATTCGCCCGCGCGGCGGCCGCCCTAGCGGGTGTACCCCTTCTCTCAGGCTGCTTCTGGCTGGATGGCCCGCAGTCGACGTTCGACCCCAACGGCCCGGTGGCGCGCCACCAGATGGATCTCTTCTATGTCACCTGCTGGGTGTCGCTGGTCATCTTCGTCCTGGTCGGGAGCGTGCTGGCATACACGATGATCAGGTTCAGGGCCCGGGGTGAGGCCGACCTGCACGCCGAGCCGCCCGAGCAGGGCCACGGCAACCCCCTGGTCGAGATGAGCCTGATCGGGGGCTCCGTGCTCGCGCTGGTCGTCATAGCGATACCCACCCTGAGGGAGATCTGGTACTCCTACGAGGTGCCGGTCGAGGACAAGGCCAACGCCTACGAGGTCACGGCGACCGGCTACCAGTGGTGGTTCAAGTTCGACTACCCCGGCGAGAAGGCGCAGACGGACGACGGGAGCGGCAAGGCGGTCGCCGCCCCGTTCACGACCGCCAACGAGCTCGTGATCCCGGCGGGCCGCCCGGTCCACGTCAACCTGCGGACCGTCGACGTCATCCACAGCTTCTGGATCCCGAAGCTCGCCGGAAAGGTCGACATGATGCCCAACCGCGCGAACCACCTCTGGATCCTCGCCGACAAGGCCGGGTACTTCTGGGGGCAGTGCGCCGAGTTCTGCGGCGAGTCCCATGCGGTGATGCGCTTCCGGGTGATCGCGCTCGGCCCGCGGGAGTTCAATGACTGGCTGAACGCGCAGATGGCGCCCGCCCGGAGGGCGCCGGCCGCGGCCGAATCCGGCCGCCCCAGGGCGCAGTTCGCCGCCTACCGCGCCTTCCGCCGCAACGAGGCCGGTTTCACGGAGAAGTTCGACCAGTCCCCGCTCGACTCGTGGCGGGCCCTGCAGCTGCCCCCGAAGGACGAGGATGCGGCCCTCATCGCCCGGGGCCGCGAGCTGTTCTCGTCGAAGACGTGCGCGAGCTGCCACACGGTCCGCGGGGACGGCTTCATCGGCGTCGTGGGGCCGGAGCTGACCCACGTCGGGTCGCGCTCGACGATCGCGGCCGGGCTCCTTGAGAACAACCGCGACGAGCTCCACCGCTGGATCCACGCCCCGAACGAGGTGAAGCCCGGCAACACGATGTGGCTCAAGGGGTACATCGCCAACAGCATCAAGCTCACGCCGGAGGACGAGGACGCCCTTGTGAACTACCTGGAGAGCCTCAAGTAACCGAACCCATGGAAGCCCTGGCAAAATCAGATTTCCTCGCGAAGGGGGAGGAGTCCGCGAAGCCCCTCGTCCTGTGGCGCCCGACGGCGAAGACCGGCCTCTTGAGCTGGCTGACGACCGTCGACCACAAGCGCATCGGGTTCCTGTACGGGATCTCGGGGCTGTTCTTCTTCATCTTCGGGGGGATCGAGGCGCTCCTGATCCGCATCCAGCTCGCGGTCCCTAACAACACGTTCCTCACGTCCGCGCAGTACAGCGAGATGTTCACGATGCACGGGACGACGATGATCTTCCTGGTCGTCATGCCGATCGGCGCGGCGTTCTTCAACTTCATCATGCCGCTGCAGATCGGGGCGCGCGACGTGGCCTTCCCGCGCCTGAACGCGTTCTCCTTCTGGACGTTCCTCGTGGGCGCGATCATCGTGAACCTCGGGTGGTTCATGAAGGACGGCGCGCCCGACGCCGGCTGGTTCGGCTACGCCCCGCTTACGACCCGGACCTTCAGCCCGACCCACGCGATCGACATGTGGGTCATGGGGCTGCAGCTCCTCGGCGTCGCCTCCATCGCCGCGGCCCTCAACTTCATCGTCACCATCATCAACCTGCGGGCGCCGGGGATGACGATGATGCGCCTGCCGGTCTTCACGTGGATGACCCTCTTCACCTCGTTCCTCATCATCCTCTCGTTTCCCGCGATCACGATCGCGCTCGTCGAGATCATGATGGACCGGCTCTTCGGGACCAACTTCTTCGAGGTGTCCAACGGCGGCCTGCCGATCCTCTGGCAGCACCTCTTCTGGATCTTCGGGCACCCGGAGGTCTACATCCTCATCCTGCCGGCGATGGGCATCATCTCGGAGATCCTGCCCACGTTCGCGAGGAAGCCGCTCTTCGGCTACCCGATCGTCGTCTTCTCGGGCGCCTCCATAGGCTTCCTCGGGTTCGGCGTCTGGAGCCACCACATGTTCACGACGGGCATGGGCACGACGGCGACGGCGGCGTTCGCCCTGATGACCATGGCGATCGCGGTCCCGACGGGCGTCAAGATCTTCAACTGGATCGGCACGCTCTGGGGCGGGCACCTCTCCATGCGCACCCCAATGATGTTTGCGATCGGGTTCCTCTGGATGTTCATGATCGGCGGGCTCTCCGGGATCATGCACGCCGCCGCCCCCGCCGACGCGCAGCAGCACGGCAGCTACTTCATCGTCGCCCACTTCCACTATGTTCTCATCGGCGGGTCGCTCTTCGCGCTCTTCGCCGGCATCCACTACTGGTTCCCGCTGATGTTCGGCCGCAGGGTGAGCGAGTTCTGGGGCAAGATGGCCTTCTGGCTCGTGTTCATCGGCTTCAACGTGACGTTCTTCCCGATGCACTTCCTGGGGCTCGAGGGCATGCCCCGGCGCACGTTCACCTACGACGCCAACATGGGCTGGAACACGGGGAACTTCTGGTCGACGGTCGGCGCCTTCATCCTGGCGGTCGGGGTCGCGATCTACTTCTCCACGATGGTCTACACGTACTTCAGGGGCGAGCGCACCACCAAGGACCCCTGGGACGGGCGCACGCTCGAGTGGAGCCTGCCGAACCCCCCTCCGGAGTACAACTTCCAGGTGCTCCCGACGGTGCACGCGCGCGATGGCTGGTGGTACGAGAAGCGGCACCGGGACGAGGTCGCCCGCGAGGCGGCCGAGCACGCGAAGGCCGAGGACTCCCACGGCGGCATCCACATGCCCTTCCAGTCCATCTACCCGTTCTGCGCGAGCCTCGGGATCCTGATAGGGGCCATCGGGGTCGCGGTCATCAATCCGGCCAACCCGGCCCTGTACCCCGGGTTCTGGGGGCCGAAGATCGCGGTCACGATCCTCGGCGGCGCGATCATGTTCGTGTCCGTCGTGCTCTGGTCCCTGGAGGGCAACGAGGGCTACCACATCCACCTGAACAAGGACGGCAGCATAAGGGGCGAGGACGCGCACGCGGGCCACGCGCCCGGCGGCCACTGACCGCGCAAAGCCAGAGAACCGGCACCCACCCTCATGAGCAGCACAGCGGCAGCGGCGACGATCGACCACCACCACGACCCGACCACCTCCACGGGCATTTCGAACAAGAAGCTCCTGATGTGGGCCTTCCTGGCGTCGGACTGCATGTTCTTCGGCTGCCTCATCTCGACGCACCTGATCTACCGCCTGCACCCGCCCCCGGGCACCCTGCCGGCGAAGGAGGTGTTCAGCATAGAGCTGACCTCGTTCTCCACCTTCATCCTCCTCATGTCGTCGCTCATGATGGCACTCGCGGTGAACGCGATCCAGAAGGGCAACCTGAAGAGCCTGCGCTGGTCGCTCCTGACGACGATCCTCTTCGGCTGCATCTTCCTCGGGTGCCAGGTCTACGAGTTCAGGAACTTCGTGTTCGAGAAGCACCTGACGATCACGAACAGCATACTCGGGACGACGTTCTTCACCCTCACCGGGACGCACGGGCTCCACGTCCTGATCGGGGTCATCTGGCTCTCCGGGATGCTGATCTACTCGTTCACGGGGCGGCTCGCCGAGAGGGACTCGATCGACGTCGAGATGATGGGCCTCTACTGGCACTTTGTTGACATTGTCTGGATCGTGATCTTTACGGCGGTCTACCTGCTCGAGTACCTCTGACCGCCCTCCCCCCGAAAAACAGCCATGAGCGCCCCCGCCACCACAGCCCCCGCCCACGGTCACGGGCTTGAGCAGAGCAAGTTCTGGATCTTCGTCCAGATCGCCATGCTCCTCGCCGTGATCACCGGGCTCGAACTCGTCACCGTCTACCTGCCCTTCATGAAGTGGCTCCTGGTCTCCGTGCTGGTGGTCCTGTCCACGGTGAAGTTCATGTTCGTCATCTTCTACTTCATGCACCTCCGCTGGGACAGGGCGTTCTGCACGATCCTCTTCTTCATCGGGCTGATCCTCGCGGGGGGTACGATGTGGGCGCTCCTCAAGCTCTTCGGGGCCGAGGCGAGCGTGCCGCCCCCGGCGGCGATGGCGGACCCGCCCGCGGCTGTCCTTCGGGTTGCCTGAGCCTGGGGCCGCCCGGGCGCCATCCGGGCTCAACACATGATCGACTGGCGCCACTGGCACAACGAGCCGTTCCTGACCGGCGGCCTCATCCTCGCGGGCTGGCTCTACGCGCTGCTGGCCGGGCCCCTGAGGCCGGCGCTCGCGCCGGGTCGGCCCTACCCCCGCGGCAGGGCGGCGCTGTTCTACTCGGCCTTGCTCATCTTCTACCTGGCGGTCGGCTCGCCGCTCGACCAGGTGGCCGAGCGCTTCCTGCTCTCGGCGCACATGGTGCAGCACCTCCTCATCATGTACCCGGTGGCGCTCCTCATCCTCCTCGGGACGCCTTCCTGGATGGTGGACCCGGTCCTCTCCAGGGCCGCCCCGCGGAGCCTGCTGCGGAGGCTCTTCCACCCGGCGACCTGCGCCGTCGCCTCGACCGTGGTCCTAAGCCTCTGGCACGCGCCCTTCCTCTATGAATGGACGCTCCAGGACAGGCTGGTCCACGTCGTGGAGCACCTCATGTTCCTCGCCGTGTCGCTTCTCTACTGGTGGCCGCTCGCCAGCCCCTCGGAGGCCTTCCCGCCCCCTAGCTACGGGATCCGCATGATCTACGTCTTCGCCGCCGAGATCGCGATGATACCGGTCTCGGCCTACGTGGTCTTCTCGGGCGACATCCTCTACCCCACCTACGAGTACGCGCCGAGGCTCATCGCGGGGTTCAGCCCGGCGGACGACCAGCTGACCGCCGGCATCATCATGAAGGCCGCCGGAATGGCCGTGTCGCTGGCCGCGCTCGGAGTCTGCTTCTTCAAATGGTCGAAGGCGTCCCAGGCCACGGGAAACTGACGGCGCGCGGCAGGCTTGCGCGCCTCGCGGCCGACCCCCCGGCGGCCGCCGTCCTGGCGCTGTGCGCGGCCATCCTCGCCCTAAGGCGGGCGCAGGCGGTCACCGTCCCCCAGTTCTGGGCCGAGGACGGGTACTTCTTCGAGCGGGCCTACGTGCTCGGATGGCACGCGTTCAGCGAGCCCTTCGCGGGCTACCTGCACACGATCCTGAGGGCCATCGCCGAGGTCGCCGTCCTCGTCGACCCCTCCCGCGCCCCGGCGATCTTCGTGGCCTGCTCGGCCGCGGTCACGCTCTACGTCGCGGGAATGGCCCTGTCCGCCCGCTGCCCGCTGCCCCGGCTCGCCGGCGCGTGCGCGCTGGCGGTCGTCCTGGTGCCGGACACGTACGAGGTGCTCCTGAACGTCGTGAACCTCCAGTGGGTGATCGGGGCGGGGCTCGTCCTCCTGCTGATATCCGGGGACCCGAGGGGGCGCGGGCAGTGGGCCCACGACCTTGCGGCGGCGGCCGCCTTGGGCCTCACCGGCCCGTTCTGCATCATCCTGCTCCCCCTGTTCGCCTGGCGCGCCTGGAGCCGCAGGACGCGGGCAAGCCTCGCCCTGGCCGCGACCATCGCCGGGTGCGCCCTCATCCAGGGGTACCTGGTGCGGACCGAGCCCCCGGTCGGCTCGGGCCCCCCCGACGCCGCGATCGCGTTCCAGCTCTTCCTGCCGGCCGTCGGGCGCCGCGTCGGCGCCTCCATCCTGATGGGGTCCCTCGCGTCGCCGGACACGGACCAGGTCATCGGGACCATCGCGGGGATCGCCACCCTGGCCGGTGTCGCGTACCTCGCGTTCAGGCCCGGCGCGGACCGCCGGGAGAGGATCCTCCTCGGGCTCGCGTTCTTCGGTCTCCTCGCGGGCTCGCTCTACAGGACGCGGCACACGCTCGGCGACTACTTCCGGCCGCTCGCGCACGCGCGGTACGTCTTCCTCCCGCAGCTGGCCGCGGCATGGCTCCTCCTCTGGACCGCGGGACAGAGGGGGATCGCGGGAAAGATCGCCCCCGTCCTCTGCGCCTGGGCCCTCCTCACCAACATCCCCCGGTACCGCGAGCCCGCGTATGCGGACATGCGCTGGGACCGCTACGGGGCGGAGATCCGCGCGGGCCGGGCCGTGAACGTGCCGATCAACCCGCCGGGCTGGTTCGTGCCCCTGCCCGCCCGCAGGAAATGAGGCCGCGCCCCGGGGCCGCCGGGGGCCCGGGGAGCGCGGCGGGTCAGGCCTTTGGCGGCGGCAGGAGGTCGTCGATCGAGTCGCTCTCGACGCTCAGGTCCGCGAAGAGCCAGGACGAGAGGTAGCGCTCGGCGGACGACGGAATGATCACGACGATCTGCTTGCCCTTGTTCTCGGGCCTCTTCGCGACCTGGATCGCGGCCCAGACGGCCGCGCCCGAAGAGATCCCGATCGGGATGCCGTCGAGCTTGGCCACCTGCTTGCTCAGCGGGGCAGCGTCATCCTCCTTCACGGTGATCACCTCGTCGTAGATCTTGGTGTTGAGGACGGCGGGCACGAAGCCGGCCCCGAGGCCCTGCAGCTTGTGCGGGCCGGGCTGCCCGCCCGAGAGGATCGGGGAGCCGGCCGGCTCGAGGGCGATGAGCCTGAAGGAGGGCTTGCGCGGCTTGATGACCTCGCCGACGCCCGTGATGGTTCCGCCGGTCCCGATCCCGGAGATGACGATGTCCACCTTTCCGTCGGTGTCCCTCCAGATCTCCTCCGCCGTGGTCCTGCGGTGGACGGCGGGGTTGGACGGGTTGGCGAACTGCTGGAGGATGACGCTGTTCGGGATCTTGGTCGCGAGCTCCTCGGCCTTGGCGATGGCACCCTTCATCCCCTTCGCGCCCTCGGTCAGGACGAGGCGGGCGCCGAGCACCTTGAGGATCTTCTTGCGCTCGTTTGTCATCGTCTCGGGCATCGTCAGGACGAGCTTCAGGCCCTTGGCCGCCGCGACGAACGCGAGCGCGATGCCCGTGTTGCCGCTCGTCGGCTCGATGAGGACCGTGTCCTGGTTGATGCGGCCGCTCTTCAGGGCGTCGTCGATCATCGCGAACCCGATCCGGTCCTTGACGCTCGACAGGGGGTTGAAGAATTCCAGCTTGAGCAGGATCTCCGCCTGCGCGCCGTGGGCGGCGGCGGTCCGGTTGAGGCGGACGAGCGGGGTGTTCCCGATCGTCTCCGTGATGTCATTGTATATCTTGGCCATTTGGGTTGTGGGTTGATTTCTCTTGTTTGGGAAAAGGCGCCGGAAAAGGTGCTATATCGCGTAGTCCTCGTCAAATGAGTGGGACTGCCTGAGGCGCAGCCGGACCAGGTCGTTCACGACGAGGTTGAGGCCGGCGAGCTCCGACCTGGAGATCTCGACCTCGACCTGCTCGCGGGTCTGCACCCGCTCGAGGAGCAGCCTCGCGTGCGGGCCCGCCGCGTGGATGTGGCGCACGATGGCCGAAAGGCCCGCCCCGCCCGCGTCGTGGGGCGTCACCTCGATGTCGTGCGGGCGGACGTAGATCTGCCCGTCGGGGGCCGCCGCGTCCGCGGCCCCGCCCCGGCGCTGGGCCCCGGCGAGCGCGGGCGCGCGAAGCACGTTCACGTTGCCGAGGAACTGGTAGACGAAGGGCGAGGCCGGCTTGTCGTAGACCTGCTGCGGGGTGCCCACCTGCTCGACGCGGGCCTTGTTCATGATCACCACCTCGTCGGCGATCTCCAGGGCCTCCTCCTGGTCGTGGGTCACGAAGATCGTCGTCAGCTGGATCTCGTCGTGGAAGCGCCGCAGCCACCGGCGCAGGTCCTTGCGCACGCGCGCGTCCAGCGCCCCGAAGGGCTCGTCGAGGAGGAGCACCTTCGGCTCGACGGCGAGCGCGCGGGCGAGGGCCACGCGCTGGCGCTCGCCCCCCGACAGCTGCGAGGGGAAGCGCCCCGCCAGGCCGTCCAGCTGCACGAGCTCGAGCAGCCTGTGCGCGCGCTCGGCGATCGCGGCCCGCGACGGCCTCTCGCGGCGCCGGCGCACCCGCAGCCCGAACGCCACGTTCTCGAAGACGGACATGTGGCGGAACAGGGCGTAGTGCTGGAACACGAACCCGACCCTGCGCTTTCCCGCGGGAAGGTCCGTCACGTCGTCGCCGTGGAAGAGGACGCGCCCGCTGCCCGGATCGGGGAATTCGAGGCCGGCGATGATCCGCAGGAGCGTCGTCTTCCCGGAGCCGGAGGGGCCGAGGACCGCCACCAGCTTCCCCTGCGGGACGTTCAGGTCGACGCCGTCGAGCGCCGTGTAGGCCCCGAACTTCTTGTGGAGCGAGTGCGCCTCGATGCTCATGGCGATCCGGTCTGCCTCCACTCGACGGCCGACTTGACGACAAGCGTCGCCAGGGCGAGGAGCGCCAGGAGCGAGGCGACCGCGAAGGCGCCCGCGATGTTGTACTCGTTGTAGAGGATCTCGACGTGCAGGGGCATCGTGTTGGTCTCCCCGCGGATGTGCCCGCTGACGACGGAGACCGCCCCGAATTCGCCCATCGCGCGGGCGTTGCAGAGGATGACCCCGTAGAAGAGGCCCCACCGGATGTTCGGGAGCGTCACGCGCCAGAAGGTCTGCCAGCCGTTGGCCCCGAGCGTCACGGCGGAGTACTCCTCGTCGGTTCCCTGCGCCTGCATGAGCGGGATCAGCTCCCGCGCGACGAACGGAAACGTGACGAACGTCGTCGCCAGGACGATGCCCGGGACGGCGAAGATCACATGGATGTCGTGCGCGATCAGCCAGGTGCCGAACCAGCCCTGCGCCCCGAACACGAGGACGTAGACGAGCCCGGAGATGACCGGGGACACGGCGAAGGGAAGGTCGATGAGCGTCGTCAGCAGGCTCTTGCCGGAGAACTTGAACTTCGAGATGGCCCAGGCCGCGGCGATGCCGAACACCACGTTGGCGGGGACCACGAGCGCCACGGTCAGGAGCGTGAGCCGGACGGCGGCCAGGGCGTCGGGCTCCCGCACGGTCGCGAGGAAGTACGCCCCCCCCTTGGCGAACGCCTGCGCGAACACGGCCACGATCGGGAGCACGAGGAAGAAGGCGAGGAACACGAGCGCCACGGCCGTGAGCAGCCAGCGGGCCCAGGCGGGGTCCCTGGTCGCGCGGGGAGGGGCGGCGCGGACCGCGCGGGTCGGGAGCGTTGTGGCGATTGCGGAGGCCAATGGGGGTGAAGGGGGCTGGTCTGGTTGCGGGTTGCGGGAGGGGCGCCGGATCCTTGGCAGGGGGGAGCGACGGCCCAATAGGGAATCACGTCATATTGCGTGGTAGCGGCGGCTCCACTTCTGGAGCAGGTTGATGAGGAGCAGCAGGACGAACGACGACACGAGCATCACGACCGCGATCGCGGTCGCGCCGCGGTAGTCGTACTGCTCGAGCTTGGTGATGATGAGGAGCGGCACGATCTCGGTCTTCATCGGCATGTTGCCCGAGATGAAGACCACCGAGCCGTACTCCCCGAGCGCCCTGGCGAACGCCAGCGCGAAGCCGGTGAGGAGCGACGGCATGAGCTGCGGCAGGAGGATGCGGACGATGGTCTGCAGGCGGTTCGCCCCGAGCGTCGACGCCGCCTCCTCGATGTCGGGCTCGAGCTCCTGGAGCACCGGCTGGACGGTCCTCACGACGAAGGGCAGCCCTATGAACGTGAGGGCCACGAAGACGCCCGTCCACGTGAACGCCACCCTGAGGCCCAGGGGCGCCAGCCACCGGCCCACCCAGCCGTTCTGCGAGTAGAGCGACGTGAGCGCGATGCCGGCGACGGCCGTCGGCAGGGCGAAGGGAAGGTCGACCAGGGCGTCGATGACGCGTTTGCCGGGAAACGAGTAGCGCACGAGCACCCAGGCCACCACGAGCCCGAAAACCATGTTCACGAGCCCGGCCGCGAGCGACGCGCCGAAGCTCAGCCTGTAGGCGGCGAGCACCCTCGGCGAGGCCACGGCCGCCACGAACTCGTGCAGGCCCATGCCCGCAGTCTTGAGGAACGCTGCGGACAGCGGCACGAGGACGATGAGCCCCAGGTAGGCCAGCGTGAACCCGAGGGACAGCCCGAAGCCGGGCAGGATGGCGCGCGAGCTGCGGGCGCTCGACATCGTGCGGAACGAGGGCGGGTTGGTGCCCCGGCGGGGCGCTGCGGCTGCGGGGCTCATTTCTGGTAGATCTGGTCGAACACGCCGCCGTCGGCGAAGTGCGTGCGCTGCGCCACGGTCCATCCCCCGAAGGCGGCGTCGATGGTGAAGAGTTCGAGCCGCGGGAAGACCGATGCGAACCTCGCCGCCGCCGCGGGGCTGCGCGGGCGGTAGAAGTTGCGGCCCGCGATCTCCTGCCCCTTGTCGGAATAGAGGAATTCGAGGTAGGCCCTCGCGACGTCCGTCGTGCCCTTGCGGGCGGCCACCTTCTCGACCACGGCGACCGGCGGCTCCGCCAGGATGCTGGACGAGGGGACGACGGTCTCGAACTTCCCCGGGCCGAATTCCTTCTGGGCCAGGAAGGCCTCGTTCTCCCATGCGAGGAGGACGTCCCCGATCTCCTTCTGCGCGAATGTGATCGTCGAGCCGCGGGCGCCCGAGTCGAGCACCGGCACGTTCCTGAAGAGGGCCGTCACGAAATCGCGGGCCCTGTCCTTGCTGCCGTACTTGCGCTCCGCGTAGCCCCACGCCGCCAGGTACGCCCAGCGCGCGCCGCCGGACGTCTTGGGATTCGCCGTTATGACGGACACGCCCGGGCGCACGACGTCGTCCCAGTCTTTGATGCCCTTCGGGTTCCCCTTGCGCACAAGCAGCACGATCGTGCTGGTGTAGGGCGCGGAGTTGTCCGGGAACCTGGACTGCCAGTCTGCGGGGACGAGGTCGCCGCGCGCGTGCAGCTGGTCGATGTCGGCGGCGAGGGCGAGCGTCACCACGTCGGCCTGCAGGCCGTCGATCACGGAGCGCGCCTGCGCGCCGGATCCCCCGTGGGACTGCTTGACCACGACGTCGTCGCCCGTCTTGGCCTTCCAGTACGCAGCGAACGCGGCGTTGTACTCGGCGTAGAGCTCCCGGGTCGGGTCGTAGGAGACGTTGAGGAGCTCGATGGTCTTTGCGGTGGCGGCCGACGCGGCGAGGAACGCCGCGGCGGCGAGGGCGCCCGGAAGGGCGCGCAATGAGGGGAAGGGATTCATGGGCTGGTTTGTGCCTGTCCTTCGGGAGGGGTTCCGTCGACGGATTGGCCACGCGCTCCGATGTCTGATATGGTTTTCTCCGGTGCGTCCGGTCGTTGTGGGAAGAGGGTCATGGGCCGGGTTCGGTCACCGGGAGGGGCCGCCGGCCCTGTCGGGCGCCAGCCGCGTCTTCTCCGTGCGCTCGATCTGGGTGACACGGCCGTCGTGGACGACAAGCTGAACGACCCCGTACCGGAGGTCCCGGACCTGCGATCTCACGAGGGCGAGCCACTCGGGTTCGCCGGCGCCGCTCAGGGGTTCTGGTCTGGATTCGGAGGACATGGCGGGACGCGTGCCGGGCCTACCGGGCCTAGATGGAGTACTCGCCGAGGATGTGGTGCAGGACGCCCTCGGAGGGCGAAGCCCTGTTGCGCCTGGGCGCGCGGCCCCTTCGGGCGAGCTGGTCGCGCGCGATCCTCGCGGGCAGGCGCGCCTGCATCGCGGCGCCGGCCGCCTGGGCTGAGAACGGGAGCGAGATGCTGTCGCTGCGCATCTTTCGAAGCGTGATCTCGACCACGTCGGCCAGCGAGTAGCGGTCCAGAATGTCCGCGATGGCGTTGCGGACGTCCAGCATGAGCATCCGGAGCCCGCAGTGGGCCTCGTCCGGGCACGTGCAGGGCTCATAGGCCGTCTGGGAGACGCACCGGATCGGGGCCAGCGGGCCGTCGATCAGGCGCACGACGTCGCCGATGAGTATCTTGCTGGCCGGCCTGGCCAGCCGGTAGCCCCCGAACTTCCCCCGCTCGCTCTCCACGATTCCGGCCTCCTTGAGGGCCTGCAGGATCTGCTCCAGGAACTTGACCGGCAGCTGCTCGCTCTCCGCCAGCTCCGAGACCTGGACGAGCTTGCGCTTCATCTCGACCGCGATTCCAAGATTGATGAGGGATCGGAGCGCGTACTCGCCTTTCTTGGAAAGCTTCATGGGAGGTATGGTTTCAATCTACATTAATTAAGTATGATTTAATACAAGTCCATTCGTCCCTGCGCGTCATAAATTCTCCCTGGCGCAAACGGGCCGGTCTATTTGTAACCCGTTGGTATAAATGATACTTGTAAACCCCGGCCAATGCCGCGCCCGTCGTGTTGGCGGCGCCTGAAACGACGGCTGTATAGGATCCCAGCGGCAGGGTGACGACCATTGCGCAATCGGCGGAGCCCGCCGTGAGCGAAAAGGCGCCGACTGCGCTCATTTCCGCCGTGGTCGCCGGCCGGGGGCTACACGGTTATCCTGAGGCCGTCGTAGGCGAGGCCGAACCCGCCGGGAAGCGCCGATTCCGTCGCGGCATGCTCGGTCAAGTGCGTCAGGTGCGTGAGCCAGACGCGCCCGGCGCCGAGCGCCCTGCCCGCCTCGACGGCCTCGTCAATGCTCATGTGCGACGGATGCGGCTGCGGGCGGAGCCCGTCCAGGATCACGGCGTCCGAGCCGCGCGCCAGCTCGACGGCCTCCGGGGGAAGGCGCTTGCAGTCCGTGTAATAGGCGAACCTCCGCCCGCTGCTCTTCTCGGTGAAGACGAGCCCGATCGTCTGCGCGCCCCCGTGGGGAAGGAGCGTCGACTGGATGGTGCCCTGGGCCAGCTCCATGACCGCCGGCATCTCGGCGAGCTTGAACGCCGGGTATCCGCGCACGACCGGCCGCTCCATGATCGCATAGGGGTAGATGGCAAGCACCCGGGCCATCCCCTCCTCCGTCGTGTAGACCGTGAGCGCCTTGCCGCCCAGCAGGTCGCAGAACCGGCGCAGGTCGTCCATCCCCGCTATGTGGTCCGAGTGGCCGTGCGTGAGCACAAAGAGGTCGAGCTTGTCCACCCCCTCCTTGAGGCACTGGAGCCTCAATTCCGGCGCGGCGTCCACCTGGACGTGGAGCCCGTCCATCACGACGTGGACGGACGCCCTCGTCCGCTTGTTGCGCGGATCCTTGGACACGCAGACGGGGCATGCGCACCCGATCATGGGAACGCCCTGGGATGTTCCGCTTCCGAGTACGATCACTTCCATGGAGTCAGGGACCGACGATTGGCCCCGGGGGGGCCCATGGCACCAAAAAAAGCGCCCCGGCTGCGAGGCCGGGGCGCTTTGAATGAATTCTTCAGGTGCCGATTAATAATCCATCCCGCCGCCCGGGGGATGCGCGGGGGCGGAATCCTTCTTCTCCGGGATCTCGGTGATCATGCACTCGGTCGTGAGCAGGAGCCCCGCGATCGAGGCCGCGTTCTGCAGCGCCGTGCGGGTCACCTTGGTCGGGTCGACGACGCCGGCCTTCACGAGGTCCTCGTACTTGTCGGTCGCGACGTTGAAGCCGTAGTTGCCCTTGTTGGCGAAGACCTCGCCGACGACAACCGCGCCCTCGACACCGGCGTTCGCGCAGAGCATCCGGATCGGATGCTCGATGGCGCGGCGCACGATCTGCGAGCCGATCTTCTCGTCGCCCTCGAGAGCGAGGGCGTCGATCACCTTCGCCGTGCGGAGCAGGGCGACGCCGCCGCCGGCGACGATGCCCTCCTCGACCGCGGCGCGTGTGGCGTGGAGCGCGTCCTCGACGCGGGCCTTCTTCTCCTTCATCTCGATCTCGGTCGAGGCGCCCACGTTGATGACGGCGACACCGCCGGCCAGCTTGGCGAGGCGCTCCTGGAGCTTCTCGCGGTCGTAGTCGGAGGTGGTCTCGTCGATCTGGCGGCGGATCTGCTTCACGCGGCCCTGGATGTCGGAGCCCTTGCCGCCGCCCTCCACGATCGTCGTGTTCTCCTTGTCGACGGTGATGCGCTTTGCGCGGCCGAGGTCGCTGATCGTCACGTTCTCAAGCTTGATGCCGAGGTCCTCGGTGAAGCACTTGCCTCCGGTGAGGATCGCGATGTCCTCGAGGATCGCCTTGCGGCGGTCGCCGAAGCCGGGGGCCTTGACGGCCACGACATTGAGGGTCCCGCGGATCTTGTTGACCACGAGGGCGGCCAGGGCCTCTCCCTCGACCTCCTCCGCGATGATGAGGAGGGGCTTGCCGCCCTTGGCGACGGTTTGGAGGAGGGGGAGCAGGTCGTTGAGCGAGCTGATCTTCTTCTCGTGGATGAGGACGTAGGCGTCCTCGATCACGGCCTCCATGGCCTCGGCGTTGGTCACGAAGTACGGCGAGAGGTAGCCCTTGTCGAACTGCATGCCCTCGACCACCTCGAGGGTGGTCTCGATCGACTTGGCCTCCTCGACGGTGATCGTGCCGTCCTTGCCGACCTTGTCCATGGCGTCGGCGATGATGTTTCCGATCTTCTCGTCCCAGTTTGCGGAGACGGTGGCGACCTGGCGGATCTCCTCGCGGTCGGAGACCTTCTTGGAGATCCTGGCGAGCTCGGCGACGGCGGCCTCGACGGCCTTGTCGATGCCGCGCTTCAGGAAGATCGGGTTCGATCCGGCGGTGACGTTCTTGAGGCCCTCGCGGAAGATGCCCTCGGCGAGGAGCGTCGCCGTCGTCGTGCCGTCTCCGGCCGCGTCGGACGTCTTGGAGGCCACTTCCTTCACCATCTGGGCGCCCATGTTCTCGTAGGGGTCGGGCAGCTCGATTTCCTTGGCGACCGTGACGCCGTCCTTGGTGACGGTTGGCGAGCCGAATTTCTTGTCGATGACGACGTTCCGGCCCTTGGGCCCAAGGGTCACCTTGACGGCGCGAGAGAGCAGCTCGACGCCGCGGAGGATTTTCTGACGAGCGGACTCGTCGAATATGAGTTGTTTAGCAGGCATTGTTATATTGGTTTTCTAATGGGTTTATCTGTCCGTTCCCGGCATCAGGCGATGACGCCCAGGATGTCGTCCTCGCGGACAATCGTGTATTTCTGTTCGTCGAGCTTCACCTCGGTTCCGCCGTACTTTCCGACGAGGACCCGGTCCCCCACCTTGACTTCGAAGGGGTGGACCTTGCCGTTATCGTCCCTCTTGCCCGTGCCGAGCGCGATGACTTCGGCCTCCTGGGGCTTCTCCTTTGCGCTGTCCGGGATGATGATGCCTCCGCGGACCTGCTCTTTGTCCTCGAGATGCTTCACGAGAACGCGATCACCTATCGGTCTGATTTTGACTTTAGCCATATGGATTATGTTTAGGGTTGAAGGTCGGAGCGGGGCGACGAATCGCCCCGGATCCGGAAAGGGTTGCGGTCACTTCTTGCTCTTGTCCTCGTCCACCACCTCGAAGTCGGCGTCGACGACGTCGGCCTTCTTCTCGGCCTTGGGGGCGGGGCCTGGTTCGGCGGCCCCGCCGTGCTTCTCCGAGGCGCCCGCGGCCTGGGCGGCGGCCTGGGCCTCGGCGTAGAACTCGGCGCCCGCCTTGGAGAGGTTCTCGAGCGCGTCCTTCATCTTGGCGGCATCGTTGGACTCGAGGGCCTTCTTGGCCTCGGCCAGCACGCCCTCGACCTTGGTCTTCCTCTCGGCGGGCAGCTTGTCGCCCGCATCCTTGAGGGTCTTCTCGAGCTGGTAGACCGAGGTGTCGAGCTGGTTGCGGACCTCGACGGCGTCGCGGCGCTTCTTGTCCTCGGCGGCGTTGATCTCCGCCTCCTTGGTCATCTTCTCGACCTCGTCCTTGGAGAGCCCCGACGAGCCCTGGATCGTGATCTTCTGGTCCTTGCCCGTGCCAAGGTCCTTCGCGGAGACGTGCAGGATGCCGTTTGCGTCGATGTCGAAGGTCACCTCGACCTGCGGCGCGCCGCGCGGCGCGGGCGGGATCCCGTCGAGCCGGAACGTCCCCAGCGTCTTGTTGTCGCGGGCCATCGGCCTCTCGCCCTGGAGGACGACAATCTCCACGGAGGGCTGGTTGTCGCTGAAGGTCGAGAACACCTGGGTCTTCTTTGAGGGAATCGTCGTGTTGCGCGGGATCATCGCCGTCGCCACGTCGCCCGCGGTCATGATGCCGAGGGTCAGCGGGGTCACGTCGAGGAGAAGCACGTCGCGGACGTCGCCCTTGAGCACGCCGCCCTGGATCGCGGCGCCGACCGCCACGACCTCGTCCGGGTTCACGCCCTGGTGGGGGGCCTTGCCGCCCAGCGTCCTGGCGATCTCGACGACCTTGGGCATGCGCGTCATGCCGCCCACGAGGACGAGCTCGTCGATCTGCGCGGACGTGAGGCCGGCGTCCTTCATGCAGTTCTTGAAGGGCTGTATGCACCGCTCGAAGAGGCCGTCGCAGATCTGCTCCATCTTCGCCCGGGTCAGCTGGACGTTGAGGTGCTTCGGGCCCGTCGCGTCCGCGGTGATGAAGGGCAGGTTGATGTCGACGGACTGGGTCGAGGAAAGGGCGATCTTGGCCTTCTCGGCCTCCTCCTTCAGCCGCTGGAGGGCCATCGGGTCCTTGCGCAGGTCGATGCCGTTGTCCTTCTTGAAACTGTCGACCAGCCAGAGGATCAGCGCGTCGTCCCAGATGTCGCCGCCGAGGTGCGTGTCGCCGTTCGTGGCCTTGACCTCGAACACGCCGTCGCCGATCTCCAGCACCGACACGTCGAACGTGCCGCCGCCGAGGTCGAACACCGCGATCTTCTCGTCCTTCTTCTTGTCGAGGCCGTAGGCCAGGGAAGCCGCCGTCGGCTCGTTGATGATGCGAAGCACCTCGAGGCCGGCGATCTTGCCCGCATCCTTGGTCGCCTGCCGCTGCGAATCGTTGAAGTACGCCGGCACCGTGATGACGGCCTGCGTGATCTTCTCGCCGAGGTACTTCTCAGCGTCGGCCTTCATCTTGCCGAGGACGAACGCGGAGATCTGCTGCGGGGCATACTGCTCGGTCTTGTCGCCGATCTGCACCTCGACGTACGCGTCGCCGTTCTTGCCCTCGACGACCTTGAACGGCATGTTCTTCGCCTCCTCGCGGATCTCCGAGAACTTGCGGCCAATGAGGCGTTTCGCGGAGAAGATCGTGTTGCGCGGGTTGGTCACGGCCTGTCGCTTCGCGGCCTGGCCGACGACGCGCTCGCCCGTCTTTGTGAATGCCACGACGGACGGCGTCGTGCGTCCTCCCTCGGCGTTGGGGACGACCACGGGTTCCCCGCCCTCCATGACGGCCATGCAGGAATTAGTGGTGCCCAGATCGATGCCTAGGATGCGGCTCATGCTATATAGATGAGCAATGCCTGTGCCCCGATTTGGAGTCCTACGTTACCCTTTTATCACAAATGCCTTAAAAAATTTCCGTCCCGCCTCGAGGGCCGGGAAAGGGGCCGGTTTCTGCCATTCTGTCCCATCTTTGCGGCATCTGGGACATCCCTTGGCACACGCCGCAGTCCGGGCACCGCGCCCCGCTAGCCCTTTGTCCCGGTCGTAGCGATCCCGCGGATGAAGGTCTTCTGCGCGCCGGCGTGCTGATCCCCGCGCAGACGTGCCCCCCGTGCGAGCAGATGCGGGCGTAGACCGGATAGTACCGCGCAAGCCACTCCTGGTTGGTCATCCCGTCCCTGCGGATGAAGTCGTCCAGGGGCTGGAGGGCCTCGGCGTCGGCGAAGGTCGCGATGTTCTGCTCGTGGAGGCCCGCAATGTCCGGGGGATCGCCGCCGGCCGTCGCCACGAGCGTCTTCCGGTCGGGGAGCGAGACGGAGTAGTAGTCGACCACGATCCCGTCCTGGGACTGGTTGAACCGGTCGATGACCGCCTGGTCCGCCTTCGCCTCGAATTCGACCCATTTCTCCCAGTAGGTAACGTGGACCGGCGGCGCGGCGGCGGCGGGGAGCACGGCCGCCAGGAGCAGCGGGACGCAGGTCTTGTGTTTGAGGGTCAAACGGATGGGCGTGCGCGGACGGTTGGGCGGGGGCGACGGGGAGGGATACGCGGGATCTCTCGGGTCCGTGGCCCTGAGTGGACTTGCCGGCAAACTGGCGTTTTTCGACCAGATTCTTGATAATCCGCCCGCCCGATCCAACATGGGAGCATGGAGGTTGAGATCCAAGTGCCCGACGAGGTGCCCGTGATGACGCTGCCCAACCTGGCGTTCTTCCCGCAGGCGCTCCTGCCGCTGCACATCTTCGAGCCGAGGTACCGCCGCATGCTCCGCGACGTGCTCGCGTCGAACCGGATCTTCGCCGTCGCCTGCCTCGATTCAGAGGCGGCGGCGTCCGACGGGCGGTTCGAACCCCCGCACCGGGTCGCCTGCATCGGGCTCGTGCGGGCCTGCCAGGAGAACGTCAACGGGACCTCAAATCTCCTCCTGCAGGGGCTTTGCCGCGTCGCGATCGAGGCCATCGTTGGCGACGAGCCCTACCGACGGATCAGGATCCGCACCCTGGCGAGCGAGCCGGGGGCGGCCCCCGGCGAGAACGCGCGGCTCCGCAAGGAGCTTTCCAGGCTCATCAAGCTCAAGCTCAGGCTGTCCCCCGGGGGCTCCGAAGGGATGACGGATCTCCTTAAGACGGTAGAGGATCCGGAGATATTCGCGGACATCGCGGCCTTCAACCTCTGCGACGACGCCCCGGTGAAGCAGAGACTCCTCGAGACCCTCGACGTCAACCGCCGCCTCCTCCTTCTCCTGCAGGTCGTTCGCTCCGAGATCGACTCCGCTATCCTCAACATGAACCTGCAGGGCGGGCTGTCCGATGACCAGATTCCGCTCAATTGAGCCCCGTTGTGCCCTTTTCGATTCGCCCTTTTTTAGCAACAATCTGCGAAACAAGTGTGGGCTTTAGGCGTCAATTCGTTCACGCAATAGGTCGACCGCCTCGAATGCCATGATCACCTCCGTTCCCGAGAGCAAGGCAGCGCAGAAGAAGACGAAGCGGGTTCTCTACGTCGACGACATGCGCGAGCTTCGCGAGGTCGCCCGCATCGCCCTCTCGAGGTCCGGGCACAAGGTCGACGTGGCCCCCGACGGCGCGGACGCGCTCGAGATGGTGATGGCGAACCCGGGAGTCTTCGACATCGTGATCTCGGACCACCACATGGCGGTCATGAACGGGCTGGAGCTCGTGATCAAGCTGCGCGAGATCAAGTATCCCGGGATGATAGCGATCGTGAGCTCGGAATTGAACGTCGACGTCGAGACGGAGTACCGCAGGCTCGGCATCGAGAAGATCCTCTACAAGCCGATCGAGCTCTCCGAGCTGCGGGCCCTGGTGCTCGAGGCCTGACGTGAACGGGGCCGGCGGGCGGGGAACGGTGGCCTTAGCCGCCCGCCTTCGAGGCGCGGTCCGCGACAATTGACACAGAGGTGACAAGCGCCGCGGCGACAAGGTCCGAGACCGCACAGGCCACGAGGATGACGGAGGCGGCCAACAGGGCCGGATCCTCCACGCGAATGCCGCTGGAGAACGCGAACAGCAGCGCCAACAGCAGGGCGAGGATGGCCGGCACCCCGAGAGACGTTCTCGGGTGGTGATCGCGCGCGCCTGGGTGAAAGGCGACGAAGGCCATCATCGCGGCCACGAGAAGATTCAGCGCGGCAAAGACGCCAAGCATCACCGCGACCCCATGCGCCTTGAAGCCTGTGGCGTAGGCGCGATCCACCGTGAGCGGCGGAATCACGCCGACTGCGACCGACACGGTGGCCCCAGCCAAGAGGGCTGCACCGACCAAAAGGAGACGACGGCACTCCCTGGCGCGGCCGGACGATACCGTCGACGGGGCCTCAATGGGAGATTGGGTGCCTACCCGACCCGCGATCATGGCCCCCAAAAGGCTCCCGAGGCACCCGGAAACCAGCCAGAAGACACCCGGAACCAGGGATCCGTGCTCGACGACGAAGATCAACACGACGGCGCACAGAAGCGGCAGAATCATGGCGACCAGGGTGCGCCCCTTCGCCCCGAACCCCCGGCTTCCCCTTGGCGCCACCCAGAATTGGCAAAAGCCAAGATACAAGGCCCCCACGGCACACGACGAAGCGATCTCCCGCGGCGAATTCGTTCCCGGAACCTCAGTCACTGCTCCCGCCACGAACATGACGAAGAGCGCGGAAATTCCGAGTCCAACGGAAGAGGCAATGGCAGCGAAAGCCTCGCGTCTAGGATCCATATGCGTCGCGCAGCATTATAGGCCCCGGCCCCGGGATATGCTACGCATGGATTGCTCAGACAGAGTCGCCGTCCCAACGTCTTCTCCTGAATGAGCTTGAAATGGAGCCGGCTGTCGGGGTTGAACCGACGACCCTCGGTTTGCGATACCGCATACCCCCACTGGCAACGAGGGAAGTTCCCGCTTCAAAAAGCGGTGATCGACGATCACTGCTACTATGCGTGGGGCTACTTGGACCGTATGAGATACTCCAGCCTTTTGTGCCATGACTTGCAGGTCTAGATTGGCCTCCGTTTGATCCCTCCTTGGATGGTTCTAACACCTTTTTTCACGCCCCTTTTCGTACGTTGTTGGGACGGATCTATTTGCCCGTACCTCCGAAGCCGCGGGGCAGATCCGATTCAAAGCATCCGGAGTGAGGGACCAATATTCATAAGCCTGCTTTGAAGGAAAGCGTTCGATCATTGTGGACAAGATAGTATAGAGACAAAGCACCTTATGATCCCGCCGCCGCTTGATGAGAGCACCTTGGGCAGGTTCATCCTGCTTCGTGCGAACAGGAGCACGGCGCTCTGCCCACCGAGAGCGTCGAACGGCAAGGAGGATATCTGAATGCGCTCATCGCTGAGCCGCCTGCAGGTCTCGCTTATGGTGCCAAACTTGGTGAGGCGGCGCATCGTCGGTCACTCGTTGGCCTTGCTCTTCCTCGCGGCAACGGCCCTCGGCCAGAATCCGCCGACCTCGGTCGCCGTGGATGCGAATGCGAACCGGCACCCCATAAGCCCGAACATCTACGGGATCTGCTACGGCGACGCCAATGACATGGCCGCGCTCAACGCGCCGCTTAACCGGTGGGGAGGAAACGCCACCTCCCGCTACAACTGGCAGATCGATGCGCATTCCGCGGACAGCGACTGGTACTTTGAGACGTATCCCGACGGCCCCGGGACGCCGAGCGGCTCGGCCGATGCGTTTGTTGCCACGACACGCTCGGCAAACAACGGAGCGGAGCCCCTGATCACCATTCCCATGCTCGACTACCTGGCGAACCTCGGTCCCGGACGGACCACGCTGGAAGGCTTTCCCGTGAAGAAGTACGGCGCGCAGACGGCGACCGACCCCTGGAACCCGGACGCAGGCAACGGAGTGAGCGCGGCGACCGGCAAGAACATCACCGGCAACGATCCCCACGATACGGGCGCGGCGAACAGCACCACCATCCAGCAGGGGTGGGTCACGCACTTCGTCAGCACGCTGGGCAACGCATCGACCCCGGGAGGCATAAAATACTACATCCTCGACAACGAGCCGTCGCTTTGGGACTCAACGCAGCGCGATGTCCATCCGATCCCCACAACCGACGAGGAGCTCTTCACCAAGATCAGCTCCTACGCGGCAGCGATCCGCGCGGTGGATCCCAAGGCGAAGATCGCCGGGCCCGAGGAGTGGGGTTGGTGGGCGATGTACGCCAGCGGCCTCGACCAGGCTAACGGCTTCTCTGCGGCCACGTCCGATTACAACATCCACGGCAAGACGTACTACTACCCCTGGCTCCTTCAACAGCTCCAGGCCTACAGGCAGCAGACGGGCATGCAGCTCATCGACATATTCACGGTGCACGGGTACAGCGACCTCCCCGACGGGAGCGACGACAGCGCGTCGGGGCGGCAGCTTCGCAACCGCCAGACGCGCATCCTCTGGGACCCGAACTATCAGGACCCCGAGTGGTACGGCGACATCGGTGTCAACGGGCGGGTCATCGACTGGATTCCCTCGCTCAAGGCGATGGTGAACCAGTACTACCCCGGCCTCCAAATCGGAATCACGGAGTATAACTGGGGCGACGAGGCGAACCTGAACGGCGCCACGACGCAGGCGGACGTCCTGGGGATCTACGGGAGGGAGGGGATCGACCTGTCCACCCGCTGGACGGTGGCCAAGAACACCTCGAACACACCGGCGACGATTTACGTCACGTATCTGGCGAGCCAGATCTTCCGCAACTACGACGGCAAGAACTCGACTTTCGGCGACGTCAGCGTGTCGGCCACGGTGTCAAACCCGGACAACCTCTCGGCTTTCGCTGCGGTGCGATCCTCCGACGGAGCGCTCACCGTCATGGTGATCAACAAGCAGGCGGGTTCGACCCCGGTGACGCTCTCGATTGCCAATTTCTCCTCCGGAGGCACCGCCCAGGCATGGCAGATCAACTCAGCCTCGCAGACGTCGATCGCCCAGATGGCCGACGTCCCGGTGTCGGCCGGCACGGTCTCCCTCACGGTGCCGTCGCAGAGCATCACGCTCCTTGTCATCCCGCCCGGCGCCGCTCCGAGCCAAGCCAACCGCCTCATGAACATCTCGACGCGGTCCCTCGTGGGGACAGGCTCGGGCGTCGAGATCGCCGGGTTCGTGGTCGCGGGCACCCAGCCCAAGACCGTGCTTATCCGCGCGAATGGGCCATCGCTGGCTTCCTTTAACCTTACCGGGGCCCTGGCGGATCCGTCTCTTACGCTTGTAGACGCGAACCATACGGTGGTGGCGCAGAACACGGGGTGGTGCACCTCCCCGAACGTCTCCGACATCCAGGGCGCGTCGTCCCTGGCCGGGGCCTTCTCGTGGCCCATTGGCAGCAAGGACTCGGCGATCCTGTTGACCCTCCAGCCGGGCGCATATACGGCCCTCATAAGCGGGGCTTCGGGCGACACGGGAGTCGCCCTGGCTGAGGTCTACGACTGCGACGCGCCGGCGGCGTCCGTGCGTATGATCAACATCTCCACGCGGTCCTTGGTCGGCACGGGTCAAAGCATTCAGATCGGGGGCTTTGTCGTGGGCGGCACCCAGCCGAAGAGCATCCTCATCCGTGCCAGCGGGCCGGCCCTCGCGTCCTTTGGCGTATCCGGCACGCTCCCAAATCCCACGCTCAAGCTCTTCGATTCGTCGGGCTCCGTCCTGGCGCAGAACACGGGTTGGGGCAGCTCGGCGAACGCATCGGCCATCCAGGCGGCCGCGGCGCATGTGGGCGCCTTCGCCTGGACGAGCGGCAGCGCCGATTCCGCGATCCTCGTCAACCTCTCGCCCGGCGCGTACACCGCCCAGGTGAGCGGCGCATCCGGCGACACGGGCGTGGCGCTTGTCGAAGTCTACGATGCGGACTAGCCCGGCGATCGTGGTTCTATTTGCTAGAAAGCTTTGGCAAACGGCATGTTCTGAATCCGGAACACTTGCTGCAATGCTTCCCTTGAATCAGTTAGAAATGGAGCCGGCTGTCGGGGTTGAACCGACGACGCTCGGTTCACGATGCCGCATGCCCTCACTGGCTACGAGGCAAGTTCGCGCTTCAAAAGCTCCAATACCCTCAGAATAGGACGTTTCCCTGTCAATTTTTGGCACGAATTCTTTGAATGGTGCACCCGCGCACCGTAAGGCCTAGGCGTTCTGCCGAGTCGCGCAAGCATCGAGGCCCGATGCGCCTAGTGCTAGGTGGTCTCTCGAAGTATTCGGGCTATAATGAATAAGCTCCGCTCCAATGCTTCGAGCGGCGCATTTTCGGTGACACCGATGATGAGGCCGCGTTTACCTCCCGCCTCGCTCAGAAGTTGCCGTGTATGCGCTTCAATCCGTTCGGGGGCCTCCAAATGCACGGAGCTGGTAAAATTAAGCCACAGTGCCTTCGTGGGCCATGCTAGACGAGCGTCGCGGACGGAAACATCGCCCATGGGCGGAGGCGTCATTCCTTCGATAATGTCGCAGTCGGATCGCGCGATCTGGTCCACTAAGCCGCGCAAACGACCGTCCATATGCACAGCGAGCAGCTTCCCCGTCCCTGCGAGACGCGCCTTCAACTTAGCGTATTCCGTCATGAGGTAGTTCTGGAATCTCTCCGGTCCAATTGCGTCTGCGGTGACATTATCAGCCAACTGTAGGACCTCCACAGGGGCATTGGCGCCGAACTCGTACAATTCTTGGTACCGCCTGACCATCGCAGAGTGTAGGCTTTCGAACAATTCCCTGTTCTCGTAGAAATCCACCGCAAACTGTTCGTAACCGAGCATTTGGTAAAGCATCTCCTGCAGTGGAGTCTTCCCCACTCGCACAATAACGAGGCCATCGTCGCCCGTTCGCCGGCTTGCCTCGCGGATTGCCCCGTAGTTGTCATGGTATACGCCGTCGCGCACGTAAAATTCCATGACGGCATAATCTTCCGGCTTCTTGATGAAGTGTTCGCGAATCCAATTCGACGCGTAGGCTTGATCCGACTCGAGTGTCTGCCACACCTCGCCCACAGGCGTATTGATGCTGCGCCGCCTCAACTTCTGGCCGCGCTCGAAATATTCGCAGGTAGTGATTTCAACTTGGCGATGTTCCACATTATGTGCCGGCAATCGCGTTATCAGTCCGAGCCCTGCTTCTCGAAGCTGCCGCTCCGCAATTCCTCGCGGCAGGAGGTCTTCGTATATCGTAAGAGGCACGTAATCGGGAACGGCCCAAGTGAGCGCACTTAATATTCTTTCATTGATAGTCATACTCTTCTGGCACCCCTCATTGTTGAGTTGAAGTGCCTCCGCTTATCGAGCCAGTGGGTTATAAAGCCTATTGGAGTCGTGACGGGTGTCCTGAAATGCGCAATCGGATCAAACAGCAGATAGGATGGAACAAATCGCGGTCAGCCAACCATATTGATCCGGCAGGTGGCCCGACTTAATGACATCGCCGATCACGATCGGCAGGACACCTCCCTGGCGAAAAAAAAGGGGGCTAGGAATGGAGCCGGCTGTCGGGGTTGAACCGACGACCCTCGGTTTACGATACCGATGCTCTACCACTGAGCTAAGCCGGCGTCAGAAGGGTCAGTCCACCAGCCGCCCCAATGGCTGTCAAGAACGCCCGCCCCGGACCGCGCGCCGGCGGGGACCCGACGCTATCGCCGCCTTGACGGCTGCCTCGGCCGAATCCACGGGGGAAATCTCGAGGACCGTCGTGATCTCGCGGGAACCGGCCTCGTCGTCGTCCGGCAGGCCCCAGGCGTAGCAGCGCTTCGCATCGGGGTGCCCGCTCAGCAGGAAGATGCCGACCTCGCCGTCCCAGGCCACCCCCCCGAGTCGGGCCACCGTGACGGGCACGAACCCCTCAAGGTGCGCCTCGCACCCGTATCTCTCTTCGATCGCCACCTTCAGGTCGTCGAGGTAGGTCATCGGCGGGCAGGATCATCCGATTCGGCCGTCCTTCACAAGAGGGAAGAGCCTTCGCCCCGCGGCCGCTTGCATTCCCGCCCGGCCCCGCGCCACAATGGCCGCGCCTCAATGCGCATCGCGACCACGCCGCCCTTCCGCGCCCCGGACGCCGCGACAGCGGGGCCGAGCGCATGATCCCTACCGCCGCCATTGACTACCGGCTTCCCCCCGAGTTGATCGCGCAGACCCCCGCCGCGCGACGGGACGCCTCCCGCATGCTGGTGGTCGACCGGGCCGCCCGCTCCGTGGCGCACACGACCTTCGGCGATCTGCCCCGGTTCCTGAGGAGGGGCGACACGCTCTTTCGCAACACCGCCTCGGTGCTCCCGGCGAGGCTCCACGGCCGCAGGTCGACGGGGGGGAAGGTCGAGTGCCTCCTTCTCAGGAACACCGGCCCGGCGCAGGGCGGCGGGGAACTCTGGCAGTGCCTTGTGCGGCCGGGGCGCAGGCTTCCCGTCGGGTCGGGATTCGTGGCGGCGGGGGACGCCCTGACAGGGATCGTCTCCGCCGTCCCCGGCGACGGGACCGTGCTGGTGCGCTTCACGGTCCGCGGGCAGGGCTCGGTGGCCGACGCCGCCAACCGGGACGGGGACGTCCCCCTGCCCCCCTACATCGTGCGCAGGGACGCTTCGCTGCGGCAGGAGGACCGCGAGCGCTACCAGACGGTCTACGCCGACCGGGGCCGCCAGGTCGCGGTCGCCGCGCCGACGGCCGGCCTGCATTTCACGCCCGGGCTGCTTGGGGAGATCGCGGCCCTCGGCGTCCGGACGGCGGACCTCACCCTTCACGTGGGGCTCGGGACCTTCAAGCCGATCGGGGCGGAGGAGATAGAGGCGCACGCAATCCACCGGGAGCTCTACGAGATCCCAGAGGATACCCAGCGCGCCCTCTTTCCGCCGCTCGCGGGGCGCCGCATAGCGGTGGGCACGACGACGGTGCGCTCGATCGAGGACTTCCTGGCGGGCCATGACGGCCCGCTGGGCAGGGCCCACCTGGCGGAGACGGGCCTCTTCATCCATCCTCCCCGCGTGTTCAGGGGCGTCGACGCGCTCATCACAAACTTCCACCAGCCGCGCTCCACCCTCCTTTGCCTCGTGGCCGCCTTCCTGACGCCCGGGTCGACCGACGGGATCGGCTGGCTGATGGAGATCTACGCGGAGGCGATCTCCAGGCGGTACCGCTTCTTCAGCTATGGCGACTCCATGCTTGTGGTCTAAAAACGCCGTGTTGGGTTGAATTCCGGGCGATCCCGGGCCAATTGTACCCTCCCTCACAGTAGACCAAGCCAGAATATCCCATGAAACTAACGTCAAAGATCCTCGCGCTGGCGGCCGTCGCCGCCGGCCTCGCCACCGCCTCCCAGGCAGCCGTCGAGACCTACAACATCGACCCCGTCCACTCGTCCGTCGGATTCTCGATCCGCCACTTCCTCACGAAAGTGCCCGGCCGGTTCACAAAGTTCAGCGGCACGATAACGGTCGACCGCGACAACCTGGAGAACAGCTCGGTTAGCGCGGAGATCACCGTGGGCAGCATCGACACCGACAACGCCAAGAGGGATGACGACCTCAGGTCGCCGAGCTACTTTGACGCCGTGAAGTTCGGAACGATGGCGTTCAAGAGCAATTCATGGAAGAAGACAGGCGACAACACGTTCGACGTGACCGGCGACCTCACGATGAGGGGCGTCACCAAGGAGGTTGTGCTCAAGGTGAACCTGCTCGGGTTCGGCCCCGGCATGATGGGCGCGCAGCTCTCCGGCTGGGACGCCTCCGTCACGCTCAACAGGGAGGACTTTGGCATCAACGGCCCGGCCATGCTGGGCAAGGCCCTCGGCAGCGACGTCGGCGTCTCGATCAACATCGAGGCCGACATGGTCAAGAAGTGAGCCCGGACGAGCTCCAGGCGCTGATCGACGACGCGACCTACGATTACGTGACCGGCGACGCGGCGAGCGCGCTCGAGAAGCTCGGGCGCGCGACGTCGGGGGCGCCCGACTCGCCCGAGGCCTGGCATGCCCTCGCCGAGATCAACCTGAGCCTGCGCCGCCTGGACGAGGCGCTTGCGGCGGGCGAGCGCGCGCACGCGCTCCGGAGGTCGGACCCGCTGGTGATCGCCACGCTTTCCCGGACATGGATGGAGCGGGGCGACAAGGCACGCGCCGAGCAGTACGGGGCCATGGCGAGGGTGCAGGGCTGGAAGGACGAGCTGAGCGCGCCTCCCCCGCCCGATGCAGGCGGATTGCGTTGAGCGCCGCCGCCGCCCGTTGACACGGCGAACGCGCAGCGGGTATTTTTGCGCGGTCAGCCCAGATCAATGGAAACCCCCTCCTACACGCTGGAGTTCGAGAAGCCGCTCCGGGACCTCGCGCGCCAGCTCGACGAGCTCCGGCAGCAGTCCGTCGAGACCAACGTGGACATGGTCCAGGAGGCCCGCTCGATCGAGAAGAAGATCGAGGCGATGCAGAGGGAGATCTACTCCAACCTGTCGCCCTGGCAGAAGGTGCTCCTCGCGCGCCACCCGAAGAGGCCCTACGCGCTCGATTACGTGTCCCTGATCTGCAGGGGCTTCAGCGAGCTGCACGGGGACCGGCAGTTCAGCGACGACCGCGCCCTGGTGGGCGGCACCGCCTTCTTCGACGGCCACGCGGTGATGATCATCGCCCATCAGAAGGGGCGCGACCCCAAGGAGAGGATCAGCCGGAATTTCGGGATGGCGCATCCCGAGGGGTACCGGAAGGCCTTGAGGATAATGAAGCTGGCCGAGAAGTTCGGGATCCCCGTGCTGTCGTTCATCGACACGCCGGGCGCCTTCCCCGGGGTCGGCTCCGAGGAGCGCCACGTCTCGGAGGCGATCGCCGTCAACCTTCGCGAGATGGCGATGCTCAGGACCCCGACGATCTCGGTCGTCGTCGGCGAGGGCGGCTCCGGCGGGGCGCTCGGGATCGGCGTCACGGACCGCGTGCTCATGTTCGAGAACAGCTACTACTCGGTGATCACCCCGGAGGGCTGCGCGGCGATCCTATGGAAGGACGGCGCCGCCGCGCCGAGGGCGGCCGAGGCCCTGAAGGTCGACGCGGACGATCTGGAGAAGCTCGGCGCGGTGGACGAGGTGATACCGGAGCCCCTCGGCGGGGCGCACAACGACCCGGCGCAGGCGGCCGCGACGCTGAAGTATTCGCTTCACAAGCACCTGAACGACCTTCGCGCCCTCGACATGGAGACGCTCCTCGAGACGCGCTACGAGCGCTACAGGCACATCGGCACCTACGAGGAGGCCGGCATCATCAAGTCCTGAGCCGGCCGGGGGCGCTCTGCGTCAGCGCCTCACCGTCACCAGCGCGATGCTCGCGGCCCGCGCCATCGCGGGATCGATCTCGATCAGCGCGGCGGACATCCGGACGTCCCCGGTCGCGACCTCGAAGCGCCTCGGCATCCCGTCCATGAACCGGGAGATGACCGGGGCCACCTCGCGCCCGAGGACGCTCGCGTAGGGGCCGGTCATCCCCACGTCGCACATGAAGGCCGTGCCCTTGGGGAGCACGCGGGCGTCCGCCGTCGGCACGTGGGTGTGGGTCCCCAGGACCGCCGTCACCCGGCCGTCCAGGTGCCAGCCGAGGGCCTGCTTCTCGGAGGTCGCCTCGGCGTGGATCTCGACGACGATCGCGTCCGCCTGGCCCCGCAGCCTCTCGACCATCCTGTCCGCGCAGGCGAAGGGGTCCTCCGCCTTCATGTTCATGAACTGGCGCCCGAGCACCGTGAAGACCGCCACCTTGAACCCCCGGGAGGCGACGACCACGTGGTCCCACCCGGGGCACGAGGCGGGCAGGTTCGCGGGCCGGCACACCCGGTCGATCTGGGCGATGTCGTTCTCCCATCCGCGCTGGTCCCAGACGTGGTCGCCGAGCGTGACCGCGTCGACGCCCGACTCGAGCAGCGAGCGGGCGAGGGCCCCGGTGATCCCGGCCCCGGCCGCGGAGTTCTCGCCGTTGGCGATGACGAAGTCCAGGCCCTCCTCGCGCCTCATGCGCGGGACCCTCTCCTCGA